>Ga0310694_10001131_pt1 | contig 31356 bp, 38 predicted proteins | sample 174DNAGHGhighgp2_FD_203884 | JGI IMG/M metagenome (GOLD analysis project Ga0310694, IMG submission 203884) | Sheep rumen microbial communities from Palmerston North, Manawatu-Wanganui, New Zealand - 1742 DNA GHGhigh gp2 (v2) (version 2) | ecosystem: Host-associated > Mammals > Digestive system... | reverse complement strand
GAGGATGATATATACATCCGAGTTAATAGTGTTTCACCAGTAGGAACGCCGGTTGACCCTAATGATAACCTGATATACGTAAAATACAAACTAACGGCACGAAAGGTTAACAATATATAAAAAAAAAATTAATTAAAAAGAATGAAGGAATGGTTAAAAAACACTGACGTTGTATTTTGGGTAGCTTTTATGGTATCGATAGGGTTAATAATAGGAGGTTTCTTTGTACCCCCCCTTGGTGTAATAGACGGCTCCGTTCTAACAGCAACTGGTTTATTGACAGGTTTTGTTGAAATTCATCACTATATCGAGACCGGTTTAAAAAGAAAGCGCCTTGAGTTCGGTAAGGACGAATAAATAATTTATAAATAATTTTTAAATAAAATGGGAAAATTAAACGAAATACAGGAACAAACAACACAATCCTTTGGTGATAATGCATTTACAACAACCATAAAAAATGATACCGTTGAATTTGATTCATTAAAGGATAAGTTTACATTTAAGGATCCAATAGATGCTCCGGGAATAACAATTGGTGGTGAGCCGGTAGTTCCGGGTAGTGGATTGCAACCGGACGAGAACGGTAATTACAATATGGGTAATGAGAACAATGTAATGCCGGGTAATAATGGTGTTGTCATTGGTGCCCCATCGGCACAAGAAGTTCAAAACACCCTTGCAGGATCCAATAATTTAGTCGTTGGAACAAAAAATGCCACATTATCGGGAAGTGGTGCAAATATAGTGGTTGGCTACGACAACACCGCAGACGGAAGCGTACGAGGACTAATCTCCGGTGAAGGTAATAGATTAAAGGGAATAAGTGAGGCAAGTATAGCAGGTTCAGGTAATACAGTCGAAGGACAATACTCCGCAACCGTGGGTGCCTCAAATTGTACCGTGACAGGTTCACACACCGTTGTAGTTGGCTGTAACAATACAGAGGCTGAATTAAATAATATGGTATACGTACCTGCGTTATTAAATCAAGGTCAAACAGAGATCCTGAAAGACGGGGGAGATGGTGTGACCACCTATTATAATAAGAAAAAAATTTACACTAAATACTCCATTCAAGGAGGAGGTAATATAACATTGGCATTTCCACAGAATGTAAATCAAACGTTGATTATGGACCTCAAATATTGTGTAAAAACTGTTGAAGGTAGTACAGCAACGGCAACAATTCGTCAAGGAAATACCTCGACCGATATAGAAACTCTTACTGTTGACGGTGAATGGCATTCCATCATTATAGAACCGGATGTTGCCAACACAAATTACACTTTCCATACGGAGAATGGATTGGAGGAGGACGAGGTAAGTTTAATATGTGAGACATATGCAAATACTAACCACTAAACAAAAATTATATAAAAAAAATTATACAATATGGGAAAATTAAATGAAATTCAAGAGCAAGTTACACAATCATTTGGTAACAATAGCTTCACTACCAAAATCACCGACACCACAGTAGAGTTCGACTCTGCCCGTGACAGTTTTACTTTTAAAGATGAGGTTAGTGTACCTTCTATGAAAATTAATGGTACTGAATCTCAACCATTTACAACCGAAGAAAAAACTAAATTATCGCAGGTAACAACACCAATGAATATCAAAGGTAGAGTGGATTCTGCTTCGGAACTACCAACAGAAGATGTTCGGGTTGGTGATGTATACTTGGTCGGTGAAAGTGGAAGTGAGACATTTGAAGAATATGTATGCACGGAAATCTCCGGTAGCCCTGAACAACCAGTATGGGAAAATTTGGGGCACGTAAAATCACAGCCTGATTGGAATCAAAACAACAGTAATGCAGAAGATTTTATAAAAAATCGTGTATGTTATGAGGATAATAACGAAACAATTTTTGATAGTGAAACTTTATCGGGTTGCGAGGTAAAAGGTAATGTAAGTGACGATGAAATATCAATAGTAGATGGAGCACAATATACAGTCACTATTGATGGCATTACTTACACTGGTATAGGTGAAGATGGGGACTCTATCGTTTATCGAGGCGATGATCAATCTTTTGTGATCGTACCAGGAACATTATCATACTTCACTAAATTTGTAGGAATACCTATTAATTCATTTACTCCATCGATAACAATAAAAGATAGTAACCAAACCACATTGTTTAGTGGGGTAGGATCTTTTAGACAAGAGGCTGTATTTGGATTGAATTATACTGAATATTTGACAGATGGACAATCATACACAATATCTCTAAATGGCAATGAGTATATAGGTACCGCTTCTTATGGGGGGGCAGCAATTGAAATAGATGGTGTATTAGCACTTTATTTGGATTCCGGTGAATTGATATTAATTGGTAATACAGCAGTACCTTATTTAAATACGAATGTACAATTTGTATTAAAGCAAGTTACAAGTACTATACATCAACTTGACGAAAAATTCATTCCTGATACAATAGCAAGAACTGCTGATATTCCCGAGGCTGCATTTAATATAGATAAAACTAAATACAATATCTATCCTACTTTCACTAATCAAACTAACGAAATTAAGTCAACATTAGGATCTTCGCTAATTGCTTGTGCTCCTGCTGCATCCAATTGTGTTTTTGACGGAGGCACAAATGTTTTTCTTGGTTCTGCTGTATACCGTAATAAAATAAGCGGCAGTTCAAATATTGGAATTAGTTCAAATTCTAATTTAGATGTTTCCGGCTCGGGCAATATTGCATTAAATTCAAACGGCAGTCAAAATAAAATAAGCGGCAGTTCAAATATTATGATGACATCCGGAGCTGCAGCTGTAACTTTTGGAGGAAATTCAAATACAATAATTTCTTCATATGGAGGAAGTTGTACAATTTCTGATAGTGAATACGGATCTGTATTGATAGGAAACTGCTCTGCTATAAAACTACAAAATGGAGGTTTTCAAAAATTATGTTTGAATGCACAAGCTGGCTCTGAATTGAATTCAGATCATTCTACGATAATTTGTGGAGGTGGAAAATTATATGGTCCAAATTCAAGTATAATTAGCGCTCATAATACTGGAAACAATGTATATGGTGCTAACAGTTTAATTATTGGTGGTGGTCAAACAGGAACAGTGAATATAGGTACTTCTTCTACTTCTGCATCTATGTGTAATGCAATATGCAGTGGCAATGGACCTATTACTATCACACAAGGTGAAGGAAATAACGTAATTGGAAGTTGCGGCGGTATGTTTGCTGTTAACGGAGGTACAAACAATAATATACTCTGCTTTAATGGTAGCGGAACAATTCAAGGCAATCAATATAATATGATTTTGGGTGGTTCCGGTTCTGTAACTATTCCAGGTACTGTTACTAATTGTATTGTAATTGGTGCTGCAACATCATCCCCAACAGAATCTAATATGGTTTATGTTCCAGCTTTGAATGCTGTAAACGGAGTTAAAACGAAGAAGATGACTATAGCAGGAATCGATCCAGCGGATTGTTTTATGCATTCGGAAATTATAGACGCATCATCCGATGTATCATTCTCAAGAACGATAGCAAGTGCATCCTCATCTAAAACAGATGGTTACGTTGAAATACTTTATAAGGTATCGTCAGGAGTAACTTGCTCGGCTTATATAAACTCCACGGATGTAGCCCTTACGGCCGACGGTGATTGGCATAAATTGGAGAGAGGATGTAATCCCGCCGATGGTGTAGAAATTCATATCAATAATCCATCTCCGGTTACTGATGCCACAATGGAAGTTATATCAAAGGTATACTACATATAATCTTCAAAATGATATTTCCAAAAAGGTCCATCGAAAGATGGAACCTTTTTTATTTTACATTACTAAAATTATATAAAAAAAAAATTATACAATATGGGAAAATTAAACGAAATTCAAAAGCAAATGACCCAATCATATGGTGATAATGCGTTTACAACTACAATCAAGGATAATACTGTTGAATTTGATTCCTTGAAAGATAAATTTACTTTTAAAGATGAAGTCGAAGTTCCTTCATTGAAAGTTGGCGGGGAACCCGTAAGTTCACAAGTTCAGGCAGATTGGAATCAAAATGACAGCGAATCTCCTGACTATATTAAAAATAGGATTTGTGGTGTTACAGGGGAAGAACCAAATTATTTTGTCGACACCATTATTACGGAAAACGTAAATTATTCAAATAGTTTTAACTGGTCACAAATTATAGAAAAGGGTGAGACATATAATGTTACATTTAATGGAAATACATATGTATCCACAGCCGTGGAAGGTAGCACAATCGGCACATATCCTGGTACATTATGTTTACCACTCGATAACAAAAAATGGGTGCTTGTATGTGATTATATGAAACAATACCTTTCGCCTTACAACGGCGCAATACTTGGAAATTTGCCATCATATCCATTTGACGTACAGGTATATACGGGTGGCTACGAATATGAGACAATAGACGAAAATTTTATTCCTGATACAATAGCGAGAACATCCCAACTCGGTGGTGTTCAATTTAAAATAGAAGGTTCGCCGGCAGCCTTGATGGCATCACTTGATGGTGGAACAACTTGGCAGACGGTTACACTTTCATAAATCTCATCAGGTTTTAAATTGAAAGGCTCCTCTTTGGGGGCCTTTTTTTATTTCCTAAAATTATAATAAAATGATCGATTATGGGAAGGATGAATGAAGTTCAAAAAACTGTAAGGATAACATACGGGAACAATTCGATAGAATTAACGGTCGAGGATGACGGAATACATATATCCACAGGTAACAAACAAATTATATTGGATAGTGACGTTAGAAGGGATAGTAATAAACCTTTTGAACATAACTCCCTTATAATCAAACAGGATCTTGACGAACATATTGAGGAGACCGATGAAAAGTTCGTTGAAATTGATGAATCGATTGAATCCATCCAACAACAAACGGAGTCAGCCATTTCAAAAACAAATGAATTGGAAAATGATATTTCCGGTATCGAAAATGACATTGAAAATCTCAATTCTACGACCACATCATTGCAGGATGACATAAATACTGTCGGTGATGACATATCTCACATTAAAATAGAGATAAATGCGGTAAAAACGGATGTTTCGAATGTCAATGATGATGTAAAAAATATCCACTCCGATATAAACGCATTGGGTAGTGAAATTTCAAACACAAATAATGAAGTTCTCAAAAATAAGGAAAAAATCACATCCACACAAAAGGATGTCAATAAAAATACCTCAAAAATATCACAAACAAATGATAGACTTTCGGGACACATTGTTTCCAATGATAAGGAATTTACCGATATAAACAAAAAAATCGATGATATCACCGATTCAACCCGCGGAATCCAATCGGCAAAGAAGGCATATGACATTCTTGCCGAACGTTACCGCATACTTTTGAATGAAAGGAAAAAAGTCCCTCAAAAACCCACCCATACACCAAAACAACGGGTTATCAAAAAGGTGGGATGGGAACTAATCCTTCAAAAGGCATATCAGGAATTGTGGGAGGAGGGGAATAAATACCCCTCAAAATATGAGGTATTGCAAAGGGCATATCTTATCGATGGGTATGATATTAATATGGCATCGAAACTTGCCTCGTATGATATCGGAGGATATCCTGTTAATAATGTGTTTATAAATTCATTCGCTGATTGTTGATAAAAATATTGAAATAAAAATGAGAAAAATTGTTTTAATATGTGTTTTTTTATTTATATATGCCCTCACATTTGGAGGGATATATGGTTTTGATAGATATGTATCAGGAGAATACTTCGACACATATTTCATTGAGTGTGATGATATAAATATCGATTTACAGGACTTTACAACACAATGTGACCTGTTTTATATCACACCCATCGAAGGAAATGATTCACCTTGTGGTTCACAAAATATAGGCAACAACCAGTGGAGACAGTTTTATAAGGATGTAAGGGTTGTACCGAAGGAGGATTTGTATTTGGATAGTTTTACATTCATAACACACGACAACTGGCAGTCCTTTGGTTTTACATTTTCACTCGAGGGGACGACAATTTATTGTGACGAGTTTCTGTTGGATAATTATAATTATCGCGACTATTTCAAAATGGACTGCTATGCTGCAATATCCTCATCCACAGGAGTTACAATGAAATTTCAAGGCAAAACACCCACAATACAGGGTGTTATCAGTTCTCCTCATATAACATTGACCAATGGTAACAATACCTCCATTGAGATAAGCGAATGTGGATTTCTGCACACGGATACACTAACATTGATACAATCATCCCAAAATCCGGTGATTATAGACGGCCACATAATAGCGGGTAGACTTGATACGGATGCCAATCTAACACTACAGTGGGATGATGCCGTGGTGACAATAGGGGAACTTCCGGATGGCGTGAAGATATTCGGTGGGGATAATACCACATTGAATTTGTGTAAAAATCCTTCCGCAGGCGCCGATAATTTGGGTTACTTCACAGGTACCATTATGTTTAATACCGACCCACAAACCGGCTGGGCGGCCACACCATCGGGCGAAGGTGATATTAACCTGAACGATAATAGCGGCGATTACTGGGCGTGGTTCCATAAAAATAGTACGGCAACGGAGATAGGAATATATGATGATTTTAATTCGTGTATGGAGGAATTTATTTCAATTGAACAATTTATATCACCTTCATCGGAATCTCCTGTTAAATCGCAGAAAAATGCGGCAAAATCGAATGTTTCGGGTCATACTTCAACACCGATTACACCTCTTGGTCAAAAACTCAAGAAAAATTGTGGTATTCCTGTTTTGTATTTAAAGTTAAACTAAAATTAAAATAAATCTTATTTATAATGGCACAAGAAAACGAAACCGAAATTTTGCTTACGATAAATGTGGGCAAGGCGAAAGAGGACCTTGCCGCTTTAACAAAACAAATAGAGGAACTTAATAATGCGAGTGAGGATAATGAGGATGAAATCCGCGCCCTTGAAAGTCAGTGGGATAAATTGAACGACACCATCAAGAAGGCGGAGGAAATACAGACACCACTTTCGGTAAGATTGAAGGATGTCCAAAGACAATTGCAGGTCCTCAAACTTAACGGTCAGGAGAACACCGAAACTTACCGTAAACTCATCGAGGAGGCCGGTCAGTTGAAGGATGCTATGGGTGACACCGCGGCAGCCATTAATAAAACTGCGAGTGATACGGCCAATCTTGATGCCGCATTGGGTGCTTTGGGTGCGGCTACCGGGGGTTTTGGTATTGTAACCGCCGGGATGTCTATGTTCGGTGTTGAGAGTGAGGGTGCAGAAAAGGCCCAGCGTAAACTATTACAGGCCGTTACACTTGTAAATTCAGTGCAACAATTAAGTAATGCGCTTAATAAGGATAGTGCGTTGATGGTAAGATTAAACGCAATCGCGCACAACCTATTCTCAAAACAGATGCAGGCAACCGCTGCTGCCACAAATGGAGCCACAACGGCGATGAAGGGATTTAAAACAGCATTGGTGTCGACAGGTGTAGGAGCACTTGTTGTTGCCCTTGGTTTCCTTGTACAAAAATTAATCGAACATAATGCCGCGGCCGAGAAGGCAAAAAGCGATGAGGATGAATTGAAGTCCTCAATGGATAAGTTAAAGGAATCCACGGAGTTCCTTGCAGATGCCTATGAAAGATTGAAAAAGGCAAAGGATGATTATGCGAAATCCACATTTACCGCGGCCACAGATGCTGAAAAATTGGAGATTTTAAATAAACAAATAAAGGAGCAGGAAACAAATCTTAAGGGTGCACAATCGCAGGTGGAGGCCTACCAAAAACAGGTGGAGAAAACAGGTAAGGCTCTTGAGTCCGCAAGACAACAGTACCAAATATTTGGTGGTGATGAATTTAAGCAGGCTTATGAGGAGGCACAGGCTGCCTGGAATAATGCAAAGGCAAATCTTCAAGGTTCGCAGGCACAGGTATTGGAGTTCCAAAAGGAGATAAAGGACCTTGAAAAACAACAAAGCGACATAACGAATAATCAGGCGAAAAAGGCAAAGGAATCCGCCACACAAAATGCAAATGCAATAAAGGCAGAAATTCAATCAAGACTTGATGCCGCGAGAACAAAGACCCAAATCCTTAAAGAGGAATTTGATACATATTCAAAATCTGCGGACGCCGAAATTGACGTCGCCGTGAAAATGCGTGGAAAATACGGTAAGGCGCTTGAGGAACAATTTAAAATAGAACGCGAACTTTTGGAGGTCCAAAAAAAGCAATCCATAAATGACGCAAAGGGTAATGCGAATGCCATAAAGGCCGCCGAACAGAACTATAAGAATGGTACCGATGCAATTCAACGAGCAACCGATAAGTTCAGAAATAATATGGATGAAACCGCCTCCGCCGTTCAGGCCGTATTTATGAAGTCGGATGCCGAGATCCAACTTTATATTGACGATATAATGAAGGATATAGATGAGATAGATACAAGGACCAAAGCACTTAATATAGAAAATAAAATGGGCGGTCCTCGTACACTGGGTACTGCTTTTAAAGCAAATGAGGACCCCGAGTATCTTGCGGAGAAGAAAAGAATCGAAAGTCAAATTGCCGCATATCAGGAACTTGCAAGAACACGTGTTGAAATGGAGGAACAGGCAAACCTTGCAATAGAAGCGTTGCGGAGACAGGATGAGGCCCTCGAGCAGAACCATATAAATAAGAGTAGACAGGCGTGGGCCGATGCCGCCGTGCAAATTACATCGTATGTGGCCTCAACTTTGTCATCCCTTGCCGATGCACAGGATGAACAGTCAAAAAAGGGTTTTGAGACGGCCAAAAAACTTCAAATTGCGTCAACAATTGTAAACACCATAGCGGCAGCCTGGGGTGCATATCGTTCTTTGGTTGAAATTCCTATAGTTGGTCCTGCCTTGGCCGCAGCCGCTATGGCCGCCACTGCCGCCACGGGTGCAATACAGGTAAGCAATATCAAGAAACAAAAATATGGTTCCGATGAATTACCTTCAAGTAGTGCGAAGAGTGTAAGCAGTACGGCAACTGGTTCTTCGGCTGTTGCCTCAACAATTATCTCAAGAAACATCTCCCCTGCGGCAATGGGTGCAGGTTCGAATGTACAAACTGTACTTGTGGTGGATGATGTTACATACAAACAACAACAACAGGAAAATATTAATAGAGTTAGTACAATATAATTGGATACTATGGAATTTAAAGACGCAAATATTAATATACCTTATGGAATCTATGAAACCTTGTCGGAAGATGACAGGTTTCAAATAGATTTCATCATAGAATATGGTAATATCGAATCAAAGGATTATTTCTCAAGTATTCCGTTGGAGGAGCGTGAGTTTGGGTTTGTAAAGGAAATGATGCAATATTTCGTTGATGGGAAATTTGATGAAATAGTAAAAATGTTATTTGGTCTGCCCGAATATAATGCGAAGATTATTTCAATGGCACCGGCCTGGAAGGTGATTGTTACCTTGAAATACATTGCCGACAAAATTGCAAAACTATTGACTATCGAAAATAAAATGCTCACACCACTAAACCCCGATGGTAAGTATGATGATTACATCGCACAGGTTGATTTTTCGATGTTTAATACGGAATACATTCAGGTTAGGGAACTTGCCGGAGGGGATATCCTCAAATTCGATGAAATAAGAAAATTGCCTTATAATAAATGTCTTGTTGAACTTATTTATAAACAAAAACAAAGCGACCTCGACAAACTTATTATGAAAAGTACAAATACCGGCATAAGAAAATAATCCCGGTTAAAAATCGACACTGTTTAGGTTATTATATTGGAAAAAATATGAAAAGATTTCCGTGGGTTAAAATTATGATTGTTTAAAATCTTGAATATAACAGGAGATTTTTTTGAGGATGATAATTTATATATTCTTGGGGAGATCTCCTTTTAAAACTACCTTAAAATTGAAAATAACGTGGGTTTTGAGATGGATATTAGAATTATAAAAACAACATATGAGGAAAAACCTATAATTATGACATCGTATGATAGTACTGAAAAAATTTATGAATAAAATTACACCACAGTTAAATTTTGGAATAATTTGGGTTATTATTATAATAAATAAAGAGAACACCGGAACTTCCATAATCCGCCGGGTGGGGGAAAGGTTCGAAACTTTCTCCCACAGTTCTTAAAACAAGGGATTATGAAATAAAAAAACACAAAATGGATTATGATTAACTTAACGATTGGCTATCTGCCAGCAATTCAAACAAGAAAAGGTGTCCAAATAAAGGACTTCGAAATAAATGAGGTGAGTGCACTTGCACAAAAAGCAACCTCAAAATTAAATCTTCCCGCATTATATGTATATCAAGGGGCGAAAGGTGAATATTCATCCTCAAATGTATTCTTTATGGATATCGATACAACGGAATGTGTTGATAGAATAATCAAAGGAAAGGATGAATTATTTGCGAAGGTTCCATTTGTATATGCATTGCAAAAATCCGCATCAGGAAAATTACACATAATATGTATTCACAACGAAACCTTTGAGAGTGTGGATCGCTGGAGTTATAATACAACACTTTACTCCATAGCGGTATGTAAGGCGATAAAATCAATATTTGGTGTTGATTACATTGGATTGAGGGCGCTCGACCTTCATCAGGTGAAATTTAGTCAGGGGCTTTTCTTCTCAAAGGAGCCATTTATTGTAAATGAATATGTTACTCCCGGAAAAATTGTACCGGGTGATGAAATTAATATCAAACAGGAGTATTCCGATTATTTTGAATCATTCCGTAACGAATATGAAGGTACAACCATAACAACAAAGGATGTCGATATCGACTTTAATTCCATCGCCGGCAAATTATTAATCAATAAGGATTACCACGTGGGTGGATATAAAGGTAACGATCTCCGTTGGAGAATTGGTAGTTACCTTGTATGTACATATGGAAAGGAACAGGCACGAGTTATTGTTGACCGTCTATTTGCAAATCCGGAGGATTTTTCGTTTTATGATAAGGGTATTAATCCACTGGTTAAGAATTGGTTCGAAAGTACGTTTCCATTTATATCATCAAAGGTAATCGTAAAACAGGAGGAGAACCGCATTACAAAAATCGAAATGGATGAGGATAAATGGATGTCCGATTATATCGACACAATAGAAAAACATATATCAAAGGAACAAATACTTACCATCTCGGCACCGACAGGTACCGGCAAGACCACAATGCTTGAGGCCATCACAAAAAAATATCACCACAATGCATTGATACTCGTGCCATTTAATGTTACCAATAATTTATATCGTTGGTCGAATATCGTTTGTTCCGGAGAGGTGACCGAATATAAACGTGGTAAGGTCAACACAATGATATGGGACCAGTTTGTTAAAAATTATAGGGTGATAGAACAAGGATGTGATATAATCTTTGTGGATGAGTCACATACACTGTTCCTCGATAGAACATATCGTGACGCCGCCGTGGATGTTTGGGGAAAATTTCAAACGTGGGTACAACAAGGTAAGAAGATTGTGTTTGTTTCGGCCACACCCGCAGGTGAGATCCAAAAGTCAAACAGCCGTGTACTGAAGTTTATCAAAAAGGATGGTCGCGATGTTAAGGTTAACATTATCACAACAAATGATACATTGACTGCACTCGAAAATGATATCAATTCAAAGGATTATGACCGTGTATGTGTGTTCTCCGACAGGGACGTTAAGATTCTTTATGCACGTATGTGTGTCAATGGAAAACATCTTGATACGAAAATATATCATAGCCAGTGGCCTAAAAATGTGGACGAATTGAAAACGTCCGAGAAATTGACCGCGAGGGTTAACCTGCTTACCTGTATAGCATTCAATGGACTGAATATTAAAAATACAAATGAAAAAATATTGGTGTCAGTTAGATATACCGAAGGTGATACCACACTGAATGAAATAATTCAAATTATCGGTAGATTTCGCAATAATAAGGATATTACACTTAATATTTATGTCGATAATAAGTTCACATCATTCGACGACCTCGATGAATTGTTTGCAAATGCAAAGGCAATCACCGATTATGAGGATAATAATGAGTTGAAATCCGAATATTATGAGAGATTAAGTGACTCATCCGTTCAGGATTCGTTGAGGGAAATAGATGCCTACGGACGTATGTGGACATTGGGAAATATTATTCGTGAAATGAAGTCACGTTACCCTATGACAATTTTGAATAAAACATTTGAAAAGGAACACGTCGTTAAAAGATCCAATCCAATTAAAAAACAGGCCTCGGAACTTATGGTTAAATGGTTGACAGGTGCCATTAATGATGACGATTTTCGCGGTGCCTACGCGGGAACCGATATGGAGGACTTTATTTGCGCGTGGAAGCGCGAATTGACATCGATAATGTGGCAGGTGGGTGAAAAAACAGGTATAATAGATGCCGTTGTTGCGGAATGTGCAAAACAAAATACACTTGTGGAAAATGCCATTAAGAAAATCAAACATATCGTGTGGGTCGTTGGTATGAATCCTGCACAGTGGGATTGTGAGGTTGCAAATCGTGAAGGTCTTAAATTATTATTAAAAGGTGCCAGTATGATCAAACGTGCTATGTCACAATTTAAAAAGGATGATGCCATCCGTGTGAAATATGCCGAATATATTAGTAATTGGGTCGGGGGTGATGCAAGTGAGGTTATCATCGCGGATCCGGAGGCCTTATTTAAAAGCGTGGTAGAGGATATCAATGCGGAGGTACAGGGAACTGCGGATAAAAAGTCGATAGCACATAGCAAACAACACAAACAGCATAAATTACATATGTTCAAATGCGTGGAGACCGGTGAGTCGAAGACGAAGCCGGAATGGATGCAGGTGCTCGGATGTGATGAGAATAGATTTAACTATTTGATTAAGAGAGGATTATACGTTAGGGAGTAATAAAAAGTCAATTTTTTTTGAGAAGGGATATATATATCTGTTCTGAAAAAAAATTGACTTTTTTAAATTCAAAAAATCGACCTGCCGGCAAACACAAAAACACATAAATCCCGGAGCCTAAAACCCGCAGTCAAAAAATTGAATCCATCCGAACATATCTACACAGCAAATAACCGCATTTATCCTGCATATAACAGGCGATCTATATTAAATCATATTATTACATATCCGGCATTTAGATCTCCTTTTAAAATACATTAAAACACAAATTAAATTTTATAAAATTTTTTACATATTATTGTATAAAGAGTTACAAACCGGTCATCAATGGGTTATTATTATGATATAAAACAATTAAAATTATGATGAACATCAATCTTTCACAACATTGGCAACAGTTATATAACGACTACATTGAATCGGGAAATATTTCACCGGTTCTTAATAGTATGGTTATAAAGGGTATGATATCGAGGGCGATTCAAAAGTGGAACATACCATCCGAGATGCAGGATGATCTCGGCCAGGAGATACGACTTGCAATCGATAAGGCATTCCGTACATATGAGCCATCAAAGTGTGATAAGGTACTCCCATATGTTATTAGATGGGTGGATATAAGCATATACAAATTCATCAATGACGAGTTATACAACGGTACATTTGGATGGAAATATGACCGTATGTATGATAAATTCACCTCAATCATACCCGACAAGGATGGATCATTCACAGATCCGTTGGAGGAACAGGAGGCCGACAATTATACAAAGGCTCGTGATATGGAATTCGAAAATTGGCTCCGCAGAATCATACCCGATCCAATTGAGTGGGAGATTTATTGCTACCAATGGGGTGTATTCGGTCACGAAAAACTCAAGAATGATGAAATTTGTAGTCGTCTTAATATCGATCTCAAAAGGGTAAAACAAATTAAGGTCAACATTTGCAGCAGGTTAACACAACACGTAAATGTTATGCGTAGATCAAAAAAGGTATTTAACAAATTAGGTGGTTTGGGTTATTATATAAGAAAAGAGTACGAACAATGGAGATAATATTTAGATCAGAGGATTTCGTGGTATTTGAAAACAACCGCGTATACGTTTTACAGGACAACAGAACCTGCAGACGTGATTATTATGGAAGTTTGGATAAATTAAGTAGTGATGCAATTTCACGCATCGGCCTGATGGAATGTGAGAAGGCGTTTGAGTTACTTGACGCAATCGAATCATACAAACAAGGTAAACCAATAAAAACGATATAAAAAAAACACACATAACTATGGAAAGATTAACAACAACAAAAACACTTGCATTATATTACGAGCCAATACTTGGGATATATTTTGTGGGTAATTGGAAAATTAACACCATCGTATTTGAATGTCACGAGTTCCGTACACTTACACTTTGGGCCGTACATAATAATGAATATGATGCAGAGGAATTAAGTCAAATAGTTGGCACAGCCGCAATGTTTATAACGGAACAGGGACTTCGATATAAGAATCTTTTGGATTCCATATTTCAAAATAATGACACCACCAATGAAGCGTAATTATCAATATCATCCGGTAACACCACAAAAGTGGGATGAATTATATGACTACTATCTCACCAACAAAAACAATCCTAATTGGTTTAATGTCATTCTACCGACCATCCGCCCATATATCGATATGTGCAAGAAGTCATTCAAGGTGCGTGTTGAATTTTGGGACGAATATGAAAGCAGCCTATTACAAAATATTTGGAGGGCATTCAATGAATTCAAGCCGGGGCGTGGGTCAAAGTTTTCAACGTGGGTATACCGCCTTGCAAAACAATCGGCGTGGGGGTTTATTAAAAACAAGTGTAAGGATACCGATATTACTATGAAGCAGGACGATATTACCGGATGCGGTAATAGTATTCCTGACAATGAGACACCGGAGGAAATATTTATATCGGATGAGAATGACGCCGCTACAAAAAATAATCTTGAAACCATTATAATGTGTGTGCTGCGTGGTCCTATAGAGCGCGAGGTGTATATGCGCAAGTATGGAATAATGGGTTATGTTCCACAGAACATAGAGACAATGGCCTCCGAATTGAACCTCACGACCAAAACGGTCGAGCAAATTATTACAAGAAATAATAATTCAATAGGAATTTTTAAGAGATTTCTTCGCGAAAATAATCTTAATAACCTTGAATCCATTCAAAATCTTTCGAATATTATAACATTATACAAAAATACATTGAAAAAAAATAAGACATTATGAAAAAGTTACTAATCATTTTATCATCTGCATTCCTGTTAACAAACTGTGAATCAATTTCAAGGGATATAAAAACATTAAGCGCCGATTTTGGTAATGTTCCACGTGAGGTAGTTTTAATGAATTATAATGGTGATACGTTGGAGAAATACAACACCAACTACATCTCATCCGATAGTGGTGCATCGATTTATTTTGATGATGAGTTCGGTAAAAGAATAACAATAACAGGTGGAATAGTTGTAAGTAAGGAAAAATAATAACACACTATGATAGCACTAACGATTTTGGCCGCATTGGGCTCAACAATAATAATAACACGCTCGTGGATATTTGAATCTATTCGGGAAGCATTTTGCCGGTTTGAATTTACCGGCATTTTGCTTAACTGTCCCACCTGTATGGGATTTTGGAATGGTTTATTCTATGCATTGCTGTTTGGTTTTACCTGGAAGGAGATTATATGCTCCGCATTGATAACATCACTTGCAGGATATCTGTTCACAATGGTTGAGGATATCGTGAATAAACATCTATCAGATTGATAAATCTTCAGTTCAGAGGGACTAAAATTAAGGTAAATAACTTTGAAATACTATGTCAAATCCAAAAGTAGTAAAAGGAGGTCCCTCTTTAAACCCTGGTGGTAGACCAAAAGGCTCGGTGAATAAAACCACGGCGGAACTTCGCGCCATTATGCAGGATATATTCGCGGAGGAGTTACCCAATGTATTGAGCTCATTGGAAAAGGTTCGTGAGCAGAATGATGAGAAATATGTATCCTTAATGATAAGGATCGCAGAATATTTTGTACCAAAAGTTCCTCAAAATGTTGATATTACATCGGGAGGAGAGAAGATTACAAAAATTTTATCAGTTGACCCTCTTACAAATATAACGCAATAATTATGAATATAGAAGCTACTACGACATTGCGAAAAATAGCGGGGGCACTTGTATCGAGACCCGACTCACATCTGTTGCTTTGCCCGGGAGGACAGGGCTCGGGGAAAACCTCCGCGGTCCTGATTCTGCTGATTAATCACGCGCTACAAACGCCAGGGCTTGATGCATATGTTGCGGGGAAGGAATTGTCAAAAATGAAGGTGACAACCATCAAAACCTTCATACAAATTATGAAATCCTTCAACCTATTTGTGGAGGATAGATTTAAAAATGGTGTGGACTATTTATTCGAAAATGGTGCACATATTCGATTTCTTTCCCTCGACCGGCCGGGAGCCTACAAAGGTAATCGTTCGGATATCTGCGTCATCGATGAGGTTAACGAATGTGGTTGGGATGCCTACCGGGAACTTGCCGATAGATCCAAAAAAGTTATCGCAATGTACAACCCAAACTTCCGGTCGTTTTGCGAAGATATTTTGTTAAAACTCCCGGATACTGTTGTATGTAGGACAACATTTGAGGATAACGAGTTTTGTCCCGAAAATGAAAAAAAGATTTTGTTAAATTATAAGAAGGAGGCGTACAATCCTGACGGAAGCATTAAGAATCCTGAATTTCATAGATTGTGGCAGGTATATGGTTGTGGAGTTGCCTGCAAACCTATTGGTGCCGTGTTCCCTAATTGGAGTATCGGAGAGTTTGTTGAGACATCCAACGTAATATATGGTGCAGACTATGGTTCACACGACCCATCGACACTTGTTAAGGTGGCAATGGATTATGATAATAAAACAATCTATATCAAGGAGTTAATATATCAGCAAAACCTTGGTAGTTTGGATTTGCTTAACCTTTATAAACAGGTGTTGCCCCCAAAACATTTGGTGATCGGCGACTGTGCCGCCCCAATGGTGATAACCGACTTACGAAAAGGAGGAATCAATATTCAAGGATGCAAAAAGGGAAAAATTCTTGATGAGGTCCAAAAATTGCAGAGTTATAAGTTTGTTGTAGATCAGTCATCCACACACGTGCAATATGAATTTGATAATTATAGATTTGCCGACTCGGAGACCCATACCACAATCATCCCAGGAAATGACCATACAATCGATGCAATGCGTTATGCGGTGATGTATCTGCTCGAGAAAATGACCTATGCAGAGGATGAGATTATAATTTTTTAATCGCCTGATATGAGACCCGATTCCTATTGCTTGGTAGAGATGAATTTAACTGTTTGATTAATAGAGGATTATGTATTATAGAGAGGCAAAAAGTCAATTTTTTTTCAGAACAGATATATATATCCCTTCTCAAAAAAAATTGACTTTTTTAAATTCCAAAAATCGACCTACCGACAAACACATAAAAGACATATTTTCGGAACCGACCTGAAACAATTCATATCCACCAACTAAAATTAAAACAAATAGGACATATATATGGATTCATTAGAGATACTCAAGAACATAAAGGAAACATTACAAACACAGGTTCAACAAATTGAATTCGAGAATGGCGAGCCGGTAACTCCAACCACCACATATTCCCTCGGCACACCGATTGAAACATTGCTTGATAATGGGGTGGCAGAATTTTGGTACTATGAGAAGGATGGGTCATTAAGATTTGCAGTGGGCACGAGAAACGATTCCATAATAAAAAAGTACACGGACTGGACTTGGGTTGGACCATCACCTTCCCCCAAAGTATGTGCATATTACGACACACAACGAGGCGACTGGAGAAGTTTCATCCGAAAGAATTTTGTACAAACGACATTTTTCACGGACGCAAACAATTTCATAAAATAATTTCATACAATGGCATTCAAATTACCTTCCATAGACATAGAGCAGATTGTGAAGTCAATCAATTTACAGGTCGCCACAAACCTGGTAACGGATGCATATTACCATCAGGGATACCACGGCGACTTCGGTGCGACGGCTCAATTCACAATGGGCATATCTGCCGATAACAAACCGGCGGCAACACTTCATATGCCATACTATGCCCCCTTTATGTTGTATGGCAGGGGTCCCGGCAAAATGCCTCCGGCAGAACCGATAGAAAATTGGATGCAACAGTATGGGATAGATGGCAGTTCGTGGGCAATAAGAAAACATATTGCGGAGTTTGGTACAAAGGGAAATGATTTTATTTCACCTATTATGCCGCAAATAAAACAAATTATTACGGACGAAATTAATAAGGCCTTTCAAAAGGCGATTGCTGAAAATTACGGTTAACATTTATTCTTGCTATAACGGGAGTTTTTCACATATCCTTTATAATTCTACCTCTTTCCATAGTTCTCCCGTTATATGCGAGATAAATGGCCTTAAAATAGGGATTTGAATTCATCCAAACTTCTACAAACGTAGTAAAGATTTTGGGAAATATTTTCACAGGTTTTTTGAAGTTGTTTTTGATTGTCGGAGAGCCTGCCTTTCGGGGATTTCATTTCTATAAATATAACACTTCCATCGGGCCGGGTTGCAACGAGGTCGGGTGCACCAGGTGTCATACCCTCTTTCACCATATAATAAAAAGTTCCGATATTTCTTGTTCCGCAATTGGGTACCGCGAATATAACACCCGAAGGAAATTCCGTCCGATACCAGTTCACACACTCACACTGAATATCGTGCTCATCGGTTCTGCGCTTTGCCATAATCTGTAGTATTTTTTAATATAATAATAATTTTAATCCAAAAAATTCAGTAAATTTTGACGCTTAACTGTTAACAAACGGCGATGTTTGGGTTATTATATTTATATAAGTTAGTTAAGTAATCATTTCTGTAATCATTTTTTTGGTATTTTTCCCTCGGAGCAATCCGGGGGTTTTTTGTTCAACTAAAATTAATATAAATAAGTTATGTATGGAAAATCTATTTGACTTAATATCCTACCTTAACACGTGGTGTGAAACCAATGGAGTATATTTCTGTGCAGGTCCGGAACATTACAATAACATTGTGGTGGACAACACAATATACGAAAATTACGACCTGATTCTCTGTGTTGCCTTCAATATGATTCCTCAATATGGTGAAGCCGGTGTAATAGGTGTAACATATCAAGGTTCAATTGCATTGGGCCGTAAGCGTGAGATAACGGATGATGAACAAACCGAATCAACTTTGGACGAAACCTTTATGCAAAAGTATACAAGACGTTTGGTTGACCTGACCGGAATGTTAAATGGCATATTGGAAGGTCTACAATGTGAACAGGATGCTTATATTGATAGTTGTACGATGAATTATGTTTTGAACAAATATGACCTCAACGTTGACTTTGTAAACGCAACAGTAAGTATAAGATTCGAGGCAAACTAAAAATAACTATAACGATATGACAATAACGAATTTATCAAAAATCAAAAATAACGCCCTCATAGCGGTTGCCAACCCAGTTCCATTCGCGATTGTGGTTGATTCCCAACAGGCCACCACAGTTATGTTGAGTGTATCCTACGAAAATGGCCCACAAATAGCCACCGGCCTGGAAATGTTGAATTACAGAACGGAGGGTACTTTCCGTTATTTCCTTTGTGATTTAAGAACATTGCTTCAATCCACTTTCGACAATATTTCGGATAATACTCAAGGAGCATTTTCTTGGAAAACGATGAATGATATGTTAAATGACATAACATTAACGGTAACAGCGACAAATACTGCTTCGGAAACATCGACATTGACATTAAATTTCACCACAGCAAATGTATCAAGACAATTTGAGGATGACATAACTATTTGTGATTCACCTGATAACATTTATGATGTGTGTGAAATGGAAACAATCTATGTGGGAAAGGATAACATCGGTTACATTTATGTTTTCTCCAACACAACCGACAGACTTGGTTTGACGGAGGACGACAAAATGTATTTCTGTGATTATGATGATGTATACTTTTGTGATTATAATGATAGTTTATTTTACGAAAAATAATTTCTAAACAATGCAACAGATAATAGTAGACGAATTTGAAGGCACAACCACGGTCAATATTCCTCAAAACGTTGCCTATATCTCAATAGAGGGTTATAGCGGCACACCGGTATATCATTATGAGGATATTACTGATTCATTTTTATATAACGTAATTGAAAATGCCAATTACAACACGATTGTATTAAACAGTGAGAACTTTTCAACAAGTCAGTTCCCATTGATAATCACCACTTTCTCTGATTCGGAAATGTTGACGGGCCTTCCATTATTCGACAGACCTTTCGGTATTCCATTCAGCGCTGTGAGATTGGCTGTCGGAAAACGAAATGAGGAAAGCAAAAACATTACCTTCGAAGTATTTGCCAATTATGTCAACGAAGGTGGTTCCGCTTATGTAACAAAAGATTTTGGAGGACTTGATTATGATGTTGCCCGTCAAAATTTGGATGTATACAGCAAACAGGAAATTGACAGATTGACACAGGAGTATGAATACACCAACATCACTTTCGACTTAACGAGAGATGATGCATTAAGATTTGGTGACACTTACACAGGATATCCATTCATCCAAACTCCTCAAACTCAATCAAGTAGAACAAATTGTCACAACACATTACATTCATATTACAAGAAGGGTGTGTGTGGTATTGAGCTCAAATTCAAGGATGTAAAGACTTATGCCGATTTTAGATTGAACCCCTGCTATTTCTCGGACATCCAGGGAATATTCAACGGTCGTCAATTTACAACGCAGGTTCCTATCATTATAAAACCAACCGTTCAAAAATCCAACGGCAGCATTCCGGGATATTTTAGACGAGGTTATTTGTCGGGTACCACACTTACGTTAACAAATGCGATAAAGAATTCTGTAAGTCAATATCCTGTGATGGTCATAACACCTGATTATCAAATACGTTTTGCAAACACCGTGCTTGAGGCTAATTCAGTGTATTTCATTGACTTAAACTGGAACTATATTATTGGTTCATCTTCGGCACTTCAACCAACAGGTATTTCTTGGTACGATTCTTCGACAAATGTGGACACAGTAAAATATGATTTCAATTATGTATGCACATTTGTTCCAAACGACCCACAGTTGAACTAAAATTAAATAAAAAATAAACCATAGCGATATGTTAAAGGTAAAAACACAAAGATTTACGGATGCCGATGTGATATTTGATGCAGTTAGGGAGCAATATTATGTCGTAATGTATCACAATATAGGAAACCAAAACTATTTGGTTTCGGTAACCGATAATGATGGAAATATTCGCAATACGAGCAACCTTTTTGTAAAGGACGATAATCAGACGTTAATAAAAGTTCCCGGTCAAACTATTGGTGCGTGGACCTGTCAGGTATATTACGAGGATGGATCACAACAGGACCTCTCAAAGAAACGTTTATTCGAACAGGATCTTATTCCTCTCGAGGAACTACCTAATTATTTGGATTTCAACGTGGCAATGGGTCGCCCAAATTCTCCAACGGTAAATATGTCTTTGGCCAACTTAAAATCATTTTGCCAAAGTACATTGGACACTTCGATTTACTTATTGAAAAGCAACAACTTAAGCGATTTGAACAGTGTGGCGAATGCACGCCAAAATTTGAACGTATATGACAAGGCATATATTGATAGTTATATAACATCATTCATTCCAAAGAATGGATATATCGACACCATATCGCAATTTACCGCATCAGGTGACACAACATATTCTCCGGTGGTTTCATCAGTAAAAGGAACCCACGGTGTGAACGTATATTTGGAGACAAGATTGACAGGGGCAGAAGGAGCAACAACAGCGGGTATAAATTTGGGATATATTGATGTATCTCCGGTAACGGGTTCAACATTTACGGCAAATACAATCACATCGGTATTGTTCACCTGGTTCACAACTTCATCGGCAACAACAACTTCACAAATATTTACGGAAGGTGAGTTAAAGGTTACCCCTTCGGCATTAGGTGGGGGTCGTATAAGATTTACTTTCACTGCGTATATCAATAGACCTTCGGGACAAACCAATATAGCAAATTGTAGTGCATCAATTTTCATACCACTTCAAATAAACTAATAATACGATGGCATCAACGAGATACAAATTACAGAGATACAAATTCCAAAAATATCAAACAGGAGTTATTGATATAAAATTATGGAAATATTCTAATGGAGAAAGCGAGGACTTCTGCCAAAAGAAGGTTGAAGTCATAGGAGGTCCCTGTGATGGTGTTGGTACATATGTGTATATCAAGTATTTGGCATCTGATGGTAAATACAAATTTATTCCTTTCAAACACAGCATTATCCTACAACAAACGGATAGCAAGAAGGGCGACATATCATCATTTATTGAATCGGCAAGTGGATTAACTTCGGGAGAGGTACCTATTGGTTATTCAACTTATAAAAAGATGCAATTATCAACGCCAACAACAAAGGCACAATATTTAACATATGTGGATGTATTGTCATCACCTCGTGTATATTTACAAAAAGATACAGAAGAACTTATTGATAACAACACAAATTGGATTCCAGTAACTGTTGAGGGTAGCAATTCCTTCAGTGTTGTAAAACCAAAGGAAATGTTCACAATCAATATTACATTACCGGAGTATAATAATCTATCGATGTAATATGAAGCAAAACATTCAAATATATATAAACGATATTTTGGTGGATATTGATGAGGAAACCGCGATGGGAGTCGATTTCGTAGGATTCTCAACAAGCAATCTCGGCAGTATAAGCCTTTCGCATACAAATTCGTTTACCGTTCCTTTGACAAATCACAACCGCAAGGCGATAGGGTTTGTTGATAATATGAACCTCAACACAAAACAGGTACAGGGTTCGTGGTATGGTGATCGCAGTTTCAAAATGTATGCGGATGGTTTGTTGGTATTTACCGGAAAGGTATATGTTGACGAAATATCCGAAGGTAGAATCAATTTATACGTGGTTCGAGACAGGAATTTCGCGGACATATTACAATCATATACTATGTGGGATGCAACACAGGCAATCATTGATGTGTTAAATGATGAACTTGACGAAGAATATAGTGGAAATGCAACTTGGTCAAACATAGTAAACTTTATGGCAACGGGATTGCACACGGTTTGGATGCCTTATGCGGTGGGAACTCTAAACAAACAATATCCATACAGCAAATTTGATTCCGAAACGCAAACATACTCGTGTGGTAACAAATACGAGGATACCGATAATGATGACCTCAAAGAAAGATACAATCTAAACTCGGAAAACCGGCTAACAACGGAGGTTATAACCAACGACACTGTGGTGGGCGACTACAAAACAGGCTGTATATATGTGAAATTGTACAATTTAATCACAACTGTTTTAAATGGTTTGGGTTGGCAGGTAACTTTCGACAATAATGTGTTTACAACTTTGGCAAACCAATTCATAAGAATGCCCGACATTGTTACATATATGGATTTAACCACATATAAGTTCAGTTTCGCGGCAAATGATACATATCATTATAAGATAAATGACTCGGGTGAGGCGTCATCGAAGGAAATTTCGTTCCTTGACCTTATAAAGTATGTTTGTCAGGAATATTGTTTACTGTTCAATATAGAAGGTGATACTGTTGCCTTCCATAGTATTCAAAATATTGCGGGTACAACAACACAGCATATTAAGATAAATAAAATTTTGTCACGTAACTTCTATATTCCAAATGTTCCACAACAAAGTACGATAACCTACGAGGCACTTGGAGATGGTTCAACACTAACCGGGGGCAAGGAAATCATTTCCCACAACCAAAACATTGAAAAGGGTTCCGAAAGCACCGTATTATTTAGTATAAAAAGATTTTTACCTGCATATTTTGCATATTTGTATGATGATGGACAGGTACAAACCAACACATATGCCTTGAATACAGTCGACCCCGAATGTAACAGGAAATTTATAGTTGTACAAAGGGCAGTAACACAAACAAACTATCAGGTAAAAGTTTGCAGATATTTTCTTGGAAATGAGGAGGCTGTTTATGTACAATTATATCGTGCAATAAATAGGACCGTGGACGAAATGGGATATTGGGATGAATTTGCGTCAATGTGTGAATATCCTGACAGGGTTATCGTAACGGCAATTCTAAATCCTTACGAGGTAAACATTTTCAGACCTTGGAACAAAATGAGTTTCAATACATTACCTGGTGAATGGCTTGTTGAAAGCATATCCGAATACAATCCTCGCCTTGATAATCCGGAGGTAAAAATAACGGCAGTGAGATTGAGATGAAAAAGTTAATATACATATTATTAATAATAATGTTGGGTGGGTGTTCGTTACTAAATAAGACAAAAAGTAACGAAATCTCCTCAACACGGGTTGTAACCCAAACCATTGTGGTTAGGGATACAATTTCCTACAAGGATTCCACGAATAGGGAATTAACAACCATAATTTTCACACCAAAAAACCCTTCAATCAAATTCAATAACGACAAAAAAATAAAAATAACGGACAAGGATTTTGATATTGATAGAATAATTTACCAAACATCAACCGGAAGTCATTATGACACAACTATTTACGTCCGAGATGAAAGGGAAAGTGACACAACGGCTTCTGAACAAAAAAATACCACTTCAAAAACAAAGAAAATGAATGGACAGGTTCCTCCGGTGCTTATCATAATTGCATTATTCATTTTTTTGTGTTGCGTGGTTTCGATAAAAATTGATTAATAAAATGGAAATAACAGTTAAGAGAACAAATAAGGCAAATGACTACACCATTGGACAAATGTTCATTGATGGTGAATATTTCTGTGACACCTTGGAGGACACAGTTCGTGATTTAACAAATGTAAAGGACAAAATATATGGCAGAACGGCAATCCCGGCAGGCACATATTCGGTAATACTTGATTATAGCGGACATTTCAAAAAACTTTTACCTCACATTTTGGATGTACCATTTTTTTCCGGAGTGAGAATACATAGTGGTAACGATGTCGAGGACACAAATGGGTGTATCCTTGTTGGATTTTATTATCGCGCGGGATATATCACGGAAAGCAGGGCAACAATGGAAAAATTAATGAAAAAGTTGTCCGATTCAATAAATAAAGGTGATCGGATAACCTTGACGATAGGTTAATAAAAATAATACCAATAATAACTAAAATTAAATAAAAATTCACAGTATGAGATTAGAGATAAAGGGAAACATCGATTCGAGGGTTGCCGAAGATTTCATCAATCAAATAAAGGCACAATATTCTCCCGGAGAAGATGTTCAAATATTAATAGACTCAACCGGTGGCTTCATCAACTCCGCAATATATATTGCAGAAATGATTCGATTCCTACAATCACAATATTCCAAAGTAGCCATTTTTAATATCGGGGATGTAATGTCGGCGGCGACCATTATTTGGTTAGTATGTGATATGAGAGTTTGGGACCCCCACTATGATTTCCTAATACACAACCCCTATATGCAAAATGTATCCGGTGATGCAAACCAATTAATACAGCAGGCAATAGAGTTGACGGAAGTTGAGGAGGACATCGTTGAGTTATATTGTACCATTTCGGGTAAAACTGAAGGTGAAGTTCTTGCCTTGATGGCGGAGGAAAGACCAATGACCGTGGAGGAATTGAAGGATTTCAACTTTATAACACAGGTGGTAATATAAAATTTTTAAAACATAAACTAAAATTCAAATAAATAACGACAAAAAAATTAATAAATTATGAATCTTAAAAAATTAGTACGTAGTGTAAAGAATTACATTAAGATGTCGGCAAAAGGTGAGGCTTTTGTTGAACTATTTGATGTAGAGGACAATTCGGTGGTTTTCGAAGTCCCTACGGTTGATGACATTCAGGTTGGTACCCCTGCAACTCCTGATGGTGAATTCTTATTTACTGATGGCACTAAAATCGTCATTGAGGGTGGTGTTGTAACAGTAATCGAGAAGCCTGTAACAGTTGAGGAGGAAGTAATAGTTGAGGAAAAACCTGTTGATGAAGTTGAGGTAGAGGTTGAGAAGCCCGTTGAAGAAGAAGTAATAGTAGAGGAATCCGAAAAGGATGCCAAAATTGCGGAACTTGAATCGCAGGTGGCAAAATTGATGGAGGAAATCGAAAGTTTAAAAGGTGACATTGTAGAAAAGGACAACGTAATTAAAGAGGTTGAGAAAGAATTGGGAGAAATCCAAAACTTCTACGTTGCATTGAACAAATCACAACTTAATTTACGTTCTTCAGAGGTAAAATCTGATGAAGGAATTTCATTCAGTTTCAAGAAAAAATAAAAAATTTTTTAATAATACTAAAATTAACTAAAAATAAAGATAAAAATTATGGCAACAGCAATTAATGTATCAGGATTAACATTAAATCCAAAAGAGGTTGGTAGTTTTAGTCAATTCGTTAACCAACTTGTATTCGAAAAACCTGAACTTCGTGCTCTTCACCAAGTTTACCGCGATATTAAAATGAAGGAACAAATCGTCCTTGCAGGTAAGATGGGTCTTATGGGTAAGAAAAATTCAGGAACCTGTACTCGTCAATCGAGTGGATCTTCAGTAAACTTAATTCAAAAGTATTGGGAACCTGTAATGATCGAGGATACTATTACTAACTGTCAGGCAGAAGTGAACTCATTATTCAAGGCATACTATGACAAAATCCAAGAATATCGTGACCGTTTCGACATCACTGGTTCAGATGAGTACATTTTCTTGGCAAAAGAAATCGAGGATGCAGCAGTAGACGCTATTTACCGTGCTATTTGGTTCGGCGACACTGATGTAGAGGCTTCTACGGCAGATACAGCAGGTCTTGTTGATGGTGACAACGCATATGCATTCAACTATTTCGATGGTTTTTGGAAACAAATTTTCGATGGTGTAACAGGTGGTTCTATCGACCGCGTTGATATCACTTCATTACAATCAAGCGAGACAGTTTCAGCAGCAAACGCATACGCTACAATTTTGAACGTATACAAGAAAGCCGACGCAAAAGTTCGTGCCAACAAAGAGGCAAAATTCTATGTAGACGGACAAATGTTCTTGGGCTTAATGGAATACTTACAAACTGAATCGGTTAACTTCACTTTGGATGTAACTGAAAATGGTATTCAAACATTGAAATTCTTGGGTCACGAAGTAGTAGATATGTCATTCTGTTGGGATGAAAATCTTCAATATTTCGAGGCAGATTCAACTGATCACGGAGCATTCTTACCTCACCGTGTAATCTTCACTGTAAAGGAAAATCTTGCAGTGGGTACAGAAAACGATGAAGAGTTCACAAACTTGGAGTCTTGGTACAATCAGGACGAAAGAGTTAACAAGATTGCTTTCGGATTCACTTTGGATGCTAAAGTTCTTGATAACGATTCTATCGTAGTAGCATACTAATAACAATCAACCGGGGGTGGGGGTGTGTCCCTGCTCCCTTAACAATTAAAAAAATTTTTACTACAATGTCACAATGCGTAAATGAGATATTTCAAAATATAGAAAGTACCTGCTCAAACAGAACTGTAGCGGGTATCGAACAGACCGTATACCTTTTGAACCGCGATGATATTCAAACAATCGAATATGATGCCGACGACTACAACAAGGTAACAAATATCACTTTGAAATCAGGAAAGCACGCCTATACAGCGAAAGGTTTCAAGAAAAATATGACCTGTGGTTTCGAACGTAACGTATCGGATGACACTGTTGATACTTTTACCGATAGTTTAACTTTAACCGGTTACCAATTTGACGCAAAAGGCGCAAGAAACTTTGACAATGCAGGTAATATCGTTGCAATCGTAGACCGTAAAGGTACGAAGATGGCGGATGGTTCAGTAATCATACTTGGATTGGAAAATGGTCTTTTCGTAAGCGCGGATAGTTGGGCTGCAGGTGATAACAACGGTGCCCGTACAATCACATTAAGTTCGTTGCCCGATGCAGGAGAAAGTTGTTCATATTATGTATATACTGTTTCGGAGGGTTCTCCGGCAGTTGAGTCATATGAGGCAACAATCGAATCTCTTGAGGCAATGCTTGCTTAATAAGTCAAATGCTTTTATAAACGATTCATATAATCAATGGGGAAAGGGAATGTAACAACAACATTCCCTTTTTTATTGTTTTTCTCTTTTCTACGGAGATTTCCATAATTAGGGACATAATTATATTGTTTTTGACCTAAAAGTGCCTTAAATCGCAGAAAAATGCGGTTAAATTTTAAATTAATCCGTGTTATTATATAAATAAATATTTAAGAACTAAAATTACTTAAAATGCATAATTGTTATGAATTACAATCAAAAAATTTTCACGGAAGACGCTCAAACACTGGCAAACAGTTATGGTTTATTACACGATGTCATCAAGGTAATGACATTATGTGATGGTGTAGCCCCATCGGGTGCCTGCTGTGGAAAAAACAACATACAAATAGCAAATAAATTTATTAATAATAAAAAAAATTATATGACGACAATGAAACAGATAGAGCAAAGAAAAATTAAAACAATCAAGCCTGGAATTATTTACATTTCTCCTTTGAAGAAAATGATCAACCTCAATGTTATTTCGGATGCGGAAATTGTGAAATACGTTGAAAAAGGTTACATTTCGAAGGATAGATTTGATTGGAAAGCATATGATACAACAAAGAAGGCTACGCCGGAGAAAGTCGAAGAGCCCGAACCGGAAAAGGTAGAGGAAATTATAAGTGAGGAACCGATTGAAGAGGAACCAATTAAAGAAGAAGAGAAATCTGTAGAGGAGACAAAGGAAATCCCTCAAGAAATGGAACAAAAACCAAAAAGAAAAGGAAAAAATAGCAAATAATTATGATTGAGCCAATAATGTTCGAAAATGAACCAAAAACAATAAAGATTGGCCGTGAGCAATCCGTTAAAGGCAATATAGTATATTATGGTGATAATAATCTATACCCAAATACTATGGAAACCTTGATTGACTCATCACAGACAGCCGGGATATGTGTAAAAACAATGACCGACTTTTTGTCTACGCCATTCACGGTTGATGGAATGGGTGATGTTGAGGTTGGTAGAACAATAACCAACAAAAAATACACACTGAATCAATTTAGACGCGATATAGCACATTCATTGGCAAAATTCAATGGTGCATTTATCTCCGTTACGAAGTCATTAAAGGGCGAAGTGGTCAGTGTGAGTGTATTGGACTTCACCAAAGTACGTTTCAGCGAATTTGATGATTCCGGTCGTAGCAACTTTGTTTATGTAGGTGATTGGGCAAATGAGGTAATAGGGAAAAGGGGTAAAAAACGTGTTGTAAAACTACCTTTATTCAATAATAATCAACAGGTATTTGAAGCGCAATCAAAGGAATGCAATACAACAACACAGGTTTACCACATATTTCTCGATGATTCGTACATATATCCTACAAATGCATTCGAAAGTGTTGCAATGGATATGGATACCGAATCGGCAATTCAGACCACCCGTCACAATGAGGTAACACAGGGATCACCGAGCAAGTTGATACTCCGCACGGATTTTTCGAAGGATGAACGTGTAAAGGCACAACAATTGGAGCAAATCAAAAAATTTGCCGGGCCAAATGGAGATAAGATTTTGGTTATTAAATCGGAATTTGATGAGAATGGTAATCCACGTTCAAATAATTATCAGGTTGATGTAATCCCCGACAATCGTGACATTTCCAAATTTGATTCTTCGGAGAAATCAATAGCAAATAATATTCGTAAATGTGTACAAATCCCTGGTATTCTTATTGACTTTGAATTCAGTACAGGTATAACGGTTAGTGGTGCACAATTAAAAGTCAGCGTAAGTTATTACAATGACCTTATTCGTCCTAAAAGGGATATCATTTCGGATTCACTTGCTGAAATATTCGAAAAATCCATAATTAAGTTCCCATCGGATGATTTTAGTATGGTAGATTTCTCAATGAATTATGTAGAGTAAAAAATAGACAGAAATTATGATACTTTCATACACAAAAATGCAGGAAATAAAGCCTTGTAGTAAGAATAATAAGGCAAGACTCGAACAAATCATAGCGGAGACCGAGTTTTCGGATTTCCAAAAATTGGTTGGCCGGGATATCTACAACAAATTGGTTGAGGATACATCTGCCACACAGATTAACCCCACATTACAAGGTATACTTAATGATGGTTTATATGCAACAATAGCATATTTGGTTTATTCCCGCTATGTACAGGAAATATCCATTGTGGATACATTCAGTGGTATGGTACAAAAACAACGTGATGAGGCTTCACCAATCCCACAGGGAACGATAAAAAACATCGCAATACATAGCAGAGAAATCGCGGAACAATATTTTTCGGTGGTGTGTGATAGACTACGCGAATTTTATTGCGAGGAGCCTGCGCTTGCTGTTGATGATGGTTTTAGTGAAATTTACTCCATTAGAAGAGTTGGGGGTGGCAGAAGATTAAACATAAATTATATGTAAAACTAAAATTATAGTAAATAATAAAAAAGTAATATGGCACAAATGCAAACAAATGGTTTTAAGACAATACGCCAATCATTCGGGAATCAACGCTTCGATATAACCCTTGACGGGAATCAATCGGTAATACTCGAAGGAGAAAATGTTATGGGTGTCAAAGGTCTATTACGTACCTATATGGGCACACTTAATGGTTTCGGTGGGCTTCATCCTTTTGATCCTACTGTACCGCAGGAAATGTATACCTTCGAAGGTGAGACAACATTTTATGCATATGACCAGGGCGATGATCAATTACTATACAACCACAATGTTTCCTCATTTAATGTAAACCCTTTCAATGCATTGATAGGGGATAACCTTGGTGATTATGTTATTTCCGTGGACGAGGTGTGGGCATATGGTGCAGGTCAAAGTCTTGACTCATATAACTCCATTCAATTGACAGTGGGATCCACGAAGAATTTCCCCGGAACACAAGGCAGAAGTACCAATCCTTATACACTATTTTCGTGGAGAAATATAAATTTTTCAATAAGCGAACTGGGAGGAATACAGGTAAAGGCCGATGAGGATGATATATACATCCGAGTTAATAGTGTTTCACCAGTAGGAACGCCGGTTGACCCTAATGATAACCTGATATACGTAAAATACAAACTAACGGCACGAAAGGTTAACAATATATAAAAAAAAA
>Ga0310694_10001130_pt1 | contig 31357 bp, 20 predicted proteins | sample 174DNAGHGhighgp2_FD_203884 | JGI IMG/M metagenome (GOLD analysis project Ga0310694, IMG submission 203884) | Sheep rumen microbial communities from Palmerston North, Manawatu-Wanganui, New Zealand - 1742 DNA GHGhigh gp2 (v2) (version 2) | ecosystem: Host-associated > Mammals > Digestive system... | reverse complement strand
TCCTTCTGCAGTTCATGCCGTCTGCGTCGGTATTCCATGATCGGCAGATCCGCCGCCACCAGATTTTCTTTCATATACTGCGCACTTGCCTTAGGAAGCTGAGTCTCCACAATGCGCTTGTCCTGCCGCTCGATGATTCTGTTTGCCTTACTGCCGAGGATAGCGATCAGTTTGTTGATGCCACGTATTTTTGTAATGCGGTTATAGAAACGAAGCGCGATCAGAGAATGCTCCTCATCCACCGGAACGAAAAAAGCCAGGATCATAATCCTGTCCGTCACATGATTCAGCCACAGATTGGGGAACTTAAAGGTGAGATTCGTACTCTTTATGCTGCTATCTTCTGCCTCTTTCGGTAACTGTCCGTTATCTTTCTCATTATCCGCACTGGTTAGTAAAGTATTCTCATCCGGCCAAATGACCTTGGGGCCGTTTACCAGCGTGCGGTTGCCACGCCCAATGGTATTGTAATGAACAAACGCCAAATGCGAAACATCCAGCTGGTTCTCGATCACTCTGGAATACTGCACGTTCCATTCATCATACATATGATCATAGGAAAACTCCGGATCAGTGATCACCGGAAATACATCCGGCTCGTGATCGGGTATCCCGTCACCGTACCAGACAAATACGATCTCTCCGATTTCCCTGATCTCATAATGCTTCAATTGAAACCGGTTAAAATCCAACTCCGAAGCACGCCCTTCCGACGGAATATGCACACATTTGCCGCTTACATCATACTCAATTCCATGAAAAGGACACTGCAGCATGCCTTCTTTAACACATCCTTTTGCAAGTGACGCCCCTCTATGGGCACACAGATCTGTCACGCATCCCAACTCCCCGGCTTCATTCCGAAAGAATACTAGATTCTCACTGAAACGCCTTACCGCAACCAATCGTCCTGTTTTCACTTCCTTCGATGATAAAACTGCATACCACTGATTTTTGATCATTCGGTCAGCTCCTCTTGTCGTTTCCATATAATGGTTAGGCCATTCAATAAAAACTAATATAATTCAGCGATCTTACCATCAAAGAATGGTGCTCTCAAAATGACGTTTCCATCCATAGTTTTTACTATAAAGCTTTATGGTGCATATATTGTACTGCCAATCCGAATGTATGTCAATTTGGCCGGTGATCCCGATGGCGTAAAGGAATCGACAGTTGATGTGAATGAGATTGGCCCATAGTCAGATGATTTATGACCTGATTTGCCTATCATCTTACATCCCTTTGTCATTAACGTCAAATATTGTCAATCTGTTCCCGGATTGCCAGTATCTTCCTTACGGTAGTGCCACCTATCGTTGCCTGGAGTTTTTCCACATATGTGTAAGCACGACGTTGCTCCTGTGTATATGCTTTTTTCTGTTTTAATCCGATCAGCCCGTCTGTTCCAGTTGTCGGCAGTTCCTCCAGTTCTTTCTCTCTGCGGCATGTGACCAGATCAACGATCTTTTCCTGTCCGTAGTTCCAAAAATAACAGCGCAGTTTACACATCCTATCCGAACCGACTTCACTCCATCCCATAGGCTTCGAACTCATCCGTTCAGAGAGCACATGACTCACATGTCCTTCTGCACTGCATCCCAGAACTTTTTTGTCATGGAATGCACTCTGAATCGAATCCCAGTTGTTCTCAAAATAACTCCGGCAATCCTCAATGGCATTCTCTCCCCCATAACGGTTCTTTATGCGCGTCAAGAGCTTCTCTGCGGCCAGGAGCTTGTCCTTATAAATATATCTGTAAAACCTTCCCTTTGTCACGTTTATCTGCTTCTTATCGCCTGACAGCCGCGTCACACGATTGATATATTTCATCAAGTGGAACCTGTCGGATACCAGCTTGCTCTTATTTTATATTATTATATTTAACTTGGCTTGAGTAGTCTTGAAGGAGCTGGTTTGAGACCAGTTTTGTGACCACTTTTTTTAGAATAAATCAGAAAAAACCAGTCAAAATCAGTTGATTTTAGCCGAACGCCTGTTTTTCTTCTTTACAAAGAAAAAAACCGAAAGCCTTGTGTTTATTGGCTTTCGGTTTTTCACAGGGGCAGAAGGAGTCGAACCCTCTTCGACGGTTTTGGAGACCGATGTTAAACCGTTTAACTATGCCCCTTTGTCACAACGGATGTCATCTTACCATATCCGTCTGAGAATTGCAAGTACTAAAAAACCGGATACCGACCCAACGCTTTTTGACTCCTAGCTTCAGCTAGGTGGGTGACCGCACCCAATACATCTGCCTTCCACTGATACTTGCTGAGGCCTGACATCCGCATGGCGATATAGGAATCCCGTTTAAAGTGCTGTAGGCTCAAAATGGCGATGAACCGAATACCCGGTTAAGGACAGTATATCATACTTTGAAACCCTTGACAATCGGGGATTTTTTACCATAAAATAGCAGTTATGAAACTGAAAAGCAGGCCTGCTTTTTTCCCCCTGAAAAAGGGAACGGAACGCTCGGTATTTGATGACATCATTGCCTCGATCGAGGAGGCTTTTGTGGTGCTGGATGCGGCAGACCGTCTGCTTTACGCCAATGAGATCGCAAAGGCGGTATTCCCGGAACTGGAAAATGAAGAATTGAGTCCTGCGGTGATCGCACACCTGAAGGCGAACGATAAGCGGGAGATCTCCGTTAACGGCAGGATCTACCAGATCTCTGCAGTGCCTTTTTACGATGAGGAGGAGCTGAAAGGCAGGACCGTCTGGATCAAAGACAAGACGGATGAACACGAGTTTACGACGAGGCTCTTGGAGCTTAAGGATGAGGCGGAAAAAGCAAACCAGGCGAAATCCGTCTTTCTTGCCAATATGAGCCATGAGATCCGCACGCCGATGAATGCGATCATCGGTATGACGGAACTGATCTTAAACGACCACATCAACCGGAACGTCGAGGAAAATGCCAATAATATCCGGAATGCGAGCAACACGCTCCTGTCCATCATCAACGGTATCCTGGACTTTTCCAAGATCGAGACCGGCAAAGTGGAGATGGCCGAGACCGAATACAATCTGGGGATCGTCATCAAGGATATCAGCAACATGATCGGCTTAAAGCTGGTCGACAAGAACGTCGAGCTGATCGTACATGTCGCGGACGATCTGCCCTGCGGCTTTCTCGGAGGAGAGACCCAGATCCGGCAGATCTTTACAAACATCTTAAACAATGCGGTAAAATACACGAACCGCGGCTACATCCGTATGAACGTGGACTGGGAACGGCACGCGGAACGGGCGCTCATCAAGGTGTCCATCGAGGATACCGGAAGCGGGATCAAAGAGGAAAGCCTGCCGACCCTGTTTGACAGCTTCCAGCGGGCCGACATGATCAAAAACCGTACCATCGAGGGAACGGGACTGGGACTGGCGATCTGCAAACGCCTCGTGGAAGGCATGGGCGGCCGGATCTCCGTGCAGAGTACCTACGGGATCGGCAGCGTGTTTTCGTTCTTCTACTTCCAGAAGATCGCCGATGCAACGCCTCTCGGGAACTACGACAAGCTCGAACTTCCGCAGACGACGCCGCATGATGCAAGAGGCTTTATCGCGCCGCTTGCCAGGGTCCTCGTGGTCGATGACAATATCACCAATATCAAGGTGGCACAGGGTATCCTTGCACTTTACCAGATCCGTGTGGATACGGCGCTTTCCGGCAGGGAGTGCCTCGAAAAAGTCGAAAAGAACAATTACCACATCATCCTGATGGACCAGATGATGCCGGAGATGGACGGGATCGAAACAACGGCGATGATCCGGAAATCCCCGCGCCGGGAGATCCGGGATCTTCCCGTGATCGCACTGACGGCAAACGCGATCAGCGGTACCAGGGAGATGTTCCTGCAGAACGGCTTTCAGGAGTATATCTCCAAGCCCATCGCGCTTCCGGCGATGGAGGCGGCGCTGAAACGCTTCCTCCCGCAGGAGCTGATCCACTATGTGGAGAAAAAGGCCGGAAACGATGCGGAGAGCGAGATCCAGCTGAGTCTGCCCGGAGTCGATATCGAACGCGGGATCAAAAATTACGGCGGAGATCTCGGACGATATCTGCAGATTGTGAAGTATATCTGTGATGACGGTGACGCCCATGTGGGGAGGATCCGCGGGTGCCTGCAGAGCGGGAACTACCGTCAGTACGTTTATGAAGTCCACGCCCTGAAGGGCCTGATGGCGGGGGTCGGGGCGATGCAACTTGCCGATCTTGCCAGACTGCAGGAGCAGGCGGCCAGAGAGGGAAATACCGAGCTCGTTGAACGGGAGGGGCTTTTCCTGGCGGAGCAGTATGAAAAAATGCTCGAAGGGATGCGGGAAGGCCTCGAAGATGCGGGACAGCTTTCCCCCGAGCAGAGGATCGTGCAGGGAAAGGAACTGTCCTGGAAAGAGTTTCAGGAGAAACTCTTCTCGATCCGGAGCAGTCTTGATATGCTCGAGCAGTCGGAGGCTGCGCGGAAGCTGGATGCGCTGCTTTCCTGTCCCATGGATGACGGGATCCGTGAGCAGCTGAAGCAGGCGAGACGGGCGGTCGGTGATTTTGAGTACGAGGATGCACAGGAATACATACGACAGTTGATGTAGGAGGAGACACTTATGCAGGAAAACAAAGCAGGCATCAGCGCGAAGGTCGCAAAATACAAAAAAGACGTGGAGGCGCTGTCCCGCTATCTGATCTGGCTGGAGAGCAAAAAGGGAGAGGATACTTCGGCCACTTACGATCCGGGGGAGGGGAAGCACACCACGCTCCTCGTTCCGACCTATGATTCCACGCTGCTCGGTTTCCTGAAGACCGCGAAGCAGACGGCATTCATCGACCGGAACTATGTTTACGTCTATAAACGTTACCGGATGGAGACGGCTGCGGACGAACTCAAACGGATCGATCAGACCCAGATCATGGAGATCGAGGTCCTCGGAGCGATTCTTTCCAAGTACGTGCTGAAAGGCAATACACAGGCAAAGCTGTGGACGGAAGGAGTACGGAACGGAGTTTTCCTGGCTCTTGTCAGCAAAATGAAGGAGCTGATCGAGTTCTGGAGCTCTCCGCTGTAAACGGATCCCCTTTACAAAACGGGGGTTCGGAAGTATAATAATATATTGCGTTTTTGGGATTTCTACCACAAAAGGGGAAAGGAAATTATATGAGTAACGTAAGACGGGTGTATGTAACGAAAAAACCGGAATATGCGGTGGGCGAACGGGAGCTGCTGGAGCAGATCCACGGCTTTCTGGGGCTTACGCAGGTCAGCGGGGTAAAGATCTACTGCCGCTACGATGTGGAGCATGTTTCGGATGAGACTTACGAAAAAGCCTGCACGACGGTGTTTTCCGAGCCGCCGGTCGATCTGCTCTATCAGGAAACGATCGAGATCCCGGAGGGATCGAGGGCTTTTTGCGTCGAATATCTGCCGGGGCAGTACGATCAGCGTGCCGACTCCGCCGAGCAGTGCATCCGTTTCCTGAATGAGAACGAGACCCCGATCATCCGCAGCGCGACCGTCTATGTGATCGCCGGCGGGATCGATGATGCGGCCTATGATCAGATCATGAAATACTGCATCAACCCGGTGGATTCCAGGGAAGCCGGGATGGATAAGCCGGATACGCTGGAGACGAAATATGATGAGCCGGCGGATGTAAAGATCTTCGACGGTTTTTCCGATATGAAAGAAGATGCGCTGAAGGCGCTGTATGACTCGCTTGCTCTCGCGATGACCTATCGCGATTTCCAGCATATTCAGAATTACTTTAAAAACGAGGAGCACAGGGATCCGTCCATGACGGAGATCCGGGTGCTGGATACCTACTGGTCCGATCATTGCCGGCATACCACCTTTGCCACGGAGCTTTCCGAGGTGGAGTTTGAGGACGGGTATTTCCGGACGCCCATCGAGACGACCTACTTAAGCTATCTGGATACGCGCTCGGAGCTCTATGAAGGCAGGGATGACAAGTACATCTGCCTGATGGATCTGGCTCTGATCGCAATGAAAAAACTGAAAAACGACGGGATACTGACGGACATGGAGGTCTCCGAGGAGATCAATGCCTGCTCCATCGTCGTGCCGGTGGAGATCACGCCGGACGAGGGCAGCCCGTATACGGAGGAGTGGCTGGTCTCCTTTAAGAACGAGACCCACAACCATCCGACGGAGATCGAGCCTTTCGGCGGCGCGGCAACGTGCCTCGGCGGTGCGATCCGTGATCCGCTTTCGGGCAGAGCTTACGTTTATCAGGCAATGCGCATCACCGGTGCGGCAGATCCGACGCTTCCGGTCTCGGAGACCTTAAAGGGAAAACTCCCGCAGAAGAAACTGGTCACCGGTGCGGCACACGGCTATTCGTCCTACGGCAACCAGATCGGCCTTGCGACCGGCTATGTCCGTGAGATCTATCATCCGAACTATGTGGCAAAGCGTCTGGAGATCGGTGCGGTCATGGGCGCGGCACCGCGAAAGAACGTGCAGCGCTTAACTTCCGAACCGGGAGATATCATCATCCTGCTCGGCGGCCGTACGGGCCGTGACGGCTGCGGAGGAGCCACCGGTTCTTCGAAGGTTCATACCGAACACTCGCTGGAGGTCTGCGGTGCGGAGGTGCAGAAAGGAAACGCACCGACGGAGCGAAAGCTCCAGCGCCTCTTCCGGCGTCCGGAAGCGAGCCGTCTGATCCGCAAATGTAACGATTTCGGTGCCGGCGGTGTTTCCGTAGCGATCGGAGAGCTTGCTCCGGGTCTGGTCGTGGATCTGGACAAAGTACCGAAAAAGTATGCGGGCCTGGACGGCACGGAGCTTGCCATTTCCGAATCCCAGGAGCGTATGGCGGTCGTCATCGACCCGAAGGATGTGGCGGAGTTCATGCGCTATGCCGACGAGGAAAACCTGGAAGCGACCGAGGTCGCCGTGGTAACGAAAGAGCCCCGTCTCGTGCTGGAATGGAGAGGGAAAAAGATCGTGGATCTTTCCCGCGCGTTCCTGGATACGAACGGTGCGCATCAGGAATGCAAGGTGCGTGTGGAGATCCCCAACGAGGAGGATAATCCGCTGGGGGAGGTGGCTTCCGATGAGGTCGCCGGAGCACTGGAAGATAAGGATATCCGCAAGGCGTGGCTGAAGACGCTTTCGGATCTGAACGTCTGCTCGCAGAAGGGTCTGGTCGAGATGTTCGACGCCTCCATCGGAGCGGCATCCGTGTATATGCCTTACGGCGGAAAGACCCAGCTGACGCAGACTCAGGTGATGGCGGCGAAGCTGCCGATGCCGTCCGGCGAATCCACGGATGTGCTGACGCTTATGAGTTACGGCTTTGATCCGGCACTGTCCTCATGGAGCCCGTATCACGGCGCCATCTATGCGGTGCTTTCTTCGGTCTCCAAGATCGTGGCGGCCGGCGGGGATTATAAAAAGATCCACTTTACGTTCCAGGAGTACTTCCGCCGAATGACGGAGGATCCGCTCCGCTGGAGCCAGCCTTTTGCGGCCCTGCTCGGTGCGTATGACGCACAGCTCGGTTTCGGGCTCGCATCGATCGGCGGAAAGGATTCGATGTCCGGAACGTTTAACAGCATTGACGTACCTCCGACCCTGGTCAGCTTCGCAGTCGCGGTGAGCAAGGTTTCCGCGCTGATCACGCCGGAACTGAAGGAAGCGGGAGACCGCCTGCTTCTCTTCTCCGTACCGAAGGATGAGTACGGAATCCCGGTCTATAAGGATGTGATGCGGCTCTACGATGTGATCGCGGGAGAGATCGCGGAAGGAAAGATACGCGCGGCTTATGTGACCGACGCTTACGGGATTGCGGCAGCGGTTTCGCAGATGGGCTTCGGTAACGGGATCGGTGTGAAGCTGGATCCGGAGCTGGAGACGAAGGAGATCTTCGGAAGCCGTATCGGTGATATCATCGCCGAGATGAAGCCGGAAGATGCGAAAGCCCTGCTTTCCTCCGATGAGTATGATGACGTGGCGGAGTATATCTCGGAGATCGGTGAGACGACAGAGGGTGAGTTCATCGTGGGGGATACCGCGATCCAGATGCGCGAAGCGCTTCAGGCGTGGAAGGGAACGCTCGAAAAGGTTTACCCGAGCCGTGCGACCTACGACGAGACGAAGGTCGACCTGCCCGTGTACCATGCGCCGAAGGTGCATATCTGTAAGGTGAAAGAAGCGAAGCCTACGGTATTCATCCCGGTATTCCCGGGAACCAACTGTGAGTATGACAGTGCCAGAGCCTTTGAACGGGCGGGGGCACGTGTCATCACGAGAGTGTTTACGAACCGTACGGCAGAAGATATCCGGGAATCCGTGGATGCTTTCGCGGCCGATATCGCGAGAGCGCAGATCATCATGTTCCCGGGCGGTTTCTCCGCAGGAGACGAGCCGGAGGGAAGCGCGAAGTTCTTTGCGACCGCGTTCCGTAACGAAAAGATCCGTGAAGCGGTGGCAAGGCTCCTGGAGGAGAGAGACGGACTGGCACTCGGGATCTGTAACGGATTCCAGGCGTTGATCAAGCTCGGGCTTGTCCCGAACGGTGAGATCACCGGCCAGGATGCGCAGTCGCCGACACTGACCTACAATACTGTCGGCCGTCATATCTCCAAGATGGCGTACGTCAAAGTGATGTCCAACTTAAGCCCGTGGCTTGCAAAGACCGAGGTGGGCGGAGTCTACTGTGCTCCGGCTTCCCACGGAGAGGGACGTTTCGTCGCTCCGCAGTCGTGGATCGATCGTTTGAGCGAGGCGGGACAGATCGCAACCTGCTACAGTGATCCGGAGGGACATCTTTCCATGGACGAGGAGTGGAATATCAACGGTTCCTATTCCGCGATCGAAGGGATCACTTCTCCGGACGGCCGAGTCTTCGGAAAGATGTGTCATGTCGAGCGCCGCGGAGACGGCGTCGCGATCAATATCATCGGCGAGCAGGATATGAAGATTTTTGAATCCGGTGTAGAGTACTTTAAATAGCGGCAAACGAAAGCAAGCGACGCGAAGCGGCATTTGCTTTCGTGCCGCATTTAACGAGCAAGCGCTCTGCGAGCGAAGCGATGCAGAGCAGGGAGTGTGCACGAAGTGCACACGTGCTTGCGAGTCTGAGAACCACGGACGAGCGAAGCGATGCAGAGCAGGGAGTGTGCACGAAGTGCACACGAGCTTGCGAGTCTGAGAACCACGGATGAGCGAAGCGAAGCAGAGCAGGGAGTGTGCACGAAGTGCACGCGAGCTTGCGAGTCTGAGAACCACGGACGAGCGAAGCGATGCAGAGCAGGGAGTGTGCACGAAGTGCACACGAGCTTGCGAGTCTGAGAACCACGGATGAGCGAAGCGAAGCAGAGCAGGGAGTGTGCACGAAGTGCACGCGTGCTTGCGAGTCTAGGGTAAAAGTCTGAGAAAACGTAAATGCTGATCAGAGAAGAACTGGAAAAAGCAGAGCGGGAGCGATTAAGCCCCTACGCCACGTTAAGCGAGAGATCCGCCGGAAGAAAGCGGGAGGAGGAGCCCTGTGATATCCGCCCCGTGTTCGCACGGGACAGGGACCGTATCATTCACAGCAAGGCATTCCGCCGCCTGAAGGACAAGACGCAGGTTTTCCTGAATCCGGAGGGAGATCACTACCGTACGCGGCTGACGCATACGCTGGAAGTCTCACAGATCGCGCGCACCATCGCGAGGGCATTGAAGTTGAACGAGGAACTCGTCGAAGCCATTGCTCTCGGACATGATCTCGGACACACACCGTTCGGTCATGCGGGAGAGCGGGCTCTCAATGAGATCTGCCCCCTCGGCTTTGCCCATAACGAGCAGAGCGTCCGTGTGGCGGATGTACTGGAACGGGACGGAGAGGGCTTAAACCTGACCGCGGAGGTCTGTGACGGGATCCTGAACCACCAGACGAACAGCATGCCGCATACTCTGGAGGGACAGGTCGTTCGTCTTTCCGATAAGTTTGCCTATATCCATCATGATATGGACGATGCCATCCGGGCCGGCGTCCTGAAGGATACCGATGTCCCGCAGCAGATCGGCCGGGTACTGGGCCGGACGACTAAAGAGCGTCTGGATAAACTGATCCACAATGTGATCAGCACGAGCCTGGGGAAAGATAAGATCGCGCTGGAGCCCGAGGTGGAAAAAGCGATGCTCGATATGCGTTCGTTCATGTTCCGTGAAGTCTATCAGAACCCGATCGTGAAGGGGGAAGAGTACAAAGCGGAGGCGCTGATCCGGACGCTGTATGCCTATTTTGTCGAACACCGGGACGAACTCCCGGAGGAATACCGCAGACTGATGGAACGGGGAGAGAGCGCGGAACGGGTTTCCTGTGATTTCGTGGCATCCATGACGGATCACTATGCGATCACGGTGTATAACGAGATTTACGTTCCGAAGTCCTGGACCCTGTAGGAGCCGAGACAGCCATGATGTACCCGCAGGAGCTGATCGATGAGATCGCCCAGAAAACCGATATCGTAGACATCATCTCGCAGCATGTGCAGCTGAGCGGGCGGGGAGGAGATTTCAAGGGACTCTGTCCGTTTCATAATGAGAAGACGCCGTCCTTTCATGTGTCACAGAAAAAGCAGCTGTATCACTGCTTCGGCTGTCATGCGGGAGGAAATGTATATACGTTTCTCCAGAAATATGAGAACTTTACTTTTCCGGAGGCGATCAAATATCTGGCGGACCGCTCGGGGGTGACGCTTCCCGAGATCGCCGATTCGCCGGAACTGAAGAAAGCCAGGGACCGGAAACAGCGTCTGTATGAAGCCAACAATGCGGCGGCCACCTTTTATTTTTACCAGCTCCGCTCGCCCGGCGGTGAGGTCGGGATGCGGTATTTCGAAAAGCGGAAGCTGACCAAGGAGACCATGCAGCATTTCGGTCTGGGTTATTCCCTACAGTACTCGGATGCACTGACGAGGTATCTCCGGAAGGAAGGCTTTGAGGACCGCGAGATCATCGAAGCCGGTCTGGCGGAACACTATGAGGGAAAAGGGACTGTCGATAAGTTTTTTAACCGGGTGATGTTCCCGATCCAGGACGGGCACGGGAGAGTCATCGGATTCGGCGGTCGTGTGATGGGGGATGCGAAACCCAAATACCTGAACACGCCCGAAACGCCGATCTTTGAGAAAAGAAACAATCTCTACGGACTCAATTACGCGAGGTCGAACCGGAAGGACCGCTTCATCCTCTGCGAGGGATATATGGATGTGATCGCCCTGCATCAGGCAGGATTCACGGAGGCGGTGGCATCCCTCGGAACCGCATTTACGACGGAGCAGGCGATGATCTTAAAACGCCTGAAACCGAAGCAGATCCTGCTCGCCTATGACAGCGACGGCGCCGGGGTGAGCGCGGCGAGAAAGGCACTCGGGATCCTGCGCAGTGTCGGGATGAACGGATACGTGATCGATATGCGCCCGCACAAGGATCCGGACGAGTTCCTCTCCGATCCGGAGCTGGGAGCGGAAGCCTACGAAGAACGGATCAGAAAAGCGGAAAACGGATTTCTCTATGAGATCCGTATGCTGCGAGGCGAATATCATACGGATGATCCGGCGCAGAAAACGCTGTTTGAAACGGAAGTGGCAAAAAAGCTGACCCTGTTTGAGGATGAGCTGGAACGGGAGAATTATTTAAACGCAGTCGCGGAGCACTACGGGATCAATCGCGAGGCACTGAAAAAAGAGGTCGCAAACCAGGCCAATGTGCTGGGACAGAGACGGGAAACCGAGGAACTGTATGTCCCGAGACAAAAGGGCGAAAAAATAAGTGCGGCACAGGAACAGGCCAGATTATCCCAGAGACTGCTCCTCACCTGGCTGTCGGAGGAACCCGGGCAGTATGCGAGGGTTCGCAGATATGTTTCGTGGGAGGACTTTACGGATCCGCTCTATGCACGGATCGCAAAAGAGGTATTCGAAGGGCTGGAAAAGAACGAACTGAAACCGGCAATGATCATCAACCTCTTTGAAGATCCGGAGGAACAGCAGCAGGCGGCGGAGGTTTTTCACACGAAACTGGAAGACGTCCTCTCCGATCAGGAGAAGGAAAAGGCTCTGCATGACGTGATCGTCGGGATCAGGGAAGACAGTCTTATCGCGCTGAATGAGGGCGCCGGAAGCCTGGAACGGATCATGGAAGCGCAGAAGATTTTGGAAAAGCTGAAAGCAACAGATACTATCTAGGAGGGAACTATGGCAAGCAAAAAAACGGAAACCAAAAAGAAGGAAGTCAAAAAGGCTGCCGTGAAAAAAGCACCGGTCAAGGCGGTGAAGACGGCAGCAAAGAGCGGCAGTGCGGGATCCGCAGCAAAGAAGCAGGCGGCAAAACCGCAGGCAAAAGCGGCTGCAAAGAAGACTGCAGAAAAGGCTTCCGCGAAGACCACAGCGGCCTCCCGGAAGACGACGGATAAGAAAGCTGCAGTGAAGGCGGTAAAGCCGGCAGCAAAGAAGACGCAGAAGGCAGTGGCCCCGGCAAAGACGACGAAAGCGGCGGTAAAAAGCACGGGGAAGAGTGCGGTAAAGACCGGCGCAAAGCAGACGGCCGCAAGCATGAAGAAGACTGCGGCAAAGCCGGCAGCAGCAACGAAAGCGTCCGCAAAGGCAGCAGAGAAAAAGACGGTGAAGCCGGCGGGAAAGACCGCAGCGGCAAAAAACGTGAAAGCGCCCGCAAAAGCAGCGGCAAAAACCTCGGCGAAACCTGCGAAAGCAGCGGAAAAGAAAAACGTAAAGAATGTACCCGCAGCAGGAAAGAGCGGGAAGAATACCGCATCCGCAAAGACGGCGGTAAAAGCACCTGCAAAGCCGGTTGCAAAATCTGCGGCAAAACCGGCAAAAGAGGTCGCAAAGAAGGCATCCGTCGCGGCGGCAGAGAAGGCGAATACCGAAAAGGCGGCTGCGAAGACCGCAGAGAAAAAGACGGCTCCGGGAAAGAAAAACGAGCCGAAGAAGAAGGCAAAAACGAAGGCGGAACCCTGGGAGCAGGATCCGGAAGACGATGATCTTTTCGAAGAGGATCCGGGCGAGGAGTATGATTTCCTGGACGAGGATTTCCCGGAACCGGCAGAGGAGGTCGATCCCGAGCGGGAGGCGATACAGGCCGGGTTTGAAGAAAAGTTAAAGAGTGTGATCGACAGCGCGAAGAAGTACGGTTATATCGATTACCACGAGGTCATTAACGCTTTTGCCGTATACAATCTTGACGAGGAGCAGTTCGACAAGGTCTGGGAGGCGCTGGATAAAAACCGTATCGTCCTTCGGATCGAGCCTGCGGAGGATGACATTCCCGAGGAGGAACTGGCACTCGAGGAAGCGGACGAGATCGAGCTGGATCTGGAGACTCTGGAGAAAGATGTCCCTGAGGATACGGGCGTCAACGATCCGGTCAAGATGTACTTAAAGGAGATCGGTCGTGTACAGCTGCTCTCCGCGGACGAAGAGGTCGAGCTGGCCAAGCAGATGGAAGACGGTCTGGCAGTCGAGGCCAAATACGAGGAACTGCGGGCGAAGCTGGACATCCAGCAGAAGGCCTATGATATCGCCAGAAAGAAGAAGAAGGCGACCAAGGAATATGCGGTCAATATCGATCAGCTGACCAAAAAGATCTCCCAGTACGAGGGGAAGGTCGAGGCCGGACGTGCGGCCGGAAAGAAACTGGTCAGCGCCAACTTAAGACTTGTCGTTAATATCGCCAAGAGATACGTGGGCCGCGGTATGCATTTTCTGGATCTGATCCAGGAGGGAAACCTCGGACTGATGAAGGCGGTAGAGAAGTTTGACTATCGGAAGGGATACAAGTTTTCCACCTATGCGACCTGGTGGATCCGTCAGGCGATCACGCGTGCCATCGCGGATCAGGCCCGTACGATCCGCATCCCGGTGCACATGGTGGAGACGATCAACAAGATCATCCGTATCAACCGCCAGCTTCTGCAGGAGCTCGGACGGGAACCGTCTCCGATGGAGATCGCGGAACGGATGGATATGCCGGAGGAGCGTGTGCGTGAGATCCTGAAGATCTCGCAGGAGCCGGTTTCTCTGGAAACGCCGATCGGTGAGGAGGAGGACAGCCATCTCGGAGATTTCATCCAGGATGACAACGTTCCGATCCCTGCGGATGCGGCGGCGCAGACGCTGCTGCATGAGCAGTTAAACGAGATCCTCCGCACGCTGACGGAAAGAGAGCGCCGGGTACTGAAACTGCGTTTCGGCCTGGAAGATGGTAAGCAGCGTACCCTTGAAGAGGTCGGCCGCGAGTTTAACGTAACGAGAGAGCGTATCCGTCAGATCGAGGCGAAAGCACTCCGCAAGCTCCGCCACCCGAGCCGCAGCAAGCGGATCAAGGATTTCCTCGAGTGAGTACAGCACTTTCCGAACGCCTGGCGGCACTGAAGAAACTGGCCGGAAGCGGGAATACGGCTGCCGATATCGGATGTGATCACGGATATCTGAGCATGGCACTGGTCGAAAGCGGTGCGTACTGCCGTGTGATCGCCTGTGATCTCCGGGAAGGACCGCTGTCGGCGGCGAGGGAGCATATCGCTGCCGCAGGACTTAACGGACAGATCGAATGCAGGCAGGCGGATGGCCTGAACGCACTTGCACCGGGCGAGGCGGATACGATCATCCTGGCCGGCATGGGAGGAGCCCTGATGATACGGATCCTCCGGGCAGGAGAAAAGGCGGCACGCCGCGCGGACCGGTTGGTCCTGCAGCCGCAGTCGGAGGTCGGTGAGTTCCGCAGATGGCTTCGGGAAAACGGATACGGCATCCTGGAAGAGGAGATGATCGCGGAGGACGGCAAGTATTATCCGATGATGGCGGTCAGGCCGGGAGCGGAAACGGATACGGAAGAAGCAAAGATCCCGGAAGAACTGGCAGATGCGTACGGTGCAAAACTGCTTAACGGGAAACATCCGGTATTAAAACGCTTCCTGGAAGAAGCGGGGATCATGAACCTGCAGATCCTGCAGCATCTTAAGGCACAGCAGGCGGATACGCCGGCCAAAGAGACCAGACAGAAAGCACGGATCGTGGAACTGGAAAAAGAGAAACAAAGGATTACGGAGGCACTGGGGTTGTATGAGATTACAGGAACTGATGCTTGAACTGGAAGAGATCGCACCGCTTCGCTATGCCCTGGAATGGGATAACAGCGGACTGATCTGCGGGAGAAATGCCAAGGACATCAAAAACGTTCTGGTCACCGTGGATGTGACGGATGAGGTTGTGGAGGAAGCCGTGCAGACGGGGACCGATCTGATCCTGGCACATCATCCGCTGATCTTTTCCCCGATGAAAAAGATCACGGAGGAGGATGTTGTCGGACGCAGGCTCCTGGAGCTCATCCGTTCCGATATCGCCTGCTATGCGATGCATACGAACTACGATGTCTGCCGTATGGCGGATGTCGCGGCGAAACGGCTGGGACTTCGGAAAGGAAACGTCATGTGGAATTCGGGCGAGGATGAAGGATCGCTCTTCGGGGATGAGTTTTCTTTCTCCTACCGCGTGATGATGCCAACCTGCGAGGAAAACGGAGTCGTGCAGGGGATCGGCCGCGTGGGTGAGTTCCCGAGACAGATGACGCTGGCCGAATGCGCGGAAACGGTAAAGAAGTCTTACGGCGTAAAGGGAGTACGTTTTTACGGGGATCCGGAGGCACCGGTACGGAGAGTCGCGGTATCGCCGGGCTCCGGAAAAAATATGGCAGCGTATGCGCTGGCTGCCGGGGCGGATGTACTGGTCACCGGTGATATCGGTCATCATGACGGGATCGATGCCGTGGCGCAGGGACTCTGCATCATTGATGCCGGACATTACGGGATCGAGAGGGTCTTCCGTACGGATCTACGGGAGCTTTTAAACCAGCATCTGCCGGAACTGACGGTGGAGATGGCGTCGCAAAAGGAACCGTTCACGGTACTGTAGGAGAAAAGGGGGTTACAGTATGGGAAAGATCACAGTAACGATTGACAAGACACCGTATGAATGCGAAGAGAACACGACCTACGAGCAGATCGCCGAAGCTAACGCCGACAAGGTCAAAGACCGGATCGCACTGGTCCTGGAGGACGGAAAGATCCGTGAACTGATCCGTAAGGCGAAAGACGGAGCGGAGATCTCTTTCATCACGTACCGGATGAGCAGCGGCCATAAGGCATATGTCCGTACGGCGATCCTGATGATGGTCAAAGCCATCGATGATCTGTGCGGGGGAGACATCTCCAAGCAGGTCAAAGTCGAGTTTGCCATTGCCAACGGGTACTATGTCAGCCCGAAGGGGACACTTACGATCGATGACGACTTTGTCAAAAAGGTCGAAGCCAGAATGCGGGAGATTTACGAGGCAAAGATCCCGATCACCAAGAGCTCGCTGCCGACGGATGAGGCAAGGACGCTCTTTGCATCCCGCGGCATGCGCGATAAGGACCGTCTGTTCAAATACCGCCGCGGTTCGTCCGTCAATGTCTACGGACTGGACGGATACTTTGATTACTATTACGGCTATATGCTGCCGAATACCGGCTATGTGGATCAGTTCTCACTGGAGCCCTATGCGGACGGCTTTATGATGGTACTGCCGCAGCGGGCGGAGCCGGATGTCTTAAAACCGTTTGAGCCGAGGAAAAAACTCTTCGGTGCGCTCTCGACGGCGGATAAGTGGGGACGGATGCTCGGGATCGATACCGTAGGTGATCTGAACGACAAGATCTGCAGCGGTGAGATGGGTGACATCATCCGGGTGCAGGAAGCGCTGCAGGAGCGCAGGATCGGCGAGATCGCAAAGGAGATCTCGGAGCGGGAAGGGGTCAAGTTTGTCATGATCGCAGGCCCCTCTTCCTCGGGAAAGACGACGTTTTCCCATCGCCTGTCCGTACAGCTGACGTCTTACGGCTTAAAGCCGCATCCCATCGGTGTGGACGATTACTTCAAGAACCGGGAGGATACTCCCCGGGACGAGAACGGCGATTACAATTTCGAATGTCTCGAAGCCATCGATGTGGAGGGCTTCAACCGGGATATGACCGCGCTTTTAAACGGAGAGACCGTAGAGCTTCCGACCTTCAATTTCAAGACGGGAAAGCGGGAGTATCGCGGGAATGTCAAGCAGCTCGGTGAAAACGACATCCTGGTGATCGAGGGGATCCATGGGCTTAACGACAAGATGAGCCACTCGCTTCCTACGGAGAGTAAGTACAAGATCTATATCAGTGCACTGACGAGCCTGAATGTGGATGAGCACAACCGGATCCCGACGACGGATGCGAGACTCCTCCGCCGTATGGTGCGCGATGCCAGGACGAGAGGTGCATCCGCGCAGCGTACCATCGAGATGTGGCCGTCGGTACGCCGCGGAGAAGAGGAAAACATCTTCCCGTTCCAGGAAAGTGCGGACGCAACGTTCAATTCGGCGCTGATCTATGAGCTCGCCGTCATGAAGACGTTCGCCGAGCCGTTGTTATACTCGGTACCGAAGGCGGCAAAGGAGTACCATGAAGCCAAACGCCTTCTGAAGTTCCTCGGATATTTCCTGGGGATCAGTTCCGAGCATCTGCCGAACAATTCCATTGTCCGGGAGTTTGTGGGAGGTTCCTGTTTTAACGTATGAGTAAGCCGGCAGGAAAGCGGATACAGAAACTGATCACGGGCTGCGTGAAGTGGCTGTATTTCCAGACCGCATTTTTCCTGCTCTTTTCCGGGCACGCGCACGCTTATATCGATCCGAGCGCGGTCACTTACATGATACAGGCACTGGCAGCGGTGGCGATCGCTGCCGGTGCTTCTTTTACGGTCCTGCGGCAAAGGATCGTCCGCCTCTTCCGAAAGAAAGCCGTTGCGGTAAAAAAGCCGGAGATCCGTCTGAGCGCGGAGATCGCGGATAAGGATCTTTACGAAGCGGCAGATCCGGAGGATAAGAACTGATGCGTCTTCTGGGAGATCTTTTTCTTGCGGTATTTCGTTTCTGTTACCGGGTGCTCGGGGACTACGGCGCCGGCATCATCTTATTTACCTTTCTTTCCAAACTGATCCTCTTTCCCGTCGCGGTGATGGTGCAGATCAACTCCATCCGCATGGTGAAACTCTATCCCGAACTGAACCGGATCAAGGCAAAAAACTACGGCAACCGGGATGCGATCTCCGAGGCGGAGGTAAAGCTGTATAAAGAAAACCGCTATCATCCGACGCTGGACATCGTTCCGGTGGTCCTGCAGCTCATCCTTCTGATGGGCGTGGTGGCTGCGATCCGGAGACCCGCGGAACTGACGCCCGCCGGTGCTCCCGATATGCACTTCCTCGGATTTGACCTCGGGGTGATCCCGTGGGAGGCACGGGGGGTCGCGCTTCTGATGCCGGTCCTGGCTGCGGCGTCTTCCTGGTTCATGTGCTTTACGCAGAACCGTTCCAATGTGCTGCAGTCGGAACAGAGCAAGGCCAACCAGTATTCCACCCTGATCTTAAGCGTACTGCTGTCCCTTTATCTCGGGCTTTTTGTTCCGGCAGGGGTCGGGTTCTACTGGATCCTCGGCAACCTGTTTTCCGTAGCGCAGATGTATCTGCTGAACGCCCTCATCGATCCGAAACGCTCGATCGACTACGAGGCTCTGAAAGAGAGCAGGGAAGAACTCGCACAGGTGAGGGCCGTCATGGAGGGCAAGCGGGAAAAGTTAAGCCGCGAGGAGGAACGGCGGGAAAAAGCGGATTACCGCCGCTTTCTGGCAGCCGGTCCCAAACAGATCGTTTTCTACTCGGAGAAAAACGGGTTCTATAAATATTTCCGGGACGTGATCGAGGAAATCCTGCGGGTTTCCGATGTCGTGATTCACTATATCACGAGCGATCCGAACGATGCGGTGTTCGATCTGGCTTCCGAACGTTTCCACGTCTACTACATCGGGGAAAAGCGCCTGATCGTGCTGATGATGAAGATGGATGCGGATATCGTCGTACTCACGACACCGGATCTGCAGAAGTATCACATCAAACGCTCCATGGTGCGCGACGACATCGAATACGTCTATATGGACCATGCGGTGGCCAGTGCGAATCTGACGCTTCGCAAACATGCGCTGGATGCGTTTGATACGATCTTTGCGACCGGGGAACATATGGCGAGGGAGATCCGCGAGACGGAGAGGGTTTATTCGCTTCCGAAGAAAACGATCGTAAAGAGCGGCTACGCGCTGATCGACCGGATGATCGCGGATTATGATGCGGACGCAGCCGACCGGGAGAAGAGTAAGACGCCGGAGATCCTGATCGCCCCCTCCTGGCAGGACCACAACCTGATGGATGAGGGACTCGAGGAAGTTCTGGATGCCCTGAAGGGAAAGGGATATCATATCACGGTGCGGCCGCATCCCCAGTACGTGCGCCACTGTCAGGCCAGACTGTCGCAGCTGAAGGAGCGCTTTGCAGGGGAAAACGACATCGAACTGCAGACGGATTTTTCCTCCAACCGTACGGTGTTTGAAGCGGACGTGCTGATCACGGACTGGTCGGGCATCGCTTACGAGTATGCGTTTACGACGTGCCGGCCGGTGCTTTTTATCAATACGCCGATGAAGGTCATGAACCCGGATTACCGGGAGGTCGACCTCGTTCCTTTTGATATCGAGGCCAGAGACCGTGTCGGCATCAGTGTGGATACCGACCGCCTGGATACGGTGGGGGAGGCGGTGCACCGTCTCCTGACGGAGGAGATCTATACGCCGGAGTCGCTGAAAAAGATCCGGGAGGAATACCTGTATCACATCGGGGAAAGCGGCCGGACCGGAGCCGGATACCTCCTGCACCGGCTGATCGAGATCCGGGAAGCCTCGGAACTTGCGGCAGCGCAGCAGGGAAAGCAGGTACGGGAGGAAGAAGTGCCGGCTGCGGGTGTTTCGGAAAAGGAAACGGAGCCGGAAGGATTCTTCCGGAGGACCCTGCGCAGGGCCGGAGTCTCCGCGCTTTTCCTCATGCTTCCCGCCATCATGATCGGGATCCTCGCACCGCTGGAGATCTACGCGGGAAACCGCGGCGAGTTTATGTTCGGGACCGGGGATTTCCTGTGGATGTATCTCGGGGTGTGTGCGGCGGCCTGTATCGGCGGAGGTGTGGTACTTGGCCTGCTCCCGCAGAAACTGCGGGGCGTACTTCATACCCTGATCCTTTCGGTCAGTGTCTGTGCTTATATCCAGAACCTTTTCCTGAACCGGCAGCTTTCCAAGACGGACGGGAGCAAGGTAGACTGGTCGCAGTATCATACCTACGGAACGCTCGTGACGATGATCTGGTTTGTCCTGATCATCGCGATCTTTGTGATCTCCTACCGGCTGAAACAAAGAGAAAAGGTGCAGCTTGCGGCGGTCCTTTTCCTGAGTGCCATCCAGCTCGTGGCATCCGTATCCCTTTTCGCCAAGTGCCCGTACCGGGTAAAGCAGGACCGGATGTATGTGCTCGACAGCACGGATGAATACCGGCTGGCACCGGGGAACAATATCATCGTGCTGATCCTTGACCGCTATGACAACATCAGCTTCGAGAACATGCTGGACGATGCGCCGGAGGCGGCGGAGATCTATAAGGATTTCACATTTTATTCCAATGCGAACAGCCGGTACAATTACACGTTCCCGTCGGTGATCCATATGCTGACGCATGTAGAGCCGGACTGCACGATGCGGACGGATGTCTATAAGGAATACGCCTGGAAGAACGGCGTATCGAAGCAGTTTCATGATACCATTGCGGCGGACGGATACACCTACCGGCTTTACACCGGCTCCGGCCGTGCGATCTATCTGAACCCGGCATTTATGGAGGGGAGCATTGATAACGTCAAAGAGATCGACGGGGTACGCTACACGATCCATCATGACACGATGTTCTATATCATGACGAAGACCTCGCTTTTAAAGTATGCGCCCTATCCGATGAAGCCGTACCTGGAGATCCAGAACTTCTACTTTGACGGGATCGTATCCTACGATGATATCAAAGGCTGTACGGACGATAACGGCGACTATTATGAGGAACTGAAGGAGATCGGGCTTTCCGTGGATCCTTCCCTCGAAAACGCACTGATCATTACCCACTTGACGGGAGCGCATAATCCTTATACGATAGATGAATATGCAAATCCGGTTCCGATGGATACCACGACCAAGCGTGAGGTATGTCTCGGACTGAACGTGATCCTGAAGGAGTATTTTGACCAGCTGAAAGAGCTCGGCCTTTATGACAGTGCGACGATCCTCCTGACGGCGGATCACGGGGAGTACATCGAGTACGGACAGATGCAGCCGATCTACCTGATCAAACCGGCCGGGCAGCAGAGTGACCATATGCAGGGGAGCTCGGCTCCGATCGACTCGGGAGATTTCCTGGCTACCATGCTGGAGCTGATCGGCGAGGATCACAGTGCTTACGGGACCTCGATCTTTGACTGGAAGAGCGGGGATGAACGGGAACGCAGCAGCGCCTATCCGAATGACGGATTTGACGTATATACCTATACTGGTACGAGAGGAGATCTGATGGACCAGGTGGACCGTGGGATCTTTACGCATATGGATGCGACGGAAGACTGGGAATAAAGGAGGAGAGACGATGGAAACTGTAAAAAGAAACATACTTTTAAATCCGGGACCGTCCACGACGACGGACACAGTCAAGATGGCACAGGTCGTGCCGGACATCTGTCCGAGAGAAAAGGAATTTGCAGGGATCATGAAGCCGATGCGCGATGACCTGGTGCGTATCGTACACGGGGATCCGGAGGAGTATACGGCAGTCCTGTTCTGCGGCTCCGGAACGATCTGTATCGATATCGCGCTGAACTCCCTGCTGGATGAGGGAAAGAAAGCGCTGGTGATCTCCAACGGTTCCTACTCGCAGCGCGCGGTGGAAGTGTTGACCTACTACGGGATGCCGTTCATCGAGCTGAAGCAGCCGCTCACGGATGTGCCGGATCTTTCCGAGCTTGAGAAAGTGCTCCGGGAGAATGACGATATCGGCTATGTCTATGTGACCTGGCACGAGACCGGAACGGGGCTTTTAAATCCGGTGCGCGAGATCGGGCGTATGGCACACGAGCACGGTGCTTTTCTCATCACGGATACGACTTCCGCTTATGCGATGATCCCGATCAATGTCTATGAAGACAACGTCGATTTCTGTATGGCGTCCGCGCAGAAGGGCATCACGGGAATGACCGGTCTTTCCTACGTGATCGGACGCAGGGATCTCATCGAAAAGTCGAAGGACTTCCCGAAGCGCTCCTACTATTGCAATCTTTACATGCAGTATGATTATTTTGAGAAGACGGGAGAGATGCATTTCACGCCCCCCGTACAGACGATCTATGCGGCAAAGCAGGCACTCATCGAATACTTCGAGGAGGGCGAGGAGGCAAAATGGAAACGGCATCAGAGAGTGATGGCGGCGATCCGTGCCGGTATCGACCGGCTGGGACTCCGTGAGGCGCTGAAGCGTGAGGTACAGTCCGGTCTGGTCGCGGCAGTCCGTTATCCGGAGGATCCGGCCTGGGATTTTGAAAAGATCCATGACTACTGCTATGAGCGCGGATTTACGATCTATCCCGGAAAGATGCAGGGGCAGGGAACGTTCCGGCTCTGCGCACTCGGTGCCATCGATGCACCGGACATCGAGGAATTCTGGAAGGTCTTTGAGGCAGCAATGAAAGAAACGGGAGTGCAGATCCCGGCGAGGTATGAAGCATGACTACGGCGATCGTGATGGCAGCGGGACTCGGCAGCAGGATGCGCCCGCTGACGGATACTACGGCAAAGCCCCTGATCAAAGTGCACGGCGTTCCCATGATCGAGACGGTGCTTGAGGGGATCTATGCGGCCGGTGTTGAAAAAGTCTATGTGGTGGTCGGTTATCACGGGGAGCAGTTTGCCCCGCTGGAGCAGAAATATCCGGGACTGACGGTCGTGAAAAATACGGAGTACGATACGAAGAACAACATCTCTTCGATCCGTGCCGTCTGCTCCCGGCTCGGGGAGGCGGATACCTTTATCTGCGAAGCGGATCTCTATGTAAAAGACCCGAAGATCTTTGCGGAGCATCCGGACCGCTCATGCTATTACGGGGTGATGGTTCCGGGCCACAGTGATGACTGGGTATTTGAACAGGATACGGACGGACGGATCACACGTGTCGGAAAAGGCGGCGATGATCTTTACAACATGTGCGGGGTGGCATATTTTAAACGCTGCGATGCGGGAAGACTGCGCGACGCGATCCTCACGGCGTATGAGAAACCCGGACATGAAGATCTTTTCTGGGATGATGTGGTGGACCGCAATCTGGATCTGTTGGATCTTACGGTACATCCGATCCGGCGCGAACAGATCGTGGAGCTGGATACGGTCGCGGAGCTGGCGGAAGAGGACCCGTCATATAAAACTACGGAGGGATAAGAAATGCAGATCGAAAAGTTTTTGGACATTGTCGGAAGCGAGTTTTATACCGGTGTACCGGACAGTCAGCTGAAGGCACTCTGCGACTGTCTGATGGAAAAATACGGGATCGACAGCAGCCACCATATCATCGCGGCAAATGAAGGAAATGCGGCGGCGATCGCGGCGGGCTATCATCTTGCGACCGGAAAGACACCGGTGGTCTATATGCAGAACAGCGGGGAGGGAAATATCATCAATCCGCTGGCGAGCATGATGAATGAAAAAGTCTACGGGATCCCCTGCGTCTTCGTGATCGGCTGGAGAGGCGAGCCCGGAGTACACGATGAGCCGCAACACATCTATCAGGGAGAGGTCACCTGCAAACTGCTGGAAGTGATGGGGATCGAATATACCGTGATCGGCAAGGACACGACGGAAGAGGAAGTGTCGGCGGCGATGGAAAAATACCGCGGACAGCTCGCGGAGGGGAAGGATGTGGCCTTCGTGATCCGCAAAGGCGCGCTTTCCTATGAGGGAAAAGTAAAGTACGAGAACGGGAACGCGCTGAAACGCGAGGAGATCATCGAGCATATCGCGGCAGTGAGCGGGACGGATCCCGTGGTATCTACGACGGGGAAAGCATCCAGGGAACTCTTTGAGATCCGGGAGAGAGCAGGACAGGGACATGCCTACGATTTCCTGACGGTGGGAAGCATGGGACACTGCTCCTCCATCGCACTCGGGATCGCGCTGATGAAGCCGGAGAAAAAGATCTGGTGCATCGACGGCGACGGCGCCGCACTCATGCATATGGGAGCAATGCCGGTGATCGCGCACCATCATCCGAAGAACCTGATCCATGTCGTGATCAATAACGGCGCCCACGAGACGGTGGGAGGCCAGCCGACGGTCATGGGGAATCTGAACTTCTGCGAGATCGCAAAGACGAACGGTTATCCGCATGCTGTCTGCGTCAGCACGCTGGAGGCGCTCGACGAGGAACTGAAAGCGGCGAAAGAGCGGAATGACCTGACGCTGATCGAAGTGAAATGCGGGATCGGTGCGAGGGCGGATCTCGGACGTCCGACTACCACGGCGATGGAGAACAAGGAAAACTTCATGGCGTATCTGGCGGAATAAAAGAACACGGGAGGGACGGACGGTCGCGGGGCCTTGCGCCACGAGGAAAGTCCGGGCTTCACAGGGCAGGGTGCCGGATAACGTCCGGCGGAGGTAACTCCAGGGAAAGTGCAACAGAAAACATACCGTCGGCTGCAAAGCCGATAAGGGTGAAAAGGCAGTGTAAGAGACTACCGCCCGTGCGGTAACGTGCGGGGCAGTGTAAACCCCACCTGAAGCAAGACCAAACAGGAGACGTATGGCGGCCCGTTAGTGTCTCCAGGTAGGTCGCTTGAGGCGTATGGTAACATACGTCCTAGATAGATGACCGTCCCGGCCATTCGGCTACGACATAACCCGGCTTACAGTCCCTCCCGTTTTTTTATCAAAAATGAAATAAAAAGTGATGCAGGATCGTTTCTCTTTTGTGGGGAAACGATTTTTTTCTTCAGAAAAGGCTGGTATTTTCCCACACGATGTTGTATACTTGTCAAGAGTTGACATAAATCTTGTATATGTCAACTGTGACGCAAAAGAATGGAGGACTTAAAAATGCAACAGACAGGCGGTTTCTTAAGCAGAAGTATGGGGCGCTGCCTGCGGGGACTTCTGACGGCAATACTGCTGGGGGCCCTTGCGGTAAATCTGATCGCACCGCTTCGGGCGGAAGCGGCGAGCGCTACGGTGGAGGGAAAGGTCGCAGCCGGTTCGACGGACGATCTCCTGAAACTCGACACGAATCAGGGACAGATGCTGATCAAGATGGATTCGAACGTCAACATCAGCGGCGGTGCCATGGTCATCGGCGCCAAAGTCAAGGTAGATGTGGAGACCGGAACGGACCGGTATCTGCATACGAATAAGATCACGGTCAGCGGTACCAACTGGGGTGCGGTCGTGGATACGGCCAACACGATCACCGTTACCGGCAAGATCATGAGCGGATCCACCGAGAGTACGGTGCTGTTCGCGTTCAGCGGCAGCCAGTTCAATCTTCGCATCGATGCGACGACCGAGTTCAAGGGCGTGCACATCATCGAGAAGGACCGTGAGGTGGAAGTGACGGTGGCACGCGGAAGCGACGCATATCTGCATGCACTCCGCATCAGCGGAAATCCTACCGTTTCGACGGTCAGCGCGATGGCGGATATCCCGGCGAAGACTTCCGACGGACGTACGATCTCCGTGGTTAACGGTGTGGTACAGAGCGGTTCGACGGATTCCAACCTGGTGATCAAGGTCAGCGGCAACCTCTTTAATGTAAAGATCGATTCCTCGACGGATATCACGCAGATCCATGCGCTGGTTCCGGAGGCAACCATCGGTCTTGCGGTTTACGTCGGTGCGGACGGTGCGTTCCACGCATATAAGATGGTCGGTTCCATCGAAACGGCAGAGCCGAACCGTTCGGGCAACACGGCAACGGTCAGCGGTACGGTACAGAAGAACACGACGGATAAGATCCTGTATCTGAAGACCAGCGCAGGCGATATGATCATCAAGCTGGACAAGGACACGGATATCGGAACGACGGGACTGCTGGTAGTAGGTAAGACCGTACAGGTAACTGTGCAGCGCGGTTCGGATGCGTATCTGCATGCAACGAAGATCTCCGGAAACGGTTCTTCCTCTTCTTCCACGACTACCGCTTCAGCACAGATGTCTCCGGAGGCGGAAAAGACCTCGGAATCCGTAAAGGTCCAGGGAACGGTAGAGTCCAATACGACGAATGCGGTGCTGTACCTGAAGGTCAGCGGCAGTGTGATGCAGATCCGCATCGACAGAAACACGAAGTGGCCGGAGAGCGATGCCCTGAAGACGGGTGAGAGCATTACGGCGATGGTTTATCGCGGAAGCGATGCATATCTCCATGCGGAGAGCGTAACGGCAGATACGGAGTGCGCTCCGTCGGCAGTGATCAACACGGCCAGCAAGCTTACCTTCAAGGGGAACGTCGAGAAGATCGACGGCTATACGATCACGATCAAGAACGGTGACAACACCTACACCTTCCGGTTTGATGACGATACGGACTTCTCCGGATTCCGTCTGCTCCAGAAGAACAAAACGGTAACGGTCGAAGCGGCAACCGGTTCGGACGGTTACTGGAGAGCAACGATGGTGACGATGTAACAGTCTTTTCGAAAGACGCTCCGCTTGAGAAAGCGGGGCGTTTTTCTTTTGTCCGGGGAAGGGAAAAGGCATTACGTAAAGTCGTAAAAAGTTCCCGATGAAGCGTATTAGAAAACGGAAGAGGGAATGCTATAGTGAGAAAGCGCTCGGAAAGAGGGCGCACTCTATAAACGTTTGTGCGGTTTTCGGATCCCTATGTCGGCGAATCCTTTTCAGATCAAAAGTGAGCGGGGGTCCGGGTCGGGGCATTTCGGTTCCCCAGTGATCATCGGGAATTCCGGCTTTCTGCCGAACCCTTCGTATCAGGTCGCGCGGAGTTTGTGGAGAGACACACCCTTCGAGCGGGTGTGCCGGTCAAATGGAACGGAACGCGTTATCCTGCGGATACTGGTACTGACTCCCCTGATAACTGCCGCGCCGTTCCATTTCTTTTAACAGGAGATTTAAGGTGGACCGCTTGTCCGAACTCCAGTCCGGTGCGATGAGTATGGATTTCGGTCCGTCGCCGGTCAGGCGGTGGATCACGGTCTCCGGAGAAAGATGTTCGATACAGTCGATACAAAGATCCACATACTCATCACGGCTTAGGGTGTCAAACTTTCTGGCAGCGTAATCGGCCGCCAGATCCGTATCTTTCAGTACGTGGAGCAGCTGGAGCTTGATCCCGAAGATCGGGAAGGTATTCAGATATTCGATCGTGGAGAGCATCTGTTCCCTGGATTCCCCGGGGAGGCCGAGGATCGTGTGGACGATGATGGGGATCTGCAGGTCGTGCAGCCGGCAGACCGCGCTTTCAAAGACCGTGTTGTCATATCCGCGGCGGATATAGCGTATGGAAGCCGGGTGAATGGTCTGCAGACCCAGTTCGATCCAGATGAATTTTTCGGGGAAAAGTTGTTTCAGATCGCGGAGCAGATCCAGAACCTCCGTCCCGAGACAGTCGGGTCTGGTCGCAACAGAGAGGCCGACGATCTCCTCCGGCATCAGTGCACGTGTAAAGATATCGCGAAGATAAGAGATCTCCGCGTAGGTGTTGGTATAAGGCTGGAAGTATGCGACGAAATGGGCGCCGCCGAATTTGCTCAGGATGAGCTCTTTCCCTGCGGCGATCTGCGCTTCGATATCCGGACGTCCGCCGGTTTCGGCCCTCGCGGCAAACTCCCCGGAACCGCCGGCAGAACAGAAGATGCACCCGCGCGTATCCAGAGTTCCGTCACGCACGGGGCAGGTGCAGCCTCCGTCGAGGGCAAGCTTATAGATCTTCTCTCCGTAGACACTTCGAAAGTAGGAATCCAGAGAGTAGTAGGGTTTGGAATCCCAGCGTCTTTGGTCCAAGTTTTACTCCGTGATATTTTTCATGACCGCTGCGGCCACCACATCGGCGACTCCCGGCATAAAGGCTTCCGGGATCACATAGTCCTCGGAGAGCTTATCCTCGGGAACGAGAGAGGCGAGCGCAAGAGCGGCAGCCATCTTCATGTCCTCTGTGATCTGCTTTGCACGGCCCTTCAGTGCTCCTTTGAAGATGCCGGGGAAGGCGATGACATTGTTGACCTGGTTCGGGAAATCGCTGCGTCCCGTACCGACGACACGTGCACCTGCTTCCTTTGCGAGGTCCGGCATGATCTCCGGGATCGGATTTGCCATGGCGAACAGGATGGAGTCTTTATTCATGGAGCGGACCATGTCCTGCGTGACGATGCCCGGTGCGGAGACACCGATAAAGATGTCTGCGCCGGCGAGCGCATCGCCGAGGGAGCCGCTGATGTTTTCCGGATTGGTCAGGGAGACCATCTTTTCCTGCATCCAGTTTAAGCCCTTCGCACCGGCGGAGATGACACCCTTGCTGTTGCAGAGGATGATATTGACGAAACCGTAATTTAAAAGCAGCTTGCAGATCGCAACGCCTGCTGCGCCTGCGCCGCTGATGACGACTTTGCAGTCTTTGGCTTCTTTCTTCACCACCTTCAGGGCGTTGATGAGAGCCGCAAGGACCACGATGGCGGTACCGTGCTGGTCATCGTGGAAGACAGGGATCTCCAGTGTTTCCTTCAGGCGCTCTTCGATCTCGAAGCAGCGGGGAGCACTGATGTCCTCGAGGTTGATCCCGCCGTAACCGGGAGCCAGCCAGGTGACGGCTTTAATGATCTCTTCGGGATCCTGCGTATCCAGACAGATGGGAACGGCATTGACATCGCCGAATTCTTTGAACAATACGGCCTTGCCTTCCATGACCGGCATCGCGGCTTTCGGGCCGATATTGCCGAGTCCGAGGACGGCACTCCCGTCGGAAACGACGAGGATCGTATTGGATTTGATCGTATATTTGTAGGCGGCATCGGGATCCTCTGCGATCACTTTGCAGGGTTCCGCGACCCCCGGGGTGTAAGCGAGCGCCAGATCACGTGCACTCTTGACCGGAGCCTTGGCCGTGGTGTTCAGTTTTCCTTTCCACTCTTCGTGGAGTTTTAATGCTTCTTCTGCGTTATTCATGTCGGATGTTTCCTCCTGTTTTTTTTCTTGCAAAGCGGTTTTTCTTGTGCTATAGTACCATAAGAGGGAAGATAATTCTAGTAGCATTTCCGAAAGAATCTCCTGAAGTAAAACAGCAAACAACTTTACAAATGAATAAAGGACGGTAACTCTATGGTAGACATGAGGGAAAAGTATGAGACCATCGCTCTTCTTGATTTGAAAGAGATGGCGAAAAACCGCGGCATTAAAGGCGTATCCGCGATGAAAAAATCCGACGTGATCGAAGCGATGCTCCAGAAGGATCGGGATGATGCATTCGATCAGGCGGGTGATAAAGCGCAGGCAAAGGTGCAGGCAAAGATCCCTTCGAAGGCACAGATCCCGGGACGCGTGCAGATGCCGGCGAAAGCAGGAGCTGCGGATGCACGGGTGAATGCCGCTCCCGTCATGGACCGAAAGGAAGCCATGGCAGTGAGCATGGGGAAGGGAAAGTTCCCTCCCGTAGGTCTGGCGCTTCCCAAACGCAAAGTGAGTGAAAACGGAGAAGAGGAATCGCGGGACTACGATGAGAATGACATCGCCGATCTCGACAGCGGCGATACCGTATGCGATATCCTGGAGGTCATGTCGGACGGATTCGGTTTTATCCGCTGTGCGAACTACCTTCCGGGTGATAACGATGTTTATGTGGCACCCAGCCAGATCCGCCGTTTCGGCTTAAAGACCGGAGACATCGTCTGCGGTAACACCAGGATCAAATCCGAAAAAGAAAAGTTCCGTGCACTGCTGTATCTGACCACGGTCAACGGGATGCCTCCAGAGGTGGCGGCAAGACGTTACAACTTTGAAGACATGACGCCGATCTTCCCGAACCAGAAGATCAAGCTGGAAACCTCCGGAGCACCGGTATCCATGCGGATCATGGATCTCATCAGCCCGGTCGGAAAAGGACAGAGGGGTCTCATCGTTTCCCAGCCGAAAGCAGGTAAGACGACGCTTTTAAAGGAAGTGGCGAAATCCGTCAAACGTTCCAATCCGGATATTCATATGATCATCCTTCTGATTGATGAGCGTCCGGAGGAAGTCACGGATATGATCGAAGAGGTCGGAGGACCCGGCGTCGAGGTCATTTATTCCACCTTTGATGAGACGGCAGAGCACCACAAGCGTGTGGCGGAGATGGTCATCGAGCGTGCACGCCGCATGGTGGAGTACCGGAAGGATGTCATCATACTCTTAGACTCCATCACCAGACTGACACGTGCCTACAACCAGGTCGTGCCGCCCAGCGGACGTACGCTTTCCGGCGGTCTCGATCCCGCGGCACTGCATATGCCGAAGCGTTTCTTCGGTGCTGCGAGAAACATGCGTGAAGGCGGAAGCCTGACGATCCTCGCAACGGCGCTGGTCGATACCGGAAGCAAGATGGATGATGTGGTCTATGAGGAATTCAAGGGAACGGGTAACATGGAACTCGTGCTTGACCGGAAGCTTTCCGAGCGCAGGATCTTCCCTGCGATCGATATCCCGAAGTCCTCGACGAGACGTGAGGATCTGCTGCTGACCCCGGACGAACTCGCGGCGATGAGTACGATCCGCAAGGCGATCAACGGGATCCGCCCGGATGAAGCGGTGGACAAGATCATCGATATGTTCTCTAAGACGATGAGCAACAATGATTTTGTACAGATTGTGCAGAAAACTCACTGGTAAGTGAAGCGCTTAGCGACGTCAGGTGACGATATCCGCACAGTCTGTCGGCGCGGATATCTGTGCACCTACTGAGCCTTATGGTTCCGCACGATCTGTTTGGATGAGGGAAAAATGATCAAAAAAATTCGTATCGCAACCGAAAAAGATATCCCCGCTCTGATGGAGCTGCTCGTGCAGGTCAATATGGTGCATCATGAGGGCAGGCCGGATCTTTTCAACGGACCGACGACAAAGTATACGGAAGAGGAACTTGCAGGGATCCTTAAGGATGAGGCGACGCCCGTATTTGTATGTACGGATGAAAAGGACCGTGTCCTCGGACACGGTTTTTGCATTGTGGAGCAGCATGGCGGCAGGCTGATGGCGGAGCATAGGACGCTTTACATTGATGATATCTGCGTGGATGAAAAGGCAAGAGGGCAGGATGTCGGGCGTGCGCTGTATGAGCATATCGTAAGCTATGCAAAAAGCCTTGGCTGTTACAATG
>Ga0310694_10001128_pt1 | contig 31365 bp, 25 predicted proteins | sample 174DNAGHGhighgp2_FD_203884 | JGI IMG/M metagenome (GOLD analysis project Ga0310694, IMG submission 203884) | Sheep rumen microbial communities from Palmerston North, Manawatu-Wanganui, New Zealand - 1742 DNA GHGhigh gp2 (v2) (version 2) | ecosystem: Host-associated > Mammals > Digestive system... | reverse complement strand
ACGTCGCTTCGCTCCTCACAATGACGAGGAAGAGGATTTTTACGCGGGGTTGCCGCTCACAATGACGAAGAGGGGATTGCCATGCGCCGTTGCTTGTTACGTAATGATGAAATTTAATGTGCCGAGCATGATTTTTTTGTTTCTCAAAAAAATCATTTCTCACTTCGCTCGGCACAAAACAGCCTTGCGGCTGTCTGCTACGCGCAGGGCGCTGTTCAAGCCACAGGGGCTGGGCGCTTGCGCCCGTTTATTATATTAAATAAAATATTCTATGTATAAAAACAGGGCGGCAATTAAAATGCTCATGACCATGACCGGTATTGACCATATCATAAAGCGTACAAAACTGATGGCTCGGCCTTCTCTTGCGGCAATCCCAGCAACGATTACATTGGCAGAGGCTCCAATCAACGTACCATTACCCCCTAAACATGCTCCTAAGGATAATGCCCACCATACCGGCATCATCGCTTCTCTACCGCCTAATCCTTCTTCCATGCTCTTTAAGGTCGGTATCATCGTGGCGACAAACGGTATGTTATCTACCATTGCTGAAAATACTGCCGATATGCTCAGTATCGCAAAGGTGCTTCTTTGTCTACTTCCTTCGGTTAACTCTAATATGTATTGTCCAACTTTTGTTAAAAATCCGCTTGTTTCTAAAGCTCCTACGATTACAAATAGTCCCATAAAGAAAAATATGGTGGTCCAATCGACGTGATTTAATACGTTTTCGACTTTGTCTTCACTTATGGTGCGGGGTTGTTTGAAGGTGTATAATAATAGCATTATTGCGGCACCGAATAAGGCTATGAAACCATTTTCCATACCAATTTGTTCTGCGAATACGAATCCTGTCATAACAGTCAACAATACGCCCAGTGATTTGTATAATAATTTAAAGTCTGTTATGGCGTCTTTTTCATTTATACTCATGACTAATTTGCGATTTTCCGGTGTGGCTTGCATCGTCGGTCCCCAGAAGTGTACAAATAATGCAATTAATCCTGCCATTATTATTGTAACAACCGGTGTTAAATGAAATAAAAAGTCTGTGAACCTTAGGTTTAATGCCGAGCCGATTAAAATATTCGGCGGATCACCGATTAAGGTTGCCGTACCGCCGATGTTTGATGCGAAAATGTTGATTAATAAATAAGGGTAGGGATTGACTTCTAATTTTCGGGTGATTTGTAATGACACAGGTACAATTAATAATACCGTGGTTACGTTATCCAAAAAGGCAGAAAAAATTGCTGTGACTGTGCCTAATACAATCATTATTCCTACCGGATTTGCCTTGACTTTCTTTGCTCCCCATATGGCAATATATTGGAACATTCCGGAGCGTTCGGCGATGTTAATAATTATCATCATTCCGATTAATAGCGAGAGTGTGTTGAAATCTATGGCAATTAAAGCTTGCGGATAACTGATTGTGCCGAGCATAATTAATGTGGTGGCAAGCAGTATGGTTATAACTGCACGATTTAGTTTTTCCGTGAACAGAAAAATGTAGCATATGCCCATGGCTATCAAAGCAATGGTTTGATTGGATAGTGTGAATGTTTCTGCACCCATAACCAGAGGATTTTCGCCTGTTGCCAGAGTATGCCCCAGTGTCTGGAGGGAGTTTATCACCTCTTCTTGGTCTTCTTCCGGAATAGAGATGGAATTTGTCAGATTTGTGTTTAGGATATCTTCTTTTTGCATTATCTAGTCCTCGTTTCTACATAAAGTGTCTGACATACAAATAAGCACTGGCAATCATGATTGATATCAGCATGACCGGTAATGACCATAGCAAAAACTTGATGAAGTTTATGGCTCGGTCCTCACGTGCGGCAATACCGGCAACAATTACATTTGCTGAGGCCGCAATCAGTGAGCCGTTGCCACCGAAACAGGCGCCGACCGATAATGCCCACCATACCGGCATCATTGCTTCTCTACCGCCTAAACTCGGTTCCATTGTTTTTAGTAATGGTATCATTGTGGCGACAAAAGGAATATTATCTATTGCCGCGGATAATAATGCAGATGACCATAATACTAAATAAGTTGCTTTTTTTATACTACCGTCTACCAGTGTTAGCGCTTCTTCAGCTAAGTATTCCAAAATACCGACAATTTCTAATCCATAGACTAAGGCAAATAATCCGGTAAAGAAAAATATTGTTGTCCAATCCACTAACGAAAAAGCTTCTTCGGTTTTTGTATCTCTTTCCGAATGTGGTAATCCCCATGTATATAAGGCTAATAATAGTGCGGCGCCAAATAAAGAGATGGTACCGTTGGTTAAGTGATATTGCTCACCTAAAATATATCCGCTGATGGTTAATGTTAATACGCTTAATGATTTCCATAGCAAAGAGAAATTTGTAATACAGTCATAAGCATTGATTTCCATAACTTCTTTTTTGGCAGCGGCGGAAGCGTTTAATTTTCTGCCGTATGCGATATCAAATGTCAGTAACAGTATTGCTAAGGAGCAGATGACAAGCGGAGTTAATTCTTTTAAAAAGTCCGTAAAGCCTAAATCTAAAGCACTGCCGATAATGATGTTCGGCGGATCACCGATTAAAGTTGCGGTGCCACCGATATTGGAGGCAAAGATTTCCATCAATAAAAAAGGGTAAACATTTAATTTTAATTTTCTGGTGATTTCTATGGTGACAGGAACAATCAGCAATACGGTGGTAACATTGTCTAAAAAGGCTGATAATACGGCTGTGATGATGCCTAATATTGCTAAAATGCCGCGCGGATTGGCATTAACAGCTTGAGCCGAGAAAATTGCCGCAAAATGAAATGCTCCGGATTTTTCGGTTATGCCGACAATTATCATCATTCCGATTAACAGGGCTATGGTATTAAAATCTATTCCTGATATCGCTTGTTCGTAGTTTAATACGCCCAATAGGACCATTGCAGCTGCACCCAGCATAACCGCAATTGCGCGATTAAGTTTTTCCATAAACAGAACAATGTAGCTCAGTATTAATATGGCTCCGGCGATGAGTGCCTTGGATATGGTCAGCGACATGATTTTTTCCTTTGGTGACAAATTATCAAATTTACTATATAATCATAAAGGTTAATAAATAAATACCAAATTGATGTTTTTTAGGGAAAATAAACTTGATTTTTTTGGTTGCTATTTGACTTTAATAAAAAAATATGATAAAATGGTGGTATATATGTTGAGGAGTGAATATGAAAAATGTTATATGCATAGCATCAGGAAATACCGGTACAGATAACCAGCTTCGCGGTTTGGTCTTAGCGAGTTATAAATCAGGTAAAAATATCAATCAAGTGCCTGTTACCCGAAATTGTCTTCTTAAAAGTGTTGATGATATTGTTTTACACCCTGAAAATTTTGATTCTTGGACAGCCTTTACAAAGGCAGTGGAAAAAAGTGTGCAAAAATATCTGGAAACAGAGCAGAAAATACCGGATGTTGTTGTTTTACCGTTTGATCATAGTACTGATAATGATGAAAAAAATGTTGATAATTTAGCTTGTGCCGTCAAAAATGCTTTTGCTAAATTGGGTAGCCATGTGACGACTATGGTGATGGCTAGTCGTTTATATGACTATAAACATGTTGATTATGTCAATGTTGCCGACCACTTATTAACTCCCGATGATGTTTTAAAACTCAAAGTTAATAAACAACTCAGATTGAGAACAGTCAAAACTCTTGGCGTACCAAGTAATATCTCGCCTTTAAGCATTAAAATTTCGTTTGCTCATTTAGCCCAAAAAGCTCAACAGAATGGTTTTGAAAATCCATTGAATAAATATCGCGGTGAAAAGATAGTTTTGTTTTCTTTGGGCGGCATAACACCTAATAAGGCTATTCATTTTACCTTAAAGGATGTTGATAGACTTATTAAATCAGCTAAGAAAATGCAAAAAGCCGGTTATAAGGTTGCTTTTACCAATAGTCCGCGTACACCAAATAATCTGACGGATTATTTATATAGGCAATGTTTGAAACTCAATATTGATTTTTATAATTCAAAACATATAGCGCAGACAGAGCAAGAAAGACAAAATTTCAGATTTTATACCGGTATGTATGAAGACCAGTTTAGGTCACAGGCGCAGACTGTCGGTAATATTTATCCGGCAATACTTAAGTGTTGTGCTTTTGTGGTTAATACGCATGATAGCTTTTCTTATACATCTGATGTGGCTGCCGTTGGTATTCCAAGTGTTGTATATACCGGTAATTTTATTGATAAAACACGAGAAGATTGCCGTAGATTATATGAAATTTGTCATCAAAACGGGTATGTATTAAATCTTGAAGAAGCGGAAAGTCTTATACAAGGTGGACAAACGGTTAAAACTAAGAAAATGAGAGGTGTTTCATCGCAAATAATCTCATATTTGAATAAACAGCAAGATATACCGGTGACGCAAAAGTTTTTTGAACGTTAATTCAGTCCTGTGGGCAGGGGCGTCCCTGCACCCATCACTTAGAGGGATTTTCAATGGGGCTTGGGTACTGCCCGTACGGAGTTTACTTTGAGATTTCCCTCGGGGCGGAGGTACTGCCCGTACGGGGATTACTTTGGGCTTTCTCTTGGAGTATGGGTATACTCTATGGAAGCGCAGGAGATGCTGAAACAAGTGGAGCTTCGCTGCACTTCGTATTCAGCATGACGCGTTAGTCGTTCAGCATGATGCGTTTGTAGCTATAAGGATGACGCGTTTGTACCGATAAAATTGTGCACAGGCTGAATGTGCCCTCTAACACGAATTCAGTCCTGTGGGGCAGTGCGCGTCGCACTTCCGTGACTTTTGGATTTCCAGTGGGGTGTAAGTATACTCTATGGAACCGTGGGAGATGCTGAAACTAGTTCAGCATGACGCGTTTGTAGCTATAAGGATGACGTGTTGGTACCGATAAAATTGTGCACAGGCTGAATGTGCCCTCTCACACGAATTCAGTCCTGTGTGCAATTTTTTAATTTTTTCTGGATTGTCACGTCGCTTCGCTTCTCACAATGACGAAGAGGAGGATTGTCACGTTGCTTCGCTCCTCACAATGACGAAGAGGAGGATTGTCACGTCGCTTCGCGCCTCACAATGACGAGGCAGAGGATTGTCACGTCGCTTCGCTCCTCACAATGACGAAGAGGAGGATTGTCATGCGGCGTTGCCGTTCACAATGACGAAGAGGAGGATTGTCACGTCGCTTCGCTCCTCACAATGACGAAGAGGGGATTACTTTGGGCTTTCCAGTTGGGCTGAGGTATACTTGATGGAACTGATAAAATTGTGCACATGGCGACGGATGCCTTTTCACATCAACGGAGCCTTGTGTGCAATTTTAATTCTTATTAGTCAAATTAAAATAAATGTGCCGAGCATGATTTTTTTGTTTCTCAAAAAAATCATTTCTCACTTTGCTCGGCACAAAACAGCCTTACGGCTGTCTGCTGCGCGCAGGGCGCTGTTCAAGCCACAGGGGCTGGGCGCTTGCGCCCAAAAATTAACTGTTACCTAAAATGTTTAATATCTGTAAGGCCGCTTGCTTCTTATCCATGTTCAAACGTATGGTTTCATCAAATATTTTTAATGCCCCCTCATATGCTTCATATAATTCTTTCGGCCTCGGATAATCCGGTAAATTTTCTCTGACAAAGCGACATACCAATTCCTTAAATAAATCCCAGCAATCTTCGTCTGCGGCAACTTCATTGGATAATTCTATCATTAAATTACCATCACACTTTTGACCACCATAACAGATTTTTTGAATATCCTCATACATCTCTATGGCATTATTTTCTGCATATTTAATAGCCCGACCAATGCTACCGCCTGCTATCTTGGCTAAGGTCTGTACCTGTTTTTCACTCAAATCCGGTTGATAACGTCTGAGCAAACTCGCAACTTCTTCATTCTTTAGCGGTTTTAAGGCTAATTTGGCACATCGCGACCGTATCGTCGGTAATAATTTACCGGGGTTATGTGAAATTAATAACAGAATACTTTTGGCCGGCGGTTCTTCCAAAATCTTTAGCAAAGCATTCGCTGATGATGTATTTAAATCATCTGTGCTATCAACAATCACTACTCGCCAATTGTCATTAAATGATTTTTTTAATAAAAACGAAACCGTATCTCTTACATCTTCTACTTTGATGACGGCAGATCGTTTTAATCCCTGTTTCATCTCTTCATCAACCGCTTCACCTTGATTGATTGCTTTGATGAGCTTTTTCTTATCCGTCTCAGTATAATCACGCTCTAACACTTTGAAATCAGGGTGTGACCTTTGTGCAACCTGAGCAAAAATCGGGCTGTTAATATCTATATCCAATGAATTGTAGGTTTTTCCAGCTTCGGCAGAAAGCAAGAATCGGGCAATTTTATAAGCAAAAGTGGCTTTGCCGATGCCTTCATCACCGGTAATCAGCCAACCATGATGAAGGGAGCCGGAATTATATGCCGACAAAAATAATTTGACGGCCTCATCTTGACCGATTAAATATGAATTTTCTGCGGGAGTTATTTGCTCGCTCATAATAAATCCCGTTCATCAATCAAAGGAATACCATCTGTGTCATAGTGAATTACCTCTGGCGTTGAGACCGGTGATACTTCTTTTAGCTCGGATTGCTTTTGTCTGATGATATGAAGATTACCGTCTTGATCACGAAAACGTACGGCTTGAGGTACCGGTTTGTTTTCAATATAACGAGGCGCTTGAGGTTCATCTTCTCTTATCATATCGTCATCAAATATATTTTCATCAACCCATGGTGCTTCTTCATTAATCTCGGTCGGCTCTGTCGGTATGACCGGTTTTTCCGGTGCTTCTTTAATGAGTTTGAATAAATATGCCTTAAATTCATCAAATTTATCTAATTGCAGATGAACAACGGCACTTAAAGAACAAGTTTCTCCGCAATATTTAGGATTAAAACTTGCATCATTGCTCTTGATATGGAAATCAGCGACAGTCTGGTTATATTCTTTTAATTTTTCTCTGTCTTGCGGATAAAAATTATCCAAAATATCCATGCCTAAACTATCATAGCATTGCTCAATTTCGGTCATGGTTTGCGATAAAGAAGCGGCATTATCATATAAATCACCGGCATTTAAAAATGTTACTTCAAGCCCTAATTTATCTTTGTACCGGTCTTGGCAATCATTAATGGCATCTTTCCAGCTTTTAAGCATGGCTTGGCGTGCGGCTTCTTCCTCAGGTGATTTTTTGTCTTTTTTAAAGAAATCAGGATCAAACGCTTCAAGTCGCGGTGCGTTTATACTCTCTCTCTCTTTACCTATCGGATAATTCAGACTGCGCGGTGTATTCGGATTAATCTTGATGACCTCATCAGTATCATACAGCGGAGCTTGTTGATTAATTTCATCCGGTACGGGAATCGATTGTATGGCCTCGCCTTTGGAAGGTACTCTTTGCTGGTGATGGATTACTAACTTGCCTTCTTTATCATAACTACCGTCAGTTAAGTCGTACATAATGCCTTTGGCGGTTTCACCTTCGGTGGCTTCTACATCCCATAAGATTTCTTCATCTTCAGGTCTTATCATATCTGTGGCAGCGGAGTCATAAGCACAAAGCGCTATTGATGTTAATATCGTGTAAAATAGTAGATTTTTCTTCCTCATATTCCCAATTCCCTTACTTTTTGTTAAGGATTTGCTCGTTATAATAAAACAAACTTTGTAATTGTCAAAAATTTTTTAAGAGAAATACAGCTCTAGCTGATAAGTTGTTAAAAGCGCTTTACATCACTTAAAAAATGATTAGACTGTGGACAAAAGGAATTTGAAAAATGATACAAATTAATAAGAGAATCTTATGCGGATGTTTTGCAGCTCTATTGCTTGCAGGTTGTTCTTCTACCAATAAAACATTTGAATATAAAAATCTTAGTGAAGAGGTTTCCGCAATTAAATCCGACGGCGGTATTTATAAGGTCGGGAATACTTATACCGCATTGGGTCAGAAATATACTCCGGAAGAAGATTATAATTATTCTGAGGTCGGTATTGCATCTTGGTATGGTTCGGATTTTCATAATAAACGTACGGCAAACGGTGAACGCTACAATATGCGGGCAATTACCGCAGCTCATCGTACTTTGCCATTACCATCTATTGTTAAGGTGACCAATTTAGAGAATGGTCGTAGTATTATTGCTCGTGTTAATGACCGCGGACCGTATGTTAAAAACAGAATTATTGATTTATCACAAAAGGGTGCTGAACTTTTAGGGTATAGAAACCAAGGAACAGCCAAAGTTAAAGTGGAAATATTGGCTAAAGAAAGTAAGGCCTTAAAAGAAGCTATGCTTTCTGCTGATAACAGCTCTTCTACTTATAACGAGGCAATGAAATACGGACAAGTCCAAACGGCTCAAAATGTATCTCCGGCTATGGCACCTGTTGAGGAGAATGCCCATGTTGCACCGATAACGGAAACGAAAGTGGCCACAACGCATAAAGTTGCTTCTGATAAAGGAAATTATTTCGTACAAGTCGGGGCTTTTTCTGATTTGGCTAAAGCAAAGGAAATGGCTGAAAATATGCAACGTTTCGGGCAGGTCAGTATCTATGAGGCTTATTTAAGTAATGATGGTATTTATCGGGTACGTTTAGGTGCGTATACAAGCCGCGATGAAGCTATGCAAATTTTGGACCGTGTGTTGGATTACGGACATGCGGATGTAACGATTGTTGAAGGTTAAAAGGAGAACCTTAAAAATGACTAAAAAAACACTTTGTTTACTTTCAGCAGGCATTTCGTTGCTTGCTTTTGCTCATTCTGCTGTTGCATATGAAACAACGGCAAAAAATGCTATTTTGATGGATTATGATACCGGAACGTATTTGTTTGTTAAAAATCATCAGGAAATGATTGCACCGGCGTCTATGAGCAAATTGATGACAGTTTATGTGTTATTAAGCAAAATTAAAGAAGGCGAAGTGTCTTTGGAAGATGATTTTACCGTCAGCGAAAAAGCATGGCGAAAAGGTGGGGCGGCTTCCGGCGGTTCTACGATGTTCTTAAATATCGGGCAGGAAGTTAAAGTTGAAGATTTGCTCAAAGGTATTTTAATTCAATCAGGTAATGATGCCTGTATTGTGGTGGCTGAAAATGTGGCCGGTTCCGAAGAAGAGTTTGCAGCTATGATGAATGAAACAGCTGAAAAAATTGGGCTTAACAATGCTCATTTTGAAAATGCAACCGGTTTACCGCATCCGGATCATCGTATTTCTCCGGAAGATTTGGCTATCTTGGCCAGACATATTATTAAAGAATTTCCGGAGTATTATCCGATTTTCAAGCAAAAAGAATTTACTTATAACGGAATTAAGCAAGGGAATCGTAATCCGTTGTTGTATAGTTTGAGTGGGGCGGACGGCTTAAAAACCGGACATACCGATGAAGCCGGCTATTGCTTGACCGCTTCGGTAAAACGTGGTACCAGGCGTTTGATTGAAGTTGTTGCCGGGCTATCCAGTAATAAAGAACGCTCTGTTGAAAGTGAAAACCTTATGACTTGGGGATTTGCTAATTTTGAAAATTATAAATTCTTTACCAAAAATCAGATTATGGCAACTGTACCGGTTTGGTATGGTGCTTTACCGCATGTAGATTTGGTAGTACCGGAAACTGTACTTAAAACAATTAAAAAAAGTAAAAAGAATAAATATTCAGCACAGCTTTCTTATGATACACCGGTAACGGCGCCGATTGCAAAAGGGGATAAGCTGGGTGAAATCAAAATTATGTATGGTGACGAGGTTAAAGATATTATTCCGTTGGTCGCTAAAGAAGATGTGGCAAAAGTCGGATTTGTCAGTCGCTTTATTGCAAACTTAAAGTATTTTGTTTTCGGAGCGGAAGAATAAATAATGGCACGCGGTTTTTTCATCACATTTGAAGGCGGAGAAGGCGGGGGAAAATCTACCCAGATGAAACTTTTTGCCGAATACTTGAAAAAACAAGGTTATGATGTTGTTTTAACGCGTGAACCGGGGGCAACCGCAGTCGGCAAAGAAATTCGTAAATTGCTGGTTGAGGGCGATAAAGATAAATTTGATGAAATTACCGAAACATTGTTATTTTATGCGGACAGACGGATTAATCTTACGCAAATCGTTTTGCCGGCCATAAAAGAAGGTAAAATTGTGCTTTCTGATCGGTTTAATGATTCTACTATTGCGTATCAATACTATGGTTCGGCAAAGTTTTCTGACCGTAAAATAATGGATACGCTTTATCAGGTCGTGGCCGGTGATTTCAAACCGGATATGACGCTCTTATTGGATATTGATGTTAAAGACGGGTTGGCGCGCAGTTTTGCTAAAGCCGAAGGTATGGAAAATAAAGAACTTCGCTTTGAAAAAGCCGATGTTGCTTTTCATGAACGGTTAAGACAGGGATATCTTGAAATGGCAAAAGCTGAACCGGAGCGATTTAAGGTGATTAATGCGGCTCAATCTGTTGATGCGGTAGCAGCAGATATCGCGCGCGTATGGACGGCATTTTTGACTCGTCAAAACGGGGCAAAATAAAGGAGGAAAATATGAAAAAAATAGTTTTCGCAGCGATGTTTTTATTAGCGGGATGTTCTTCTACTTTACCTGCTCAAGATACCGGTTTTATTGGTGAAGAAACTGAGACTGAGATGATAGCTGCTTATTATCAGGAAAATGTTCCAACATATATCAATGTTAAAACTAAAGAAGAACAATCGCATAAAAACGCGCAGGTTCGCTATACAGAAAATACGCATGAGCCGGTTTTTTCTTTGCTGGATCGTAATGATAAGCAGGTTAAAAGAATTTACCGTGAAAGTACTATCAAAATAACCCCTGATGATGATTATGTTCCTTCTTTTGCTAATATTGAGGAGATGAAGAAGAAACTTCCGGATGTTTCAGAGGAATATTTGAACTCTTTGGAAAAAAAAGCAGAGTAATAACCTGCAGAAAAGATACTACGAACTTTAGATTTTACATAAAACAAGCACTATATATTCGCATATTGTCGCGTAGTTTTTCTTGATTTTTTTTCGATGCAATAGTATTTGACATTCGCTTTAAAATATGGTACAATTCTTTGCATAAATAAGTATTTTGTGGGGGAGAATTGTGATGTCTCTGCGTAGTGATATGAAAACAGCAAATGAGTTGCGATTGGGTAGTTTGCTATCTTTGGGTGCTGCCGGTCTGGGAGCTCTTACAGGAAATAAAACAATGACAGAATTAGGTGTGGCCGGTGCGGTTGCAACAAATGTAGCTGCCGATATGGTTGATGGAAGACCTCAATTTGGTCTCCGTCCTCCGCATAGAGCACCTTATGAGGAAATCAGAGGTTGGGTCCGCCATCATTGTGGTTATGACAGAGCTATGCGTAGATTTGGAGAACGTTTGAGAGCTAGACAAGAACATATGGCAATGCATAAACCGCATCCGAGACCGAGACACCCGGTACCACATAATCCGATGGTTGATCGTTTAGCAATGCTAACCGGAAGACGCCAAGGTTCATGGAGATAAAGATCGTTTTATTTTTTGATTTTACCGGCTCTCTTGATTAACAGAGAGCTTTTTTATAGTTGTTTTTTCTTGGTTGTGTAAATTTTCAAAAAACTTGACAGATGGTTCCTGTTTTGTATTATATGGTCAATGTGAGGAAAATTACATGGTTATGTACTATAAAGATATTGTCCATTTTGATATGCGTTATCAGCATAATAAATTTTTGGAGACAATGAAAGATATTCGTCAACTTGCTTTGGCTGATGTTTCTTCTTTGTATGCTGAAGATGAAGATGAGGAAAAGCCTATCAGACCAAAAACGTGGCCGCCGATGAATGTGATTGAGCGTCTGGAGGCTTGGCAATGTCAATATCTTAAACTCTTTGCCGTTTATCTTGATAAAAAGAAGAAAAAAACATCTAAGAAAAAACGTTAATTTCTTTATTAATCCTAAAATTATCAGAGATTTTTTTTCTGAGAATGTAAATATGTTTTCATACTTATTTATTTGACTTGTGGCTTTTTTTTGGCTATAATGAGTTTATAGAAGTATTTTTATAAGGAGAATTATCATGACAGCTGATGAGAAGAAAAAAACAAAAGAAAAAATGAAAGAACAAGAGCGGAAGTCCAGGGTGCAACAAGAAGTTAACGAACGTATGCGCGATGTTTATGAACAAGCAAGAAAATTAGAGGGAAATGGTATTCATGTTGAATTGGTACCTGATGACAGGGTTTCGAAAACGCCTCGAAGTACGGAGCAGAAAGACAGCGTGCAAACAGGAAGAATTCCTCAATCAGGTGGCAGAGATTAATTTAATCACTTGCTTTTTTGTAAAGTCTTTTTCTTCGCTGATGAGAAAGCGTTTTGTATTCTTTGATAATGGTGCCTTTTTTTAGATAGACATTTAAATAATAACCGATGAATACTACTGTTGCACCGCCTACCCAGGCCAAGGGGGAGGCGTAGTAAATACCTTTGTAGCCTATTTTTTCGGCTAGAATAATGGCAGCAAATGAGCGTATACCTAATTCAATAAAGCCGGATAATACCGGATAAAAAGGTTTGCCCATGCTTTGCAAGGTATTCTTAAATATAAATATCATACCTAAGAAAAAGTAAAACATAATACTGATGCTTAAATATGCCGTGCCGACGTTTATGGTAAAGCTATCCGGCTTGTTTAAGAAACTGCCAATGATGTACTTTCCGCAGGTAAATACCAAAAGACTTAAACATAAACTGATACAAAATGATAAAAAGGCAGTTTTTCTGACGCCTTCGCGGATACGGGTTATCTTGCCGGCACCGTAGTTTTGGGCGGCAAATGTGGCGATGGATAGACCTAAGGCCAATAGCGGTTGTGTGCAGAGTTGCTCTATCCTTAGGGCAATTGTGAAGCCGACGATGATTTGCTCGCCAAAGGAGTTGCAAACTGCTTGAATGACCATAATACTCAATGATAAAATTGAAAATTGTATGGACATCGGTATGGCGATATTTAAGTGTTCATGCATGAAAGCTGCATCATATTGCCAATCTGCTTTTTTTAAGCGCAGTATAGGGTAATTTTTGCCTATGTAAACTATACAGCAGAGTACCGAAACAGTTATTGCCAATACGGTTCCTATGGCGGAACCAATGACGCCGAAGCCGCAATATTTTATTAAGATAAAGTTGAAAATTATATTTAACAGTGAGGAAAATATTAAAAAATACAGAGGGGTTTTGCTGTCTCCTAAGGCACGAATAAAACCGGAAAGCAAATTAAACATTACCATTAAGGTTAGGGCGCAACCTAGTATAAAAATAAAATTATATGAGTCTTGATAAATGCTTTGCGGGACATTTAATATATGCATAATTTTATGCAGAAAAATTATCAATGAGGCCGTTAAGAGAATACTTAAGGCAATGCTGGCACGAATAGAGTGGGTAACGGAGCGGCGGACACCGTCATAATCTTTGGCCCCGAAGCGTTGGGCGGTAACGGCAGTCAGACCGCCGGTGAAAGAAAAGGCTATGATTAAAAACATGAAATAAACCGGGGCAGAAGCACCTACGGCAGCAAGTGCGTTTTCACCCAATAATCTGCCAACAATAAATATGTCCGCTAATTGATAGAATTGCTGGAATATATTACCGATTAATATCGGTATGGAAAACAGCAATATCAGTTTGAGGGCGTTGCCCGTGGTCATATCTTTTATCATTTATATCTCTTTCTTAAAAAGCATATTATTGTAAAAGGATGTTGGTTAATTTTATGCTAATTTAAGGATATAAAAAACGTCCGCCTTATTTGAAAAAGGGGGACGTTTTGAGATTAATGCGTTCATTCATACTAAATGTCTGTGTTGGCTTAGATAAGCGCGAACAGACCTGCGCCTACAATTATCAGTACTAAAATGACTGAACTGCAACCGCTATTACTGTTGCCGTAGGCGGAACCGAGAGCATCATTCGGACCGTACATAATTCTTAAGATTTTTGTTAAGCAATTTGATGTCTGTCTGATCTTTTTCTTAGAGTTTTTTAACCGAAGTTAAAGCGCAAACCATGCACCGGCGATAATGACGGCTAAGATAATAACCACCGATGAGCTACATCCCGTAAGTTCACCGTCTTCGGGAAGAATGTTTTTTGCCATAATTCTTGATGTTTTAGTTATTATTAGATGAGAAAGTTTTTATTGCCAACTTATCATGACATAATCAGCCATAAAAATATTTTTGATGAAATCAATTGTAAAGTTATTTTATTATTTGTCAAGTGGGGGATGGGAGCAATCTGTTGTGATTACAATAAAAAGAGACCTCATACCGGCTAAGGGTAAGAGGTCTTTTAATGATTGCAACAGATTACTTTTCTACACGTATGGCACCACACAGGAAAATCATCTGTTCTGGTTTGGGCGTCGGGCGCAAATCTCGGGCAATGATTTCTTGTAGCATCTTAGGGAGTTCCTTTTCCCAGACGTCATCGCTTAAATGCTCCAGTTGCTCATTAAACCAGCGAATGCAGTTCTTTACATTGTCGGTTTGTTCGTCGTGTTGTTCAAATTCCTCTTTGAGGTCTTTGATGAATGAGGGAATCTCATCACGATGGCGGCACTCCAATGCAACAACATCAATTTTGGTGACACCGTTGAATTCGTTGGAAATGCGCAAAGGTTCACGGGTTAAGGTAAGAAATTTACCTCGGCTCAGCTCCGGAGAGGCGATGAGCAATGTTCCGGCTAAATCTGCTGTCATACTTTTTTTGTTTTTTTGTTAATAATAGGGTGAATTGTATAATAATTGATTTTTGTGGTATTTCTTATATCATATTTTTACAGACTTGTCTATAACTTTTTTTTATTAAAAGAGTAGGGGTGCGGAGGCGCACAGCTAGCAGGGGCGGTCGAGGAGGCTCGACACCCATCACTTATAGGGCTTTCCAGTGGGGTATGGGGTACTGCTCGTACGGAGTTTACTTTGAGATTTCCTTTGGAGCAGGGGTATACTAGGAGGAACCTCTGGGGATCCCGAAACAAGTTCGGGATGACCACACGAGCGTGTGGGGGCATTACTTTGAGATTTCCCTTGGAGCAGAGGTATGCTCGGAGGAACCTCTGGGGATCCCGAAACAAGTTCGGGATGACGCGTTAGTCGTTCAGCATGACGAGTTTGTAGCTATAATCATGACGTGTTGGCCCTGATAAAATTGTGCACAGGCTGAATGTGCCTTCTAACACGAATTCAGTCCTGTGTGCAGTGCGCGTCGCACTTCCGTAACTTTTGGCTTTCCAGAGGGGTATGGGTATACTCTATGGCACTGATAAAATTGTGCACATGGCGACGGATGCCTTTTCACATCAACGGAGCCTTGTGTGCAATTTTTTAATTTTTTCTGGATTGTCACGTCGCTTCGCTCCTCACAATGACGAGGCAGAGAATTGTCACGTCGCTTCGCTCCTCACAATGACGAGGAGGAGGATTGTTACGCGGAATGTGCCTTCTAACACGAATTCAGTCCTGTGTGCAGTGCGCGTCGCACTTCCGTGACTTTTGGCTTTCCCTTGGGGCTTAGGTATACTCTATGGCACTGATAAAATTGTGCACATGGCGACGGATGCCTTTTCACATCAACGGAGCCTTGTGTGCAATTTTTTAATTTTTTCTGGATTGTCACGTCGCTTCGCTCCTCACAATGACGAGGAGGAGGATTGTTACGCGGGGTTGCCGCTCACAATGACGAGGAGGAGGATTGTTACGCGGGGTTGCCGCTCACAATGACGAGGAGGAGGATTGTTACGCGGGGTTGCCGCTCACAATGACGAAGAGGGTATTGTCACGCGGGGTTGCCGCTCACAATGACGAGGAGGAGGATTGTTACGCGGGGTTGCCGCTCACAATGACGAGGAGGAGGATTGTTACGCGGGGTTACCGCTCACAATGACGAGGAGGAGGATTGTTACGCGGGGTTGCACTCACAATGACGAGGAGGAGGATTGTTACGCGGGGTTGCCGCTCACAATGACGAAGAAGATGAGTGTTACGCGGCGTTGCTTGTTACGTAATGATAAAATTTAATGTGCCGAGCATGATTTTTTTGTTTCTCAAAAAAATCATCTCTAACTTCGCTCGGCACGAACAGCCTTACGGCTGTCTGCTACACGCAGGGTGCTGCTCAAGCCGCAGGGGCTGGGCGCTTGCGCCCGTTATTTTGTGCTTAATATGTTGATAATGCCATATAAAGAATTTAATTCTTGCTCAGTTAGTTGTGCGCGTGTAAATATATTGTTGACGTTTCTTAACAACGTTTCTGTCATGTCTGGCTTAATCTTTGGATTTACTTTAATCTTATCGTCTAACATGTTTAAAAAATTAAATAATTTTTCTTTTTCCACAATCTCTCCGCCATTAGTGATAAATCTTGAACCGATAGCATTAATAGTGGTTTTGTAATACTCATAGCAAATCACCAAGACCGCTTGGGCTAAATTTAACGACGAATGCTCCGGATTAAGCGGAATTTCTATTATCTTATCAGCTAAAGATATATCTTCGTTTTCTAACCCGGTCCGCTCACAGCCAAACATAATCCCTATCTTCTTATCTGCCGGTAAATGTGTAGCGGCATATTCTGCCGTCATAACTTCTTTGACTTGATGACGCGGACGGGCGGTGGCGGCATACACAACCTCTAAATCAGCCAAAGCCGAACGCGTGTCATTATATATCTTCGCAGTTTGCAAAATTTCTTCTGATTTTGATGAGGCTCTTAGCGCACGCTCATCCGTCGGCGATTGTTCAGGTGATACAACACGTAATTCTTTAACCGCACAATTTTTCATAGCACGCGCAACCATGCCGATGTTTTCAGCTAATTGCGGTTTGACGAGGATGATTATCGGGGTAGACATGTAACTTCTCCTGTTTGTGATTTTTTTCAAAATAACGCCTTTTTTACCAAGGTCAAGATATTTTATTTTATCGTTTAAAAATGGAGATTTTGCTTGATTTATTGTTTAAAATGTGGTATACTTTCTCATATTTAGGTGCAGTTGCGCCTGTATTTGTTATGTTTGGAGTGTGTCTGTATGTATTTGTTGATGCTGTTGGCAACGTTTGTTTCTGCTATTTACGGGTATAACTTATCCGCAAGAGCTGATTATGATCGCGATATTGCGAAGAAGAAAGCCATGGCTATCATTTACAGATTTATTTTCCAAGATAAAAGCACTGCTACTTTATTAACCAATATTAATCATGGTATGTATAAAGATACTGGGTATGGATTATCGTTTGTCTTGCCGGATGATAGAGTTTATGCCGATTATAACAGTTCCACGCTTACCGATAGAGAAAAAGAAACGACTTTATTTATTCAACAAGTGGCTCCGGGGGCTGTCGGTAAAGATTATTTTCATTTGCGCGCAAGTAAAAAGAAAGGGGAAGAAGGTGCTTCTTATCAGAAAAAATTGTCAGCAGATGTTTTAGAAGCCGGTAAAAAATTTTATGATGGCTCAGTTATGGTCAGCAAAGCACTTTGTACCGATAAGCATCTGGGGGAAGACGGCTCTGTTGATGGAACAGGTATTCCTGCTAAATCTTGCACACCGGAACAAGTGACAGATCCGGTTACCGGTGAAGTTACAGGTGTGACAAAAACTTGTTGTGTTAAATATACCTATTTAGTTAGTTATCGCTCACTTGATGCGCGTTGGGTGAGCCGTATTCATAAAGGCTTTAATATGGACTTTATGAATGCTTTGTCAGATAGAAATTATACTGATAATATAGGATTTATTACTTATAGTGACGGACAATGGCATTTTAAAGGCAAAATCCATTTTGAGCCGGTGTTTTATAAAGATAAATCAGCTTGGGAGGCTGAACATAGCGGTACTAGTGATTATTATCCAATTGCTGAGAGAAACAGAACAACGTGGGATTTGCCAAAGGCCGTGTTTGATAGAAACTATTTTAAGGATAAAAATAATAATAATATGTGTGATGAGGGATGTTTATTTCGTATTAAATATTTTTAGTAGGATTTATTATAGGGAGAACGATGATGAGAAACTTGAAGAATTTATCAGAACAGCGCGGTACGCTCCTTGTGGAAGCGATTGCAATGCTGGGTTTGATTGCGTTGGTAACACCGACTCTTTATAAGAAATCTGCTGAACGGTTGCAGGAAATTCAGGATATTAATACTGCCAGTCAGGCACGCACAATGAACAGTATTGTGGAAACGTTTGTGAAGTCCAATTACGGTGGACTTGTTGTGGCCACATTGGGGGCAACCGGTAAAACGGTTGAATTGCTCTATGAAGATGGTACTTCAGGGTGTCCTTCCGGCAGTACTTGTTATGATATAGGTTATTCTGCTTATGTTCCTTTCGGTTATAGTCCGGGTGATATTAAAAACTATGAACCGCCGCGGGTTTATGTGCATAGTGATCAAAGTGCTTTAACTACCTATATTGTTTATTCAACGATGCAAAGTCCGGGTAAAAAGCGCGCGGCACGTATTGCCTCTTTGGTGGGTTCTAACGGTGGTATGCTTTCTAAGACCTTCGGGTCAGCGGAAGGTTCCAGTGTGATTTACGGTACCGGCGGGGCTTGGGAATTAGATGAGGATATGGTCAGCGAAATTAATTTGGATACCAGTTCGGTGGCAGATAATTCTTTGGTTGTTACTTCGACCGAACCAATTAATATGTCTGACTTGGATAGTGAGAAATTTTTATATCGTGTGCCGCCGGATGATGGTACCTATTTCCATAACACGATGGTGACAGACCTTTATTTGGGCGGACATACGGAGACAACCGGTTGGGCAGCGAATGCAACTAACTATTACTCAATTTTTAACGTTCGTCGTTTAACCTTAAATACGGATTGTGAATCCGGTAGATTGATATCCGGTGCAACGGGCGGATCAACGGGGGTATCTGAGAACCCTTGTGAACCGAAAGTAGCTGATTTATATATCGGTAAACCGAGCGGTAAGTTTTTAGATACTTATAAGTCTTTGAGTGCCAATAATGGTGCGGCATGGATTTACGGTAATTTATCGGCCTTAAACGAAAACTTCCGCTTATTTAGAGAAGATGATACCGGCGTTGAAAGAGCAAGCGGTTACGATGTTTTGGAATTTTCCAGAAAGAGTGAAGATGAAAGTGGTGGTGGTACCGAATTGAGCCTCTTCAGAGCAGAAAACCAGATCGGCAGTGCGCGTGTCAGTATGATGGATGGCTTTGTGCAGGTTGTTGAAAAAAGTGACAGTTCAGGTGTTTCTGGTTCAGAATTTTTGGTTGGCGGTTCAACCTCTGCCGGCGGTTACGGAGGTATTATCCGTGCCTATAATGAAGGGGATACTAACTTCTTACGTTTGAACAGTCCGGATGATTATGGCGGAGAATCTAATAAATTTGTGACTTTTATTAACCGTAAAGGTGGTTATGTATGGATTAACGGTGGTTCTTCCGAAACAGATACGATGGAAACTAATATTAACAATATGGGTGGTCTGTTAAGTGCCGGTAAAGATGGCGGTTGGTTGCGTGCCAGTGATTTTGGGAACAGTTCACAAGTACAATTGTTAAACGGAGCTGATGTAGCAGGCGGTGTTTCCGGCGAGTTTGATAATCGTATTTTCAGTGTCGGTGCAGCGAGTGAAAGCTCTTTAGCAAATATGATTTATGGTGACGCCAAACATACGGCTCTTCGCGGTGGGCAACTTAATGTTTATAATCCGAGTGTGCCAAATCATGATTATGACAGTTCGCAAGTCGGCGGTGGAGATATGATAGCTGCTTTGGGTGGAAATACAGGTGCTACTTTAGAAGGAGCAACAACAGTTCTTTCTCGTTATACGGATATTTTAGGTTCTACCTACATGGGAAAAAATGCAATGCAGGCAACCAGCAGCAGTGCAGATGGTGTTTATTCCAGAGGTCAATGGATTCTTGGTGTTGCCGGTTCGGCTTGGGTTGATAATGAATTATGGGCCAGAGATGCTTGGTTGCAAAGAGGCGGTGTCAAAGAATTGCATGCCGGATTCTCCAGTCGTTCAGAATACAAAAATCGGCCGCATTCAGGATGGCTTAATGTTTATGATGACAGTGTGATTATTCGTAATCGTGGTTTAGCGGCAGCGGCCGGTGATACTTATGACAGTGCCAGCACGATGTTTTATGCCGATTCATCGCGTATCAGAATGAATGATTTAGAGGGCGCTTGGGGAGAACTTTCCGGCGGTACGGCGCGTTGGGGTAGTGAAGGGAATTATGTCTTTGCGGATTCTTCTTCTGCCGGTTCCAGTGCGATACATATGGTTGGTTCTTCTTTGGCGAATATTTATACTCAAGATGCTTCAAACAGTAGCTTTGTAAATATTCAAAAAGATGCGATGAAGTTTGGCGGACAACCGGGAGACAGTTCTTCTTATACGAATACGATTGCGGCAAAAGCTAATGTCTTTACTATTCAGACAGAAGGAACAAGTTCTACCACGGATTATGCACAATTCTATATTGATAATAGTAAACTTCGCACGCGTTATGTTGATGTAGAGGTTGAAGATGATGACAGTTCTGCGGTATTTAAGGTTTTACCGAATTCGGATAATGCCGGTTCTTCCAATGCGCAAGTTCAGGTTATCGGTTCATTTAATGTCAGTGGCAATCCGGTTTTCCATGTTGCTTCTAATATGGATAATGTTGCCAGTAGTGATTCGGGAGAAAATCAACACGCTATGTTAGAGGTTTCTCCGGATTATGTACGGGTATGGGCAAACAGCTCTAATACGTCCGGAGGCGGATATCCTGATGGTAATTATTTTGCCATGTTGAAGATTAATCCGAAAGATATGGCCGGTAGTAGTGTCAGCTCTTTAGATGATACGGCCAGAACTTCTATTTATATTCGCCGGGGTGCGATGGAATTTGAACCGAGTGTTTCTTCCGTAGCAGGTCCGGTGGCGGCTGATGCGGGTTTCGGTTATATTAAGGTTAATCGTATGGTTTCTAATGCTGGATTAACAGTACCTACTAAAGCTCCATATGTTAATACTTCAGGTGAGGTATCTAATTATGAAAGAGGCGAGGGTGCGTATGACCAATTTATGGTTAATCCGGCTTATACCTCAGTGATGCATGATATTAAATTAACAACTCGCGGCGGCGCGCGTTTGAGCGATATCTTACCGGATTATGTCTTAAAGGGCGTGTATAACCTCAATAATAACTGCGAAGAGGGAACAAGCCATCCAGATACGGATACCAGGTGCAGTATAGCAGATGGTAGTAAATGGGCACACCCGTACGTCGGACGTATTCCTTATGCTATTTGTCCTCCGGGATATCGTAATATGGCAACCATTATTCCGATTTCCTTTAATGTCGGGCAAGCCGGTGATTTGATTAAAGCAAGCGGTGCCAGACAGGCAGGTGGTAAGGATAGATGGATTATTAATCCGGGTTCTAAACAAGCGCGTTTAGCACAGTATGCTATGCAGGAAGGTTTGGATATTGCAACCCCTCGTTTGAATGAAGTCAGCAGCTATTCATTTAATGTGATGTGGAGCGGTTCTGGTAGCCATGAGCCATCATCTTTTGTTCCGGCTGCTGTTAACCGTAAAGAGGGATGGTTCTGGGGATTTGCAGCCGTTCATCCGGATACAAATGCTTCAACCACAGTATCGGAAGTTAATACCGGTACAGGGGGGCAAAATGGTAGTGCAGATAATACCAGTTATAACCCATGGTTATATAAAGAGGATAATGATATAGGTACAAGAGTTGTACCGGAAGCTTTGTATTTCCAACAAAATACATTCTTGAAGACTTCAGTGAATCCACAAGCCAAAGGTTGGAACGCTTATATGGGCTTTTTATATGATACGCATTATTGGTATGCCGGTAATATAGGTATTTCCGGAACAGAAGCGCCAATCCGTTCTAACTACAATACCAAAGGGTATAATGATGATCCGACTGCGGCTTCAAGTTTTGCCGGTGCATATGTATGGAATGCATTTCCTGTTCCAACGAATACTCTGGAAGGACACGCAACTGTTTATTGCTATTTTGATAGAGCGTTGTTAAGAAGTAATGGTTGGGGTGAATATGTTGAGAGTATTGACCAACTGAATTCCTATAAGGATATTGATAATTTTTCCGGTGTTAAAGATTCGTCTTATGTCAGAAGGTTGAATGATCCGACTTTAAAATACACTGATCCTTGGTAATAGTGAACGTTATTATGTCATTCTTCCGAGCTTTAGCTCGGTCGAGGAGGCTCGAGTACGCGGCGCACCTCCGTGACTTTTGGATTTCCAGTGGGGTATGGGGATCCCGAAACAAGTTCGGGATGACGCGTTTATAACGATAAAATTGTGCACATGGCGACGGATGCTTTTACACATCAACGGCGCCTTGTGTGCAATTTTTTATTTTTTCTGGATTGTCACGTCGCTAAAGCTCCTCACAATGACGAGGAAGAGAATTGTCACGTAGCTTTGCTCCTCACAATGACGAGGCAGAGGATTGTCACGTCGCTTCGCTCCTCACAATGACGAAGAAGAGGATTGTCACGTCGCTTCGCTCCTCACAATGACGAGGCAGAGGATTGTCACGTCGCTTCGCTCCTCACAATGACGAAGAGGGGATGGAATTGTCACGCGGCGTTGCCGTTCACAATGACGAGGAGGAGGATTGCCACGCGGCGGTGTGGCTCGTATTGACGAGAGGGGGAGGATTGCTATGCGGGGTTGTCGTTCACAATGACGAGGAGGAGGATTGCCACGCGGAGTTGTGGCTCGCAATGATGAGGAAGAGGATTGTTATGCGGGGTTGTCGTTCACAATGACGAAGAGGAGAATTGTCACGCGGCGGTGTGGCTCGCAATGATGAGGAAGAGGATTGTTACGCCGCTAAAGAGGCTCGTATTGACGAGAGGGGGAGGATTGCTATGCGGCGTTGCTTGTTACGTAATGATGAAATTTAATGTGCCGAGCATGATTTTTTTGTTTCTCAAAAAAATCATTTCTCACTTTGCTCGGCACAAAACAGCCTTGCGGCTGTCTGCTACGCGCAGGGCGCTGTTCAAGCCACAGGGGCTGGGCGCTTGCGCCCATGAAATATAGATTTTATCTGGTGTCTATGAACCCAAAACTTATCAGGTTATCTTTTATCTTTAAAAAATGTACTTAATAAATCACCGCATTCCTCAGCCATCACACCACTGATAATTTCCGGTCGATGATTGCATGAGGCACTTTCAAAATATTTTACACCGTTAATAACAGCTCCACCTTTAGGATTTTCAGCACCGAATATCACTCTTTTTACCCGCATTAATGCAATCGCTGCCGCACACATGGCACAAGGCTCTAATGTGACATATAATGTGCAGTCCCAAAGTCTCTTTTGTTCGGATTGTATGGCCGCCACAGACATGGCTTGTACTTCTGCATGTGCCATCGCATGAATACCATGCTCACCGGTGTTATGTGCCGTGGCCAATACTTCTCCGTCTTTAGACACTACCACTGCACCGACCGGAACTTCATCTTCTGCTGCTGCACGCCGTGCTTCTTTTAACGCCATTAGCATAAATTGTTCATCTTCAGTCATTAGCTATCCGAAATCCTAGTTATACTTTGTCCATTCGCGTATATTTTCTCTCATCCATACCGGCAATTCTTCTAAACCGGAAGCTCCAGATGCTTTTTTATGCCCCCCACCGCCAAGAGTTGCCGCAATTGCTGACACATCTACATCATCTCGCGTCGTACGGAAAGAAAAATTCCATTTATTGCGCTTATTAAGTGAAAAACTAATCATAAAGTGATAATTTTTTATATTATCCAAGGATTCAAAAAAGTCTGAACCGGCTTGCGCCATATTTGCGGCAATAAAACGAAGATTTTTATATGTTCCTTCAAAGGCCATGTTACGTACCAAACGATAATCGCGGTTTTTAATATAAGAAAGAATGGCATTTCCTTTTTCTACCATCAACGGTATATCAATTTTATCTTCAAACAAATCTTTCCAAACTTTTTCATACGGGCGATTAACACCTAAAGAAAGAAATGCAAATTCAAACGGACGAACACGCTTATCTCGCAAATCAAACAAATCATTTAAGGCCAGTAATTTTACACCTTCCGGTACCGGCTTATCAGGAAAAAAATATTGCCATGTTAACTCTATGGCTGCCGTACCGGACGCACGCAATCCTTTGATACCGAACCCGCCTTCTTTTTTCAAATATTCATCATAAAGCGCTATCGCAGAAGCATGGTGATCAATCCAAATCAGATTTTTTTCATGATGCAACTTAAACATATATTCCATCGGGAAAGAAATGTCGCAAACTACGATATCCTCATGTTTGGCAATCTCATCATACGGAATCTCCTGATCATAATTGAAGCCCAAAAGTTCACAATCTTTATGTATATATTTTACAATCGCAGCTGAACCTTTACCATCATGGTCTGCGGAATGGTAAACACAAAGCATATTTTATTTCCTTTCTTAAAAATCAAATGCGGTTATAACGTAAATCCCTACTGCTGTCAAGGCAAAAAGAAAGATTTATTTATTGACAAAAAAGTATTTTTATCTAAAATAGACTATGTGAAAAATTCTATTTTGTCCCCCTTTAAAACTATTACGATTATTAACCTCTTAAATATTATAAATATGAAAAAAATCAAAAAGTTTCAGGACGAGCTTAACTTTATTTTGTCGGCAAGTCCTGCGGAATTGATGGATTACATTGCCAGTTATCCGTTTCGACCTAAGGCAGAAAAGCCTTTTGTGGAAACAGCACCGGCTAAGGCTGTGCGCCTGTATATTGAGTTATACGGGTTAAAGTCCTCGGCGGCGGTTGTCATCTTTCGTGAAAACAAATCCGAATTGGTTGATGCTTTGTTGGCATGGCAAAATGATGCGGTCATCATGAAAACCTTTTTAGCGCATGGTGATTATCATCGTATTAAAAAGTATGTCAATGAATTTCATGTGACGGAATTGCCGGAGCAGGAAGTGTTAGAACGGTTTGATAAGACTGAATTGCAAGCTCTTATTGCAACCGGTAAACTCTCAGCTTTTGCGAAGTATGATATTCTGGTGCGCGGTGATGACGAATTAAGAGATGCTCTCTTACGCAAAGGTCCGTTGGATAAACGTGAGCGTGATTATGTGGTGAATTTTTCCAGCAAACCGATATTCGAGCTGTTTATGTCGTTGCAGGAAAATCGTAAGGTGTTTGATACATTAAACCAGATTAAGCTTATCCGTTTTGCAAAAAAGAAAGTGCTTGCAGCTTACATTGCACGTCAACGAATGCATCGCGAAGCTGAAGAATTTTTCTTAGGTGTAGCGTCGTTTGATCTGTTGCTTAGTTACGTTAAGCATTATCATCCGGAAGGCGGAGATGAGGCTCTGTTGACGCATCCTGATCGTTCGGAAATTCTTAATTACCTGTCTAAACGGTGGCTATGTGAAAAAGGTGAACATCTGCTACTGAAACGAGGAGAGCATGACGAGATTAAGGCCTATATCAAGTCGCATTTCTTAAATCCGGAAGACGAAATTAAGCTGATTAAGCGCAATCACCATCGGGAGATTATGTTGTACCTGTCAAGGCATACTCTCAGTGCAGAGGCGCAGATTGAACTCATCTATCGACGTAATCAGACGGAGATTTCCTATCTGGTTACAACTTATCCCCTGACTCTTACCGATGAAACAGTGGAAACGCTTAAAAAATGTCATTTGGTGGAGGTTTTGGATTTGCTTGATGATGTTTTAATGGTTACGTGAATTTAAAAGTTAAAAGGTGTTCGTTTGTAAAACGGACACCTTTTTGTGTGCTATCCGGTCGGAGACAGGGCGCACATGGGCTGTTGAGGAGGCTAGGGAGGCCCTGCAGTACTGTCCATACGGGGCAGGGGCGTCCCTGCACCCATCACTTATAGGGCTTTCCAGTGGGGTATGGGTACTGCTCGTACGGAGTTTACTTTGAGATTTCCTTTGGAGCAGAGGTATACTCGGAGGAACCGCGGGAGATCCCGAAACAAGTTCGGGATGACGCGTTAGTCGTTCGGGATGACCACACGAGCGTGTGGGAGCATTACTTTGGGATTTCCTTTGGAGCAGAGGTACTGCTCGTACGGAGTTTACTTTGAGATTTCCTTTGGAGTGCAGGTGTACTTGATGGAACCGCGGGAGATCCCGAAACAAGTTCGGGATGACGCGTTAGTCGTTCAGCATGACCACACGAGCGTGTGGGGGCATTACTTTTGGATTTCCTTTGGAGCAGAGGTATACTCTATGGTATCGATAAAATTGTACACATGGCTGAATGTGCCCTCTAACACAAATTTAGCCTTGTGTGCAGTGCGCGGCGCACCTCCAGTACTGCCCGTACGGGGATTACTTTGGGTTTTCCCTTGGGGTATGGGTATACTCTATGGAACAGGGGAAATGGTTTCAAAATATATAAAAAAGTATTGACTCTTTTGCTATAATTGATACTCTCATCTCGCTTTGAGATATCATTGTATCATCTCTATTTTTGTTTCACTAAAAAATTTTTCTGTTATGGTTCAAAAACAAATTCTGCCGTTTCAAGTCTATTATGAAGGCGGTGTGCGTAGTTGGGAAGTTATGCCGGATAAAAAGCCGCTGGCTTTCTTGTTTGGCGGGTATTGGATTATCTTGCATGTTCATGACAAGCCATTATTCTGTACCGAAGCAGCTAAAGCGGCATCGCGGGTGAAATTTTTAGGCGTGCCATGTCAAGCATTGCCGACCGAAGATTTGTTCATTTTGCTTCAATGGCAAACTTTCGTTAACATCTTCTTGAAAATTATCGGTGTTCGTCAACTTCGTCAGAACTATTGGGCACTGCACACCGAACAGTCGCAAGAATTGGAGGAAAAAGGTTTGACAACTTATCCTGCAGTGGAGGTTAAGGACCACCATGTCTACACCAATACTTGTTACGCTTCAGACCACGTTAAGGCATATGTGCTTTCCGTGGTGAAGGACGAAGATTTGTATCGTTGCGGGGCGATGGACAAAGTAAGTTAAACAATTTACTGATGCGGCAAATTTAAAGCCTTTCTGATTATATCAGAGAGGCTTAAACTTATTTAAAATGATGGTTTAACGTGAATTTTGTCGGGCTTGAGCGTAAGTAGCGGTGTTCTGTTGTTGTGTTGTCATGTTTTGGGCGGTGGCTTGTTGTTCTTTTGATTGAGCTACTTGTGCTAATTGTTGTTTACCTTTGACAACGTTATTGACACGCTCCAGAGCTTGTTTTGCTTCTTTGTTTTGTAAAGCTTTGTAGTACTCAGTTAAAAACGGTTGGCTGAAATCTTTATGATGTTTACTGGTGATAAGTCTTGCATCTTTATATTCATTCATATAGTTGGTCCTTATATAGAACTTATCAGCAGGTCTTCCTTGTTCTATGCCGCTTCTGATTTCGGAAATATATCGCTGAACAGAGACAATATCTATTTCATCGAAAGGTCTGTCGCTTTCTTTTTTGACTTTGTTGTATATCTTCTCATATTGCGCACGTTCTTGTTCACTGACGTTTTTTATGTTGTAATCTTTCTTTATGTCATATTGATTATTGCAAAATTGATTATATTTATCCAAGTCAACATGCTTTTTTCCATTTTCCAATTCAGCTCTCCAGATTGGATCATAAAATTTAGATATTCGGGTTGATAAAGCGTCTAATTTTTCCATTTCTTCAGGGGTAACTGTTTCGCCTTTTTTCTTATTATCCCATCCTAATTCTTGTCGTAATTTTTGTATTTCTTGTTTATCTTTTTCAGGTATGTTCATTTTTTCTAAATTTTCCATTGCTGTTTTGAAGCGGCTTTCTTGCTTTTCGTCCCATATAAACGGTCTTTCAGTAATTTTTTCTTTTACACCGGTGATTTTTTCGTCGCCGGCAATTTTTGCAGCGATACGAACTTCTATGCTGTCATTAGATGTTGAATGATTTTTTTGTAATGAAATACCAAGTTTTTCTGCTTTTTCTATAACTTTAGATTCGTTTTCGCCTTTAGCGATTTGCTCATCTATTTTTTGTATGTTTTCCGGTGCGGATAAATGTCCTTTTACAGCGGATGAAAAATCCCAACCGCCAACGGTTAATGCGGCAGAAAGTGCTTTGTCGTAATTATCATTATTGGCTTTGATTTCTTGGAAATTGTGTTCATCAAAATAATATCTGGTACGATTAGTGCACTGTGCTGTATAATCTTTTGAATAATTCCAATTCCAGTTGCTTGCCATACCGGAACCGATGGCATCCATTTCTCTCTGCATATCATAAGCCTCGGTGCTTAGTGGTTTGAGACGTCCGTTTGCAACATCTTTCCAATACCAACCGGTATCTTTATCTTTTGTCCACTTCGTTTTCATTTCCGTATCCAGATTTTTAAATTGTTTTTGTTTTTTGATGTATGTTTTTACTGAATTACAACTTCTGGTGCCCATATCGGCAATTTCTTCTTTTTCCCCGTTTTTGATTTTGAATTTGTTACCTTCCACTTGGGTGATGGTGTAACCTTTTTCAATTGCTTCACGTAATTTTAAAGCATCTTTATCGGTATAATTGGCAAGATAGGTGCGGGTAAGTTGTTTGCTTTTTTCGGCAGCACCATTGGCTTCTACATATCTCTGGCGCAGGGCCAATAATTCGGTGATTTTTGAACCGATTTCGTCGGCTTGTTCAAGTTTGTAATGTTGAGCCATGCTCATTGGCGCTTGGCGGGCTAAGACTTCTTTGCCGTCAGAAGTGGTAATTTTACTCTGTGCAAATAAACGGTGGTGTTGTTCGTGTTGTAAAATTCGTTCCATCATCATCGGTTCATCTTCAAAGTTGGATAACTTCCCAACGATGAGAGTGTTATTTTGCTCATTAAATGAACCCATGGCGGTTTTATTGGTGGGTTGCAGGTTGTAGTACTTAATTTCGCCTTCTTTACCAGTCTGCAGAGCATAAAAATCATTGAGCTTTTGCATGGCTTCTTCGTATTGTTTTGCCAATTCTTCTTTGGTAACTTGCGGTGGTGTGTAGGCGGTAACTTCCTTCGGTTTTAATACTTCGCATTTAACTTCCAGCTCATCTCGGGATTTGATGTCTTCAAAAAGCAATTCATCATTAAGAGAGACAGGAAGAAGATCATCAAATCTGACACTGCTTTTGATGGCTTCTATTTCCTCAGCTGTTGGCTCATCCTTGTCTTTTTTTATCGGTCTTTTTCCCATAATACTATATCCCAAATGTCTATGCAGTAATTATAGCAATTTTTTTATATTGCGTCAAGAAGTTTGTTTGAATAACAAATATGAACAGATGTGAAAAAAGTGATTGAAAAGTTTTTTGATTTGAGATATTATACGCGCGACTTTAAAAGAGTAAATTTTTGTCATGACAAAATTATTTTGCTATTCTTGCAGAGAAAACGATAACCTTTTGAAATAAAATTATTTTTAAAGGGCGTGTGGACTCTGAATATTGATTAAAATGAAAATTTTCGTATTAAACCTTCTGCGGTCGGGATTGAAAAATCTTAGCGAATCGGGGCAACGGCATGAATCTGATGCAAGTGCTTGGAAAGCTTGGTTTTATCATAAGTATTGTCGCAGAATTCTAACCTTAAAGGATTAAAAGAGATGAAAGAATCTTATACGAGCAAGAAACGTGTAAGAAAAAATTTCGGGCGAATTGACGCAGTTGCAGATATGCCCAGTTTAATTGAAGTACAAACCGGTTCCTATAACAGTTTTATCAATAATGTTGATATGTATGGTAACCATTGTGAGTTCGGTTTGGAAGAAGTATTTAAATCTATTTTCCCTATTCGTGATTTTGCAGGTAACGGTGTTTTAGAGTTTGTTAAATATACTCTGGAACAGCCGAAATATGACGTTGCGGAATGTATGAAACGCGATTTGACATACGCCGCTCCGGTTAAAGCAACGTTACGCTTGGTTGTTTATGATGTTGATGAAGCAACAGGTGCTAAAGAAATTCACGATATTAAAGAGCAAGACGTGTTTATGGGCGATATTCCGCTGATGACCGAGAAAGGTACATTTATCGTTAACGGTACAGAGCGTGTTGTTGTTTCTCAGATGCACCGTTCTCCGGGCGTGTTCTTTGACCATGATAAAGGTAAAACAGTGGCAAACGGTAAATTCTTGTTTGCGGCACGTATTATTCCTTATCGCGGGTCTTGGCTTGATTTTGAATTTGATGCCAAAGATTTAGTTTATGCTCGTATTGACCGTCGTCGTAAATTACCGGTAACAACAATCTTTTATTCTCTTTATTCTAAAGAAACAGAAGAAAAATTAGCTGCCGCTAAGAAAAAAGGCAAGAAGCTTGATCCTTCTGAAATCAAAGGTATGAGCAAAGAAGAAATTTTAGAATATTTCTATGAGATTATTCATGCCGAGAAATTCAAAAAAGGTTGGAAGATGGCTTTTGATGCCAATAAGATGAAAGGTTCTAAATTTGAATATGATTTGGTTGATGCCGAAACAGGTAAAGTGGTTTGGGAAAAAGGTAAGAAATTAACCCCGCGTTCAGCTTCTAAGTTGGTTGAAAAAGGTTTGAAGTTCTTTGTTGTTAAAGAAGAAAGTCTGTATGGTAAATTCTTAGCTAAGGCGGTGATTAATCCGAAAACCGGTGAAGTTTTGGCTGATACCGGAGCAGAGATTAATGCCGATGTTTTGAAAGCTTTTGATGAAGCAAAAATTAAAGATATTGATTTGCTTTATATCGATGGTGTTAATGTCGGACCGTATATTCGCAATACATTGGAAATTGATAGAAATACAAATCGTGAAGAAGCTTTGGGCGATATTTATAAAGTTATGCGTCCGGGCGAACCGGTTACTTTGGAAGCTTCCGAAACCATTTTCAGAAATTTATTCTTTGATGAAGAAAGATATGATTTATCTTCGGTTGGTCGTGTGAAGATGAACTCCGCTTTGGATATTCCGTTTGCCGATGCTCCGGATACATTGCATACTCTTCGTAAAGACGACATCTTGCGCGTTGTTAAACACATGGTTGAGTTGCGTGACGGTAAAGGCGAAGTTGATGATATTGACCACTTGGGTAATCGTCGTGTTCGTTCTGTCGGTGAGTTGATGGAAAATCAATACCGCATGGGCTTGCTCAGAATGGAAAGAGCTATCAGAGAAAAAATGAGCTCGGAAGTTTTGAATAATGTTAAGCCGCAAGATTTGGTTAATGCCAAACCGATTG
>Ga0310694_10001126_pt1 | contig 31446 bp, 18 predicted proteins | sample 174DNAGHGhighgp2_FD_203884 | JGI IMG/M metagenome (GOLD analysis project Ga0310694, IMG submission 203884) | Sheep rumen microbial communities from Palmerston North, Manawatu-Wanganui, New Zealand - 1742 DNA GHGhigh gp2 (v2) (version 2) | ecosystem: Host-associated > Mammals > Digestive system... | reverse complement strand
CAACAGAAGACAAATAATCTTTTTTCTTCCTGCCATTCTCGTGATGTGCTTCAATTGAACCTACATCGATTAAAAGGAACTCTAATCCGTTTTGTGTGTGCAGACCTCCCGGCAAAGCCGGACGAAGGGAGCCTGATCAACACGTGCGAGTTCCACCCTTGCAATTGCAGGGTGTCAATATGCCACACACGGTCTGGCGGGTACCCTATAAAAAAACAGGCTCCGAAAGGAACCTGTTTTTTATTGAGTATACTATGAATTAAGCGTCCTGCTCCATGTAGCTCTTGTATTCGTCGCACTGTTCAGGTGAACAACCGAAGATTATGTAGTCAACCTTAACGTTCATTCCTGCAACGATGTTTTCACGTGTGTCGCAAGCCAGTTTGAGGTGTTCCTGAGCTGTTTCCCATGCTTTCTTTGTAGCATCGTCCCAATCTGCACCCTCATCGTAAGCATATGTGTATACGCCGCCGAAGAAGTTGAATTCAAGTCCTGTAAAGCCTTTTTTGGGCTGCCATGAAATGTTGCTTCCGCCAACCCAGCCTTTTGCAATGGACATCTGTACCTGATCGTAGTAGTTGTCAACGCCGTCATCAATCTTACCATCTTTGCCGCTTACTGCTGACCAGCCGCGTCCGGATGCGATTCCGCCTACCATCATAAGGTCATATGTGTATACACGCCATTCTGAACTCTTTTCACATGTTCTTCTGTAGTCAGTTGCTGATTCAGGTTCACCGCCCTGGAGATAGAGGTTACCGATGACTTCGGTTGTGTAATAAGTGCCGTCGCCTGTGTTGATATATCTGATGCCCCAGATGTTATTTGTTGTGTCGTTTACCATTCTTACCTGCATGTACTGGTGTGTGCCATGCCATACAGATTTTTCTGTCGGCTGAGAGTAAGGATATCTTTCCCATGATCCCCAGCCATGAACGATATCATCATCGAAGTCAAATGTTACGAGGTCGTTGAATACAACACCGAATCTCATGTTCTTGAGTGAACCGTTTTCAAAAGTAACACTTTCAGGATCATAAGGGCTTACTGTCCAGATATCCCAGTAGTCTTTTTCGAAATTAATCATGAGGGCTGAGTCATCGTAAATCAATACCTCTGTCAGGTAATCATGGCTTGTAAGACCTTCTGCTGCAGCATAAGTGTCTGTTCCGAAGTCGAAACGAGCAAATACAGGAAGAGTTGTTGTTTCAACAAGTTTAGCTGTTGTTGTGGCAGCTGCTGTAGTAGTTGTCTCTTCAGCTGTGGTAGTTGTTTCTTCAGTAGTTGTTTCAGCTGTTGTCTGCTTTGTTGTTTCAGTAGTTGTTTCAGCTGTTGTGGTTGTTTTTTCAGTAGTTGTTTCAGCTGTTGTGGTTACTTTTTCAGTTACAGTTGTAACAACATCTGTCTGTTTTGTTGTGTCATCCTGTTTAGCTGTTGTTGTTTCAGCTGTTGTAGCAGCTGTTGTTGTATCGGTCTCGTTTCCTGAGCAGCTTGCAACGATAGCTAATACTGATACAACCATCAAAACTGACAAAAGAATTGATAGAAATCTTTTCATAAAATGCTCCTTCTTTGAATATTTGTTGGATAATCCAACATGAAGAGTTATGGACCACTTATGGCTATAGTCACAGTGCTCCTGTTAAATATGAATTTTATCATTGATGTTATTAATTGTCAATAAAATGGGCTTTTGTTGACGAAAAAAAGTGCAAAATACACAAAAAAATCCAAAATGTTGTTCCAATGATGTATAATTGATGTATGAAACTATGGAGGGGAATATGAAGCGATATATTTTAAGATACGGTTCACCGGCGCCAACAACCAACGACTACCTGTTCTCATGGCAGAATGACGACCCGGAAGCGGGGTGGGAAAAATGGTCGCTTCCTATAGGATGTTCACAATTTGGCGCATCTGTTTTCGGACGAGTTGAACATGAAAGAATTAACATCTGCGAAAACTCTCTGGTAAACCCGTATATAAAAGGACCGGACAGATCATACGGAGCGGGAGGAACAAGAACTTTCGGAGACATTATTATAGATTTTGACCACCACAATCCAATAAACTACGAGAGAACCCTGGACATAAATGAAGCCATAGCAGGTGTCGAATATGAGAATGAAGGTGTTAAATACAGAAGGGAATATTTCTGTTCTTATCCGGATAAAGTCCTTGTTATAAGACTTGATTCAGCAAAACCAAAAAGTCTGAGCTTTACCATTGCGCCCACAATACATTTTGTCGGAAAAGACTGCATTGTGGAAGGAGACGGATGCGGAAGGACCGGAGAAGTATTTTCTGAAGACGAGCAAATAGTCATGCGAGGAAAATCTTTTGCTTTCAATATTGATTATGAAGGCAGGATTGCCGCGACAATAGAAGGCGGAAGCAAAAAGTGCGAGAACGGAAGAATAATAGTCAAAAATGCTGATTCTGCAGTCATATATTTTGCATGCGGGACCAATTTCAGAATGCGCAGCCAGGTATTTACCGAAAATGACTACAAGAAAAAGCTGAAAGGTTTTGAGGATCCTCACGAAATCGTCAAGAGAAGAATAGACAGAGCTGTTCAAAAAGGATATGAACGCATAAAAAAGAGTCACATAAGTGATTATAAAAAACTCTTCAATAAAGTATCTCTTGACCTCGGAGAGCCAAACAATGACCGCACAGACGTAATCCTGAATGAGTATAAGGAAGGAAAAGAGAGCAGATACCTGGAAGAACTTCTGTTCCAGTACGGAAGATATCTTCTGATTGCATCGTCACGAAAAGGTTGTTATCCGGCAAACCTGCAGGGTACATGGAATGCGTATGACAGTTCACCATGGGAAGACGGGTATACTCATGACATAAACACTCAAATGAACTACTGGCCGTCAGGGCCGGCGAATCTGAGCGAATGTTTCCTCCCGTATATTGCTTATAACAGAGCATATTACAAAAAAACGAAAATGCAGGCGGATGAATACGTTTTGCAGGCAGCCCCGGAAAAATATGAAGGAAAACTGAAGAACGGCTGGTTTATGGGAGCAACGGCAACCATGTATGAAACGGGAGGAGTGTCGCTGTATAAGTATTCCGGACCGGGAACAGCTGCTCTCACTTCAATTCTTTTTTGGGACTATTATGACCACACTCAGGACAGGGAATATCTGAGAAAAATCGGATATCCGAGACTGCTTGAGTCTTCCAGATTCCTTTCAAAAACAGTGATTGAAAAAGACGGAAAAGTGCTTGCAAAATATTCACTTTCGCCGGAGCAGATACATGACAATAAACACTATTTGACCCAGGGTTGTGCTTTTGATCAGCAGATGATTTATGAAAATTACAAAAGAACAATCCAGGCAGCGGATATTCTGGGCATCAGTGAATCTGAAGAACCGCTGCTGAAAACAATAAAAGCTCAGATATCAAAGCTTGATCCTGTACAAATAGGAGAAGACGGACAGCTCAAAGAATACAGGGAAGAGAAACACTACGGAGAAATCGGAGAATACAGACACAGACACATATCTCATTTGATGGGTCTGTACCCCGGATCATTGATAACAAAGGATCATAGTGAATGGATATCAGGATCAAAAATATCTCTGAACAAACGCTCTGATGTTTCTACCGGCTGGGCAACTGCTCATCGTATGCTTTGCTGGGCAAGGACGGGAGACGGGAACAGGGCTCACGATTTGCTCAAGTCTGTTATTACAAACTGCATCTTGCCGAATATGTGGGATACTCATCCTCCGTTTATGATAGACGGAAATTTCGGTACTACAGCAGGTATATGTGAAATGCTTCTGCAAAGCCACGAAAGAGTTATTGAACCTTTGCCGGCAATTCCTGAATGCTGGAAGAAACAAGGAAAGTATTCCGGAATTGTTGCCAGAGGAGGTTTCGATATTTCATGTGAATGGAAAGACGGAATTGTGAACAGGATGACTATTGTCAGCAGAGCTGAAAATGTTTGCAGGATTAAACTTGATAAAAATGCAGGATATTCAATATCCAAACCGAGCAATTGGAATAAGGGTACATTGACTATCTTAATGAAAAAAGGCGAAATCTGCACAATAGAAAAAAAGTAAAAAAAACAGTTGGCCCCGTTGTCGAAAAGACAACGGGGCCTTGAATATTAACTTATGTAAATATCCTCTAAAACTGTTGCTTAAGCAGCTGCTTCGATTGTGCTCTTGTATGCATCGAGCTGTTCAGGTGAACAACCGAAGATCAGGTAGTCGATCTTAACGTTCATGCCTGAAACGATGTTTGCACGTGTATCGCAAGCTTCCTTAATGTGTTCAGCAGCAGTATCCCACTGTTCGCCCTCGCTACCATATGTGTAAATGCCGGCGAAGAGGTTGAGTTCGAGAGATGTGAAGCTCTTGTCCTGTGACCAAACTACGTTTGTGCCGCCCGGGTTGCCAACTTCGAATACATATGCCTTGTAATCAAACCAGTTGTCGCATTTTGCATTGTTTGATTTCCATGCAACCTGTCCACGGCCTGAAGCAAGTCCTGATGTGAGGAAAATGTCATATGTATATGTTGCCCATTCATCAGTAGGTGTGCAAGTTCTTCTGTAGTCTGTAGAAGATTCAGGTTCGCCGCCCTGGAGATAGAGGTTGCCCATTACACATGTTGTGAAGTAAGAACCATCGCCAGTCTTGATGAATCTGATTGACCAAATGTTGTTAGATGTTTTGTTAACAAGTCTAACCTGCATGTACTGATGTTTACCAGCCCATGTCGGTGTTTCGATATCTTCAACACTCTTAAAAGGTGTGCCTTTGTAGCCGCCGTATCCGATTACGATTTCGTCATCAAAATCAAATGTAACGATATCGTTGAAGATAAGTGCGAATCTCATGTTCTTCTGACCGAAAGCTTCAGTCATTGGTGCAGAAGCATCATAAGCAGCTACAGTCCAAACATCCCAATAGTCCTTTTCGAAGTTAACCATAATGCAAGTATCATCGTAATCGAGAACTGATGTGAGATATTCGTGGCTTGTAAGACCTTCTTTTTCAGCGTAAGTGTCTGTTCCGAAGTCAAAACGAGCAAATACCGGAAGAGTTGTTGTTTCAACCGGTTTAGCGGTTGTTGTTTCAGCTGCAGTTGTTGTTTCAGTTGCAGTTGTTGTTTCAGTTGCAGTTGTTGTTTCAGTTGCAGTTGTTGTTTCTTTTGCAGTTGTTGTTTCTTTTGCGGTTGTTGTTTCTTTTGCGGTTGTTGTTTCAGTTACAGTTGTAACTTCAGTTGTCTGCTTTGTTGTGTCATTCTGTTTAGCTGTTGTTGTTTCAGCTGTTGTTTCAGCTGTTGTTGTATCGGTCTTGTTGCCCGAGCAGCTTGCAACGATAGCTAATACTGATACGACCATCAAAACAGAGAGAAGGATTGATAAGAATCTCTTCATGATTGATGTCTCCTTTTAATATATATATTAAAGAATTCTTTATGATATCAGATTAATGATATTATTAATCCAATATCACGCAAAAATTTTAACATCGAGAGCAGTAAAAGTCAACAACCCTCATATGTTTTGTACATATTCGTCAAATTGCGTGTTGAATATTTGTCTATTTTTTTGCTTGATTATTTGAACTTTCTTTATCTTTGTCCTTGTAACCGGGCATATTGCTTAAAAGTGTCTTTGTTTTTTGTTCCATGTTTTCAGGAAGTTTTCTGTCAAACGGGAACACTTCAGCGTTTATGATGGTGTTCATTACTTCAACTATGAACTTGCCTGTTGATTCAAGGGACTTTGCCGTGATTCTTGACAAAGTATCGTTTCTGCTGTGAATGTTTGTTGTTCCTTCAGCTGCTTTTCTGTAGAAATTGACTGCCGGTACTCCGCAGAGTGCATAAGGCATTCCGTCTGAAGGATATGTGTCCTGGTATACGGTCGCACCATGTCCGTTAACTTTTGCGTAGTAGTCAATTGCATGAACTATCTTGTCTTCACCTGTTATCCTGACAATGTCTCTTCCGAGAACAGGTCCGGTCATATCCACATTGCAGCACAGTCTTGTCTGTTTGACTTCATCAGGGTGCTGATCTACGAATGCACGGCTTCCATAGAGACCTCTTTCTTCGGAACCGCAGAAAACAAATCTCAAAGATCTTTTGGGCTGGTTTTTAAGATAATACCTGAGCATTTCAAGATTGTTCACTGTGCCCGAACCATTGTCAAACATTCCGTGGCTGAAAACGACGGAATCGTAATGCGCGGTGATGGAAACAATCTCGTCAGGATATGTTGTTCCTTTGATAAATGTTGTGACGTTCCTGGATTTGGCTGTGGTTTCATTCTGGCTCAGTGTGAGTCTGACTTTTTTGACGCCTTTGTCCACCATTGCAACTGCATCGTTTACGTGAACGCAGACTCCGGGGATAACGCCGTTAACCAGATGCTGTTCTCTGAGCATTCTTTCTTCGATGTCAAATGTGCCTTTTTTGTCAAGATATGAACCACACACTCCAATGAATCCGACTGCGCCTGCTTTTATGAGTTTTTCAAATATTCCGGCATTGATTCCGCCAACAAACAGAACAATTTTTCCTTCCGTGTTCTGAAGTGAAAGATCGTCAAACCCTTCAAGGTATTTGAGTTCCCCCTCAATTCCGTCTTTTGCATTGTTGCCGGAAAAACCGTATCCTGTGACTTCATACTCTTTGTAGAATGGTTCAAGGGCTTCCAGTTTAACTTTTTCTATGGTATAGAAGGGAACATCAAATGTCTCGATTACCGGTTCTGCGCCAAGCTCCCTGATTTTTTCTGCAATATAATTGGCAGCCTTTGTTTCACCTTCTGTTCCTGACAGTCTGACATAATCGATGGCCTTAAGGTTTTCGACCATTCTCTTTCCTGAAATGTCCATGTTATTCCTCTTTTCTTATATATGTTATTTTTTATTTAACGAATTTGTTTTTCCGGCTTTCTTCATAACAACAATGTACCTGATTACGAAGACTGCCAGTGCAGCTGTGACAATTAAGGCCAATACTATTATGGCCGTTTTAGAGGTAATGGTATCTCTTACAGATATCCAGAACTCCTTTGAAGCACTAAGCGGAGCATCAATATTTGATATAAGGTTGGTCTTTCCAAGATATTGATCTTCATAATAAATCTCAACCGCTCCGACCACCTGCCCCTTGACAACGGGAGCTGTGAGTTTATCGCTCTGAGGAATAATGACTGTCCTTATTTTGTCCTTGGTATAATCGACGGGCAAAAATGAATAGTAATCATTTTCACACGAAACCGATACCCAGTCTCTTACTGAACAGAGCGCTACGGGAAGTGTTCCCAGTATTTCCGAAGAATCTATCACCTTGAAAACAGAGTATGCATTTTTACACCATTTTATCAGAGCAGATCCGTCATAGTACACATTTATCGAATCGGCATCAACGCAGTTCATGCAAACAATAATATACTGGAATGAGCCTGTTTTCGGGGATGTCACAAGACACCAGTTCGAGTCTTCAGTATATCCTATGAGAATGCCGCTGGCATCGGTGTTGAAATATTTCGCGGTGGTACCTGAAGATATTAGATAGTTTCTTGTAAACACGCGTCTTTCGTCGCTTGAGTTGGTTTTTGATGTGGTATATGCCCTGGTGTTGCAGATGTCCATAAAACCGTCCATGGAATATGCATATGCAGAAATCAGCGCTATGTCATAAGCGGTCGTGTATGCGTTTTTACTGTCAAGCCCGGTTGGGCATGTAAAATGCGTGTTCACAGCACCTATTTCAGATGCTTTGGCATTCATCTTTTCGGCGAATGAAGCTATCGAACCAGAGATAGCAATTGCCAGTGCGTTTGATGAATCATTTGCTCCGGAAATAAGCATGGAATAAATGAGGTCTTTGGCAGGTATTTTCTCTTCTGCCTTGAGGTCCAAAACAGTGGTTCTGTATATGCCTTTGAGTGCCTCGGAAGACACTTCAACCAGCTCGTTCATGTTTGTGCCATAGTGTTCCAAAGCAATGATAGCGGTCATGATTTTTGCAGTCTGACCCGGAGATACTTTTTCATTTTCCTTTTTTCCGTATACCATCTTGTGGTATTCGACGTTGAATACACAAGCATTTCCGGAATACAGGCCATCGTCGTATCCTGCTGAAAAAATGCTGCACGTCAACAGAACAAGCAACGCAACAGAAAAGAAAAAACAAAGGATTCTTTTGGTTCTCATATCAGCTTATAAGTGAAGAATATGTTCTTGCGGTGGCAATATCTTTATGAATCTGGCCAACCAGTTCTTCTATTGAAGAAAAACGTGTTTCTTCCCTCAAAAAATCGTGGAACTGAACATCAACAATCTTGCCGTAAAGCCAACCTGTGAAGTCTATGATGTGTGTCTCGCAATTGACTATTGTTGTTGAAGGATCTATCGTCGGTCTTATGCCCACGTTTGACACTCCGAGATGTACTTTTCCTTCAACCTTGCATGTGCAAACGTAAACTCCGTGTCTGGGAATTGCATAGTATTCAGGAAATACCTGATTGATTGTAGGAATGCCAATTTTTCTTCCAAGTTTCCTTCCTTCAGTGACAGGAAGCTTGATTGAAAACGGATGTCCCAGGAATCTGTTTGCTTCCTTGATATTTCCGTTCTCAATAAACTGTCTTATCAGGGAAGAACTGACAACCGTTTCGTTGTCCAGAATGACCGGCTGTACAATTGTGGCTGTAGCTCCCAACTGCTCAAAATATTCTTTGAAATCTGTTTCAGTTCCGCTGGCTCCGAGACCAAATCTGAAATTGTATCCGCATACTCCATGCCTTACATTAAGATCCTTGTAGAGCAGTTTTTTTACAAAGTCTTCAGGACTGTAACTGTGAACAGACATGAAGTCTTCAAGAACTGCATAGTCAAGGCCGGCCAGGGCAAACTGTTCAAGTTTCTGATCGACCGAATTCAATCTTTTTGCGTTTGAATCACCCATGCATATTCTCGGATGCAGTTTGAATGTCCATGCAGCACTGCTGCTTGCACCGGAAAGATTTTTGGCTTCTGTCAGCAGTCTTTGATGTCCGATGTGCACGCCGTCGAAATTGCCGACAGCACATGACAGTGTCTGTTCTGTATTCAATTTTGTTTCCGTTCCGGATTTCAAATCAATTACTATCATGAGCCCTCATTTCCCGACATTTGGATTGTAGTTACTTAACAATTCATTATAGTACATTATCCATTTTTTCACAAGAAAAAAACAAATAATTGTGTTTTTTCGCTCTGGGCGTGAAGCAAATTGGCTCAGTTTCTTGACAATTATCTACAAAAATATATAATATATCTTTAGAGTAAAAACTCGGCACAACTTATTGAAATTTTGACCGGAAACCCGGATGGAGATAAATTCAATGAACAGAAAGCATTTAACAATTTTACTGGCTGCAGTCCTGAGTCTTATTTTTGTTTTTTCACTCAGTTGCTATGCATTTAACTACAATGACGACGTACAATCACCAAACAAGGTTGATGTTACGCCGAATGTTTCAGTGAACTTTGACAATAAGCTTTCTGTTGCAACCGTTATGGTAACCATTCCGACAAACTCAAGCGTTTATGAAAGCAAGATATGCGGCGGTTATCTGACTTTGTCATGGGATAAAAATGTATTGTCGAATCCGAATCCGAACAATACATCAATCTTTTATGGAACAAAGCTGTCAAACACCGAAGTTGTTCTGGTCGACAGAAAAGAATTATCTGACGGAAGCATTTCTTTCTACATTCCTCAAAAACAGACAAACGATTTTTCCTGCACAATGACACTTGTTGTAACATTCAATGTGGCAGAGGGAATTGCAGCAGGCAAAAAATCAAATGTGGTGGTTGACGGAAAAGCGTACACGTGCGGAGAAAATTCAAGAGAAGTAAGATTCAGCAGAACATATGGATTTGCAGTTTGCCTGCATGCAAGAACATCTTGGCGCACAACAATTGAAGCTACCTGTTCAGAATACGGATTGCTCACACAATACTGCGACATCTGCGGAAGTGAACTTGCGACAAAGCAGACGCAAAAGACTGAACATGTATATACGACTGCTCCAATTGAAAGATTGTTCAAATTCCCGAGTGCAACACAGGCCGGACAGGGACAGTACGTATGTGATGTGTGCGGAACTGTCACACTGATTCAGTTGCCTGCCGGATACGTCTATAGAGTTTATCCGGAAAACGGCGTTTATTACGCGTATAACCTCGACACAGAAAAACTGAACTTGTTTGAAGCTATAGCAAATGACGATTATGAAAGCTACAAGTTGAAATACATTGTTCAGGCCGCTACTGAAAAGGATGAGGGAATAGCTCTTTTCCAGTCAGAAAATGGTGAATACCTTTACATGACATACAAGCTCGGCGAGGAAGAAGACAAAGGAAAATACGTTCTTACAGAGACTGTGCCGCCGACTTGCACAGAAGACGGATACAATGTTTATACAAACGATGTTACGGGTGATTCTTACACTGAAACACCTGATGAACTGAAGGCAACAGGCCACTCGATGTCCGAATGGGCAGTTGTTCAGGAACCAACCTGCACGGCAAGCGGAATGCGCAGAAGAGTCTGTACAAAATGCGGATATGCTGAAACAGAGACAATCCCGTCTCGCGGCGGACATAGTTATGAACTGGTAGAGGATGTACTTCCGACATGCACAACTGCCGGACACAAGACCTACAGGTGCTCACGCTGTGGCGACTCTTACACCGAAGAGGGTGAAGGATTTGAAGCGCTCGGTCACGATTGGGGAGACTGGCACACCACTAAAGAGCCGACCTGTATTGAAAACGGATACCAGCAGAGAGAATGCAAGAGATGCGGACTGACGGAGCAGAAGGAACTGCTTTCGGATGCATCTTACCATGTATGGGGAAACTGGCAGGTTGTCAAGCAGCCTACAAGTCTTGAAGACGGTTACATGGAAAGAAAATGCAGCACCTGCGGTGAAAAAGAAACAATAGTGATGCCTGCAACAGGCTACACATACAAACAGACAGTAAGTGAAGACGGAAAGACAATAACCAGAGTCAATGAAGAAGAGGGAATCAGAATAACCATCTCTTCAGACAAAAATGGTAAAACAATTGTCACTCTGGAAAATAATGACGGTGTAGTTGTAATTGACGGAACGGCTGCGACGGATGTTTATTATCTGTACTGGCATTTGTCCAAAGAAGAATATGAAAGCGAAGTAAAAGAATACGCTGATCTTATTTCAGCGAATGGCTTCGGAACCGTAGTGGATTCTGTAAAATTCCTGATTTACGTTGACAAGGAATACAGAACACTTGAATATGCAAATGAAATCAAGCTGAAAATCAGTGAGAATTACGCAAATTCCATAATGGCTGTCTGGTATGTTTCAAATGACGGACTGAGAACAATCAATTCAGATTACATAACAAACAAGGACGGTGTACTGACAATCAGAGTCAACAAGGATGAAAAAGGTACTTTCCTCGGAGGAATCAAGGAGGGCACGCCGCTTGTAATTGTTGACACAGGAAAACAGGTCAAGAGTTATACGCTTCCTATAGTGATGATAATTGTAACCGTGGTTCTGGTTGCCGGAATTGCCGTATACATGGTAGTCAGAAAAAAGATGTCTTCAGACGAAACCGAAGAAGACGATTACGAATAATGTTTATGCCTCCGAATCATCTTAACTGAAAAAAGATGAATCCGGAGGCATTTTTTTTGCATATAAGCGCTTATATTTTGTGGAAAAACAAAATTACATGTAGTATAATAATAATATATTGTGACCAGAAAATGGAGTGTTAGATGGATAGTTCTGTAAAAACCAAGTATAACAGAATAAAGAGAGAATTGTTTGATTTGAGGTACAGCTTTCTGAATGACATGCAAAGAGAAGCAGTATTCTCAGTAAATGGTCCTCTTCTGGTTCTGGCCGGTGCCGGATCCGGAAAAACAAAAGTACTGACCGAAAGAATCGGTTACATTCTGCGTTACGGAAACGCGTACAGAAGCGAAGAAGTTCCGGACGGAATTGACGAAAAGAAGATAAAAGAACTTGAAGCGCTGAGAAACAGCGGAAATGTCACAAGCGAAGATCTTGATCAGTTTTCGTGCAAGGTCTGCAAGCCGTGGGAAGTTCTTGCCATAACATTTACTAACAAGGCTGCAGGAGAAATGAAAAGCAGACTGGAGAGTCTTGTAGGTGAGGAAACCAAGGACATATGGTGCGGAACGTTCCATTCCATGTGTCTCAGGATTCTCAGATCAAATTGCGAGAAGGCCGGACTTGTTCCCGGTTTCACGGTATTTGACGAGGACGACTCAAAGAAGCTCATATCAGGTATTTGCAAGGAATACGATATAGACGAAAAGGAATTCACTGTCAAGTATTTAAAGAATCAGATAAGTCGTGCAAAGGACAAGCTGATTACAACAAAGGAGTACGACGACGAAGTAGGAGAAGACTACAAACTCCAGAAATGTTCACTTGTCTATTCTGCTTACCAGAAAAAACTTGAGGAGAACGGAGCAGTTGACTTTGATGATATCATAATGAAGACTGTCCTCCTGTTCAGAAACCACAAAGACGTTCTCGACTACTACAGCCGAAAATTCAAATATATAGCAATAGACGAATTCCAGGACACAAACTATGCCCAGTTTGAGTTTGCATGCTGCATTTCTGGTTTTCACAGGAACCTGATGGTTGTCGGAGATGATGATCAGTCCATCTACAAATTCAGGGGTGCAACCATTGAAAACATCCTTCATTTCGACGACAGATTCAGCGATGTTAAAATTGTAAAGCTGGAACAGAACTACAGATCCACCCAAAACATACTGTCAGCTGCCAACTCTGTAATCAAAAATAACTACGGCAGAAGAGGGAAGAACCTGTGGACCGAAGGAGACGACGGCGACAAGGTCTTCATCAAACAGGTCGATAACCAGAATGACGAAGCCAGGTTCATAGTCAGCAAAATACTTGATCTCATAGTAAGAGAAAGAAGAAAATACAGTGATTTTGCCATTCTGTACAGAACCAATGCACAGTCAAGCGTTCTTGAAAGTGTTTTTGTAAAGAGCGGAACTCCTTACAGAATACTGGGCTCACACAGGTTCTATGACAGAAAAGAAGTTAAAGACATTCTTGCTTATCTGTATGTCATTTCAAATCCTGACGACAGTTACCATCTGATGAGAATAGTAAATGAACCCAAGAGAAAACTTGGCGACTCAACAATGCAGTCCGTTGTTATGATATCCGAGTTTGAGGAAAAGAGCCTGTTTGAAATCATGACGCATGCGGATGACTACATTTCAATCTCAAAATCCAAAACAAAATTCCAGCCTTTTATCAACCTCATAAATGACTTGAGAAACGATGCGAACACCCTGAGCGTTTCGGACCTTATCAGGAACACCATTGAAAAGTCCGGATATGCGGCAATGCTTTCTGCGTCAAATGACGAGGAAGCGGAAGACAGAAGACAGAACATAGAAGAAATAGTATCTGCAGCAATCGATTATGAAAAAGACAATGAAGAGCCTACGCTTCAGGGATTCCTTGAGAGTGTATCACTTGTTTCAGACATTGACGATTATGACACAACAGCAGATGCAGTGGTCATGATGACCATTCACAGTTCAAAAGGTCTGGAGTTCCCGGTGGTCTTTGTTCCGGGAATGGAGGAGGATCTTTTCCCGTCCAACAGAAATGCACTTGATCCCGCAGAACTTGAGGAGGAGAGAAGACTTGCCTATGTTGCAATTACTAGAGCGAAAGAAAAACTCTTTATGACATATGCAAGAGGAAGAACTCTGTACGGAAGAACCACTTTTGCAAATCCATCAAGATTCCTTGATGAAATTGACGATGAATACAAAAAGGTCGAATTGGACAAATCAAGAAATGTCATATACAATGACGAGGTCGACACCAGGGTGCCGAGGCATGCTCCGAGAATTTCCGGAGAATTGCTGAGCCAGTCAAATCCGAGCAGCAAAGTCGGAATGACAAAGCCCAGTGAAATGGTTGCTTTTGAAGTTGGAGCAAGAGTAAAACACATACTCTTCGGTATGGGAACGATAATGTCGGCAAAAGTAATGGGTGCAGACATACTGTACGAAATTGCTTTCGACAACGTAGGAACAAAAAAACTGATGGCTACTTTTGCAAAGCTCCAAAAAGGCGAATAGAAAAAAAGACAAGCACGGCTTTTGTAGCCGTGCTTGCTGTATTTATGCCATTTTTTCTGACAGCTGGTTTCCGCCAAGAACATGAAAATGAAGATGTTTCACTGACTGGCACCCGTCGGGGCCGCAGTTTGTTATTACGCGATAACCATTTTTGATTCCAGTGCTTTTTGCAATCTGAGGAATCAGTCTGAAAATGTGCGAGACAATATCCGAATTATCTTCGTTGATTGCGTCGACAGATTCAATGTGTGTCTTCGGAATAACAAGAAAATGTACTGATGCTTGCGGATTGATATCATTGAATGCGAGCACCTTTTCGTCTTCATAAACCTTTGCGGACGGAATGTCACCATTGACAATTTTGCAAAAGAGACAATTGCACATATCTTTTATTTTCTTACTGATGCTGCAATTTCTCTGAGAAGAGCGATCTCTTCGTCTTTTCTTGCCTGTTCTGCTGCCACCTTAGCTTCTTCAGCTGCCTTAGCTTCTTCAGCTGCCTTAGCTTCTTCAGCTGCTTTAGCTTCTGCTTCTGCTTTAGCTGCTGCGATTTCTTCTTCATGAGCTTTCTCTTTAAGCTGTTTTGTCTTTGCAGATGCAGCTGAGAATGCTTTCAGAATGAGGAACATTGCCAGAGCTATGATGAGGAAGTCAATGATTGCCTGGATGAATGCACCCCAGAGGAATGCAACTTCTTCCTGGGTCACAACGCCTTCAGGTGAAATGACAGCTTCCTTTACAACAAGCTTGAATGCTGTGAGATCTGTTCCGCCGGTAATCAGACCGATCAGCGGGGAAATGAAGCCTTTGGTGAAAGCTGTTACAATAGCAGTGAATGCTGTAGCAACGGCAACGCCGACAGCCATTTCAATGATGTTTCCACGCGAAATGAAGGCTTTGAACTCAGCCCACATGCTGGTCTTTTTGGTTTTTTCCTTTGCCATATTCTTTTCTCCTTTTAAGATATATGATTAATTTGTTTTTGATTTAACGATTTCTGAAAAGGCCTTGAAAGCTTCGTCAAGTTTGGACTCGTCTTTTCCGCCAGCTGTTGCGCTGTCCGGTCTGCCGCCGCCACCGCCTCCGACTATTTTACATACTTCCTTAACAAGATCGCCAGCTTTAGCTCCCCTGGCAATTGCCTCAGGTCCGCATACGCAAACCAAAGTGAGTTTGTCGTTTGCATTTGAAGAGAGAAGAGCGACGATGTTTGAGTGTGAGGATTTGATGTTGTCGGAAAGAGTTCTCAGTGTCTCTGAAGGAAGAGAAGTTTTCATTGTTGCAACTTTCAGTCCGTTTACGTCAACTGCCTTGCTGAGCATTTCTTCTGTTCCTGCAGTTGCATTCTTGACCTGGCTCTCTTCAAGATCTTTCTTTGCTTTCTTCAGATCATTCTGGAGAACATTTATTTTTTCAATTATTTCTGATGAGTTGTTTGCCTTGAGAGCTGTCTCGATATCTTTGAGAAGTTCCGAATCTGCTTTTGACTGCTCATAAGCTCTGAAACCTGTTACAGAAGTGATTCTTCTGGTTCCTGCAGCAACTGAACTTTCGGACACAATTCTGAACAGACCGATGTTTCCGGTTGAATCGACATGTGTGCCGCCGCAGAATTCGCTTGAGAAGTCTGCCATTCTGACTACTCTCACGTAGTCGCCGTATTTTTCACCGAACAGAGCGATTGCACCGGATTTCTTTGCTGACTCAATATCCATTACTTCCGTTGTGACCTTGAGATTTTCCAGAATCTTACGGTTGACAAGCTTTTCAACTCTGTCAAGCTCTTCTTTTGTCATCGAAGCAAAGTGAGTGAAGTCGAACCTTCCTTCGTTTTCATCAACGTAAGAACCGGCTTGTCTGACATGATCCCCGAGAACTTCTCTGAGGGCTGAATCGAGCAGGTGAACCGAACTGTGGTTTCTGGCAGTTGCGCTTCTGATTTCCTTGTTTACTGAAAGTGTAACTTCGTCTCCGACAGAGAATGAACCATTTGTGATTTCACAGAAATGGATATATACTCCGTCATTTTTGCGTGTGTCAACAACATTCGCTGTGCCGTTTGCACCGGTAATAGTTCCTCTGTCTCCAACCTGGCCTCCGCCTTCTCCGTAGAAAGGAGTCACATCGGTAATCAGAATGGACTTGTCTGACGAAATATCCTGCTTCTGCATTGTGTCTGAATCGAGAATTGCAACAATTTTAGCTTTGCATTCGAGTGTCTCATATCCTTTGAATTCGGTTTTCGGGAGTTCGGCAAAGAGTGATTTCATGTTGTCTGCCCATCCGCTTATGTTGCCTCTTGCAGCTCTTGCTCTTTCTTTCTGGGCGTTCAGGCATTCCTTATATCCTTCCTCGTCAATTCCGAGTCCGTTTTCTGATGCGATTTCTCTCGTCAGGTCAATCGGGAATCCGTATGTGTCGGACAATTTGAATACGTCAGCACCGGCAAGTTTGTCCTTGCCGTTTTTCTTTGCCTCGGCAGTAAGCTGGTCGAGAACGTTCATACCCGATTCAACAGTGGCGTCAAATCTTTCTTCTTCCATTACAGCAATTTTCTTGATGTAATCGAGTTTTTCGGTGAGTTCGGGATATGCGGTCAGGTTTTCGTGTGCCACCACTTCAATTATGTCACCGAGGAAAGCGCCTTCTATACCGAGGAGTCTTCCGTGTCTGCACGCTCTTCTGAGGAGTCTGCGGAGAACATAGCCTCTTCCTTCGTTTGACGGCATTACTCCGTCGCCTATAAGGAAAGCAGATGCTCTTGAGTGATCGGCAATGATTCTGAGGGAGACGTCGGACTTCGGATTGTCCTTGTATTTTACCTTTGCCCTGTCGCTGATAGCTTTCAGTATGTTCTGAATGGTGTCGACTTCAAACATGTTGTCAACGCCCTGCATTACGCATGCAAGTCTCTCAAGTCCCATTCCCGTATCTATGTTTTTTGATTTGAGTTCTGTGTAATGACCTTCACCGTCGGACTCAAACTGAGAGAAAACGTTGTTCCAGATTTCCATATATCTGTCACAGTCGCAGCCCGGTTTGCAGGTCGGCTTCCCGCAGCCGTATTTTTCTCCGCGGTCGAAATATATTTCTGAACACGGGCCGCAGGCGCCTGCGCCGAGTTCCCAGAAGTTGTCTTCTTTTCCGAGACGGACGATGTGATCTTCTCTCACTCCGATTTTGTCTTTCCAGATTGAGTAAGCTTCGTCGTCTTTTTCATATACAGAAGGCCAGAGTTTCTCCTCCGGAATCTTCAGTACTTCAGTCAAATATTCCCATGCCCAGGGAAGTGCTTCTTCTTTGAAATAGTCGCCGAAAGAGAAGTTTCCGAGCATTTCGAAAAATGTTCCGTGTCTTGCAGTGTAACCAACGTTCTCAATATCATTGGTTCTGATGCATTTCTGACAAGTTGTCATTCTTCTTCTCGGAGGTGTGAGTTCTCCCGTAAAGTACTTTTTAAGAGGAGCCATGCCTGCAACTATGAGTAGTAGAGTCTTGTCGTTTTCGGGAACGAGGGAATAACTCTTGTGGATCAGGTGGCCCTTTGATTCAAAGAATTTCAGATACGATTCACGCAAATCGTTCAGTGATGTCCATTCCATTTGTTTACCTGTCTTTGTCAATTATTTATGCTGATGCATTTTCAACAACAATTATATTATTCGGTGCATTAAAAGTCAATTGAGAAACGCATATGTGGGTACTTATTCCCCGCGCGGGCGCACGTTACAGGCTAATATTTACATTTTTGCGCAAAAAAAGATAAAAATTTTAGTTGACATTTGACTTGACACTTGATATACTTGTAAACTGCATTACAATGACCCAATATCGCTTTTTTGCATTTTTGAGAGTTGTTTCAGACTCATTTTTGCATGATCCGAATTGATGGTTAAATCTCTCCGAAAATCCGAAAATATTTAGATTCGGTTTCCTTCCAGATCATTCTGGGCGGGGGAAATATAGTAATCGAATGGAGTGATAAAATTTGAGAACAAAACCAGTTCAAGTTGGAAAAAAGGTAAGACAGAGTTACGCGCAGATCGATAGTGTTATCGATATGCCGAACCTTCTTGATGTCCAGATCAAGTCTTATAAGTGGCTTTGTGAAGAAGGTATCAGAGAAGTACTTAACGATGTGTCTCCAATCGAGGATTTCCAGGGCAAACTAGTAGTTGAATTTGTTGACTACACGATTGATCCTACACCGAGGTATCCTGTAGAAGAGTGCAAAGAACGTGACGTTAACTACGAATCACGTCTTCTCGTAACTGTTCGTGTACTTAACCGTGAAACAGGTGAAGTAAAACAGGAATCAATTTTCATGGGAAATCTTCCATTGATGACAGACAACGGTACATTTGTCATCAATGGTGCTGAACGTGTCGTTGTTTCACAGCTTGTCCGTTCACCGGGTATGTACTATGAGACATCAGTTGACAAGTCAGGAAAAGTGATTTATTTAGGAAGCGTTATTCCTTATCGCGGTGCTTGGCTCGAATACGAAACTGATTCCAATGATACAATCTATGTTCACATCGACAAGAACCGTAAACTTCCCATCACAACATTTATAAGAGCATTGGATGAATCAACTTCAACCGATATCGGAATCAAGGAAAAGTTCGGTGACGATCCGAAACTTGCTGAAACACTTGAAAAAGATGGTATGAAGGCAGCAGCAGATCAGTATGGAACATCTGAATATGCTGAAGCACTCAAGGACATTTTCAGAAGACTGCGTCCGGGTGAACCGGCTACAGTCGAGAGCGCTCAGACTCTTTTAAGCGCATTGTTCTTTGACAACAGACGTTATGACATAGGTGCAGTCGGAAGATACAAGTTCGACAAAAAGGTTGCATTCGGCAGACGTATAGCCGGACACACCGTTTCACGTGATGTTATAAGCCCTGTTACAGGAGAACTGCTGTTTGAAAGCGGAACACTTCTCAGTCTCCAGGACGCAAAGGCGATTGAAGATGCAGGTGTATACGAAGTCTACATCAAGGATTCCGAAGAGAACGAGTGCAAGGTATTCACCAACAAGATGATTGATCCTGAAGCTGTTTACGGAATCAGCCTGAAGGATATCGGCATAAAGGAAAAAGTTAAACTTGACCTGTTTATGCAGATTCTTGAAGAAGCAAAAGGCGATGTTGACGAGGTTAAGAGACTTGCCAAGGACAGAGCCGACGAGCTTTCTCCTCACCACATAACAAAAGAGGATATCTTCACTTCAATCAACTACCTCATTTGTCTTTCTCACAATATCGGAAGCACAGATGACATAGACCACTTGAGCAACCGTAGAATCCGCTGCGTTGGTGAACTTGTTCAGAACCAGCTCAGAATCGGTTTCTCAAGAATGGATAAAATTATTAAGGAACGTATGACAGCTGCTGATGCTGACAACTATTCACCTCAGTCGCTCATCAACATACGTCCGATTGCTGCGGCTATCCGTGAATTCTTCGGTTCTTCACCGCTTTCCCAGTTCATGGATCAGAACAACCCGCTTGCTGAACTCACTCACAAACGCCGTCTGTCAGCTCTTGGTCCCGGAGGTCTTTCCAGAGACAGAGCTTCATTTGAAGTTCGTGACGTTCACTATACACATTACGGCCGTATTTGTCCTATCGAAACACCTGAAGGCCCGAACATCGGTCTTATCTCATACCTTGCAACATATGCAAAGATAAACGATTACGGTTTCATCGAAGCACCCTTCCGCAAGGTTGACAAAGAGAAAAACGTTGTTACAAAAGAAGTTGTTTACATGCCTGCTGACGTAGAAGACGATTATATCGTTGCACAGGCAAATGAACCTCTGGATGAAGAAGGACACTTCATCAATAAGAAAGTTGTAGCAAGATTCAAGGACGAAATCGTCGAAGTACCTGCTGAAAAGGCAGACTATGTCGATGTTTCTCCTCAGATGCTCATCTCTGTTGCCACTGGCTCGATTCCTTTCCTTGAGAACGACGATAACGCTCGTGCACTCATGGGATCAAACATGCAGAAACAGGCAGTCCCGCTTCTCGTTACAGAGGCTCCTATCGTCGCAACCGGTATGGAATACAAAGCCGGAATCGACTCTGGCGTCTGCGTGATATGCAAGCGTGAAGGCGTTGTTGAATATGTCTGTGCAGACTATGTTGAAGTCAGACTCGACAACGGCGAAAAGGACACATACAAACTCATTAAGTTCAAACGTTCAAACCAGAGCACTTGTATCAACCAGAAACCTGTTGTTTCTGTTGGCGAAAGGGTCAAGGTCGGCGATGTAATTGCGGACGGACCGGCTACAAGTGACGGTGAAATCTCCCTCGGTAAGAATGCTCTCGTAGGATTCATGTCATGGGAAGGTTACAACTACGAAGACGCTGTATTGCTCAATGAAAGACTTGTTCGTGACGATGTTTATACATCCATTCACGTTGAGGAATACACAATCGAAACAAGAGATACAAAACTCGGACCGGAACAGTTCACAAGAGAGATTCCGAACAGCAGTGAAGAAACTCTCAAGGATCTTGACCGTACAGGCGTTGTACGCATAGGTACTGAAGTCAAGACAGGAGACATACTCGTTGGTAAAGTAACTCCTAAGGGCGAGACAGATCTTACAGCAGAAGAAAAACTTCTCAGAGCTATTTTCGGTGAAAAAGCAAACGAAGTCAGAGACACATCACTCAAGATGCGTCACGGCGAATACGGAACTGTCATAGACATCCACAGATACTCCAGAAAGAACGGAGACGAACTCTCTGCAGGCGTAAACGAACAGATTAAAGTTTATGTTGCTCAGAAGAGAAAGATATCTGTAGGCGACAAGATGGCCGGACGTCACGGTAACAAGGGCGTTGTATCACGCATACTCCCGCCTGAGGATATGCCGTACATGGCTGACGGAACTCCGCTTGACATCGTGCTCAACCCGTTGGGCGTGCCTTCACGTATGAACATCGGACAGGTGCTCGAAGTTCACCTAGGCATTGCTGCAAAGAAACTCGGAATCAAGGTTATGACACCTGTATTTGACGGTGCCAAGGAGTCTGATATCACAGAAGCCCTCAAAGAGGCAGGACTCAGAGAAGACGGAAAGTGCATTCTCTATGACGGACGTACAGGCGAACCATTTGACAACCCGGTAACCGTAGGAATAATGTACTATCTCAAACTCCATCACCTTGTTGATGATAAGATTCACGCAAGAAGCACAGGTCCTTATTCACTCGTTACACAGCAGCCTCTGGGCGGTAAAGCTCAGTTCGGCGGACAGCGTTTCGGTGAAATGGAAGTTTGGGCACTTGAAGCATACGGCGCTGCTTACACTTTGCAGGAAATCCTGACATTCAAGAGCGACGACGTAACAGGAAGAGTCAAAGCCTACGAAGCAATTGTCAAGGGCCAGAATATTTCCAACGCAGGCGTTCCTGAATCATTCAAAGTACTGGTCAAGGAACTCCAGTCTCTCGCGCTCGATGTCAAAGTACTTGACAAAGAGGGCAACGAAATAGTTCTTTCAGAACTTGAAGACGATATGCTGCCTGCACCTAACGTAGTCAGTGCTTCCGACGAGCCCGCATTAGAGGAAGAGCATGTGTTCTCTCCTGACGATATGGACGGATTCTCAACCACGGACGACCCTGACGACAATGCGTCAATGGTAGGTCTCGAAGAAGCAGAAGAAGACGAAAACGTAGATGACAACTACGATGAAGATTATGATAATTGAAGGAGGCGAATACTATGAACGAAAATATGACATTTGACTCCATCAAAATTGGTTTGGCCTCACCTGAAATGATCAGAAGCTGGTCACATGGCGAAGTAACAAAACCGGAAACAATCAACTACAGAACACAGAGACCTGAAAAAGACGGTCTGTTCTGTGAAAAGATATTTGGACCCACAAAAGACTGGGAATGTCTCTGCGGCAAATACAAACGTATCCGCTACAAGGGCAGAGTCTGCGAAAAGTGCGGTGTTGAAATAACATCCAAGAAAGTTCGTAGAGAGAGAATGGGTCACATTGAGCTTGCAACTCCTGTTTCACACAGCTGGTATGTTCACTCAATTCCTTCAAGAATGAGCCTCATCCTTGATGTAACTCCCAAAAAACTTGAAAAGGTCCTCTATTTTGCAAACTACATAGTTCTCGATCCGGGTACAACACCTTACGAGAAAAAGACAGTTCTCACATCTAAAGAATACGAAGACGTATTTGAAAGATATGAGCATGACATCAAAGTCGGAATGGGTGCAGAAGCCATCAAACAGCTTCTTTCTGAAATAGATCTTGATCAGCTTTCAGAAGAACTCAGAACCGAACTTGAGAATTCAACCGGACAGAAAAAGGTCCGTATTGTAAAGAGACTTGAAGTAGTTGAATCATTCAGAAAATCCGGAAACAGACCTGAATGGATGATCCTTGACGTACTTCCGGTTATTCCACCGGAAATCCGTCCGATGGTTCAGCTTGACGGCGGAAGATTTGCAACTTCCGACCTCAATGACCTCTACAGAAGAGTCATTAACAGAAACAACAGACTTAAGAAGATGAAAGAGCTTCATGCTCCTGAAATCGTCGTAAGAAATGAAAAGAGAATGCTTCAGGAAGCCGTCGATTCACTCATAGACAACGGCAGAAGAGGCAGACCGGTTACAGGCGGAACAAGCAACAGACCTCTTAAATCTCTGTCAGAAATGCTCAGAGGTAAGCAGGGAAGATTCCGTCAGAACCTGCTTGGAAAACGTGTCGACTACTCAGGACGTTCCGTTATCGTAGTCGGACCGGAACTCAAGATTTACCAGTGCGGTCTTCCGAAAGAAATGGCACTTGAACTGTTCAAACCATTTGTAATGAAGAGACTTGTGGAAACACAGAATGCAGCTAACATCAAAGATGCAAAGAAGAAAGTAGAAAGAGCAGTTCCTGAAGTTTACGATGCCCTTGAAAATGTAATCAAGGATCATCCTGTAATGCTCAACAGAGCTCCTACATTGCACAGACTGTCAATCCAGGCATTTGAACCTGTACTTGTAGAAGGCCGTGCAATCAAGCTTCACCCGCTCGTTTGTACTCCGTTCAACGCGGACTTCGACGGCGACCAGATGTCAGTACATGTACCGCTTTCAAACGAAGCACAGGCAGAAGCAAGATTCCTTATGCTTTCTGCAAACAACTTCCTGAAACCTGCCGACGGTAAGGCTGTCAACATGCCTTCACAGGACATGGTTATGGGTTCATACTGGCTTACAATTGACAGAGCGGGAGAACCCGGAGAAGGCGGCATTTACCGCAACTTCGACGAGGCAATGATGGCTTACTCAAACGGCTATCTCGGCCTCCATGCTCCAATCAAGGTCAGAGTTGAAAAAGAAGTAGACGGCGTCAAGAAATCCAGAATTATTGACGCAACACTGGGAAGACTTATCTTCAACCAGTCGGTTCCTCAGGATCTCGGATTCGTTGACAGAACAAATCCCGAAACTGAATTCGATCTTGAAGTCAACTATACAGTAGGCAAGAAACAGCTTGGTAAGATCATCAATGAGACGATCAAAAAACACGATATTGAAACAACTGCAAATGTTCTCGACAACATCAAGGCAAACGGATTTAAATATGCTACAAAAGCAGCAGTTTCAATCGCTATCAGCGACGTAGTTGTTCCTCAGGCAAAATGGGATATAATTGCTGCAGCTGATGCCCAGGTTGAAAAAATTCAGAAGCAGTACAACCGTGGTTTCCTGTCCAATGAAGAGCGTTCTCACAACGTTATTCAGGTCTGGGAAAAGGTTGAAAAAGACATTACCAAAGCACTTGAAGACGGCCTTTCAAGATACAATCCTATCAAGATGATGGCAGATTCAGGAGCCCGTGGTAGTATCGGTCAGATCCGTCAGCTGGCAGGTCTTCGTGGATTGATGCAGACAGCTACAGGTACGACAATCGAAATCCCGATCAAATCCAACTTCCGTGAAGGTCTGAAAGAACTCGAATACTTCACAGGAGCTCGTAGTTCACGTAAAACACTTTCAGATACAGCTCTTAAGACAGCAGACTCCGGTTACCTTACAAGACGTCTTGTCGACGTATCACAGGATGTTATCGTCAAGGAAGAAGACTGCGGAACAAAAGAAGGTATCTGGGTATACGATCTCAAAGACGGAAACGAAGTTATTGAACCACTCGCAGAGCGTCTTCCGGGAAGATTCACAATTGGTGACATCGTCAACCCGAAGACAGGCGAAGTTATCGTCAAAGACAATGAACTTATTTCCAAGGAAAAGGTTCAGGAAATCGTTGACAGCGGCATAACAAGAGTTCACCTGCGTTCTATCCTCAAGTGTAAGTCAAAATACGGAGTATGTGCTCATTGCTACGGCTCAGATTTGTCTTCAACAAACGGCACAATGATTGCTGTAGGCGAAGCAGTAGGTGTTATAGCTGCACAGTCAATCGGTGAACCGGGTACACAGCTTACAATGCGTACGTTCCACTCGGGCGGTGTTGCTACAGAATCAGATATCACTCAGGGTCTTCCTAGAGTTGAAGAGCTGTTTGAAGCACGCAAACCGAAGAGAGCAGCTACGCTTTCAGAGATTTCAGGTACTGTCAAGACAACTGATGTCAAACGTGTCAGAAATATTGTTGTTACAGACGACGAGACCAAGGAAGAAGTTACATATTCTGTGCCTCTTGCCACAAAAGTTCTGTTCAAAGACGGCGAACATGTCAACGTCGGCGATGCACTTACTGAAGGAAGTTACAACCTTCTCGACGTACTCAGGATCAGTGGTATCGATGCACTTTACGACTACATTCTCCGTGAAGTTCACAAGGTTTACCACCTCCAGGATATACGTAACAGCGATAAGCATATCGAAGTTATCATGCACCAGATGACAAGAAAGATCAAAGTCGAGAATCCGGGCGATACAACGCTTCTTGAAGGAACCATCATTGACGTTACCCAGTTCGATACTGAAAATGATGAGATTCAGGCTAGAATCGATGCCGGCGAACCGACGCTCAGAAAAGCTGAAGGATCACCAATTCTTCTTGGTATCACAAAGGCTTCACTGCAGACAGACTCATTCTTGTCGGCAGCATCATTCCAGGAGACCACAAAGATGCTTACAGACGCAGCCATCAAGGGCAAAGTCGATCATCTTATCGGACTCAAGGAAAATGTTATCATTGGTAAGCTGATTCCTGCAGGAACAGGTCTTGATTCTTACAGAGGTGTAACAGTCGAACCGAAAGAAAAGCCAGGTAATACAGAGCCGGAAACAACAGCAGCTGTTGCCGAATAACTTAAAATTCAGTTTTATGCCTCCGCAAAAACGGGGGCATAATTACTTTCAGGAAGAGCATGGTTTCATTTGGTAAAAAATGCACAAACAAATTGTCCGACAACCCCAAAGATTTATATATATAAATAATATATTTTAGTTGACAATTGAAAAAAATAATGATAACATATACGATACGTGAGTGTGGCTATGGGATAACTATGCCCGTCAGCCTGCAAATGAGATATCTAGAATCTGCAGAATAACCGACAATGCAGAGATCAGATAAAGATTATTTATTCTTGACGAAAGGAGGACCAGTATGCCAACCTTTAACCAGCTAGTTCACAATGGACGTGCAAAACGTACATATAAGTCAAAGGCTCAGGCTCTTACAAAGGGATTCAACTCAATCAAAAATTCTCAGACTGATTTGAACTCTCCTCAGAAGAGAGGCGTTTGTACAAAGGTTACAACAATGACACCTAAAAAACCTAACTCAGCTCTTCGTAAAATTGCCAGAGTTAGACTTACTAACGGTCTCGAAGCTACATGCTACATTCCGGGTATCGGACACAACCTTCAGGAACACTCCGTTGTTCTTGTAAGAGGCGGAAGAGTTAGAGACTTGCCTGGTGTTCGTTATCACATTATCCGTGGTACATTAGATACACAGGGCGTTGCTGATCGTAAGCAGGGTCGTTCACTCTACGGCGCTAAACGCGGTAAGAAGAAGACAAGCTAACGAGAAAGGTATTACAGTAAAAAACTGATCGCATAGCTTTCGATTTTGATAAATAATCGTTATTTAAATTTCGATTTGACCATAATCGAAGCACAGCGGGAGGAAACTTTCGAGTACCTATGATATCAACATTTAATTGTGAAGGAGGGAATTTCAGTGCCTAGAAGAGGTCAAATTTCTAAAAGAGATGTTTTGCCGGATCCAATGTATAATTCAAAGCTCGTAACAAAGCTTATAAACAACGTTATGGAAGATGGCAAAAAGGGCGTTGCTCAGAAAATCGTTTACGATGCATTTGCAATCGTAGAGAGCAAAGCTGCCAAGAATCCCATAGAAGCATTCAATGATGCAATGAACAATGTTATGCCTACACTTGAATGTAAAGCACGCAGAGTTGGCGGTTCAACTTTCCAGGTGCCTATGGAGGTTCGTCCTGAGAGAAGACAAACTCTCGGATTAAGATGGATCGTCTTATATGCCAGATCACGCGGTGAGCGTACAATGGCTGAACGCCTGGCTGCAGAAATTATGGACGCTATCGGTAACACCGGTGGTGCAGTCAAGAAAAAAGACGATATGCACAGAATGGCAGAAGCCAACAAGGCTTTCGCACATTACAGATATTGATGATACAGCGGAGCGAGAAGCCGCATAGAGGTATCATTTTTCAAGGAGATAATTTAAATTTATGCCAAGAGAATACCCACTTGAGAGAACAAGAAATATTGGTATAATGGCACATATTGATGCTGGAAAAACAACAACATCAGAAAGAATCCTGTTCTACACAGGAAGAACTTACAAACTTGGCGAAGTTCATGACGGCAGTGCAACGATGGACTGGATGGAAGAGGAGCAGGAAAGAGGTATTACAATCACCTCTGCTGCTACAACCTGTTTCTGGAAGAACACACGCATTAACCTGATTGATACTCCCGGACACGTTGACTTCACTGTTGAAGTTCAGCGCTCATTGAGAGTTTTGGACGGAGCTGTTGCAGTCTTCTGTGCTAAGGGCGGTGTTGAACCTCAGTCAGAAACCGTATGGCGCCAGGCAAGTCAGTTCAATGTACCGAGAATGGCTTATGTAAACAAGATGGACATAAACGGTGCGGATTTCTTCAGAGTCATCAACATGATGAAAGAAAGACTCAAAGCTAATCCAATCCCGATTCAGCTGCCCATCGGAAAAGAGAATTCATTCCGCGGTCTTGTTGATCTGGTAAAGATGGAAGCCGTCTTCTATAAGGACGATTTGGGAAAGGACATTGAGATAGCTCCGATCCCGGAAGACATGGTGGATTTGGCCAATGAATACAGAACCAAACTTGTTGAGTCTGTTGCCGAGTCCGATGAGGAATTGTTTGATAAATATTGTGCCGGAGAAGAAATATCCATCGATGATCTTAAGAGAGCTATCAGAACAGAGACGATAGCAAATAAGATTGTACCGGTTGTCTGCGGTTCATCATACAAGAACAAAGGCGTACAGAGATTGCTTGATGCAATTGTTGACTACATGCCTTCACCGCTCGATTTGCCGAACGTCAGAGGAATTAATCCGGAGACAGGCGAAGAAGAGGAAAGAGAAACTTCAGATGATGCTCCGTTTTCAGCATTGGCATTCAAAATAATGACTGACCCGTACGTCGGAAAACTTTGTTTCTTCCGCGTATATTCGGGAAAGATAAATGCGGGTGACACCGCACTCAATGCAGAGAAGGACTCCCGAGAGAGATTCGGAAGAATTCTTCAGATGCATGCAAATGACCGTAAGGATATAGATGTCTGTTACTCCGGAGACATTGCTGCAGTTGTTGCGACAAAATGCACAACAACAGGCGACACTCTTTGTGACGAAAAGCATCCGATCCAGCTTGAACAGATGGTTTTCCCGGAACCCGTTATCAGGGTTGCGATAGAACCTAAGACAAAAGCAGGTCAGGAAAAAATGGATATAGCTTTGGCAAAACTTGCTGAAGAGGATCCAACATTCAAGGCCTACACCGATGAGGAGACAGGACAGACGATTATCGCAGGAATGGGCGAGCTCCATCTGGAAATAATCGTAGATAGACTTTTACGTGAGTTTAAGGTAGAAGCAAATGTCGGTAAGCCTCAGGTTTCATTCAAAGAAACCATCAAGACCGCCGTTTCCGAGGATTACAAATATGCTCGTCAGTCAGGCGGTAAAGGTCAGTACGGCCACGTTAAAATTACAATTGAGCCCAATGAGAGCGGCAAGGGATATGAATTTATCAACAAGGTTGTTGGCGGTGACATTCCTAAGGAATACATACCAGCAGTCGATGCCGGTATCCAGGGCGCAATGCAGACGGGTGTTCTTGCCGGATACAACGTAGTAGACGTCAAGGTTACACTTACAGGTGGTTCATTCCACCCGGTCGACTCATCAGAAATGGCATTCAAGATTGCAGGTTCAATTGCATTCAAGAATGCGATGAGAAAGGCAAATCCTGTATTAACCGAACCTATCATGAAAGTTACAATCATCACTCCTGATGACTATCTCGGAACTGTTCTGGGAGATGTAAGTTCAAGAAGAGGTCAGGTTATTTCACAGGAACCAAATGCCGGTGCTCAGCAGATAGTTGCCAACATTCCGCTTTTGAACATGTTTGGATATGCTACTGACCTCCGTTCCAAAACACAGGGACGCGGACAGTATGTGATGGAACCAAGTCACTTCTCTGAAGTTCCGTCAAGCATAGCAAAAGAGATTGTTGAAAAGAATCTCGGCAGCAGAGGCTAATCAAAGGAAAAATAAAAAAATAACATATCGCGGATACAATCCGCAAAAATCTTAGGAGGATTTTTAAAATGGCAAAGGCTCATTTCGAAAGAACCAAACCACATGTCAACATTGGTACAATCGGACACGTTGACCATGGTAAGACAACTCTTACAGCTGCAATTACAAAGGTACTTTCCATTCAGAATGGTAAGAACGAATTCCTTCGTTACGACCAGATCGATAATGCACCTGAAGAGAAGGCAAGAGGTATTACAATCAATACCAGACACGTTGAATATGAAACAGCTAATCGTCACTATGCACACGTTGACTGCCCTGGACACGCTGACTACATCAAGAACATGATTACTGGTGCTGCTCAGATGGACGGCGCTATCCTCGTTGTTGCTGCTTCTGACGGTCCGCTTCAGCAGACACGTGAACACGTATTGCTCGCTCGTCAGGTTGGCGTTCCTGCAATCGTAGTTTACCTCAACAAAACAGACCTCGTTGACGATGAAGAACTTCTCGAACTCGTTGAGATGGACATTCGTGACCTTCTTAATGAATATGAATTCCCGGGCGATGATACTCCTATCATCCGTGGATCAGCAAGAGAAGCTCTTGAATCAACAAGCACAGATATTAACGCTCCTGAGTACAAGAGCATAGTCGAACTCATGGAAACAGTTGACAGCTACATCCCAACTCCTGAAAGAAAATCAGACCTCCCGTTCCTTATGCCTGTTGAAGACGTATTCTCAATCTCAGGCCGTGGAACAGTTGCTACTGGTAGAGTTGAAAGAGGAACAGTTAAAGTTGGCGACGAAGTTGAAATCGTTGGTATCAAAGAAGAAAAACAGAAATCAGTTGTTACAGGCGTAGAAATGTTCAAGAAGACTCTTGATCAGGCTATGGCTGGTGATAACGTTGGTCTTCTCCTCCGTGGTATCGATAAGAAAGAAATCGAAAGAGGACAGGTTATCAGCAAACCGGGTACAATCCATCCGCATACAAAATTTGTTGGACAGGTATACGTACTTACAGAAAAAGAAGGCGGACGTAAGAAACCGTTCTTCCCAGGCTATCGTCCACAGTTCTACTTCAGAACAACAGACGTTACTGGTACAATCAATCTTCCTGATGGCGTTGAAATGTGCCGTCCTGGCGATAACGTAAACATGACAGTTGAACTCATTACACCTATCGCTATTGAAAAGGGACTCCGTTTCGCTATCCGTGAAGGCGGTAAGACAGTTGGTTCCGGCGTTGTCGGCGACATCATTGAATAATTAACAGTTATTCTAAAAAAACAAAAAAACGGGGCGGATTTATTCCGCCCCGAAATACCATTAATCTTTGGGGAATAGGTGAAATTCCATATCGGCAGTGAATCACTTTTGTGAAAGTCTGAGAGCATCTCTGATGTTGACTGGGTGTAAATCCCAGACCGACGGTATAGTCCGGATGAAAAAAGATCTGTATGGTCATCTCTCGGTTATCCGAGACTTTTCCCCTTTTTTATGAAAGGGATTTTTTTATGTCTGAAAATAAAAATACACAAAGAATAAAAAGCATTGTGGTTCTTGCAATGTTTGCAGCACTGGCTTTTGTTATTGAACTGGTATTCAGGATCAGGGTCGCAGGTTTTCTGACTTTTGATGCAAAAGACGCAGTAATTACAATTGGTTCGTTGTTTTACGGGCCGATATCGGGTATAATAATATCACTTGTTATATCTTTCATTGAAATGATTACAATAAGCACGACAGGAATATGGGGATTCATCATGAATTTCGTGTCGACAGCCGCATTTGCCGGAGTAGCGAGCCTGATTTACAAGAAAAAAAGAACGCTGAACGGCGCTCTGATCGGACTGGCTGCAGGTTCAGCTTCAATGGTTGTTCTGATGATGATTATGAATCTTATCATAACTCCTATCTATACCGGAATGCCTGTACAAGCTGTTGCAGATATGATTCTGCCTATACTGCTGCCGTTTAATCTTGCGAAAGTGGTTCTCAACTCTGCATTTGTGTTGCTGCTCTATAAGCCTATATTCATAGGTCTGAAATCAGCTCATCTGGCAGAAGGAGAAGTGAATTTCAAATTTGACAAAAAGACAGTTATTGTCGCAGTGCTGGGCTTTGCACTGGTGGCAGCTGCACTTGTTGTATTCTTTGGTGTACTTGGAGCAAAACTAGGATAAACAAATAAGGATATTATAGTCAATAACCCATGATTGAAATCACGGGCTTGAAAAAGCAAGCGAAGAAATCAGCTACGGAAGTAGATTGTTGACTACCCTAAGTCTTGAGACAAAGACTACGTTGGTTTAATTATCACACCTGCGGACGTTTGTCCTAATCTGCAGCTCTGTGGTTCGTCATTAAAAGTCCTGATGGGTAGGGACGGTGTGGCGAGC
>Ga0310694_10001125_pt1 | contig 31447 bp, 29 predicted proteins | sample 174DNAGHGhighgp2_FD_203884 | JGI IMG/M metagenome (GOLD analysis project Ga0310694, IMG submission 203884) | Sheep rumen microbial communities from Palmerston North, Manawatu-Wanganui, New Zealand - 1742 DNA GHGhigh gp2 (v2) (version 2) | ecosystem: Host-associated > Mammals > Digestive system... | reverse complement strand
TATCGTTAGAGAGGATGAAGATACGTTTTATTTTGAAACGACTAAATCATTATTTGAGAAACGTTCATCTTGTCTTTATAGGATGGTAATAAATAGCAAAAACATATGACAAATTTAGAAAAGTACAACAAAGCATTTTGTGATTCGTTTGAGATCACAGAAGACAAATTAACTGGTTTACAGTATCAACAGATAGAGTTATGGGACTCGGTGGGTCACATGACTTTAGTGGCTAATCTCGAAGATGCCTTTGATATAATGATGGAGACGGATGACATCATCGATCTTTCGTCTTATGAGAAGGGCAAAGAGATACTGACTAAGAACTATAACATTGAATTCTAATGCGACTGCAAGGTAAAAATGCCATTGTGACAGGTGCTCGTTCCGGAATAGGGCGAGCAATAGTTGAATTGTTTGCGCGAGAAGGAGCAAACATATGGGCTATAGTACATCGAGAAGATCAAGAGTGGTTATCGGCTATGGAGCGCATGGCTGCCGAACAGCATGTATGGATCAAACCTGTGTATATTGACCTGAGTGATGAAGAGCAAATCAAGCAAGGTATGCAGAGCATCATCAAGGAGAAACTACCGATAGATGTCCTCGTCAATGCAGCAGGTATCGTGAGCGAGAACCGTTTGATTCAAATGACGAACATCCAGACGATGCGTGATGTGATGCAAGTAAATTTCTTTGCGTCAGTGCAGGTGGCACAATTGACATCCCGAGTGATGTGTCGGCAAAAAAGCGGCTCTATTATCAACATTGCTTCTATTGCGGGTTTGGATGGCGATTATGCTCAGCTAGAGTATGCTGCGAGCAAAGCAGCTCTCATATGCGCAACAAAGAAAATGGCGTATGAATGGGGAAACTTTGGAATCCGTGTTAATGCCATTGCTCCTGGGATGACGGAGACCAAGATGATTGGTAGCATGGATGATAAAGTAACCGAGGATATGGTTCGTCATAACACGCTCGGTCGCAAAGGTTCTCCGCAAGAAGTAGCTCAATTGGCATTATATCTTGCAAGCGAAGATGCAAGTTATGTTACCTCGCAAGTGATTCGTATTGATGGGGGAGGCACTAACTTCATTTCAACAATCAATAGAAAATAAAAATATATAGATATGGCAAAGAAACTTAATTTAAAATCGTTACAGAAGATGAAGAGAGAAGGAACACCGATAAGTTGGATTACTTCTTATGATCTTCCTTTTGCGAGTGCTGCCGAAAATGCAGGAATCGATATGATTCTGGTTGGCGATAGTGGCGGAATGGTTCAACTCGGTTATGAAACAACCAATCCTGTTACTATGGATGAGATGATTGTGTTGGCTAAGTCTGCACGTCGGGGAGCTCCGAATACTTTTATTGTGGGCGATATGCCGCAAGGCTCATACGAAATCAGCAAAGAGAAAGCTGTTGAGAATGCCATGCGTTTTGTAAAGGAAGCCGGATGTGATGCTATCAAATTGGAAGGTGGACGTCGTGTCATAGATAAAGTAAAAGCTATTGTGGATGCTGGTATCTTGGTGGTTGGTCACCTTGGCTTAACTCCGCAATCTACATCTTCTTTCGGAGGATATAATGTACAAGGCAAAACGCTAAAGAGTTTTGATGAAACGATGGAAGATGCCCTTGCTCTACAAGATGCAGGAGTAATGGCGTTGTTGTTAGAGGCAATGCCATCTGAACCGGCAGGACAAATTGCAAAACAATTGGACATTCCAGTGCTTGGAATCGGAGCCGGAAATGAGGTAGATGGTCAGTTAATCATTATGCATGATATGATGGGATTCTATCAGTCTTTCCGTCCTTGGTTCGCTAAATGCTATGTGCCGGAAGTTATCCATGACTTTGCTGCGGGATTGAAAGAAGTGGATGATATGAAGCAATATGGTCGTGAGCATCGCAAAGATGGTCTGTTTGCTATTGCGGAGATGGCAATTGCTAAGTACGTAGAAGAAGTAAAATCCCGTCAATTCCCAAGTACTGAATATATTTATCCTATAAAGGATGAACAATTAGCGGAAATTAAACAATCCAAATATTGGAAGTAAAGTTATGCGACAGCGAATGGTTGATTATTTGATGGATCTGCTTTATGAAGCTGGGGTTCATCATGTGTTCTTTGTGCCGGGAACAGGCGATATGCATTTGACAGATGCTCTTGCGCGCAAGGAAGAGTTGACGGCAGTTTCAATGCATCATGAGCAAGCAGCAGGTATGGCAGCAATCACTTATGCCAAGTGCAATGAGAAACTTGGTGCATGTGTGGTTACTACAGGTTGCGGAGGCACAAATGCCATTACTGCATGTCTGCATGCATGGCAGGATAGTGTACCATGTATATTTATTTCTGGTCAGGCAGCGCGTCATCAAACCATTCGTAATAGCAATGTGCCTTTAAGACAAAAAGGTCGACAAGAAGCAGATATTGTCAGTATAGTAACGCCTATCACCAAATGGGCAGTTATGATCAATGAACCGCAAGATAGTGCATCCATTATCGACAAAGCGATATTTACCGCAACTACAGGAAGAAAAGGTCCGGTATGGTTAGATATTCCATTAGATGTACAAAGCGCAATCGTTGATACAGACGCGATGGCGCATTATGAGTGCAAGGAAGAAAAACCGGTAATTTCTACAACGGATTTGCATGAAGTTCAATCAGAACTTGCTAAAGCCAATCGACCTGTACTTTTGGTGGGTAATGGTGTACGCTTGTCTGGCGCGTTAGATGCAATGCGCACTTTTGTGGAGAACACAGGCATTCCTGTAGTATATTCGCGATTAGGTCATGACTTTATGGATGCGGATAATTCGTTGTACGTAGGAATGATTGGTATGCTTGGAGCGACTCGGGCAGGTAATTTCGCAGTACAAAATGCGGATTTAGTAATCTGCGTAGGGTGTCGTTTATCTATCAACACTACCGGTTATGAGTATGAAAAGTTTGCGCGTGAGGCAAAAGTAATCGTGGTGGATATCGATGCTGTAGAACATCAGAAGCAAACAGTTAAGATAGACAAGTTTGTACAGTCGGATGCTAAGGCTTTTTTTGAACAAATGTTATCAGTTTCATACTTGTCAATTGATGCATGGCGTGAGAAATGTGCACACTGGAAGAAGGCTTTCCCAACATGTGAGGAAACGCGCAAGCATGGAGAACGTATAGATATGTACTGGTTTATGCAAGCTTTATCGGACGCATTGCCGAATAATGCTACAATCGTCAGCGATGCGGGTAACTCATATTATATTACTACATCCGGAGTGCATGTGAATCCGTATAGAAGACAACGTTCTATTACTTCGGCAGCGCAAGCAGAAATGGGCTATACATTGCCGGGTACTATCGGTGCTTCCTTTGCAACAGATGAATTGGTTGTTGGTGTAAATGGTGACGGGTCTGTGATGATGAATATTCAGGATATGGCAACGCTTGCTTTTCACAATCGTAATATCAAACTCTTCATCATGAACAACAACGGCTATTCTTCGATTCGTCAATTGCAGAATAGTTCGTTTAGAGGACGTTTGATTGGTTGTGATCCCAATAGTGGTTTAGGAATGCCGAACTTTGAGAATGTGATCAAGGCATTCGGATTGCAATATGTAAGATTGGAAGGTAGCGAGAATCTATCTCAAAAGATAGCACACGTATTGGCTATGGACGGATGTGTGGTATGCGAAGTGATGTGCGAAACAGAGCAAGAGTTTTTGATGGTCACAACAGCGATGAATAGTAAACGTCGTATGGTTATGCGTCCGCTTGAAGACCAAGCTCCGTTCTTAGATAGAGAAGTGTTCAATAGCGAAATGATCATTGAACCACTGGACTGATGATATTCGGAATAGATACATATTCTTCTCGTCTTGCTATCATCGCAGATGATGGAACTCGGCTGACCTATGGCGAGTTGGCGGAGCGAGTGGTTGCGCGAGCAAAGGAGTTGCAGAGAGATGTTCTGCAATTCTGTTTGTGCAAGAACTCGATTGAGAGTATCGTGGAGTACATGGCTTGTTTGGAAGTTGGGGCACCGGTGGTGTTGTTGGACGCAACAAAAGATCCAGAGACAATTGAAAACCTGCGGAAGATATACAAACCCGGTGAAACGAAATGTCATCCGGATTTGGCGCTATGTCTGACCACAAGCGGTAGTACCGGTTCTCCGAAGTTAGTGCGGCTGACGAAACGGAATATTCACGCTAATGCGGAATCGATAGCGGAATACCTGCAGATAGATGAAAACGAGCGACCTATCACAATGTTGCCGATGTACTATTCGTATGGGTTAAGCATCATCAATAGTCATCTGCTGAAAGGTGCTACGATTCTGCTGACGGATAAGACCTATGCGCAGCGAGAGTTCTGGAATTTTCTCAAAGAGAACGAAGCCACCTCTATGTCCGGAGTTCCTTATACATGGGAGTTGCTGAGACGATTGCGGTTTATGCGGATGGATTTGCCATCCGTCAAGACCATGACGCAAGCCGGAGGCAAGCTGAATGCCGAGATTGCCAAAGAATATATCCAATGGGCGAAGTCGCAAGGCAAGCGTTTTATTGTGATGTACGGTCAGACGGAGGCTACTGCGCGAATGAGCTATCTGCCGTGGGAGAAAGCGGAAGAGAAATATGCCAGTATCGGTGTCGCTATCCCTGGAGGAGAGTTCTCGTTGGCGGAAGATGGCGAACTGATTTACAAAGGCAAGAACGTCTCGATGGGCTATGCTGAGTGTGCGGAGGATTTGCTGAAAGGCGATGAGAATCACGGCATTCTACAAACAGGAGACATGGCACGTGTGGACGAGGATGGTTTCTATTATATCACGGGACGCAAGAAACGATTCGTGAAGATATGGGGTAACCGCTGTAACCTTGACCAGATAGAGCAGATGGTGAAAACGATTACTACTTCTTGCGCTTGTGCCGGAGTAGATGATAAGGTGACAGTCTTTGTGACGCAAGCGGGATTGGTTAAGACGATTATTGACTTGCTGGCATCCAAGACAGGACTTAACACGATTGCTTTCCAAGTCAAGCAGATTGAGGCTATTCCGGTATCGTCATCCGGTAAGATTGATTATCCTGCGCTTCAACGATTACTGACAACTGAATACTGAAAACTGAACACTATATGTCTATAGACGAGATATTAGAAATAGCACCATATTCCCTCGGCAAGGAGGAGAAGCATAAATTGTTGAATGCACGGTTACAGGAACTTACTCGCGTACATTATGACTCATGTGCGCCATACGCGCGTATGATGGATGCTGTGGGACTGGATGTGAACAATCTTCCGGACTACGAATCTTTACCGTTTTTACCTGTACGGCTATTCAAAGAGTTGGAACTGCGTAGTTGTGCAGCGGAAGATGTAGTGAAAACTATGACTTCTTCCGGAACGACCGGACAGCAAGTTAGTCGAATATTTCTTGATCGAAACACATCTGCTTTGCAGACTAAGTGTCTTACGAAAATTGTGAGCGAATGGCTTGGTACAAAGCGTGTACCCATGCTGATTCTGGATAGTTCGGCTGTCATCAAGAACCGAGCGATGTTCTCCGCTCGCGGGGCTGGGATACTTGGTTTCTCAATGTTCGGCACCAAACGTCAGTATGCGCTGAACGAAGAGATGGAACTGGACATTGAGGGACTGAAAGCGTTTCTTGATGAACATACTGGAGAACGAATATTCCTTTTTGGCTTCACTTTCATGATTTGGCAGCATTTCTATAAGAAATTGTTGGAGACAGGTTATCGTCCGGATTTGTCGCAAGGAGTGCTGATACATGGAGGTGGATGGAAGAAGTTGGTGCAAGAGCAAGTCTCACCTGCAGAGTTCAAACAACGGCTGTATGAGGTGTGCGGCATTCTGCCGGAGAACATTCATGATTATTATGGCATGGTGGAGCAGACAGGAACGATTTATATGGAGTGCGAATGTGGGCATCTGCACACATCGGTGTTCTCGGATGTGCTGATTCGTCGACCTTTGGATTTTTCGCTCGCAGAAATTGGGGAAGAAGGTATCATTGAGGTGGTAAGTATGCTGCCGGAGAGTTATCCGGGACATGTGCTGCTGACGGAAGATAAAGGTGTCATACTTGGTGAAGATGACTGTCCGTGTGGTAGAAAAGGCAAGTATTTTAAGATAAACGGACGTTTGAAAAACGCAGAAATTCGCGGATGTTCGGATACCTATGCAGCAAAGTTTAAGTAACTGAACACTGAAAACTGAACACAAGATTTATGAATGAAATTTCAAACATAGAATGGCTTCATGGCTCGATGGAGAGTTTGGATGAGCGTCCATTAGTGCCTTTTGATGATGAGGTAATTGAGGAATTGGATACCTTGTCTAAGGCATTAATGAAAGATCCGGCATCACGTCAATTTCCTGATGTGGTGACATTTGCGTTCTTCTGTCGGCGAGGGAATCTGATGAAATTGAGAGAACAATATCAATCTCCAATTTCAAATGTCAAATGTCAAATCCGCCTCGGAAGAGGCTTAATCTTTCATATAGCTCCATCCAACGTGCCGGTGAACTTTGCCTATTCGGTGGTTGCCGGATTGCTGGCAGGAAACACCAATGTGGTACGTGTGTCGCAGAAGCAGTTCCCGCAGGTGGATATCATAGTGAAGCACATGCGTGAGATAGGAATGAAACGGTTGGCAGTAGTGCGATATCCGCATGACAGCAATGCGAACGAAGTGTTCTCCGCGGCATGTGATGTGCGTGTGATATGGGGTGGAGATGGCACTATTGCGCAACTGCGCAAGAATGCACTTGCGCCTCGTTCGTTTGATATCTGCTTTGCGGATCGTTATTCGATTGCAGCCATCAACTCGGATAAGATTATTTCTGAAAACTGTATTCTGAATACTGAAACCTTGAAGCAGCTCGCTGAGCGCTTCTACAATGACACCTATCTCTTTGACCAAAACGCATGTTCCGCTCCGCATTTGGTAGTATGGACGGGCAATCATGTGGAGGAAGCGAAAAAGTTGTTTTGGGATGCGGTGCAACATGTGACAGAGCAGAAATATCAGTTCCAAGATGTGATGGCTGTGGATAAACTGACGGCTTTGTATAAACAGGCATGTGCCATGCCGACCCATGAGGAGGAAACGAAGAATAATATCCTTCGCCGTGTAGAGATAGATGCATTGCCGCAAGATATTGATTCCTTCCGTTGTGCAGGGGGATATTTTACGGAATATACTGCTCATTCTCTAGACGAAATAGCACCGATTGTGAATGAAAAATATCAAACCCTGGCGTATTACGGATTTACTCAGCAAGAATTGGCTGATTTTGTGCTCCGCAATCGCCTCACAGGCATTGATCGTATTGTGCCCTTCGGCGAAACAACAGCTTTCTCCCTTACTTGGGACGGAATGAATTTAATTGAGCGAATGAGTAGAATAATTGATATAATTTAATATTATGCAAGTTCCTTTTTTGAGTTTACATGATGTTACTGCGATGCACGGAGATGAGATCCGTGAAGCGGCGCGCAGAGTGATTGACAGCGGATGGTATCTGCAGGGCAAGGAGAATGAACTCTTTGAGCAACATTATGCCGAATATATTGGCACAAAGTATTGTATCGGTTGCGCCAATGGTTTGGATGCACTGATATGGATTTGGCGTGCTTATATCGAGTTAGGTGTGATGCAACCGGGCGATGAAATAATCCTGCCGGCTAATACATATATCGCTACACATCTTGGTATCACGGAGAATGGACTCGTGCCGGTATGCGTAGAACCCGATCCGCATACATTAGAGATAGATGACAGCCTTATCGAGGCGGCAATAACACCGCGTACCAAAGCTATCTGTATTGTCCATCTCTATGGCCGGTGCGCTTGTACTCAACGGATTCTTGATTTATGCAAGAAGTACAATCTCAAACTCGTTGAAGACAATGCGCAAGCTCACGGTTGCCGCTTCAACGGCAAACGCACGGGAAGTATTGGTGATGCAGCCGGACACAGTTTTTACCCGGGTAAGAACTTGGGCGCTTTGGGTGATGCCGGAGCAGTGACGACGAATGATCCGGAACTGGCTGCGGCTATTCGTGCATTGGCAAACTATGGAAGCCAGCGTAAGTATGTGTTCAAGTACAGCGGACGCAACAGCCGATTGGACGAAATACAAGCCGCTATTCTTGATGTCAAACTCAAATATCTGGATGAAGATATCAAGAAGCGTCAAGAAGTGGCTGCGTACTATTACGACCACATCAATAACCCGCTGATCGAACTCCCAACCCGCCTGCCGGATGAGAATAATGTGTATCATTTGTTTCCGGTGTTAATAAAGGCGAATGGCGAAAGGCGAAAGGCGAAGGAATTGAGAGACCGATTACATGATTACTTAGCGGAGCATGGCATCGGTACAGTGATTCATTATCCGATTGCGCCGCATAAACAAGAATGCTACGCAAAAGAGGCATGGAACATGCCGCAGTTGAGTTTACCGATAACAGAGTTCCTCGCCGACAGCGAGCTCAGTTTGCCTATCAGCCCGTGCCTGACTAAGGAGCAAGTCAAATACGTCGTAGATGTTATTAATGAATTTAAATAAAAGGTGAAAGAACGCGATAGTAACATAGAATTATTACGAATCCTCGCAACGTTATTTATCCTTATACTGCATTGCAACGGATGGTTCTTGCGTGAGTGGGGAGGAATTACCGGTTGGAATACTGGCAATTCTATAGTTGCCGCATGTCGTATTTTGGTGCAGAACATAACCGTATTAGGAGTAGATGCATTCATTTTGATATCCGGCTTCTACGGAATTCGTCCCAAACTAAAATCTATCGTGAATCTTTTCACACTATTATTTTTCTTCTATGTAGGATGCTATCTATGGGATTGTGGCATCGGGCATGAAGCATTTTCTTATGCTGGTTTGTTTGGAAACATGATGGCTTTCTCCCGAACAAATTGGTTTATCAGTGGATATTTGTTTCTGATGCTATTAGCTCCTATGATTAATGCTTTTGTGGATGCGGTAAATCTTAAGAGTCTCGGATTATATATTCTTCTATATTGTGCGATAACGCTCTATTTGGGCTATTACCAAAGGAACGAATATTGGTATTACAACGAAGCATACAGCGTAACCATGATGGTAGGTGTGTATCTCGTAGGGCGGTATTTGCATAGAGTTGTTGATGGAATAGAAAAGATTAAGTATTGGCATATAGCAATTGCTTTTGTTGGAGTTCTCGGAGTCATGTCCATCATTCGCATTCTTTCATCAAATGAAGAGTCCTGGTTACATTATGGTTCTCCTATTACCATTTCCGCAGCCGTATTATTATTCCTATTATTCTATAGAATGCCCAAATTCCAAAGCAAATTTGTGAATTGGGTCGCTGCTTCGAGTTTGGCATCTTTTATTTTGCATACATGCGATCCGGTATTCTCATGGTTTGTGCGCAAGGATGTAATGTATTTCACTAATGATATTTATCCTATCTATTGTGTCAAAATTGGAGCAGTGATAGCCGGCGTTTTTGCTGCTGCGATTGTATTAGACAAAATACGGCTATTTATATTCTCTCCGCTTATTAAATGGAGCGGGAAAATCAAACAATTAAATTAACATGGAACAGCCATTAGTTTCCGTAACGGTAATAACATATAATTCCTCCAAAACCGTCCTTGAGACACTGGATAGCATCAAGGCGCAGACCTATCAGAATATCGAGTTGATAGTGTCTGACGATTGTTCGACGGATAATACGGTAGATATATGCCGCAAATGGATAGAGCAAAACAAAGATCGCTTCGTCCGTACAGAGCTACTAACCGTAGAGAAAAATACCGGTGTTGCCGGTAACTGCAACCGTGCCGGAACTGCCTGTCAAGGAGAGTGGGTGAAAGGTATCGCCGGAGATGATATCTTAATGCCAAATTGTGTATCTCATAATCTTCAATATACATATAGTCATCCCTCTGCAAAGTATATATTTTCTCGCGTAGAGCCATTTGGAGTAAATCCTTCTGTAGTAAAGTTGTACGAAAATAATAATATTTTTGATTATACTATCTTTGATAAATCAACCGAGCAGCAATTAGAATCTTTTATTTATGATGATGCCCATATTCCTGCACCGTCGCTCTTTTATAATAGGGCATATGATAAAGATATTGAAATTATAAATGATGAAAGATTGCCATTAGTCGAAGATGAACCCAAATGGATTAATTTACTAAAAGCTGGTGTCCATTTGTATTTTCTAGATGAAGTAACAGTAAAGTATAGAGTGGGAGATGCGGATGCCTTATCTTCACCAACCCATGTAATGTCTCCTAAACAGTTTGAATCAATATGTCGTTTCTTTTTTTACTATAAGTTTCCCGCAAGATATGAGCGTAATCAAGAACAGGCAATTGAAAAAATGATTGAATTGATAATGTGGAACTATCAAATGGCATATGAATCAGCAAGCGGCAAGATATTTACATACCCGAAAAGTTATCGCATGTTTATGAAGGTTGTTAAACCACTAAAGAATATTAAACATTGGATACGTAGAAAAATATACAAAAAATGACATCAATTATAATACCTACATATAATAGCGCTAAAACTATAAAGCGTTGTCTTGATAGTATAATTGCGCAGACATACAAAGACTATGAAGTCCTTGTGATGGATGGTGTGAGTAAAGATGATACATTGTCACTTGTTCAGTCCTATAATGATTCTCGCATCCATATCTATTCGGAGCCGGATAAAGGTATCTATGATGCGATGAATAAAGGAATCCTGAAATCTAAAGGGGAATGGCTGTATTTTTTGGGAAGTGATGATTATCTATATGCTCCAGATGTACTAGAAAAAGTATTCGCTGAATTAAATCCTAAATACAAGATTGTTTATGGAGACGTTGATGCACCACAATTGCAGCCAGAATATAAAGGAGCATGGAATATAGAGCAATTGGATTATAATAGGTGCCATCAAGCTATCTTTTACCAGCGAAGTATTTTTGAGGAATATGGACTGTACGATTTATCATATAAACTGTATGCGGATTACATATACAATCTCAATGCCTTTTGGAAATACCATGTACCTACAAAACATATTGATGTTATAGTCGCTTATTATTCTGCCGGTGGAGCGAGCGCATCAGGAGATGATCCGCAGTTTGTGAGGGATATCAATCTTATATATTTGCAATTGGGTAAGAATATTTACCCGGTTAAGAAGCGCAAGGAATTGGCATGGAATATAATTCGGAACACAGATTCGTGTTGGACGAAATTTAAAATGCAAATTTATATATATTATCTACGATTTCTTGCAAAATGGCAAGGTCTATCGCCTTGGTAAATTGTCGCTCACTCCATTTTGAGAGAGCAAGTATTGCAGATAATATCCTATTAAAGGCCGATGCAGGAGATATAACTGAATTATATGTAACACATATAGTCAATTGTTGGATACGGAAAAGAAACGTAGGTTTAACTTTTGAAAGAAAATAACTAATCGGTATAAAGATGTTCTTGGGATGGAACTGTATGCATCAGTGCAGTTAGGAATCAGAAAATAACAATATGTCTTAACGATAATAAATATTCGATGAGACTAATGCCATTAAATTTAATGGTAAAGAATGGGTAATCTTTAAGAAGCGTAATAGCAGGAAGCTAGAAAAATGAAAAGACTAAGTGGAATGAGAGTGGTTATCAACGAAGCAATTATGGAGTTATAGCAGTATTAGAGCAAGATAGACCTCTATATCTAATATACAGAAACAATGTATGAATGTCAGGGCAAGAACTAATTGGGAAATAGAATGATGATAAACAATAATTTAAAATATATTTAAATATGAATGAACAATTATGTATTAAAAATTTTGGTCCAGTAAAAGATGTAAGTATTACAATGAAAAGAGTTGTCATATTTATAGGAGACCAAGGTGCGGGAAAAAGTACAATCGCAAAGATGTATTCCCTATGCAGATGGATGGAAAAATCTCTAATTTTAGGAAGAATTACTCCGCGTTTAATTGAACATCGTAATCTCTTTGTAACACAGTTTTGTAAATTCCACCGAATGGAAGAATTCTTCACGGAAGATACTTACATTCAATACATTAGTAACTCATATGAATTTGAGTATAAAAACCAACAATTGAGAATTACGCTCAAGCAGGAGAATTTGTTCGCAATACCTAAGTTATTGTATGTGCCATCTGAACGTTCTATCTTGAGTACAATGGAAAAAACTGCTCGATTCATTGATAAAGAAATGCCAGAGGCATTGCTGTCTTTTAGTACGGCATATGAAAGAGCAAAAGAGTTTTTTGCAGAAGGATATGATCTCCCGTTTGAGAATTTTGAATTCAAATACGATAACCTTAATAAAATTAGTTGGATTATAGACGAAACAGGGGTACGTAGTCGTTTGTCGGCAGCGTCTAGTGGAATTCAATCTTCTTTACCTCTCATTTTGGTGTCAGAACATAACACACAGATAGTGAATAGTAAAAAAGAGCGAGAATTAAATACCCATGAGTTTTTTATTTTACGAAGGAAAGTAGCAGATATAATCAATCGGGAAGACATAGCAGATAGCGTTAAAACTTTGATGCTTCAAGATATCTCATCATATACATATTATAATAGTTTTGTAAATATTGTAGAAGAACTAGAGATAAGTTTATTCCCGCAATCTCAAGTAAATGTGTTAAATGTCTTATTAAGAGAACTAAATAGTAATCCATTAAATCAATTAATCTTAACCACTCATAGCCCGTACCTGCTTAATGCGATAAACATATCTATGATGGCTTATAAAATTGCACAATCTAATGCGGATACGAATATATCAAGTTTAATTCCTGTTTCAACGGATTGTCAACTTGATTCGCAGGATGTAGAGGTATATGCCCTTTCACGGTCTGATAATAACTATTGTATTTCAGTCATTGACAAAAGAAAAGGTGTAATAGGAGATAATTTTTTGCAAAGTATATCCATAAAACAAAGTAGACTATTAAACGATTTGTTTGTCCAAACCACTAATTAAAAATAAGCATCGGCTTTTTCAATAAACCCGCTCATAAAAATAATCTAGTTATGATTACATTTCGGGATAAACTTTTTGCAGTAGATGGCGTGAGTAGAGTTGGAATTATGTAACCTGCAGGACGAGTCTTATTCGCAGTAATTTTAGTAATAACATAGATTTGATTTGTTTGTTCGCAAAAATCTTAGTACCTTCGCACGCATTTCGAAAAGAGTAAAGCATGGAAGTGTTAAATTTTCACAAGGAACTTATCCTCGGTTTGGCTGATTCAACCACATCGCAGCGCATCTCCGAACTGGAAAAGCAAGGTAGATTGCGCAAGATTGCTCCGCGTATGTTCTCGACGAATATACAAGATGGATCTGTGTTATTATGATAAAGCCAATAGGCAAAATGCAATTGGGATAGGCACTAAGGATAAGCAAAATATAACATAATGCCAAAACTAAGTATAATCATATTATCTTATGCCATAGACGAGGAAGTCTATCAGATGAACGTCCGTGCTATCGAGTCGCTGTTCGCTTCGGAAGAGTGGGAGTTAACAAAAGAAGGAATTAAGGAGTTAACGAATGAAGGAGAAATCTCCAATCTCCAATCTTCAATCTCCAAATCCTCGTTGGAGGTTCTACTCATCGAGAGCAATCGAGAGGCGAAATATACATACGACTCTCGCGTGCGGGTATTAGTGCCGGAGGAGAAGTTCGGGTTCCATCGGTTCTTCAATATCGGCTTGGAGCAGACGAGTGGGGAGTTTGTGGCGTTCTGCAATAACGATATCGTCTTTCAGAAAGGCTGGTGGAGTGCTATCATGAAGGTGAAGAAAGAGCATCCGCGGTTCATGTGCTTCTCGCCGGTAGATAGCAGTTATTCGATGATGGCAGAGGAGATAGCGAAGGGGAAAGAGTTCGTGATAGGATGGGAGAATAAGCGGCATTTTGCGGCATGGTGTTTCGTATGGGAGCGGAAAGTATTTAAGACCATAGGGCGATTCGACGAGACGTTTGATTTCTATGCAGCAGATGATGACGAGCTGTTGACTTTGAGAAAGTATGCAATACCTAATGTATTGGTGACCGGTAGCGAAGTCAAACATCTGAGTCAGGTGGTGACGAAGAAAGTGGGGATTAATAAGTATGCTGTGACGGATAAAAACCTTTACCCGATTTCTGATTATGAGTTATTACATCGGAGATATTGGTTATGGAATGATTATCGATATTATATAGCTTATCGCAAAGAGGAAGCGAAATGGGGGAATGAGTGGATGGTCAAACGAATAAATCACTTCTTTGAACGTCATCAGTGGTTGATGATTCGTCCAATAACCAAAATTTTATATAACAAAAAAGTGAATTTACTTTTGGCTAAAATTTCAGGGCTTGCGGATCCGAATCCGGTGAAATATAGTGAAAAGTGAAGAATGAATAGTATGAAGTTAAGTATAATAACGATTAACCGTAACAATGCGGAAGGACTCCGAAAAACGATTGAGTCGGTATTGTCGCAGACCTATCGCGATTTAGAGTATATCGTGATAGATGGAGCGAGCTCCGACGATTCTGTGAATGTCATAAAGGAGTTAGAAAGTGAGGGAATTAGAGAGTTAGAGACATTTCAGTGGATCTCGGAACCCGACACCGGCATCTATAATGCTATGAACAAAGGCATTAAGAAGGCGACGGGAGAATACTTGTTGTTCTTGAATAGCGGCGACTTTTTAATAGCACCGGATGTGATAGAGCGCGTGATGACGCAATACAAAGGAGCGGATATACTCTGTGCAAAATGCAATGTGTCCAACAATGGGAAAGTAGAGTGGACAAGTACACCACCAGCTAAAGTGACGTTTGGAACGCTTTATCTGCAAGGATTACCTCATCAGGCTACATTTATCAAACGTTCATTGTTTGAAACATGCGGACTCTATCGAGAGGACTTGCGATACAATTCTGACATTGCATTTTGGTATAAATCCATCATAGAATACCATGCATCGACAGAACCTATAGATGTTATTACAACAGATTACAACTTAGACGGGGTGTCGGCACAAGAAAAGTATTCGGCTAATTTTATAGCTGAGCAAAAGGAGATTTTAGCGCCTTATGCGTTATTTACCGCAGATTATGACGTAATGAAGAGTCTACAAGGGGATCTGATACTATGGTCATGGGTGAAACGACATAAGATGGTGTATAATATGGTGAAGTTGATGTATAAAATTGGTAAATGAAGATAGAAGAATTGAGTATGACAATACTATTTGTGACACATTATTCGAAGTGCTATGGAGCGAATAAATCGCTTTTGACGCTTATGTTGTTATTGCGCGAGAAATACGGCGTGCAACCGGTAGTGCTATTACCTACGGATGGTCCGATGTGCGAACAATTAAAGAAGGAAGGTATTCCCTATAAAGTGTCACACTACTATTGGTGGGTGAATGAGAATCACGGATTGTTCCAATGGCTTCTCAACAAAAGGAAGCAATTTCGAAACTATTTGCGTATTCCAAAACTATGCCGACTCTTCAAAGGGTATCACTTTGATCTCGTATATACCAATAGTATTTGTGCAAATGTAGGTGTGTTTATTGCAAAACGGCTTGGACTTCCGCATGTATGGCAAGCAAGGGAAAGTTTAACTCAATTTGCATTTAACTTGTCATTGTCACTCACTTTAAGTCGTCATATATGGGCATTACCTGTAAATAAGGCATATATCCTCATTAGTGATTATATGATGGATGCATATCGACGGTATATGCCTAATGATCGAATGCAAAGGATCTATAATGGCGTGGATTTGCCTAAAGGAGTAGAAAAAAGAAAGAAGAATGCGATAAATGGTCGATTGAAAGTGGCATGTTCCGGAATAGTCAGTTTACAGAAAAATCAATTGGAATTACTCCAAGCCCAGGTTCTACTTAGGCAGCGTGGTATAGAGATTGAGACTTATCTGATAGGATCTAATAAAGAAGATTATCTAGCGATGTTGCGACAATATGTTAATGGCAATCAAATAGGGGACTTGGTACATCTCGTAGGCCATACCGATGATGTGTTTGGGGTGTTGAAAGAAATGAACCTCGGTGTAGTGACTGCGCGGGATGAGGCGTTTGGACGTGTGACGATAGAATATATGCTGATGCACATGCCGGTGGTTGTGTCGGATTCGGGAGCCAATCCGGAATTGATAGAGAAGGGTAAGACCGGAGAAATATACCATTTAGGTAATATCGGACAGTTGGCTGATCGCATAGAGCAGTATGTAAGGCATCCGGAGTTACTGCAAAAGCAAGGTGACGCTGCGGCTAAGGTTGCCAAAGAGAATTTCTCGGCAGAAAAGAATGCAGAGCTGATATATGAACAGATTAAGAAAGCAATAAACCAATAATAGTATGTGTGGAATTAACGCGGTATATCGATATACCGGAATTAACAAAGATGACATCAAGCGTGTCAAGAGCATGAACGATAAGATGCGCTATCGTGGTCCTGACGGAGAAGGATACTGGAACGATGAGCATTGCGCATTAGGACATGTGCGGTTGTCGATTATCGGTTTGGAAAGTGGTGCACAACCATTGTACAATCACGATAAGTCGCTTGTGTTAGTAAGCAATGGAGAGATTTACAACTATCGCGAGTTGAAGAAAGAAGTGGCTGCGAAAGGCTATGAATGTACAACGGATTCGGATTGCGAGGTGATACTCTATCTGTATGAGTTGTATGGATTGGAGTTCGTGCACCATCTGCGCGGTATGTTTGCCTTCTGCTTGTACGATACGAAGAAACAGCAACTGCTTGTGGTTCGCGATAGGTTAGGTGAGGAGCGAGTTTATTATGCAGAAGTGCCGTGCGGTGTGGTTATTTCGTCTGAGTTAAAGACGATTCTGCAAGAGTATATCCCGCAACCGGAACTGAATATGGAATCGCTTTTGGCTCCAGTCCGTTTCACCGGTGGCATCCATCCGAGAAACACATGGATAGAACAGATTAAGCGCGTGTTGCCGGGGGAGATGTTGATTATCGATGCCAATGGGGTGCAGCACAAACGTTACTGGGAACGTAAACGTACGTATGACTATGCCGGTACGTTGGAGCAATCGAGGGAGAAAACCTTGGAACTGATGCAAGAGGCCGTGGATCTAAATATGCGGAGCGATGTGCCGATTGCGGTGATGTTGAGCGGTGGTGTGGACAGTAGTGCAATAGCCGCTTTGGCGAAATGTAGTGGACACGAGGTGCATACGATCACGACCGGTTATACCGGCAAACATGCGCAGGATGAACGTGATGTAGCAAAACGCTTTGCCGGAGAACAAGGGTTTATTTTTCATGAGATCGAGTTGTCGGAGAAGGATTATGTGGATAGTTTTGATGAACTGACATCGTATCTGGACGAGCCGATGACAGACTCTACGGCTATTGCACAGTGGGCAATGTTCAAGAAAGTGAAGGAGATGGGATTCAAAGCGCTGTTGAGCGGTATGGGAGGCGATGAGTTGTTCTATGGTTATCCAGCATGGAATGCATTAGGTGAATCGCTGCGGCTAAGGAGAGAACATGAAGCGTTGTTCCCATGGAAGAATAAGAAAGCGGAATGGTTGCGATTCGTTAGCAAGAATCTAAGATGGATATTACAAGCAGGGTATCCTGCAAAACTGGATGATCATTCCTATAGTTGGTGGTTGTACGATGACTACTATCGGTTCCTGAAGAATGCCACGTTACATCTCAATGGCGAGACGATATCGTTAGAGGACTATCGCTATAAGATTCAGAAAGGGTATTCCATCTGCGAACCCGGTAAGGAAATCGATGTGATTTACGACGAGGCGATTGAGACAGTTATGACGCAAGCATACCTCTATTTGTCGGATAGGCTATGCATGGGTTGTTCGTTAGAAGGACGTTCTCCGCTGCTGGATTACAAACTCTATGAGCATGTGATGTCTTTGCCGTTAGAGTATAAGTACGTACCCGGCAAACCAAAGCAGTATATGAAGGATGTATTGGCAGGAATAGTGCCGGACTATATATTGTATGCAAGCAAGCGCGGCTTTGCTTCGCCTCCATCATTTGTGACCCATGTAGCACAGCATTATCAGTATCAATGCTTTGATTCGGACTATAAGTTCTATGGTTCGGTATTAGCAGATCAGTTATTGGCTAAACTATTGAAGAAATGATACCTGTATTATTGATAACATTTAACCGTCCGGAGCATACCAAACAGACGATTGAGGCTTTGCGAGTGCAACAACCTCCGCTGATGTATGTGTTTCAAGATGGTGCACGAAAAGGCAATGTGCGTGATGCTATGAATTGTCCAGTTGTGCGTGAGGTAATTAAAAAGGAGATTGATTGGAAATGTGAATTACATACGCATTTCTCAGACCAGAACAGGGGATGTAGGGATGCAATTATCTTTGCCATATCGAGTGTGCTCAAAGAGCATGAATCGGTGATAATAGTAGAAGATGATATTATCACATCCCCGGCTTTCTATTCCTATATGTGCAAAGCATTAGAGTACTATCGCAACCGTCCTACGGTTTGGTCGATTAGCGGACATAGTCACTCTCCGAGTAAATTCCAAGTGCCGGAAGATTATGACTACGATGTTTTTGCTTCTCCGAGATTATTCAATTGGGGATGGGGCACATGGCGTGACAGATGGGAACGAACGGATTGGTCGATGAGTTACTATGACGAGTTGATGCGTCATCCATACGAGCAAGCAGCTTTCTCACGGATGGGAGATGATATGATTCCGATGTTGCGTGATGAGCGAGAGGGAAGGAGTAGCGCGTGGGATATACAATTTACTTTTGCACATTTTGCTAATAATGCGGTGTCTATCGTGCCGTGTGTCAGTTATACATATAACATTGGTCAGGATGGTTCCGGTACGCATTGTAATAACGGAGGAAAGATAGATAATGCAATTAAGCAAATCAACACTAATCCAAATCCTAAGTTCTTGGATAATTTGTATTTGGATAGTAGGATTATGAATGCATTGTATTCAGCTTTTTGCCGCAAGCCATTACCGAAATGGAAAAAGGCTATTAATAAAATATCCCGTATGTTAACAGGGAAACCGATATTTTTAAAGAAACGGATATATGAAGCTTAGTATTGTAACGATTAATTATAATAATGCGGAAGGCTTGCGCAAAACGCTTGCTTCGGTGGCAGAACAAACATACCAGGACATCGAGCATGTTATCATAGATGGCGGTTCGACGGATGGCTCGGTAAAAGCGATTAAAGAGTATGCATCTCAGAGTTCCAGCAGCAATCCGTTCTTCAAACATACTATAAGATGGGTATCGGAAAAGGATAATGGCATATACAATGCCATGAACAAGGGGCTGCGGAAGGCAACCGGTTCGTATATTGAGATACTCAACTCCGGTGATGTATTGGCTGCTCCTGATGTGACGGATAGTATGGTGAGAGAATTGGGAAAAAACGAGTATCCGGCAATCATGTATGGGAACATGCTTAAATCGTATGACGGGAAGAATATCATCAACCGTGATACATGCGGGGAGCGGATGTATACTCCTGAGTCGTTCTTGTATTTCTATAAGGGTACACTGAATCACGATTGTGCATATATCAGAAGAGATCTATTTGATAAGTATGGGCTCTATAACGAAGATATGAAGATATGCTCGGATTGGGAGTGGTATGTACGTGCGATAGTAATAGGAGGAGAGAAAGCGGTTTATACAAATATCGATGTAACGATATTTGATATGAATGGGGTGAGCGAGTCGTACGGCAAGAATGCTGAGTTGATTAAGAAGGAGAGACGAGAATATCTGGAGAAAATCCTTCCGGCAACGATATTACACGACTATGATATGTTTGCGTTTCCAATATTGCAATACCAGCGGCTGAAAAAGTATCATTTATGGGGAATTGTTTATTTCATGGAGAGAGTGTTGTTTAAGCTAAACAAATGGCATATACTAAAATGAAATGGATAGCACATATATATGAGAAGGTGAGTAATGCATGGTATCGGAAGCGGTTGAAGAACGATAACTTCACGATTATTACGAATTCGTGCATTGCCGGAGTGATGTACCATAAGTTGGGGAAACAATTCTTGTCTCCAACAATCAACCTGTGGATGTATGATGTGGAGTTTTATCGGTTTGTGCATAATATGGATTATTACTTAGCGCAACCTCTGCGGTTTGTTAATGTAGGAGAGACTTATCCGACAGCGTATTGCGGAGACGTGCTGATATACTTTAATCATTATCGTAGCGAGGAAGAGGCAGATGCGAAATGGAAAGAGCGTATTAAACGCATCAATAAAGATAACCTGTTTATCATTTGTGCAGATAGACCATTGGAAGATATAGATATTACACATGAAGATATATTGAGTCTGAAAGATATACCCTGCCGGGGAAAGGTTGTTTTCTCGACGAAGAAGTACGATGATGTAGATTATATCGTGCCCTATAGAAGAGATATTAAGGGTGACTATGCCGCAGTATATATGAATGATCGAACTAAGTACACGCGTAGGTGGCTTTGGGAGAGCGCGTTTGATTGGGTACACTGGTTGAATACGGGAGAGGTGAAACTGCGTTAATGTATGATGTTTGATGTATAATGTGTGATGTGAATATGAAGAAGGCAATGATTATATTATCGGTAGTGCTGAATGTCGTGTTAATTGCGGCATTGTATTATGTGGTATGTGTGAAAACGGATTTTTCGAAGCGCATGATGGCCAAGATTAAGCATGAAGCCTATGTGCCGGAACGTGTAGATCAAAATTGCGTAACCAGCTGGAATAATTGTATAGAGAAATTAGATATGGAGGTAGATGTCGTATTCTTTGGGGATTCGGAGACAGCCGGAGGAGATTGGCAGAAGGCATTCCCGGATGTAAAATCTATTAATCTCGGCTATATAGGCGAGGACGTGAAAGGCATGCTGCGGCGTGTGGATGCCATAAAGGCAGTGAATCCGAAAAAGGTATTCTTAATGGCGGGTATCAATGGCTTGCAGCGGCAGACGATGGATGAATTTGAGTATTGGTACGAAACCTTAGTGGATGCGATACGGAGAGACGTGCCAGAGGCAGAATTGTATATAGAGAGTATTTTGCCGGTAACGAGTTATTCGGACTATTGTGATAATGAGAAGGTACGCGAAGCGAATGTTGTGCTTCAGCAGATAGCAGCGGAATGTAATATTCATTATATAGACGTGTATAGCGCGTACGCGCAGGAAGGAGCATTGCCGGATGCGATGTCGTATGATGGATTGCATTTAACGAAAGAGGCGTACTCTTTATGGTATGAGGCGATTCGAAATCAAGTGAATTAATTATAGATGTGATATATATGGCGAAAGTAGCATTAATTACAGGAGTAACGGGACAGGACGGAAGTTACCTGTCGGAGTTTTTGTTAGAAAAAGGATACGAAGTGCACGGAATTATCCGAAGAAGTTCGGTGGATTTTCGTGAGCGCATTGCGCATTTGGAAGGCAAGCCGCATTTCCACTTGCACTATGCAGATATGAGTGACTCGATGTCGCTAGTGAAGTTAGTGGGAAAGGTCCAACCGGACGAGATTTATAACCTTGCGGCGCAGAGCCATGTACAGGTGAGTTTTGATGCCCCGGAGTTCACGGCTGATGTGGACGCTGTGGGTGTACTACGTATATTGGAGGCGGTACGTACGAATCATTTAGAAAAGAAATGCAAGATTTATCAGGCTTCGACGAGTGAACTTTATGGCAAAGTAGAGGAAGTGCCACAGAGTGAGACGACACCTTTCCATCCTTACAGTCCATATGCAGTGGCTAAGTTGTATGGGTACTGGATTGTGAAGGAGTATCGCGAGGCATATGATATGTTCTGCTGTTCGGGTATCTTGTTCAACCATGAGAGTGAGCGTCGCGGCGAGACGTTTGTGACAAGGAAAATCACATTGGCTGCATCGCGAATTGCACAGGGCAAACAAGATTGCTTGTATTTAGGGAATTTGGACTCGTTACGCGATTGGGGTTATGCGAAGGACTATGTGGAGTGTATGTGGTTGATCTTGCAGCATGATACACCGGAAGACTTCGTGATTGCAACGGGAGTGCAGCATACCGTACGAGAGTTCGCAACGTTGGCATTCCACCATGCAGGAATTGAGTTGAGATGGGAAGGAAAGGGCATTGAGGAGAAGGGTATAGACGCTAAGACCGGAAAAGTCGTCGTGGCAGTGAGTCCAGATTTCTACAGACCGACTGATGTGGTGAACTTGTTGGGCGATCCGAGTAAGGCAAAACGTGAATTGGGGTGGAATCCGCAAAGTACCAGTTTTGAACAACTCGTCAAGTTGATGGTAGCTCATGATATGAAGAAGGTGGCGGCAGAGACTGCGATAGAAGAAATGCGGCAAATAAATTTGGCAGAGTTTTTGGAAAAAGGAATTGTCAAATAGAATATGGTTAAGTTATCGATAATAGTACCGATATACGGAGTGGAGCAGTATCTGCGGAAATGTGTTGATTCTTTGTTGAATCAAAATATACCTTCGTCCGAATATGAGATTATATTGGTTGACGATGGGGGACACGATAAGTGTCCGCAAATATGTGACGACTATGCTGAGGCACATACGAATGTGCGTGTTGTTCATCGCGAAAACGGAGGATTGAGCGCAGCACGAAACTCAGGTATTGAGGTGGCGCAGGGTGAGTATGTGATGTTTGTGGACTCAGATGATTATGTACAACCTAAAGTGCTTGGCGGATTGATAGCACAGATGGAACTGGATAACTTGGATGTACTTCGCTATAACTACCAAAACGTTAATGAGCAATACGAGGTGTTTCATCCATTTAAGGCGGCGCAGCGAGATATGGATTATAGAGAATCAGTCGTAGATGGAGAGACGTTTCTCAATGAGCGGCTTGGTCCTGCATGTTACGCATGGGCGTTTGTGTTACGCCGCGAACTTTTAGAAGGTTGCATATTCACTCCGGGTATCTATTTTGAAGACACCGATTGGACTCCAAGAATGTTACTCAAGGCCAAACGAGCAGCATCAACACCGACAATAGTATATAACTATCTATGGCGAGAAGGATCGATTACATTGCCGGATAATCCACAGAAAAGGGATAAGGTGCTGCGTGACAAGATTTCATTACTACGAGGATTCAAAGAGCAGAGCAAGTTGGTCAAAGATCCGAAGTGGTTTGAGTGGATGACAAGTTTTACGACGATGACCATATTGGGGATGTTGGCAGCGATGCCATCTATAGAGCGTAAGCAATATTTGCAAGAACTCAAAGAGTTACATGTATTCCCTCTTTCCGCAGCTAAAGAAAACGGGACGCATAAATTAAAAATTATATTGGCAAACGTATCGCCATCTTTATTTTGTAAACTAATGAACATGATACGAAAATGAAAAAGTTATTTGTGCTTTTGACTTTAATTAGATTATGGCCGCATGTGTTGTGCTATGCGTGCTCGAAGAATAGAAAGCATATAGCAGCTGATGTTGCAGCCTATAAAGCGGAGTATAATGAAGGTTCGCTGCTATGGTTCTTGACATACAATAAGTCGTTCCGAACGCTATTCTATCATCGGATAGGGGGCATATCCAAACTGATCTCGTGGTTGGTTCCGGGGCAGGTGACGCTGACGATACCGAAGACTACGAAGGTAGGAGACGGTGTGTTGCTCTTCCATTCCTATGGTACTATATTGAACGCGCGCGAAATAGGAGAGGGATGCCGAATCGTATGCAATATCACCTTAGGCGATAAAAAAGGTAAGACGCCGATTATCGGAAAGCATGTGGAGATTCTGCCAGGAGCAGTGATTGCCGGAGATGTGACGATTGGGGATAACTGCGTGATAGGTCCGAATGCTGTTGTATATAAGAGTGTTCCTGCTAATTGTGTGGTGGTAGGTAATCCAGCATATATCCTTAAACGCGATGGTAAAGTTGTGAACGAAAATTTATAGTAAGATGAGGAAGTTTTGGCTAATAGTATATTATGGATTTGCGCAGCATCTGTCTAAATCCACAAGACCGGTCTTTGGTACGCTTGCAAAAAAGTTGCGTTTTGCGTGTGTGCGTCATCTGTTTGCAGAATGCAAGGGCGATGATGTAAATGTAGAGCAAGGTGCATATTTCGGAAACGGGAAGAATTTCCATGTGTTAGGTAATGCCGGAATAGGACGCAATTTCGCGAGTCATAACCGTATTGTAACTATCCACGGAGAACTGATGATGGGGGAGGATGTGTTGTTCCAAGGTGGGGGACATAAGTTTGATAATCCAGACTTACCGCTAAAAGAGCAGGGTATTTTACCGGATACACCATTGGAGATTGGCGAGGATGTTTGGATTGGTTCACGTGCAATTATTTTGCCCGGATGCATGCGAATAGGCGCGCATAGTATAATAGGCGCAGGTGCAGTGGTTACACATGATGTACCAGATTATGCAGTTGTAGGAGGAAATCCGGCTAAAATTATAAGAATGAGAAAATGAAAATAATAGTCGATCCGAGAAGTAGTTATTCGTATGGCTCTTTTTATATGAAAGAGCTGAAACGAGTATGCAAGAATAATTTGCATTATAGCATCAATCCATTCAAAGAACTTGGGTTGTTAGGGAATGATATGCGGTTTGTTATAGAAAAAGATGGTAAGAAAACGAATTGTTTTCTGGCTCTTAATGACTCCAATCGGATCCATGAGCAAGATTACGAATGGTGTGATGTATATGGGTCAGTAAACGCAAACTTTACGCATTGTCCGCATGAGAAATATCCTAAGTTAGTATCATTAGTCCCTTCTTTCGGAATTAGAGACTCATCCTTGATGGAGAGAATGTTATCTGTTTCTATTAACTTATGCAAAGCTCCTGAATTGATAACCCGTCGGATAGAGTGGAATAAAGTAAAACAGAAAGAGGAAGTTAATCTATTACAGAATATCAAGCATTATTTCGGGCGGGCATACAAGACTTGGAAGAATCGTTTACCATTATCTGCGTATGACAACCATATCGTGTCCGAGGATAATTATGTGTTCTTCTTGAGCACGATGTGGTATAGCGATCAGTGGAATAAAAATGATGAGGGCGTAAATTTGCGCAGAGCACATTTTATCCGAGCATGTAAGTCTATTCCTACATGCCAATATGAAGGAGGTTTGCTCGGAGATGTTTCCTCCTCCAACGAACAGTTTAAGGATGTGGCAACCGATCAACGCGTAGCATTCTCAAATTGGATAGAGAAAACAAAACGCAGTGCGTTGGTTTTTAATACCCCGGCATTCTGGGATTGTCACGGGTGGAAGTTAGGTGAGTATTTGGCATTAGGCAAATGCATCGTGTCAACAAAACTTAGTAATGATTTACCGCACCCTTTGGAGCATGGTGTGAATATCCATTTTGTGGAGAATAGTGAAGAATCTATGTGCGAAGCAGTAGAATATATTTTAACCCATCCGGACTACCGCCATAAGTTAGAAAAGGGTGCGAGAGAATATTGGGAAAAGTACGGCACACCAGAAGCAAGTTTGGAATTATTAGGAATAGAATAAAATAATTGTTTGAATAATATATGAGTGATAAGAAAACAATACTTTTAGTTTTTGGAACGAGGCCGGAGGCGATAAAGATGGCGCCGCTGGTGAAGAAGTTACAGAGTGAACCGGAGAAGTTTAAGACGGTGGTTTGCGTTACCGCGCAGCACCGGCAGATGCTCGATCAGGTACTGCATATCTTTGATATAAAGCCGGATTATGATCTGGACATCATGAAACCCAACCAAGATCTCTATGATATCACTGCGCGTGTGTTGGTTGGTATGCGGGATGTACTGAAAGAGGTACAGCCGGATGTCGTACTGGTGCATGGCGATACGACGACCTCTACTGCTGCGGCGCTTGCGGCTTTCTATCAGCAGATATCGGTTGGGCATGTAGAAGCCGGATTGCGTACGCATAATATCTATAGCCCTTGGCCGGAGGAGATGAACCGGCAGATTACAGGCCGTATCACTACCCATCATTTTGCGCCGACTCCGCTTGCTAAGCAGAACTTGCTGCGTGAAAATGTAGCAGAGAATAAAATCATTATAACCGGCAATACGGTGATTGATGCGTTACATATTGTGACGAATCGCTTGGCTGAGGACGCAGAATTGCAGCAATCCGTGCGAGGCGAATTGGCAGAGTTCGGGTATGATGTCAATCGGTTGAACAAAGGACGGAAGTTGTTACTGATAACCGGACATCGCCGTGAGAATTTCGGAGAAGGATTCTTAAATATATGCCATGCCATTAAGGATTTGGCAGAGCGTTATCCGGATACAGACTTTGTTTATCCGGTACACCTGAATCCGAATGTGCGTAAACCTGTGTTTGAGATTCTTGGTGACGGAGCGGAGAAGAACATCTTCCTCATAGAACCGCTACAATACTTGCCATTCGTATATATGATGGAGCGGAGCTATTTGATTTTGACAGACTCAGGAGGAGTACAAGAGGAAGCTCCGGGACTGGGTAAACCGGTGTTGGTGATGCGGAATACGACGGAGCGTCCGGAGGCAGTGGAAGCCGGAACAGTGCTCTTGGTCGGGACGGATAGAGCAAAGATCGAGCAGGGCGTGATAGACCTAATGGAGAAGCCGGAGGTATATCGAAAGATGAGTGAAGCCGTGAATCCTTATGGGGATGGGATGGCTTGTAGTCGCATTTGTGACTACTTAGCCAATGTATGATCGTCAATCGGTGATTTGAAATAGGAATCAAATATGGAGCAAAAGAAGAAAATAGGAATACTAACTCTCCATCGTGCGCTTAACTATGGTGCGGTATGGCAATGTTATGCGTTGAAACGTGCTTGTGAGTCAATGGGGCACGTGGTTGAGACGATTGATTATAATCCATATGGCGATTACAAAGCGATATGGCTTATTAATAAACGTCCTTCTTTGGCATATCGCTATATAATGCAAATGTATCAGTTCAATCATTTTGTAAGTTTGCATCTTAGTCCTACTCCGCATAGCACATCTCATGAGTGGATAAAAGGAAATCCACCACAAGACGATGTATATGTTGTTGGGTCTGATACGGTTTGGTCAAATGCCGTAGTGGGTGATTATTTGGACTCCTACTTATTAGATTTCGCTCCTGCAAACGTGAAACGAGTTTCGTATGCAGCATCTACGGGAGGGAATCCGATGGAGTTGAGTGAGTATCAGTTGGGGGAATTACGTAAGTTCTCAGCTATCTCAATACGAGAGAAACAAGCAGTACCAGATGTTCAATCGAAGGTAGAGATACCAGTAGTAGATGTATGTGACCCTACGTTACTTTTAACGAAAGAAGATTATGTGAAAGTAGAAAAGAAACCATTTTGCTTGCCGAAACATTATTTGGTATATTTTGATTTAGCAGGAGATCCATTTTGTGTATCGACTGTTAAAAAGTTGAGCAAACAACTAAATCTCCCTATCTTGAATTTAGCCGGTAAGTATAAACGCTGGGCACGATATAACAGATTAGCGCCGACACCAGAAGAATGGTTGTATATTATGCACCATGCAGATTTTGTGTGTAGTAATAGTTTCCATGGGGTGTGTTTCTCAATTATCTTTAATCGTCCATTTGTATGCTGTGCTGCGCAAAAAGGAGGACGCGCAAAAACAAATGGACGCGTACAGAATTTGCTTGAGCAGACCCATCTAGAAGACTTGTATGTGACTGATATGGAGCAAGTTACTGAAAACATCACGGGGGGGTGTAAAATTGAAAAACGAGAGAAATTTATATCTCAATATAGAGAACGTTCATTAGAATGGCTAAAAACAGCATTAGAAGATGAAACAAACTAAAAATGATAAGGGTATCCAAATCCGCCGCAGAATAAAAGCCTTCTTCGGAAGATGGATAGGACTTCGCCGGAGTTGGTGGCGATATGTGAAGAACGCCAATTGTGACTATTATGCAAGTCAGTCTCGCTTTATCTATGTGCTAATTTCTAATTATCATGTTATAGAGAAGTGTCTTGCAATGCCGAACTTCGAACCCGGGCATGGGAAGGAGAGAGTAGAGGTAGTAGTCGGAGATTTGTTTAAGTACCGCGAGTTAGGATTCGATTTGCAACATCCGCAGTATATCGCGGCGATGCAAGCGGTGCAAGAGTATGACCAAGTGCATAAGGATAGAGGGTATGCTCTGCCGGAAGGATTGCAAGCGGATATAGATATGTTGTTAGAAGGAACGAATATACCGAAACATCATCAACCACACGTGACAAGGAAGAAGTTCTTTGCGCATTTGGAGACAGGTTTCCTTGAGTTTGCACGTTCAAGACATAGTGTACGTGCGTATTCTGATAAAAATATAGAGGATGAAACGGTAAGAGAGGTTGTGGATTTGGCTCGCACTACTCCTACTGCTTGCAATCGTCAGCCGAATAAAACGTATGTGGTAGGAGATAAGGCGATGATTAATCAGATAGCAGTATTGCAAGGTGGTGGACGAGGTTGGGCAGAGAATGCCAATAAGATGTTTGTAGTAACATCGACGGTGGAGCCATATGGATTCAACGAGTCAATGGAAACGTATAAGGCAGGAGGAATGTATGTGATGAATCTGCTCTATGCGTTGCATGCGTATCAGATAGGCACATGTCCGCTGATGTGGAAAGGGGAGAAGAGCGCTGATGAGCGGTTGCGGATGATGTTAGGGGTGCCGGATAATGAGGAGGTTATAATGATTATCGCAGCCGGTTATCCTCAAGATGAGTTTACATATGTTACGTCAGTGCGAAATCCGTTGGAGGAATCGCTGGTGATGGTAAATTAATATGTATAATGTATTGATGTATGAGTAGAATTCCTAAAATAATCCATTATTGCTGGTTTGGAGGCAAACAAATGCCGGAACTGGCAGTCAAATGTATCGAGAGTTGGAAAAAGTACTTGCCGGAGTACGAACTGCGGCTATGGAACGAGGAGACCTTCGACCTCGATATGTATCCCTATGCGCGTGAAGCATATGATAATCGTAAGTTCGCTTTTGTGACGGACGTGGTGCGGTTATGGGCATTGGAGAAGTTCGGTGGCGTCTATATGGATACCGACGTGGAGATACTGCGTCCGTTGGGCGAGTTAATGGAACTGCCGGCGTTTACCGGATATGAAGCCAGTATGGCGAATGCTCCCGTTACCGGTCTTATGGCTTCTGCTCCGCATGGTATATGGGTTAAGGAGCAGTTGGCGTATTATGAAGGGAAGCATTTTGTCAATCCAGATGAGACCTTGGATCTGACGCCGAACACGGTGCCGATTGCGAATATCATGACTGCCGGCGGTTTTGTGATAAATGGGAAATACCAGGTGTATAAAAACGATATGCATGTGTTCCCTGTTGATTATTTCTGTCCGCTGACAAGTACGAGAGTGCTGAAGTTGACGAAGAATACCTATTGCATTCATCATTTTGCAGGGAGTTGGGTGGAGAAGACAAGAGGACAGCTTATCAAAGAATGGATAGTAACCCATATCCTTGGGCGGAAGTTGACGGATAAACTGGTTCAGATAAAAAGAAAAATGAGCAGACACACTTAAGTGCCTGCGTAATTGTTTATTAGTAGAAAAAAACATAAAAAATATTAAAATATCCTTAATTCCGTGCAATGCATTGTTGTAAAAGATTTAATGCAAAAAGTGATAAAATTGCACATTTTGAATAAAATTTAATACAAAAACTTGCATGTTTAAAGAGAGGTTGTGATTCCGGAAGGAGTCGCAACTTTTTTTGTGTAAAAGTACAAAAAATGCATGCAAATAGAATTATTTTGCTAAAAAACTTGCATATTCCAAATAATCAAATGCAGTATTTCGAGGACACCGACATTGCAAGCAATCCCACCTCGAAATTACTGTCGCAGCATCCTGCAACTGGCAACTAATTAGGTCAAAAACTATAAATATGCGAGCAAATTTACATTTTTTGTCCAAATTATTTGCACATTTGATTAATTTGTAGTAATTTTGCAACCGCTATTGAATTAACGGCCATTGCAAAACTTAAAATATAGAGAATATGAGGTTCTACGACAGAGACAATGAACAACAAGAATTGTTGCGAATTCGAGAAATGGCTTATAAGGATATGAGCCGGATGACGTTGGTGATAGGACGCAGACGTATCGGAAAAACAATGCTCATCAAGCATACCTTTGAGGCATCAGGGGATATGCTGTACTTGTTCATAGCCCGGAAAAGTGAGTCGGAGTTGGTGACGACGCTGGTTGAGAACCTCCGCGAGCAGACTGATATGTACATCCCGGAAGGTATGACATCGTTTGCGGCGTTGCTGCGACATCTGTTTGAGCAAGGCAAGCATCAGGCATTCACATTGGTGCTGGATGAGTTTCAGGAGTTTCAGAACATCAATCCGTCGATCTTCTCAGATATGCAGAACCTATGGGATTCATATCGAGAGAAGACGCATATCAACCTCGTAATCAGCGGTTCGGCTTACCGAATGATGCAGAAGATATTCATGGACAAGGACGAGCCATTGTTCAACCGTGCCGATCATATCATCCGTCTGCAACCATTCCGTACGGAGGTGCTGAAGCAGATCTTGAAGGATCATAATCCGGACTATACGAACGATGATCTGTTGGCGCTGTATACCATCACCGGTGGTGTGCCGAAGTACATGACATGGCTGCTGGACAACGGTTGCGCGACGAAGGAACAGATGTACGGTTATGTATTCTCGGAGAACTCGCATTTCTTAGAGGAAGGCCGGACGTTGCTGGTGAGTGAGTTTGGCAAGAACTACGGTACGTATTTCTCGATATTGCAAGAGATTGCGTCTGGTTATACCACGCAAGCTCAGATAGAGCAGCAGTTAGGAGGCATCTCTGTCGGGGGTCATCTGAAGACGTTGGACGAGACGTACAGCGTGATAAAGAAGGAACGTCCGATCCTGGCAAAGCCGGAGAGCAAGACGGTGCAGTATTTGCTGAATGATAACTTCCTGCGGTTCTGGTTCCGATATGTGGAGAAGAACCGATCGATGATTGAGATTCAGAACTATGCGGGATTGCTTCGTTTGGCTGTGAGAGATTATGAGACGTATAGCGGGACGGTGCTGGAGCGATATTTCCGGCAGCAGTTGGCCGAGACGCAGAAATGGCGTGCGATAAGTGCGTGGTGGCGCAGCAAGGCGATAGTGTATAATGGGCAGACGATAGATGCGGAGGTGGATATTGTGGCGCTGCCTGTGGAAGGGAAGAGAGCGTTGGTGGCAGAAGTGAAG
>Ga0310694_10001123_pt1 | contig 31486 bp, 26 predicted proteins | sample 174DNAGHGhighgp2_FD_203884 | JGI IMG/M metagenome (GOLD analysis project Ga0310694, IMG submission 203884) | Sheep rumen microbial communities from Palmerston North, Manawatu-Wanganui, New Zealand - 1742 DNA GHGhigh gp2 (v2) (version 2) | ecosystem: Host-associated > Mammals > Digestive system... | reverse complement strand
ATACGTCGTTATCAAGAGAACAAGTAGGCGCAAGGGCAACAGGGTGGTACCAGTTGACCTTGGCACCGTCGGTGAGATTATCAACGGCACATTCGTTGAGCAGCAGATAAAATTTGTGGGGGTCAATTTTTTATCGTTACAGAGGGTCAGTAGCAATTCGTTACAAAGGGTTAGCCCCTTATAGTTTTCAGGGGTCCATTTTCACAAAATTCTCCACATGCCTCATATTGATTTTAAAGAAGACTCAACGGATTTATCTGGTTGGTAGATCCGCTGAGCCTATAGAACGCAGAGCATTATCAGCAAGGCGTTCATAGAGGAGACCGAGCGACGAGAAGTGGTTGAGGGCATTGAGAGCAGCCTTTCGGACAGCGACGGAAGGTCCCTCGATGGCGGCGAGTGCCTGGTCGATAAACTCATTGATGCCCCGCTCGTTGGGTTCCCTGCCCTGTTGGAAGAGGCGGGAGAGGATGTGGAAGCCACAGAGCTGGTAGAGCACTTTGTCGGAAGCCATCCAGATGTAGGCCTTCTCGGGAGCATAGGGCAGATGCTGGAAAAGGTTGAAGGCCGCCTGTTCGGCAATCTCTTGCGTGGTGATTTGCTCCATCCAGATGTCTATAACCTCGGGCAGCACCTTGTCGGGCGGCATAATCATGGTGGCAAGAATCTTGCACTCGCGCACATTCTCCTTCCAGAGGGCTATGGCAAGGTCGTAATCCTTGCCATAGTCGGCAGCCATCTGTTGGAGTCGCGGCAGCGTTACTCCCCAGTTGAGGTGATAGTCAACACCCTTGTCGCGCATAGACTGTGCGACAGCGCCGTCCATCTGTAGCCGGAATGACTGTTTGATTTCCTTTACCTTATCTTGTATCATAACGCTTTTCTATTACTCGACACTATACTCACGACTGTAGCGGAGCATCTGGTTGGTGAACGACTCGGAGTAGTCGATACTAATGTCGCATATCTCACCCTGATTGTCGTAAACAGGCACAAGACGGGGGTTGATGAAACCCTTGTATGGAGCCAGGTCAAGCCTCTTGTATCGCTCAAGCACTTCGGCATGGAGGCCGGCATCAACTTTTACGGCATAGCGTTCTACCAGTTGGCGGGCCGCTTCGTAGTCACCCTCACTCTTGATGCGCTGAACTTCAGCCAATAGCCGGGCGATGAGGGTGCGCAACTGCGGGTAATCCGAAATCTGAAGGTAGGTCTTGCCTTGACGGCTAACGAGTTGCATGGCGTTGCCCTGCTCGTAGCACCAGTGGGCGATGAGTGCGCGGTTGCGCATGTGCGCCTCTTCTATCTGGTTGCCAGGGGTGATTCGGATGAGCTGAGTCATGAGACCGTTCATCATATATGTATAATACTGTGAACGATAGGCTTCACCATCGGGCACGAGCCCCAGTTCTACAAGTTTTGCATCTGCAATGTAGTAGAGTCCGAAGAGGTCTGCCCTCGCCTCCTCTATCGTACTGCTGTATGCCTTGAGGGCATCGGGGTCTACGCCTGTCAGCAGTTGTCCGCTGCCGTGCCCGAGACACTCATGGAGGTCGGTATGAAGGTCGTCACAGACATCGCCATAGCGTTCAACAAGCTGTAGGGTGTCGTCGTCGATGATAAACTCCTCTCTGAACCCGCTGCCGTGGGCAGCCTTGTTGTAGGCTTCCGTAATATTTGATATGGTGATGCTCTTCGAGCCATATTGCGCCCTAATCCAGTCGGCATTGGGCAAGTTGATGCCAATGGCCGTGGAGGGATACTCCTCTCCGCCAAGCATGGCAGCGCAGATGACGTTGGCAGAGACACCCTTGACCACCGGCTTGCGGAAGCGTGGGTCTACAGGGGAGTGGTCTTCAAACCACTGTGCGTTCTGTGAGATGGTCTGTGTGCGATGCGTCGCCTCTACATCTATATATTCTACAAGTCCTTCCCAGGCACCCTTCAGACCGAGGGGATCGCCATAGACCTCGATAAAGCCGTTGATGAAATCGATGCTCGCCTCGTGCTCCCCTACCCACTCTATGCAGTAGCGATTAAACTGCTGCAGGTCTCCTGTCTCGTAGTAGTCGATGAGCAACTCTATGATGCGTCGCTGATGATCGTTTTCCGCCACCCCTGCAGCCTTGCGCAACCAGAAGACGATATGGCTGATAGTCTCACCATAGCGGCTGCCGACCTTCCACGTCACCTCCTCCAACCGTCCGTCGGGCATCTTGGCCAGTGTAGAGTTTAGACCGTAGGAAATCGGTGCATCATTGCCGGCATCCGACTGCTTCATCTGCTGATAGAAGAGCTCTGCCTCCTCCTGGGTGACACCCTCATAGAAGTGTCCTGCTGACGATACTATGAGATCTTCGCCATCTGCCTTGTTGACACGCTTGGCCATCACCTTGGGGTCGAAAATGACGTTCAACAGTTCCTCATCAACATCTGGTGCCACCTGGACGAGCCACTGCCGGCTGAAGCCGGGCTGGAATTTCTCGCAGCCGTAGTGGTGGTGGATGCCGTTAGAAAACCATACCCGCTTAAGGTAGACCTCAAAAGCCTGCCAGTCGGCAGTCGTATGGTCTACGGAAGGGTCACAAAAGATAGCCTCCAGCACCTTGCGGATGCGGAGGTTATAACGGCAATACTGGTCGAAAGTGATGTCACGTCCCCAAAGGGTGGCTTGTGAGAGGTAGTAGATAAGTTTTTTCTGAGTTAGTGTTAGTCTCTCAAAGCCGTTCAAGCAATAGCGGAGCAGTTGTATATCAGCAAACCGCTCCTCTTGATAGTTAAAATCCACGAAATTTAGAATACTTTTTATGAAACTTACTCTCCGTCTCTTGTCTGGCGCTTGGATGGCTTCTTCTGCATCGAGGGATGCTGTGCAAGATGCTTCAGGCGGTACTCGCGCGGTGTGATGCCCATAATCTTATAGAACGAAGCGTAGAACGACTGACGGTTGGCAAAGCCCACCATGTCGCTGACCTCCTCCATGCGGAGAGTCTGATAGCGCTTGTCTACGAGGATGGACATGGCCTCGTCGATGCGGTACTTGTTGACAAAAGACGTGTAATTCATGTGAAAACGCACATTAACCACTGCAGAGATGTAACGTGTGTTGGTACCAAGGTCTTCGGCAAGTTTCTTGGCGGAGTAGTCCTTGTCGCGATACTTCTTCTGCATGACAATGATGTTCATGATTTTCTCCTGCATCTCATCCATGAGACGCGGACTGACCAGGCTACGATATGCAGCCTCTTTTTCTTTTTTCTCTGTAATATTGTACTTGGCCATAATGAATAGGAAGTGGGTTAAGCGTTTATAATTTTTCTGCAAATATACGAATTATTCTGCAAAGCGCGACGCTTTTCTTACTTTTTTTTCAAAAAAAACATTAAAGAGATATGATTTTTTCGGGTTTCATAACAAAATGGCACATTCAAAATGTGTAGCCGTCACTAATAGTGGCTGTTAAAACATCAAAAAAAGATGGTTAAAATTGTCACTTTTTGCTAAAAAGGCATCGAAAAATTAGGGTGTTTTCGAATTATTTATTAACTTTGCGGTGTAAAATCATCAAAGATGGCAAAGAAAAAGATATTATTCATCAATCAAGAGATAGCTCCTTACGTGGCTGACAGCGCCCTGTCGCTCATGGGAAGAGACCTTCCGCAGGCCATACAGGAGAAAGGTTCCGAGATCCGTATATTCATGCCAAAGTGGGGCAACATCAACGAAAGGCGCGGTCAGTTGCATGAGGTACAGCGCCTGTCGGGCATGAACCTGATAATCGACGAGACAGACCACCCCTTGATTATCAAAGTAGCCTCTATTCCGTCCATCAAGATACAAGTCTACTTCATCGACAACGACGACTACTTCAACAAGCGTCTGATGGAGCGTGACGAGAATGGCGAGGAATACGACGACAACGGCGAGCGGGCCATCTTCTTTGCCCGCGGCGTATTAGAGACGGTGAAGAAGCTGCGCTGGGTACCAGACGTGATACACTGTCAGGGCTGGATGAGTAGCGTGGTACCTCTGTATATCAAGAAGGCTTACTACGACGAGCCTTCGTTTGCCAACACGAAGGTGGTGACATCACTCTTCCCGAAGAGCCTGGAGAAAAACCTGGGCAACAACTTCAAGCGTTGTCTTGAGTTCCGCGAGATTAACTCAAAGATGCTTGGCGACTATAATGACGACATGTATTTTGACGACCTGTGCAAACTGGCCATCGACTATAGCGACGGTATCGTGGAAGCCACGCCTGGCGTGGACGAAAGCTTCATGGCCTATGCTGTCGAGAAGGGACTGCCCGTAATGAAATACTCAGAAGACTTTGCCCAGAATGTAAGCACATTCTACAACCAGATATGCCCCGAAGCAGAAAAGGAAAAAGAGGAAGATTGAAACACAACAGGACACAACAGGATATAGACAAATGAGATTAAGACACATGCCTGCGATTGTACTCTGTGCAATGGCAACTATTTCTTGTGATGAAGACACAAGAGGAATCGGAGAGACGCTCACTCAGAATATCGACGACATTGTAATAGCCATAACCAACTACGGCGCCACCACGCGTTCCATCAGCGTTGACAGCGTGTACACTGCCAATGGCGAACTCTTTCTTGGTGCCATCCGTGATCCCGAGACGGGAGCCATTGTGGAGAGTGAGTTCATGGCACAGTTCAACATGATGGAAGAGAGCCATCTGCCAAAGGAAAGTCAGATGCTCTGTCGCGATGCCGACGGTAAGGTGGTGGCAGATTCGTGTGCCATCGTGCTCTATTACAATAAAAGCCAGTGCTATGGTGACTCGACGACGGCCCTGAAGATAAGAGTTTCGGAACTCGCCAAGCCCGTACCCGACAACGTGCCCCACTACACCAATTTCTCCCCAATCTCCCTTGGCTACCTGCGCGAAGGCGGTCAGAAGAAGGACATGATGTTTACCATGACCGACTATACCGTGAGCGACAGCCTGCGCCATACGGGCTACAATGCCCCAATCGTTGTGAGGTTCCAAGACGAGTACACCGCTCGCGACGGCAAGACCTACAACAACTACGGCACCTATCTACTGCGCACCTTCTATGAGCATCCGGAATACTTCAAGAACTCTTATATGTTTGTGAACAACGTCTGTCCCGGTTTCTACTTTGAGAACTTGGACGGACTGGGTGCAATGGCCAACTTTAGTATGATAGAACTGCGCGCGTACTATCACTACAAGGTAGAGAACGACACAACGACACGTATCAGCTACCTGACAGCAGCCGTGACGGGCGAGGTGCTGCAGACTACTAATATTTCCAACAGCCGCGAAGCAATCAAGACACTGGTAGACGACCCCACATGTACATACCTGAAGAGTCCTGCGGGCATATTCACCGAGGTAACGCTGCCTGTAGACGAGATTAAGGACAAGCACATCGCCGACTCGCTGATGACGGTTACCATCAGTTTCAACCGCATGAACAATCTGGAGGAACTGAAGCCCTACACCTTCAACCCGCCCCAGAACGTGATGCTTGTACAAAAGGACAGTCTCTACACCTTCTTTGAGAAAAATAGGAACTACAATAACCGTTATGCCTTCTACACCACACTCTCGAAGAATGCCTATACATTTGCCAGTTCGAGTGACATCAGTAATCTTATCACCTTGCTCTTCAACCTAAAAGAAGAAGGTCTGAAGAAAGACCCTGACTGGCTGGCGAAACATCCAAACTGGAACAAGGCCGTGCTGCTGCCCGTGACACCGCTCTATTCAAACAATTCAACGACGACGACCACATATTACAGTGGTACGGCATCGACAACCATTGTGGGTATGGAAAACGAACTGAACCTGCGTAGTACGCGACTTATCAGGGGTACAGAAGACAATCCACTCACTGTTCAGGTGGTCTATGGCCGCTTCGGTGACTAATACTTTGAAGAGAGGAAGTGGCGATGGCAGACGGATATTTAGAGAAGCACCGCGACGACTATGAGGCTCGCAAGGCCGCATGGCTCCGCAGAGAGAAACACTTGCCCAAACAGGCAGGCAGACAAAGACAGATAGAGCGCCCCGAAGACGAGGCGCTCTAATATCATTCAAACAGACACAGATAAAATGCCGAAAGTAGCAGTCGTTGGAGGCGGAGCCGCCGGATTTTTCCTCGCAATCACACTTAAAGAGATTTGTCCCCAAGCCGGAGTGACCATCTTTGAGAAGTCCCACCGAGTACTTGCCAAGGTGGCTGTCTCGGGTGGCGGGCGTTGCAACTGCACCAATTCCTTTGAGGACGTGGGTGACCTCTCAGAGGTCTACCCCCGCGGTCATCGCCTGCTCAAACGACTGTTCAGGACCTTCGGGCCACGCGATGCCTATGCGTGGTTTGAACGTCACGGCGTAAGACTCGTCACCCAAGACGACCATTGCGTATTCCCTGCTTCTCAGGATGCGCGTACCATAATCGACTGTTTCGAGACAGAAGCCCGCCGCCACGACATCAGCATCGCGACGGAAACCCGTATTGACACCCTCAGCCAGCTCGATGCCTTCGAATACATAGCCGTCACCACCGGAGGCATGCCCCGCAACAGTTTTCTGGCCGATGTGCCGATAGTAAAGCCCTTGCCCTCGCTGTTCACTTTCGCCATCGACGATGCACAACTGCACAGTCTGATGGGAACCGTGGCAGAACATGCCACCGCCACGATAGCAGGTACGAGACATAAGGGCGAAGGTGCTCTGCTCATCACACACTGGGGCATGAGCGGACCTTGCATACTGAAACTCTCAAGTCGTGCGGCCCGTCTGTTAGCCGACCATGACTATCGCATGGCGATGACCGTAAACTGGATGAGCAGCAACGATACCGACACCCAAGAAGAACTACAGCGTATCGCCACTCAACACCCAAAGAAGCAGGTGACCAACACACCACCTTTCGAGATGCCGGGACGTCTATGGAACTACCTTGTAGAAAAGACACTTGGCGAACGGATGCAGAACCGCTGGCAGAATCTCAGCTGCAAGGAAGTTAACCGACTGGTCAATGTCCTCTGCAACGACACCTATGAGACAGCAGGCCGAACGGTATTCAAAGACGAGTTCGTTACCTGTGGTGGCGTAGACCTTGCTGCTGTCAATCCGCAGACACTTGAATGCAAAACCCGGCAGAGGCTCTACTTTGCCGGTGAGGTGCTCGACATTGACGGTATAACGGGCGGTTTCAATTTCCAGGCTGCATGGACTACCGCCCACACCGTGGCACAGGCCATTGCCAATGACATCAAAAGTCTGAAAACATCATGAACGGAAAAGAAGAGAAAGTAATCATCAGCCTTGCCTCCAACTATGACCAGACGAGACAAATGGAAGCGGCAAGGGCGCATCTGGTCAATCTCCTGCAAGACGTCAAGTTTACTTCAGAACACTGGACGACACCCATAGGAACGACGAGGAAGGAACCTTACATAAATCAGTTGTGCACAGCGACTACGCAAGAAGAACCACTACAACTCATAGAGACCCTCAAGGCCTTGGAGTGCACCATGGGGCGCACCCACAATGCGGATGGAATTGTCGCCATAGACCTCGACCTGCTGCAGTATGGCGAGGTGCGCTATCACCTGAAAGACTGGGACAGAGAATATATTAAAGATTTGATTAAAGAACTATGAACAAGATATTGATTATCTGCATCTTGACGATGCTGTCAATAAATAGCCATGCAACGTCTTTTGAAGATTTCTTTGAAGATAAGACCCTGAGAATAGACTATATCTTTGCAGGCAATGACAAACACCAGGACATCTACGTAGACCAGCTCACCATGCTGCCTAAATGGTATGGCAAGCGTCAGAGACTGGATGCGGTTCCACTGAAGGGCAATGGTCAAATAATCGTACGTTCGCAGATAGACGGCAGAGTCATCTATCGCCACTCCTTCTCCACGCTGTTCCAGGAGTGGTTGGCTACCGCTGAGAGCAAGCGCACACAAAAGTCGTTTGAGAACGTCTTCCTTATCCCCTGGCCAAAATACCCCATAGACGTGACGGTAGAACTTTATGATAACCACGGTCATGTAACCACTAACATGAACCACAGCATAGACCCCACCGACATTCTGATACGGCGAGGTGGAGAAACCGGCATCACCCCCTACTCCATCCTTCAGCAGGCGGCAGACACAAGCAGGTGCATCCGCATCGCCTATGTTGCAGAAGGCTACCAAACCGATGAGATGAGCACATTCCTGGACGACTGTAAAGCAGCTACGGCATCGCTCTTTGCCCACGAGCCGTTCGGTGGATTGAGAGACCGTTTTAACATTGTGGCAGTCATGTCACCGTCGGCAGACAGCGGTACCAGCGAACCATCGAAAGGGATTTGGAAAGACACAGCCCTCGGCTCACACTTCGACACTTTCTATAGCGACCGCTACCTGACCACACTGCACCTGAAACGGCTGCACGACGTACTGGCAGGCATCCCCTACGAGCATATCATCATACTCGTCAATACCGAACACTATGGCGGTGGAGGCATCTACAACTCCTATAACCTCAGCTATACGCGTGGACGGCACTTCAAGCCAGTCGTGGTACACGAGTTTGGCCACAGTTTCGGAGGGTTGGGCGACGAGTATGACTACGGTAATGACGCCCCGACCTATTTTGCCGACACAGAGCCATGGGAGCCCAACCTCACCACACGCCACGACTTTGGCAGCAAGTGGGAGAAACTGCAGCAGCAAGGCAAGGCGGGACTCGTAGAAGGCGGCGGATATATGAAACACGGTGTGTGGCGTGCCTTCGACAATTGCCGCATGCGCACCAACGAGGAGCCGGAGTTTTGCCTTGTCTGTCGCGAGGCCCTCACGAGGTTGATTGAATTCTATACAAAACCGTAATTGCAAGTACGGTATAGTTTTTAATTATTTACTAATCACCAAATGTACAAGCTAACATTCAACATGAAGCGCCCTGTACTTGTTTTCCGACAGTTCGGAAACAAGGGGTACTCGCTGTTCAGTTGTCTGGGTCGCGAGGTGGTGTGCAGCGTACTCTCTGTAGCCACGCTGACCTACGCCTCGGCAGAAAGCGTATCGACGCATCCCGTCGTGAGCGATTCTGCAGCTATGACAACAGCCCGCGAGATGTTGCTCGAAGAGGTCAGCGTGACCGGTTCGAGGGCGCCCCTGACCAGGAGTCAGGCTGCGAGAATGGTAACTGTACTGGAACAGAGCGATATTCAGCAGGCTCCAGTACAAAGTATTAACGATTTGCTCAAGTACGCCGTTGGCGTGGATGTGCGACAGCGGGGACCTATTGGAGCACAGACCGACATCAGCATCCGCGGCGGCACGTCAGAGCAAATCATCCTGCTACTCAACGGCATCAATATCTGTGACCCACAGACCGGCCACAACGCCATGGATCTGCCAGTAGACCTGTCGGAAATAGTACGCATAGAAGTGCTTGAAGGTCCTGCCGGGCGTATCTATGGCACGTCGTCGCTGGTCGGAGCCATCAACATCGTCACCCGTCCGAAGTCATCGACCAGTGGTGACATCACACTTGAGGGCGGTTCTTTTGGCTACGGCAAGTTAAGTGCACGTGCAAACGTGAGAAGCGGACGGTGGAACAACCAATGGAGTGGCGGCTACAGTCGTAGCGACGGCTACAGCCGGGCTAAGACAGGCACGCTAAACACCGACTTCAAAGGTGGAAGGGCATTTTACCAAGGTCAGTATGAAGACGAACAACTCAGGCTGAACTGGCATCTGGGAATTGCCGACAAGGGTTGGGGATCGAGCACCTTCTACGCCTCTCCGAAGTGGCAGGCTGACGACCAGTACGAACACACCACGAAGGTCTATAGTGCTCTACAAATCGGGAGCCGTCGAGGACGTCTGCGCACCAGCGGCAGCATTTACTGGAACCAGAACAGAGACCGCTATGAAGGCTATCGCGGGCAGCCAGAGAAGATGAAATACAACTACAACCGTACCGATGTCTACGGCATCAGTCTGAACAGCTACTTCGACTGGCAGAAGACGGACAACGGCATAGCCAACCGTACCGCTTTTGGTGCGGAGCTGCGCAATGAGGACCTCGTCAGCGGTAACCTCGGAGAACCGCTGTCACAGCCCCAACATATAGGGGGGACCGACCGCGACTACACCCTTGGCCTGAACCGCACCAATATCAGTGCCTTTCTGGAACATAACGTTCTCGTGGACGGAGTGACTGTATCGGCAGGACTCGTGGCAGTAAAAAACACGTGGAGCAACATGAAGATGACAGTCTATCCAGGCGTTGACGTCAGCTACCGACCAGACAACCGTTGGACACTCCATGCCTCGTGGAACACGTCATTAAGAATGCCATCATTCACGGAAATGTACTACAAGCTCCAGGGCTATAGTGCCGACCCTCACCTGAAGCCAGAGGAGATGAGTGCTCTGGAGATAGGTGCCACACTACGCACGAAACGGTGGACAGCAAGCCTGACAGCATGGCATCACCACGGCACGAACATGATAGACTGGATTATGGATACAAGTAAAGGTAAGGATGCCGTGTGGGAAAGCGTGAACCACACCAAGGTCAACAGCATCGGCATAGAAGCCGGGGCACGGCTTACCATGGATAACTGGTATGTCGGTGCAGACTACAGCTATATCAACCAAGACAAACAGGACGACGTGAACATAGTATCACAGTATGCCCTGGAATATCTCCGTCATAAACTAGTAGGAAAGGCAGGAGTGATGCTCACGAAAAAGCTCAACCTCGGACTCGTCCTGCGCTGGCAGGATCGAGTAGGCAGCTATACCGATTTTGACGGACAGGCACACAAATACCGACCTTATGTCCTGGCAGACGCAAGGCTGACATGGCAGGAGGCGAAATGGAAGGCCTATGTGGAAGGCAACAACCTGACCGGAACCCGTTATCACGACTACGGACTCGTGGAACAGCCGGGACTTTGGGTTGTGGCAGGTGTGAATATCAGACTGTGAGCATGTAAAAAGCAGAAAAGCTTTGCGGATTTTGAAAAAATTGTGTAACTTTGCAGCCGATATTAAAAAATAGACAAGAAAGACAAAATGATTACAGTCACAAATCTAGCCATTCAATTCGGCAAGAAAGTTCTATACAAGGACGTAAATCTGAAGTTTACAGGAAATAATATTTACGGCATTATCGGTGCCAATGGTGCGGGCAAGTCTACCTTGCTCCGCGCCATTAGCGGCGAGTTGGAACCCAACAAAGGCACTGTGGAGATGCTGCCTGGTGAGCGTATGTCTGTGCTGGAGCAGGATCACTTCAAGTACGACGAGTTCTCTGTGATGGATACTGTACTGATGGGTCACAAACCGATGTGGGAGAATATGAAGGAGCGAGAGATGCTCTATGCGAAGGCAGAAATGACCGAGGAGGACGGCAACCGCGCAGCAGAGTTGGAGATGGCCTTCGCAGAAATGAACGGCTACGAAGCTGAGAGCGAGGCAGCCCAGCTTTTGCAGAACCTTGGCGTTGGCGAAGGACAGCACTATAAGCAGATGTCGGAGATATCCAACAACGAGAAAGTGCGCGTGATGTTGGCCAAAGCCCTTTTCGGACACCCGGACAACCTGTTGCTCGACGAGCCCACCAACGACCTCGACCTTGAGACCGTACAGTGGCTGGAAGAATATCTTTCCAATCTGGAACAATGTGTGCTCGTGGTCTCGCACGACCGTCACTTCCTCGACGCGGTGTCTACTCAGACCGTCGACATCGACTTCGGTAAGGTGACCTTGTTCTCGGGTAACTACTCCTTCTGGTATGAGTCGTCGCAGCTTGCCCTCAGACAGGCTCAGAACCAGAAAATGAAAGCAGAGGAGAAGCGTAAGCAGTTGGAGGAGTTTATCCGTCGCTTCTCTGCCAACGTAGCCAAGTCGAAGCAGACCACCTCGCGCAAGAAGATGCTTGAGAAACTCAATGTGGAAGAAATCACGCCCTCGACACGCAAGTATCCGGGGATTATCTTTCAGATGGAACGCGAGCCAGGCACCCAAATTCTTGAGGTGGAGGGCCTGAAGGCCGTAGATACCGACGGAACCGTGCTTTTCGACAACGTTTCATTTACTATTGAGAAGGGCCAGAAGACCGTCTTTCTGTCGCATAACCCCAAGGCTATGACAGCACTTTTCGAAATCATCAACGGTAACCGTGAGGCACAGGCCGGTACTTATAAATGGGGCGTGACGATTACCACAGCCTATCTTCCACTCGATAACACAGCCTTCTTCCAGTCGGAAATGAACCTCGTGGACTGGCTCTCGCAATGGGGACCAGGCAATGAGGTGACGATGAAATCATTCCTTGGCCGTATGCTCTTCAAAGAAGAAGATGTACTGAAACATGTCAACGTGCTCAGTGGTGGCGAGAAGATGCGCTGCATGATAGCCAGGATGCAGTTGAAGAATGCCAACTGCCTGATACTCGACACTCCAACCAACCACCTCGACCTGGAGTCGATACAAGCATTCAACAACAACCTGATACAGTTCAAGGGTAATATCCTCTTTGCATCCCACGACCATGAGTTTATCAACACTGTGGCCGATCGTATCATTGAACTGACGCCCAAAGGCACTATTGACAAGCTCATGACCTACGACGACTATATCTACGACGAGGCCATCAAGGAACAGAAGGCGAAGATGTATATGTGACACACGTAGCGAGTCGGCACGGAATTTGCTATAGAGACACTAAAGACCATAAAATAAAACGCTATTATGACAGAAAAAGATATCAACATCGAAGGTGAGGAAACATTGAACGAACAGGTGGAAGAGACTGACAAAACGTCAGACATCGACCAGGACGCTGACGTGCAGGAAGAGCAGGAAGAGACTACCGACCCGCTGGAAGCTGCACAGAAAGAGATAGAGGAGTTGAAGAACAAGCACCTCTATCTCGTGGCAGAATATGACAACTACCGCAAGCGTACGCTGAAGGAACGTGCCGAGCTGATACTTAATGGTGGTGAGAAGGTGATTGCAGCTATATTGCCTGTGCTCGACGACATGGAGCGCGCCATGGAGAACGGTGAAAAGACCGATGACCCGGCGGTGCTGCGCGAGGGCATGACGCTCATCCACCAAAAATTCATTAAGATTCTGGAAAATCAGGGCGTCAGCAGGATAGAAACCGAGAATGCCGATTTCGACACAGACATCCATGAGGCCGTGGCTATGGTGCCTGGTATGGGAGATGACAAGAAGGGCAAGGTCATAGACTGCCTGCAGCAGGGTTACAAACTACACGACAAGGTGATACGCCATGCCAAAGTAGCAGTCGGGCAATAACGGGAACAAAAACAGAAAGTGAAAAAACAAAAACAGCAGAAAGAAGATAATGGCACAAAAGCGTGACTACTATGAGGTGCTGGGGGTGGAAAAGACCGCATCGGAGGACGAGATTAAGAAAGCATACCGCAAGATAGCGATCAAGTACCACCCAGACAGAAACCCCGGCGACAAAGAGGCAGAAGAGAAATTCAAGGAGGCTGCCGAGGCCTACAACGTGTTACATGACCCAAAGAGCCGTCAACAGTACGACCAATTTGGTTTTTCTGGTCCCGGCGCTGGAGGCGGATTCGACTACAGTGGTTTCGGAGGCGCGTCAATGAATATGGACGATATTTTCTCTATGTTCGGAGATATCTTTGGTGGTCACGGATTCAGTGGCTTTGGCGGCAGTGCCCGCAGGCCGCAGCAACACAGAGGAAGCGACCTCCGACTGAAGGTGAGGCTCACGCTACAGGAAATCAATACCGGTGTTACCAAAAAGTTCAAGGTGCGCAAGGACGTACCATGCAGCCATTGTCATGGAACGGGAGCGGAAGACGGCAGCGGTATGGAGGAATGTCCGACATGTCACGGCAGGGGTGTCATCACACATACCACCCAGAGTATCTTTGGCATGATGCAGCAGCAGAGTATCTGTCCCACCTGCAATGGTGAGGGACATGTCATCAAGAACAAGTGCCGCGAATGTGGCGGCACTGGCGTGCAGAAAGGCGAGGAAGTTGTAGAGATAAAAATCCCCGCTGGTGTTGCAGAAGGTATGGTAGTAAACATTCCTGGAAAAGGTAATGCCGGACGTCACAACGGAGTCAGCGGAGACATACAGGTCTTTATCGAGGAAGAAGAGAACGAACTCTTTGTCCGAGATGGCAACGACCTTATCTACAACCTGCTGCTTGACTTCCCCACTGCCGCTTTAGGTGGTGAGGTGGAGATTCCGACCATCGAAGGCGGTAAACTGAAAGTGAAACTGGACGGCGGCACACAGCCCGGCAAGACCCTGCGGTTGAGAGGCAAGGGACTGCCTGCCGTACAAGGCTACGGTAATGGCAAGGGAGACCTTGTGGTCAATATCAGCGTATATGTGCCCAAGACGCTTAGCCGCGAAGAGAGACAGGCTATAGAACACTTCCGTAGCAGCGACAACTTCAAAGGCGACAAGCAGACGAAAGACAGCATCTTCCAGCGCTTCAAGAACTACTTTAACTGAAAAGTAACCTCCGATGACATACAAAGAGACATGTGACTATCTGTACAAACAGACTCCGATGTTCGAAAGCCAGGGTGTCGGTGCCTATAAGGAAGGCCTTGAGAATACCCTCAAACTGGACGAACACTTCGGACATCCTCACCGGGACTTCCGGACGATTCACGTTGCAGGAACTAACGGGAAAGGCTCTTGCGCACACACCATATCGGCCATCCTGCAGGAGTGCGGCTACAAAGTCGGTCTCTACACTTCACCTCATCTGGTAGACTTTAGCGAACGGATACGCATAAACGGCTGTCCGATAGCAGAAAACTATGTGGTAGACTTCGTGGAAAAGGAGAAGGCTTTCTTCGAGCCTCTGCATCCTTCTTTCTTCGAAGTGACCACGGCATTGGCTTTCAAATACTTCAGAGACATGCAGGTGGATATAGCCGTCATAGAAGTCGGACTGGGAGGGCGTCTCGACTGCACAAACATCATTACGCCTATATTGTCTGTCATCACCAACATCAGTTTCGACCACACCCAACTTCTGGGAAATTCTCTGGAGCAAATTGCAATGGAGAAGGCTGGTATTATTAAAAAAGGTGTACCCGTGGTCATCGGTGAGACGACACCCGAGACACGAGTTGTATTCGAAAGCGTGGCAAGCGAGGTTGGAGCGCCTATCACTTATGCCGAAGATACCCCGGAAGTGTTATCGGTTAGTCTACAGAACGGGAAGATGCACTATGACACGCGCAGTTTCGGTCAGTTGGAAGGTGAGCTTTGCGGTATCTATCAGGAGAAGAACACTAATACCGTACTCCATGCGGTGAAAGAATTGGAAAAGCAGGGGTATCTCTATCTGGACAAGCACGATGATGGCAGCAGTAAATGCCAGGAGGTGACAGAAGGCTTTGCGGAGGTCTCCAGGATTACAGGACTGAAGGGTCGTTGGCAGGTCATTTCAGAGGCCCCCCTGACGGTATGTGACACAGGTCACAACGTTGCGGGATGGACGTATCTCAGCCAACAGATTTCACAAGTTGAGTGCTTTCGCAAACATATTGTGTTTGGCGCCGTAGAAGACAAAGACATAGACGGTATGATGGCACTTCTGCCAAAGGATGCCATCTATTACTTCACGAAGGCCAAAAATCACAGGGCTATCTCAGAAAATGTCTTAAAGGTACTTGGCAATCAGATAGGACTAAAGGGAGAAAGCTATCCCTCCGTGGCTGTGGCTGTTGAAGCCGCCCGGAGTGAGGCTGTGAAAGGAGATTTCATCTTCATCGGAGGCAGTTCATATATCGTTGCTGATTTCCTAAAAAGCTATATTTAGTGTTTTTTAAGATATTGCACAGTATTTTTTCCCCGTTTCTTTTGCGCGTTTGAAATTTTTTCTGTTACTTTGCAACATCATAGTAACTAAAGACATTCAAATATGGCGAACACAACAGAAACAGCGAATTTGTGTGGTCTGAAAAGAGAAGATTTTCAGACTACTATCAATGGAAAGAAAACCGATTTGTACATCCTCAGAAACCGTAAAGGCTTCGAAGTAGCTATCAGTAACTATGGTGGTGCTATCTGCGCTATCATGGTACCAGATAAGGATGGCAAGGTGGCCAATGTCATTCAAGGACATGCCAATATCCAACAGTTAACAAGTGGTAAAGAGGTGTACTTGTCGACACTCATCGGGCGTTTTGGCAACCGTATCAACAAAGGGCAGTTCACACTGAACGGTAAGGACTATCAGGTAGCCATTAACGACGGTCCTAACCATCTGCATGGCGGTCCTACAGGTTTCCATGCCAGAATATGGGATGCCCGTCAGATGGGGCCGCGCTCGTTGGCTCTGCATCGCATCTCATCATATGGTGAGGAAGGGTTCACGGGAGAGTTAGATGTCACTGTAGAATTCACATTCTCAGATCAGAATGAACTGATTATCGAGTATCTGGCCACAACTAACAAGAAGACCATTGTCAACCTGACACACCATGCCTTCTTCTCACTCGCAGGCACGGCAGACCCCACACCGACAGTAGACGACTTACTGTGTGAGATTAATGCAGACTTTTACGTTCCTACAGACGATACCGCCATTCCTACAGGCGAGATTTTGAAGGTTGCAGGCACGCCGTTCGACTTCCGCACACCGAAGGCCATTGGCAAGGACATCGATGCCGACCATGAGCAAATTAAGTTCGGACATGGCTACGATCACAACTATGTACTTAATAAGAAGGAGGTGGGTGAACTGAGTTTCGCTGCCAGACTTACCGATCCAAAGAGTGGACGTACGATGGAATGCTATACCACGGAACCAGGTATGCAACTATATACCGCAAACTACGCCAACGGCTACAAGGGAGCAAACGGTGCTACCTTCCCCCGTCGTTCTGCAGTTTGCCTGGAATGTCAGCATTTCCCTGATTCCCCGAATCGTCCATACTTCCCCAGTGTTGTGCTTCATCCGGGTGAGCGTTATAAGCAGAAGACAATATATCGCTTTGGCGTAGTCGAGTAAACCGTTATAACGAAAAACCTGCAAAAAAATGACAGAGACAAAGAATAATGGCAAGTTGATTGCCATCATTACGATGTGTTTCATCTTTGCGATGATCAGCTTCGTAACCAACATGGGTGCGCCATTCGGCAATATTTGGGGATTTGAATATCCGTTTGCCAAGGCATGGGGTAACTTGATGAATTTTGCAGCCTACCTGTTCATGGGCATACCCGCAGGTAAGATGCTGACAAAATACGGCTACAAGAAGACAGCCCTTTGCGCACTCATTGTGGGAATCCTGGGACTTGCACTGCAGTATGTGTCAAGCCTTGTAGGTGCTGGTACCTATGTATTTACCTACGACAATGTCCCTGTGGCCCTCAATCTGGTCATCTATCTTCTGGGTGCCTTCATCTGTGGCTTCTGTGTCTGTATGCTGAATACCGTTGTAAACCCCATGCTGAACCTTCTTGGCGGTGGTGGAAACAAAGGTAACCAACTCATTCAGGTGGGCGGCACGCTTAACTCGCTGACTGGAACACTGACGCCGCTACTGGCAGGAATCCTCGTGGGTACTGTGACGGCAGAGACCAGTATGGGTGATGTGGCACCGTTGCTGTTCATCGGCATGGCCGTCTTTGCAATCTCATTTGTGATAATCAGCCGCGTAGCTATACCCGAACCGACTCTTGGCAAAGTGTCACCGCAATATGAGCATAGTCCTTTGGCTTTTCGCCATTGTCTGCTGGGAGTGATTGCCATTTTCTTCTATGTGGGTATTGAGATAGGTATTCCCATGGAGCTTAACTTCTATGTGACTGATCTTGGCTTTGAAGGTGCTGCAGCCATTGGCGGCACGCTTGCCGCAGCCTATTGGCTTCTGATGATGGTCGGACGTGCATGCTCAAGTGCTATCTCAGGTAAAGTGTCTACCAAACTGCAACTGAGCATCGTTTCTTCTGTTGCCATATTGCTGCTGGTTATTGCCATCTTCATGCCGGAAAGCATCACTTTTGCCATCAGTGGACATAATGTACCAGCCAAGAGCATATTGATAGCAGTTTGCGGTCTTTGCACCTCTATCATGTGGGGAGGAATCTTCAACCTCTCCGTTGAAGGATTGGGCAAATATACAGAAGCTGCTTCGGGCATTTTCATGACGATGGTGGTAGGCGGTGGCATCATGCCCCTCATTCAGGAGAGTATCGCCAAAAGTGCTGGACCTATTGCTAGCTATTGGCTTGTAATAGCCATGCTGGCTTACATCTTGTTCTACGCACTTGTAGGTTGTAAAAACGTGAATACCGACATCAAGGTAGACTAATGTAATAATTCTTAAATCGAAATTAATAAATCAAGAATCATTATGATGGATATTGAATTTGTAAGAAGTCGTTTTATCAAGCATTTTGATGGTAAGACTGGTAATGTATATGCTTCTCCGGGACGTATCAACCTCATTGGCGAACACACAGATTACAATGGTGGCTTCGTGTTCCCCGGTGCAGTAGACAAGGGTGTAATGGCAGAGATGCGTGCCAATGGCACCGAGGATACAGTGATGGCTTATGCTATCGACCTTAAAGACCGTGTGGATTTCAAGTTAAGCGATACTAAAGGACCTAAGGCTTCATGGGCAAGATATATCTATGGTATCGCTCTGGAGATGAAGAAGTTGGGAGTCCTTGTTAAAGGTTTCAATATAGCATTTGCCGGTGACGTACCCCTTGGTGCCGGTATGTCTTCATCTGCCGCTATGGAGAGTTGTTTCGCCTGCGGTCTCAACGACATCTTTGGCGATAACAAAGTGAGCCAGTGGGATATGGTTCTCGCTGGTCAGGCTACAGAACATAACTACTGTGGCGTAAATTGTGGTATCATGGACCAGTTTGCTTCCGTATTCGGTAAGGCTGGCTGCCTGATGCGCCTTGACTGTCGCAGCCGCGAATTCGAGTACTTCCCATTCAAGCCCGACGGCTACCGCCTGGTACTGCTCGATTCTGTCGTAAAACATCAATTGGCCGGATCTCCCTACAATGACCGTCGTAACTCCTGCGAAAATGTGGTAAAGCACATTGCTGCCAAGCACCCTGAAGGAAAGTTTGAGACCTTGCGTGACTGTACGTGGGAACAACTTGAGGAGGTGAAAGAGGAAGTTGGCGCAGAAGACTACAAACGCGCAAAGTTCGTACTCGGTGAGAAAGACCGCGTATTGGCAGTCTGTGACGCACTAACCGAAGGTGACTACGAGAAAGTTGGCGAGATGATGTACAAAACGCATGAAGGTCTCTCTAAAGACTACGAAGTATCATGCGAAGAGCTTGATTTCCTGAATGAGATTGCTAAGGAAAATGGTGTGACTGGCTCCCGTATTATGGGAGGCGGCTTTGGTGGCTGCACAATCAATCTCGTCCGCAACGATCTCTATCGGAAGTTTATCGAAGACGCCAAGAAGAGGTTTAATGAAAAATATGGCCACGAACCGAAAGTCTACGATGTTGTCATCGGTGATGGCTCACGGAAGATTTGCTAAGACCAATAAAACACCTTTTTTGTGTTTATAAACGTTAAATTATGGCGGTAAAGTGTAAAAACAACACTTTACCGCCAAATTTTATCTCTTTTTTTATTGTTAATTCAGAAATATATTGTAAATTTACACCCAATTTACAATCAATAACTACAAATAACTTAAAACAAGTGATAATGAAATCATTCAAAGCAAGTATTTTAGGCATAAGTGCAACTGCACTGATGCTTGCAGCCTGTGGTGGAAATCAGCAGGCTTCAGAATTGACAGTTTCTGGTCTTGATCCTGCCAAGTTTGACACAACAATCAATAACAAGCCAGTAAAACTCTTCACATTGAAGAATGACAAAGGCATGGAGGTGTGTATAACCAATTACGGCGGTCGCGTGGTATCGTTATGTGTTCCTGACAAGAACAACAAGCCAACAGATGTGGTACTCGGATTCGACAACATTGCGCAGTATGCCGATACCATCAACACACCGTCAGACTACGGATCAAGTGTGGGACGATACGCCAACCGCATCAAAGACGGAAAGTTCAAACTGAATGGAACAGACTTTCAGTTGAAGAAGAACGATGGCCCCAATAGTCTGCATGGAGGAGGCAACACAGGATGGATGCACTGTGTGTACGATGCCGAACAGATTGGCGATTCTATCCTAAGACTGACCATCGTGGCTACAGACGGAGAGAACGGATTCCCCGGCAAGGTAATGGCTGTCACCACATACAAAGTAACATCAGACAATATTCTGGACATGACTTGGGAGGCAGAGACGGACAAGCCAACCATCATCAATCAAACAAATCACAACTATTACAATTTGAGTGGCGACTTTACACAGCCGGGCTATGATCAGGTGCTCTATGTTAATGCAGACAACTTCACCCCGAGCGACAAGTTGTATATACCTACTGGTGAAATCAAGCCAGTAGAAGGAACACCTATGGATTTCCGTACTCCTCACGCCATTGGAGACAGTATTCAGTCGACGTATGACCAAATTCAGAATGCGACAGGCTATGATCATAATTTCTGCTTGAACACCTTCAAGGACGGTAAAGGTGATGACACACAAGTCTGTGCAAGTCTCTACTCACCTAAGACAGGCATTTTCATGGAAATGTACACTAATGAACCCGGTGTCCAGGTCTATTCAGGCAATTTCCAGGGGGTAGGTCCCGATGCAAAGATTGCTCGCAAAAAAGGGCTTACCTATCCGAAGCATGTCAGCGTATGCCTGGAGAGCCAGAAATATCCAGACTCCCCCAACCATCCCGACTGGATACAGCCTGTACTGAATCCTGGCGAGAAGTATTATAGCCATGCAGCCTACAAGTTCTCTGTGAAATAAACAATAATCCGTAAATAAAGTAAATTGTAAATTATCATGAATTGGAGTTCACATGAATTCATCTGGCTCGATTGGGCGGTTCTCGCCATCGGCCTTTGTGGAGTGGTGGCAGCAGTATGGTATGCCATCTGGAAAGACAAGAAATCACAGCAGGGCGAAGATTCTTCTGCCTACCTGTTCGGAAAGGGAGAACCCTGGTATGTGATTGGTATGGCAATTTTTGCTGCCAACATCGGTTCGGAGCATCTTGTTGGTCTTGCCGGCACCGGAGCCAAAAGTGGTGTAGGTATGGCACACTGGGAAATGCAGGGATGGATGATCCTGATTCTCGGTTGGCTGTTTGTGCCTTTTTATCAGTTAATGATTAACAAGATGGGCAAAATCATTACCATGCCCGACTTCCTGAAATTCCGTTATACCAAACGAACGGGCTACTGGCTGTCTGTCATCACGTTGGTGGCTTACATTCTGACAAAGGTGAGCGTGACAGCCCTGACGGGTGGTATCTTCTTCAAGTATCTCTGGGGATTAAACTTCTGGTACGGAGCCATCGGTCTGATTCTCATTACAGCTGTATTCACGGTCTTCGGAGGCATGAAAGGTGTCATGACACTTTCCACAATCCAGACACCTATTCTTATTATTGGTTCGTTCCTTGTGCTGTTCCTTGGCTTATCTGCTCTTGGCGGTGGTAACATTGCTGAAGGATGGACAAACATGATGGACTACTGCGGACAACTCAACAACGGCTATGGCACGACCCACATGTTCCACTGGGAAGAAGGTGATTCCATGTATCACGAGTATCCCGGCTTTGTGGTGTTCATCGGTGCCTCAATCATTGGCTTCTGGTACTGGTGTACCGACCAGCACATCGTTCAGCGTGTACTCGGTCAGGTGCCTGGTGAGGATAATGCAGAGGTAATCAAGCGTGCCCGTCGCGGTACTATCGCTGCCGGTTTCTTCAAGGTACTCCCATGCTTCATGTTCCTCATTCCGGGTATGATTGCAGCAGCCCTGGCACAGAAAGGCGTATTCGAGATGGAAAACACCGATGCTGCTTTTGCCATCATGGTACAGCAGGTGCTGCCTGCAGGTATCAAGGGTATCGTTACTATCGGATTCATTTGCGCCCTCGTAGCCTCCCTGGCTGCATTCTTCAACAGTTGTGCCACACTCTTCACCGAAGACTTCTATAAGCCTTTGAAGAAGGGCATGAGTGAAGAGCACTACGTGTTTGTCGGCCGTGTAGCTACTGTCGTAGTCGTCATCCTGGGCTTTGCCTGGTTACCCATCATGATGGGTATGGACACGCTCTATAACTATCTCCAGGGCATCCAGTCGCTTCTGGCTCCCGCCATGGTCGTCATCTTTGCCTGCGGTATCCTAAGCAAGACCGTCACTCCGAAAGCTGGTGAATATACCCTGATTGTAGGCTTCCTTATTGGAATGGTCCGCTTGGCCACTAATGTGATAACTGATACGGGCCGTGCTACTATGGACGGTGCCTTCTGGAATGCCACTACATGGTTCTGGCAAACCAACTGGCTTGTTTTCGAGTGCTGGCTGTTGGTATTCCTGCTCATCTTCATCTTCGCCGTATCGAAATTTACACCTGCTCCCACAGCGGCTCAAATTGATGCCATTACCTTCACAAGCGATTTTAAGAAGTCCATCAAAGAGAGCTGGGGCATGTTCGATGTGATTGGCACACTGATTGTAATCGGCCTTTGCGCATGCTTCTATTGGTACTTCTGGTAATCAATATAGCGTTAGATAACAGATAGCAATAACAAACAATTTAAAAAGCAATAAATGACAGGTTTCTATGACGAACATTCCAAAGTATGGCTTGCAGTCGACTGCATTATCTTTGGATTTGATGAAGGACAGCTGAAAATACTTATCGGCCGTCGTCAGATGAACCCTGGTCGTGGCGAATGGAGCCTCTACGGAGGCTTCGTTCGCGGTGATGAGAGTGTTGACGATGCCGCCGGTCGGGTGCTATACGAACTTACAGGCATTAAGACCCTCTATATGAGACAAGTCGGTGCATTTGGCAAGATTGACCGTGACCCAGGGGAGCGTGTTGTATCAATAGCCTATTATGTCTTCATCAATGTAAAAGACTATGATGACCGCATGCGCTTGGAACGGAATCTGATGTGGGTGGATATCAAAGATATTCCCCCACTCTATTCCGACCACAATGAGATGGTCGAAAAAGCCCTGAAAATGATGAGGCAAAAGATGTCTACGGAACCTGTAGCCTTCCGTTTACTGCCTAATCTTTTCACATTGACACAACTGCAACACCTCTATGAGGTTGTCTATGGTGTTGCACTTGACAAGCGCAATTTCCGTAAACGTATCAAAGATATTAATTGTATTGAAAAAACAGAGTTAATTGATAAATCAGGGTCGAAGCGTGGAGCTGCACTTTTTCGTTTCAACAAGAAGCTTTACGATGAAACCTTACACTTTAAACTATAATTTACTATGTTAGAAGAACTTAAGCAAAAAGTATTCAAGGCAAATCTTGACCTTGTAAAACAAGGATTAGTGATTTTCACTTGGGGAAATGTATCAGGTATTGACCGTGAAAAAGGACTTGTAGTCATCAAGCCTTCCGGTGTCGACTACGATGTGATGAAAGCAAGCGACATGGTGGTGGTCGATCTTAAGACTGGAGAGGTTGTAGATGGTGAGCTTAACCCATCATCTGACACACCGACACACCTTGTTTTATATAAGGCGTTCCCGAATATCCAGGGCGTTGTTCACACCCACTCTACCTATGCTACCGCCTTTGCTCAGGCAGGCCGTGACATACCCAACATCGGTACGACTCATGCCGACTATTTCTATCAGGATATTCCTTGTACCCGCGACATGACTGAAGCAGAGGTGAAAGGTAATTATGAATTGGAGACCGGCAATGTCATTGTCGATGAAATCCTGAACATCCGCAAAATCAATCCCGACCACACCCCAGCCGTACTGGTCAAGAACCATGGACCTTTCTCTTGGGGAACTTCGCCCGACAATGCTGTCTATAATGCAAAAGTCATGGAGCAATGCGCCAAGATGGCTTTCGTATCATTCTCTGTGAATCCCAACACGACAATGAATCCCTTACTTGTGGAGAAGCATTATATGCGCAAGCACGGTCCCAATGCGTATTACGGACAGAAAGGACAGAAGCATTAATTCAACAACTTAAAATAACTTAAAACAAAAAGAACAATGGTTAAGGCATTTGAAAATTATGAGATTTGGTGGGTAACTGGTGCACAGTTACTGTATGGAGGTGACGCAGTCATTGCTGTAGATGCACATTCCAAGGAAATGGTTGATGGTCTCAACAATAGTGGCATCATTCCTATCAAAGTCGTTTATAAGGGTACTGCCAATAGCAGCAAAGAGGTGGAGAACGTCATGAAGGCCGCCAACAACGATGACAAGTGTATAGGTATCATCACCTGGATGCACACCTTCTCCCCTGCCAAGATGTGGATTAAGGGCTTGCAGGATCTGCAGAAGCCTCTGCTCCACTTCCACACCCAGTATAACGCAGAAATTCCCTGGGAGACGATGGATATGGACTTCATGAACCTCAACCAGAGTGCTCACGGTGATATCGAATTCGGACATATCTGCACACGTATGCGCGTTCCCCGCAAAGTGGTCTGCGGCTACTGGAAGGACGAGGCCGCTCAAAAGCAGATTGCCACATGGGCACGCGTTGCAGCAGGTGTCGCTGATGCCAAGAACGTACGCTGTCTGATGTTTGGCATGAACATGAACAATGTGGCTGTTACCGATGGTGACCGCGTTGAGTTTGAGCAACGCCTGGGCTACCACGTAGACTACTATCCCGTCAGCTCTCTGATGGACTACTTCAAGAAAGTGACAGACGAAGAAGCTGATACACTTGTTGAGGAATACAAGAAGGAATACACCATCAAGATTGATGAGAGCGGAGAAGAAGTTTATTGGCAGAAGGTGAAGAATGCTGCCAAAGCAGAGATTGCCCTCCGCCGCGTATTGAAGGATGAAGGAGCAACCGCCTTCACCACCAACTTCGACGACCTTGGTGATGCAGACATCAATGATCCGAACTTTGTTGGCTTTGATCAGATTCCTGGTCTTGCTTCTCAGCGCCTCATGGCAGAAGGCTATGGCTTCGGTGCCGAGGGAGACTGGAAGACAGCCTGCCTCTACCGTACGCTGTGGGTGATTTCACAGGGACTGCCTACCGGTTGCTCGTTCCTGGAGGACTACACCCTCAATTTCGCCGGCGACCGTTCGTCGTGCCTGCAGAGCCACATGCTCGAAGTATGTCCGCTCATCGCTGTCGATAAGCCAAAGCTGGAGGTGCATTTCCTTGGCATCGGTATCCGCAAACAGCAAACCGCACGCCTGGTGTTCACTTCTAAGGTTGGCCGCGGAATCAAGGCTACCGTAGTGGACCTCGGTAACCGCTTCCGCCTGATTTCTCAGGAAGTGGAGTGCATCGAGCCAAAGCCTATGCCAAACCTCCCCGTTGCCTCTGCACTTTGGGTACCCCAGCCCACATTCGAAATTGGAGCAGGTGCTTGGATTCTTGCTGGTGGAACTCACCACAGCGCATTCTCATACGATATCACAGAAGAATACTGGGAAGACTTTGCTGAGATGCTTGGTATTGAGTATGTCAAGATCAACAAGCAAACTAAGACCTACGAATTCAAACAGCAGCTTCAGAACAACGAAATTTATTACATGTTGAATAAAGCCCTGAAGTAAGATATGACAGCAAAACAAGTAATCGAAAGCGGTAAAGCCATACTCGGTATCGAGTTTGGCTCTACCCGCATCAAGGCCGTCCTCATCGACGAGGAGAACAAACCTATTGCCCAGGGAAGCCACGAATGGGAGAACCAACTGGTAGACGGACTCTGGACCTACTCTACCGAAGCCATCTGGTATGGTCTTCAAGACTGTTATGCAGAATTGCGCAAGGATGTGCAGAAGCAGTATGACTGTGAGATAGAGAGCCTTGCAGCCATTGGCTTCTCTGCCATGATGCACGGCTACATGGCTTTCAACGAAGAGAAAGAGATTCTCGTGCCTTTCCGTACATGGCGTAACACCAATACCGGCAAGGCTGCAGCTGAACTTTCGAAACTGTTCAATTACAACATACCCCTCCGCTGGAGTATCAGCCACCTCTACGAGGCTATTCTTGACAATGAGGAGCATGTCGGCGACATCAAGTACTTAACCACACTCGCAGGCTATGTTCATTGGCAGGTTACAGGCCAGTTTGTTCTCGGAGTCGGTGATGCCTCTGGTATGATTCCCGTCGACCCTGCCACAAAGACCTACGATGCAGAAATGGTGCGCAAGTTCGATGAACTCGTTGCCCCAAGAGGTTTCTCATGGAAACTTCTCGACATACTGCCAAAGTCGTTGAATGCAGGCGAGAACGCCGGATTCCTGACTCCCGAGGGTGCCAAGAAACTCGACGTTAGCGGTCACCTGAAAGCAGGTATCCCCGTATGTCCGCCAGAAGGTGATGCTGGCACAGGCATGGCAGCCACCAACGCAGTCAAACAACGCACCGGCAACGTTTCTGCAGGTACCTCTTCGTTCTCTATGATTGTATTGGAGAAGCCATTGTCGAAACCTTACGAGATGATTGACATGGTTACGACTCCCGACGGTTCACTCGTGGCAATGGTTCACTGCAACAACTGCACATCAGACATCAATGCCTGGGTGGGTCTCTTCAAGGAGTATCAGCAATTACTCGGTATTCCTGTAGACATGAACGAGCTTTACGGCAAGCTCTTCAACAAGGCCCTCGAAGGCGACACCGACTGCGGCGGACTGATGGCATACAACTACGTCAGCGGCGAGCCTGTTACAGGTCTTCAGGAAGGACGCCCCATGTTCGTACGCTCAGCCAATGACAAGTTTAATCTGGCAAACTTCATGCGTGCCCATCTCTATGGCGCCATCGGTGTGCTCAAGATAGGAAACGACATCCTGTTTAAGGAAGAGAACATCAAGGTCGATCGTATCACCGGCCATGGCGGCTATTTCAAGACACCGGGCGTAGGTCAGCGTATGCTTGCTGCTGCCCTTAATTCGCCAATCTCTGTCATGGAGACAGCAGGAGAAGGCGGTGCATGGGGTATTGCATTGTTGGCAGGATACATGGTGAACAATCCCAATAAACTGTCTCTCGCCGACTATCTCGAGGAAGTTGTCTTTGCAGGCAATAAGGGCGTATCTGTCGCCCCCACTTCCGAAGATGTTGCCGGATTCGAAAAGTATATTGAGAACTACAAACGTGGCCTTGCCATCGAACAGTGCGCAGTCAAAAACAAAAACTAACTTGGATAAGTGGGGGGATTTCCCCCACCTATCCGTCTTAAATAATAAAGACTAACGTTATGAAGAAACTACTCATCACACTATCAATCGTAGCATTCTCACTACCAACTCAGGCAGGCAATACAAGAGCCGTTATCCATGCAGACCAACAGGGAGACACCATCCCCAAGGAAATCTACGGCCAGTTTGCCGAGCATCTTGGCTCCTGCATCTACGGCGGCCTCTGGGTAGGAGAAAAATCACAGATACCCAACATCAATGGCTATCGCAAGGACGTCTTCGAGGCACTCAAGGCACTCCAGATTCCTGTGCTCCGCTGGCCGGGCGGCTGTTTTGCCGATGAATACCACTGGATGGACGGTATCGGTCCGAAGGAGAAGCGGCCTTCGATGAAAAACAACAACTGGGGAGGTACTATCGAGGACAATTCCTTTGGTACCCACGAATTTCTTAATCTCTGCGAGATGTTGGGCTGCGAACCCTACATTAGCGGTAATGTCGGTTCTGGAACTGTTGAAGAACTGGCCAAATGGGTGGAATATATGACCTCTGAAGACGGTACACCAATGGCCAAGCTCCGCAAAGAGAATGGCCGTGAGAAGCCCTGGAAAGTGAAGTTCCTCGGTGTAGGCAATGAGTCTTGGGGATGTGGTGGCAACATGCGCCCCGAGTACTACAGTGACCTCTATCGCCGTTACAGCGTCTATTGCCGCAACTACGACGGCAATAAACTCTATAAGATTGCGTCTGGTGCCAGTGACTATGACTACGACTGGACAGAGACCCTGATGGACCGCGTAGGCAACCGGATGAATGGTGTCAGCCTGCATTACTATACAGTTACTGGTTGGGACGGTTCCAAAGGTTCTGCACTCAACTTCGACAACGACCAATACTATTGGACACTAGGCAAATGCCTTGAGATCGAAGAGGTCATCAAGAAGCACAAAGCCATTATGGACAAGAAAGACCCCAAGAAGCGTATCGGTCTGCTCGTCGACGAGTGGGGTACTTGGTGGGACGAGGAGCCAGGCACCATCCGTGGTCACCTCTATCAGCAGAATGCCCTTCGTGATGCCTTTGTGGCAGCCTTGTCGCTGAACGTGTTCCATCGCCACACCGACCGTGTGAAGATGACCAATATTGCCCAGGTGGTCAACGTGCTCCAGTCGATGATCCTCACCGACCAGAAAGGCACAGGCCACATGGTACTCACGCCCACCTATCATGTCTTCCAGATGTACACGCCTTTCCAGGAGGCCACCTTCCTGCCTGTAGACATTGACAGCGAAGTCATCTCTGTCAGCAAGGCGTATTTCAAGGACAAGAAAGAGAAGCCCGAAGGCTATCGTCCCCTACCCCTTCTGTCGGCATCAGCTGCCAAGACCAAGGACGGTTCTATCGTGCTTTCACTGACCAATGTCAGTCTCGACAAAGAGCAGACCGTCGACTTCCAGATAGACGGCTTCAAGGCCAAGACCGTCAGCGGACGTATCCTGACCTCCAAGAACGTGGCAGACTACAATGACTTCAGCACACCTTCCAAGGTGATGCCAGTCGACTTCAAGGGTGCCAAGATCAACAAAGGAATACTGAGCGTAAAAGTTCCGGCAAAGTCAATTATCGTATTAAACATCAAATAAACTAATTATGAACGACAACAAAGTAATGAACATGGCAGCGGACAATATCCGTATCCTCGCTGCCTCTATGGTTGAAAAGGCTAAGTCTGGTCATCCGGGCGGAGCCATGGGTGGTGCAGATTTCATCAACACCCTCTATAGTGAATATCTTGTCTACGACCCAGAGCATCCTGAGTGGGAAGGCCGCGACCGCTTCTTCCTCGATCCCGGTCACATGGCTCCCATGCTCTACTCCCAGCTCGCCCTTATCGGAAAGTTCACCCTTGAGGATCTGAAGAATCTGCGCCAGTGGGGTTCCGTTACACCCGGACACCCCGAGCGCGAGATTGCCCGTGGCATTGAGAACACCTCCGGTCCTCTCGGACAGGGCCACACCTTCGCCGTCGGTGCCGCCATCGCAGCCAAGTTCCTCAAGGCTAAGCTCGGTGAGGAAGTGATGGGCCAGACTATCTATGCCTACATCTCTGACGGTGGCGTTCAGGAAGAGATTTCGCAAGGTGCAGGCCGTATTGCCGGTAACCTGGGACTCGACAATCTCATCATGTTCTACGATGCCAACGACATCCAGCTCTCTACCAAGACAGAGGTGGTGACCACCGAAGACACTGCCAAGAAGTATGAGTCGTGGGGATGGTATGTGCAGAAGATTGACGGTAACGATGTCGACCAGATCCGTAAGGCCATCGAGCGCGCTCAGGCAGAGAAGAGCCGTCCAAGCCTGATTATCGGTCACTGCGTGATGGGCAAGGGTGCCCGCAAGGCCGACAACAGCAGCTATGAGAGCAACTGTGCCACACACGGTGCTCCCCTTGGCGGCGATGCCTATATCAACACGATGAAGAACCTGGGTGCAGATCCCGAGAATCCTTTCCAGATTTTCCCGGAGGTTCAGGAGATGTATGCCAAGCGTGCTGAGGAACTGAAGAAGATCTGTGCAGAGCGCTATGCCAAAAAGGCAGCCTGGGCAAAAGCCAATCCCGAGAAGGCAAAGCAGCTTGAAGAGTGGTTCAGCGGCAAGGCTCCCGTTATCGACTGGTCGAAAGTGCAGCAGAAGGCGGGCGCTGCCACTCGCGGTGCCAGTGCCACTGTCCTTGGCGTACTTGCAGAGCAGGTGCCCAACATGATCTGTGCATCTGCCGACCTCTCCAATTCCGACAAGACCGACGGTTTCCTGAAGAAGACCCACGACATCGTACGCGGCGACTTCAGCGGTGCCTTCTTCCAGGCCGGTGTGGCCGAGCTCACCATGGCCTGCTGCTGTATCGGTATGGCCCTGCATGGCGGTGTAATTCCTGCCTGCGGCACATTCTTCGTGTTCTCCGACTACATGAAGCCCGCCGTACGTATGGCCGCCCTCATGGAACTGCCCGTGAAGTTCATCTGGACTCACGATGCCTTCCGCGTTGGTGAAGACGGTCCTACCCACGAGCCTGTTGAGCAGGAGGCCCAGATCCGCCTGATGGAGAAGCTCAAGAACCACCACGGCAAGAACTCGGTACTCGTAGTCCGCCCTGCCGACGCCGAGGAGACCACCGTCTGCTGGCGCATGGCTATGGAGAACACCGAAACCCCGACGGCGCTCATCTTCTCTCGCCAGAACATCGAGATGCTGCCCGAGGGCAACGACTATACTCAGGCCACAAAGGGTGCTTACGTCGTGGCCGGCTCCGACGAGGACTACGATGTCATCCTGCTGGCTTCCGGCTCAGAGGTGTCCACACTCGAGGCCGGTGCCAAGTTGCTCCGTGAAGACGGCATCAAGGTGCGCGTGGTGAGCGTTCCTTCCGAGGGTCTGTTCCGCAGCCAGTCTAAGGAATACCAGGAGAGCGTGCTGCCCGCAGGCAAGAAGAAGTTTGGTTTGACCGCCGGTCTGCCTGTCACACTCGAGGGCCTCGTAGGTGCCGACGGTTGTGTATGGGGCTTGCAGAGCTTCGGCTTCTCCGCTCCCTATAAGGTGCTCGACGAGAAACTCGGCTACACCGGTCAGAACGTTTACGAACAGGTTAAGAAACTGCTTGCATAATGGAGATCAAGACCATAGGCTTAGCCAGCGACCACGCTGGCTTTGCCTTGAAACAATTTGTCAAGAAATACCTCGACGAGAAGGGCTGGGCCTATAAGGACTACGGCACCTACACCGAAGACTCCTGCGACTACAGTGACTTCGGTCATGCTCTCGCCCAGGGTATTGAGCAGGGAGAGGTCTTTCCCGGCATTGCCATCTGTGGCTCTGGCGAGGGTATCAACATGACGCTCAACAAGCATCAGTCCATCCGTGCCGGCCTCTGCTGGATTCCTGAGATTGCCCACCTGATTCGCCAGCACAACAATGCCAACGTTCTGGTGATGCCAGGTCGCTTCATCGACGAGGACATGGCGCGCAAGATTATGGACGAATATTTCTCGACGGAATTTGAAGGCGGTCGCCATCAGAAGCGTATCGACAAGATTCCTGTTCAGGCGAAATAGTACTCGGGTGATAGAGCCCTACGAAAGAGAGCCT
>Ga0310694_10001119_pt1 | contig 31590 bp, 34 predicted proteins | sample 174DNAGHGhighgp2_FD_203884 | JGI IMG/M metagenome (GOLD analysis project Ga0310694, IMG submission 203884) | Sheep rumen microbial communities from Palmerston North, Manawatu-Wanganui, New Zealand - 1742 DNA GHGhigh gp2 (v2) (version 2) | ecosystem: Host-associated > Mammals > Digestive system... | reverse complement strand
AGACTTAGACCAAGATTCCCTTGCACAAAGTTATCTTGAACAGTATCAACGTGCTGAGTTGGAAAGCAAAACTGCATCGCCATTGCTTTTTTTGGATGAAACGAGTGGCCTATATGGGTATGTTGACAGAAATGGGAAGGAGGTTATCCCAGCCATCTATCAAGATGCCAAAGCGTTTAAAGACGGGTACGCTGTTTGCTGTTTTGATGGACAATACGGATTGGTCGCGCCAAATGGGCGGCAATATTTGTTTAATTACAGAGAAATACTTACACTGGCAGAGGACTATCATTTTTATATCGGAAGAAGACGTGGACGGACTCCAGATTATGTGATTTACCTAAATCCTCTACCTGCTGAAACTGAGTATAATGATGTGGAATTAGCATTCAGCAAAAAGGGAATAATACCTGTGAAAAAGCTTGGACGGTATGGTTATATAGGAATGGATGGCAAGGAGTTGGAGAAACCGATATTCAAGCACCGCTTGGATTTCACTAGTAATGCCCTTGCCCTTGCTGAGACTGACGAAGGGTATGGTGTTGTCAATGTTCGTATGGAGCATGTCACCAATCTGAACTATCCTTATGGAAAAAAAGCTGAAGATGGTGCTTTTTTGCTTGGTCGATATGAAAATGATTTTGGTGTGGTGAATGGAGAGGGGAAGATGAGCATTGAGCCGGGTACTTATGCTCGGACGACATATTTGGAGGGCTTTGCCATGATTCTCGCAAAGACCAAAGACGGGTTTTATACCATTATCGACATCAATGGCAGGGTTATCGTGCCCAAGAGCGAGTCCATCATTGTTTCGGAAGGAGTTGCCATCATTAAAAACGGAGGAGAACCACAGTTTCTGAATCTTTCCACTTTGTAGTAATAGCTGTGGACAAGTGAGTTTTTACATCCATTCCTTCTCTATAATAAGTACCGAAAAGTACCACACCCTGTTTTATTAAAACCTTTACTTTTGCCCTCGGATAGCAGTGCCGTTGGTTTTGCCGGAAAAAATGTGCAAGAATTGTTGCGAAAGCGAAAAAGTTTGTATATTTGCGGTATTATTATCGGTAGCGATACCGTCTGTCTGAAAGTGAGAATCTCGCAAATTTGAACGAAGTAAGGCAGAAGTGCGAGCGCTGTGTGCCCATAAAGCACGCACTGCTTTCCTTATCTTTACTTCGGGCATGCGAGAGCCTTCACTTCAAGATAGGATTGGGGTGCGGGCTTTTTTTGTTGCCTCTACTCCAAGACAGCGGAAGCCGAAAAGCTGGGAGAGTAGGCAAGTTTTAAAATCTTACAAAAATGAAAGAATTTAAGAAAGTCGAAATGATTGCAAAGAACCTTCCTACTGGTTCTTATGCTGCTGGTTGCCCGGCAAAGGCCATTTATGGTGTAAGTGGTGACGTGGACTGCAAGGAATGTGAAAGTGCTAAATGATAGAAAAAGGAGAATGCCGAAAATCCTTCAAAGAGTAGGCAAGTTTTTAAAATCTTAACAAAATGAAAGAGTTTAAGAAAGTCGAAATGATTGCAAAGAACCTTCCTACAGGCTCTTATGCTGCTGGTTGCCCAGAACATTTCCATGGAAATGGCAGTTACAACGATCCTCAAGGGCCACATGACTGTAGAAAATGTGAACTTACACAATAAGTTGAGGGCAAACGAGGGTGTCTCGGATTTAATGGGACACCCTTTGAAAGGAGAAGCTGAAAAACCTTTCAAAAAATAAGCACATATTAAATACTTATCTACAATGGACGATTATTTTGAAAAGAAGCAACTTGAGAAGGATGGTTACACTAACATTGAGATGATAGGTGGTGGGAAATACCTTGTTGCATATAGTATTAATGAGGTTCATTTATTTGACTTGAATCTTAATAGAATTCTCCTATCGGATAAAATAAAAATTGAAAAGGTAAAAGGCAAAGAGAAAACATACAAGATTTCAATAAACTCTCACACAACAGAATACACGATCGACGAATAATGTTAGTACGCCAATCACAAAACACATATATCCGCACTACGGATAGATACGGATACATCACCAATCAACTTACGCGCCACGACCGTTCGTATAATGAGACGGGTGCTGACTATCTTAAGCAAATCAGTCGTGAGCCACAGGATGTGGAAGACATCATCGACCGCTTGATGCAAGTGTATGCTAACGCAAATCTTGATGAGTTGAAGGCAGATTTCATCGGCTTTATCACCGATTTGGCCGCCGATCATTTTCTTGTAGTTGGTGATACCGTTGAGGAGTTGGATGCCAACGACCAATCTTTTACATACGCAATTGACAATCCCAAAACCTTTGCTGTCGATTTCACTCAAGAAACCAAAGAGAAAGTGAGTGAAAACACGCAAGACTTTTTTCTTGAAGAAGTGCAGGGACGACCATTGATTTCCAGTTTGCAGTTTGAGTTGAGTAGCCGTTGCAACGAGCGTTGCATACATTGCTATATTCCAAACGGCAAGAAGAACAAAGGATTTGACATGCCCTTGGATAAAGTGAAAAGCATCCTTGACGAGTTTGCAGCAATGGGCGGACTACATGTCACACTTTCAGGCGGCGAAGCATTTCTGCACAAAGACTTGATGGAGATTTGCCGTTATTGCCGTAAAAAGGATTTGAAAATATCCATTCTTTCCAACCTTATTTCGTTGAAAGAAGAGCAAATTTCCACCTTGAAAGAAGTAAACTTGTCGTTGATACAGACCTCGTTGTATTCGATGGATCCCAAAATCCACGACTTTATTACTACTGTTCCGGGTTCACATGCCAAGACAAAGGCGGCCATTGAACTGCTGGTGAAAAACGACATTCCTGTGCAGATTTCCTGCCCCATCATGAAAGCCAACCGAAAAGGCTACACTGATGTGTTGGAATATGCAAAAGGCTTGAAGATAAAGGCACAGACCGACTATATCATGATGGCACAGGCCGATTTCGACACCAACAATCTTGCCAACCGAATCTCCATTGAGGAGACAGAAGAACTGTTGCGCGACATCATTGAACACGACATTGACTATAAGAAAATGGTGGAAGAGAAGCCTCCCGTAAGCGACTTTATTGCTTTCGATTTGGAACGCTACAAGAAGCAACCCGTGTGTGGTGTGGGCTACGACAATTGTTGCATTACTGCCAATGGCGATGTATATCCGTGTGCAGGATGGCAAAACTATGTATTGGGCAATGTGTATAAGCAGCCTTTGAAAGAGATATGGGAACAAAGCCCAAGAGTGAAAGAACTACGGAAGATAACACAAGCCTCGTTCCCTCAGTGTTTGGAGTGCGAAGCGCGTGACTATTGCGCTCGCTGCTTGGTGCGCAACTACAACGAAAGCGGCGGTGATATGTTCAAAATCAACGAGCATTTTTGCAAGGTTGCGTTCCTTAACAAGAGATTGATAGAAGAATATCGTTCAAAAGGACTTTTGAAGTAACACCGCAATGCTGTTTGATTCCCATATTCATTTCGGCCAATTTTATGACCTTTACACTTCTCCCACGGAATTGAAATGTTTTCTTGATTCCGTGGGAGTGGAGCGTTTTGCTGCTTCGTCCACAACGATTTGCGAGGGTGATTATGATAAAGTCATAGCCGAGACGAGAGAGTTAGCCGAAATTTGTGGCAGTCGATTTTTGCCCGTGTTGTGGATTACTCCGCCAATGTTGAAAGATTGTGGATTGTTTCAACTCATGGATTCAGACATTCGTTGGTGTTGTCTAAAAATACATCCACAAATGCATCCTACGACTTGGATAGATGATTCGCACGAAATGAAATGGGTGGTGTCAATGGCAAGCGTTTTACAAATGCCATTGCTCATCCATACAGGAGAGAAGGAAGGCTGCTATCCTAAACTCTATGAAAAGGTTGTTTCAGATTTCACAAACGTGACTTTTATTTTGGCACATGGCCGCCCGATAAACGATACCATCGAGTTGATGAAGAAATATCCAAATGTTTGGTGCGATACGGCCTTTATGCCAACTGAAAATATCGTAAAACTCTGTGATGAGAAATTGTCTAATCATGTGCTTTGGGGTACGGATTATCCAATACCTAAATACTATTATCTGGATACGGACATGAAAATATATTACCTCGACCTTGTACAAAAGTTGAAGGATTCAATAAGTCAAGATGATTTTGAATTGATAACCCATAAGAACTTTGAAAAACTTTTTGGCTGAGTATGCACAAAACTTACACCGCATCCCGAATCTCAGAAGGCAACGTCCTGTTTCCGCCGACCATCATTTTCGATGATAACGGCGTGACGGTACGTTGTCCTTTTATTTTCAGTGGTCAATCGACATACATACCTTATAGCTGTATCTCGTCGGTGCATATCGAAACGCCTATCGTCGGCTTCTCCACCATATCATTTTATGCCTTCGGGAATCAAATCTCGATACATGGTTTCTTGAAATCGGAAGCCATCCAAATGCGACAAATCATTATTGCTCACCAAAGATAAAACAAACACAATGAAACCCGCCGACACTGTTTTGGTCTATCAAAGCGAATTGGATTATCTTTCGCGGTGCATCCTTGACTATCCACATATCGAGACGGGCGGACAACTATTTGGCTATTGGACTTCGGCTGGTATCCCCGTGGTGTTGTACGCCATTGGCCCTGGCGACAACGCCAACCATCAGCCCACTTTCTTCAACCAAGACCTTGATTATCTTGAAACAGTGGGCGAAATCCTCGTTCATGAATTTGGACTACAGCATATAGGCGAGTGGCATTCCCATCATCAACTGGGTTTGGCGCACCCCAGTGGCCATGATGCCCACACGATATACGAAAACATGCTCCGCCATCACTTGCGGTGGTTCTTGCTTTGTATAGGGAACTGCACCAACACGACATCAACCATCAATGCCTTTAATTTTGTCGAAAGCTGTCCCCGTTACCAAGAATCCCAATGGGAAGTGCTGCCTATGGGAAGCCCTTTCAGAAAAGTGATAGACAGGCGTTTGAAATGGATATTGAGGCCCCCTTGCACCAAAACCCCTGTGCTGGTCGGGATGAAATACAAATCCATGGTCGTTCAAGGAGTGAAACAACAATACCCCAAAGGTTATTGGATGAACGACAAGAGCAATAACAAGGTGCTAAAAACGATGCTTGATTTTGTTCAAGAACAGCATGAGGATATGGATTGCAGTGTTTCACTTGATGAAAACCGCCTTGTTCATATCCTTGTAAAAAACGAAGAAGAAGCGAAAACAACTGATATTCTGTTCCCAATGGGATTCCCCGAACGTTCTCCTCTGATTACCTATGAAACAGAAGACTTATGTGCATCTGGATTGGGCTGGCAACCTATTGAAGGAGAAACCGAACAATCATTTATTGAATACTATAAACTACATAGATTATGATGAAATACAGCAGATATCAAGCTGAAATTAAAGTGTTGGAGGAGAAACTACCTTCAAACATTTATCGTTTCATGGATATGAATACGGCAAAGCCTTATCTGGTAATGGCAGCCCGTACCAACAGAGGGAATATCTATACCTTGAAAATTGAGTTGGATATGTTTCCAGAGAATATTCCCAAGGTGTTTGTAACCAAAATGTTATATGATTGTAACCTCAACCCACTCGACAGTCCGAGTTCTTCTATGCATACATTAAATAGCGAAAATGGGTGTACCCAGATTTGCCATTATGGTACTTCCTCATGGACCAATAGGGTTTCCCTATATAAAGTTTATATCAAGTGTCGTCTGTGGCTTGAAATGTATGAGGCACATTTGAGCACAGGCGAGCCTATCGGTTATTATTTGAAACATCAAAGCTAATCCAAAAGCGTGATACTATGGATGACAATGATTGGTTCGATTTGGCCTATAATGAAAGGACGGGTGATTTCGAGAATCCCAAGGCCAAAGGTGAATCTGAATTGATTTTTAATTGGGAAACAGGTGAGTTTGAGGACTCAAACGTTTATAAAGAAGGTGAAGTGCCGAGTTATCTGCTTACTTCATGTATAACACCGCCACAGGAATTCTTAGATCTGTTAGGTGGTGTCGCGAATGAAATCGCAAGAGGTTACAACAAGAAGAAGGAAGAGGCTTTGAGGATTATTCGGGAGTGTGAAAACAACGGTGTCAAACTGACAGAAGAACAGAAAATAGAGTTATTCAAAAATGTAATAAACAGATAATAAATTAGTTATGAGTGAAGAGAAAACAAATAAAATCGCCAAAGTCGTAAAAGATACGCAAAGCGGAAACACCATTACGGACTTGGTTTTCAATCCCATGACCGGTGAATTTGAAGAGGCTCCTATGGGTGTCACACACGGTGCGGGTGAGGTGGTGACCGACATGACCAAGGACGGATTTGCATGATAGCCTATCTCTCACAAGAAGAATTGGACGCTTTTGCCATTGGCGAGGTGGAAAGCTTATTGGGGTATGCCTACGAATGGGAAGGCGAAGGCGTGGCGCATCTCCATACCCGGCCACTGGCACATGCTTTCGGCAAGGTTTCAAAGTGCTTGTTTTCAAAAACAGGTACCGATGAGGTATTCTTGGATGGTGGTTTTTGGCATGTCTTTGTCGGTGAGGGCGGCCCTAAGGTGTTCGTTAAGGTCGAAAAAGAATTCCAAAGTGTGGATTTCCAAATGATTCCGTCAAAAGAGAATCTGTATTCCCGAAACAAGGGTATTTTGGAGATTGGTGTTTTAGAGCATAAGCATGTGGCCGTCATAGGGTTGGGCAGTTTCGGATCACAGATTGCCATTGAATTGGCAAAAGCTGGAGTTGGAGAATTCTCGTTGGTGGATTTTGACCGGGTAGAATTACACAATTTGGCTCGTCACACCTGCTTTGTCAAGGACTTGGGAAGGCTGAAAACAGATGCCATAGAGGAATCAGTTCTTGGGAAAAACCCATACGCCGTGATACACAAATACCCTTTAGACATCAGCAAGAACCACAAAGAACTTGAAGAGATTGTGAGTCATGTAGATTTGTTGATTTGTGCCACTGACAACAACTCAAGTCGCTTTGCCTTGTCCCAGGCTTTGTTCGATTTCCAGAAAGTCGGCATTTTTGGCAGGGCATTTACCCGGGCCGAGGGCGGCGATGTGTTTGTTTATCGTCCGAGGCAGGCTTGCTACAGCTGTATGGTGGGGAATATCGAAGTTGTTCAAGAGGAGATTACCGACGAAACTTCGGCAAGACAGAATGGCGTGATTCCAGCATACGTTTCGGCTCAGGATGCGAACGCAATGGTTCAGGTGGGACTCTCAACCGATATTGAGCCAATTTGTAATATGATGGTCAAGCTGGCCTTGGTGGAGTTGTCTAAAGGAGAGGCTTCGGGCATCTCGTGTTTGGAAGACGAGCTCGTTTACAATTACTACCTTTGGGCCAATAGACGGGAACGCAAGTTTGCCAATTGGCATATCCTACCTGGAGCCGGCCCGATGCCGACCATCATGCGTTGGTATGGAGCCAATATCAGTAGACGGGATGATTGCGCTGTTTGTTCAAAGGATGAGATTCTGCTAGATACAGGAGATGAATTTGAGGAACTATTACAATCATTTTAAATACTTACACTTATGGGTTGGGAATATAATCCAAAAACAGGTGATTTCGATGGGGGTGGCAGTGATGGGCCTGGGTGCTTTGTTATTGCTGCTATCGTGTTTGGTGTAATCGCTGTTATTAGCTTGGTCATGTCTTTGTTTTTTTAATCATGACAGTAATTATATGTACTGAAAAGTACCAGCTTCACTATCATAAAAACACCTTTTTTTGCTGTTATTAGTATGAAAACAACAAATCCCAACAATACTCCCGAAGGCAATTTTACCCTCACCTATTTTCCTTATGCAGAAGATGCTGAGCCTCATACCCCACTTGAGGAGGCTATTCAATGTTTGTCTGACTGCTTGCCAAAAACGGAGGAGGAAATACTCCAAAACATACAACGTTATCATCAGCAATGTCGTCCTTTGACGAGAAAGAAGAAGCATCAATTGAAGACTGTCATCAACAATGTGCTGCAGCCTGCAGGCGAAGAAGGTAACCAAGACGCCATCTATTGGATGTTTTTCGCTTACTCTTATGGATTGGGTGTGGAACAGGATGAAGAAAAGGCTATTGAATACTTGAAGATATTGGCTGAATACGGTTATCCTGACATGCAATGTGAGCTTGGGAAGGAATACGTGACTATCGACTGGTCTTGTATTACGCACGATGAAGAAGAGCTTGAAAACAAGGAACATGAAGCATTCAAATGGTTTGCAAAATCTGCCGAACAAGGAAATGTGGAAGCGATGTTCTATCTAGGCGAGTGTTATCGCAATGGTAAAGGTGTGGATGAAGATTATAAAAAGGCATTTGAGTGGTTTGCAAAAGCCGCAGAGCAAGACTATGAGGAAGCTATGACGGAACTTGCTTTTTTCTATGAGCGAGGATGTGTTGTGGAGAAAGATCTTGCCACTGCCGCCGAATGGTATGACAAAGCCGGCTGGCATGACAAAGCCACGAGATTAAGAAATGGTGAAGACCTATGGAAGATGGATGAAGATGGCTTTGATGTCTACACACCAATGCTGTCGTGGAATCAAGACGAACTTTTTTAATAAAACAATATAACAAACTATCAATCATGGAAGCAAACAACACAAACAATCAAAAAACAAAGGCGGAAGAACTGTACAAACAAGGATGGCATTTTCATAACTGCAGGAAATATGAATCTGCAGCCAAATGCTACAAAGAGTCGGCTGCATTGGGCTGTACGGACGCACTCTACTATTTGGCCTTTCTGTATTACGAGGGAAAAGGAGTGGATAAAAACCTTGAAGAAGCAGCAAAATGCTTTGAGGCCGTAGCCAAAGCTGGTGGAAAACGCAGCGAAGAAGCCAAACTTCGTCTTGAAAGGCTTGCAGACATCGATTCAAGGAAGGGCATAGGTATCGTAGGGACCGATTTGGATGATTGGATTGTGGTGGGTGCAGGATTTGGCCCACAAGATACGGAGGAATATAGGAAAATGTGGGCATTGGCCGATCAAGGAGACCTGGAAGCACAAAGGTATGTGGCGGATACGATATGGCTTCATATTGAAGAAAACGGTTGCCCGGATGGTGACGGCGAGACCATGTTGAGATACCTCCGCAACCTGGCTGATCACGGTGATGCATGGGCCCAATGCAAGATTGCCGAAACCTATATTAACGACACTATTGTCGGTGTCGGGATAGGGGATGTGGATGATCAAGAGGGAATCAAATGGTACAGACAAGCCGCTCAAAACGGTGATACGGAGGCTCAATATTTGCTTTCCGATTTTCTGTATCGAGGAGACCATGTCAAGCAAGACAAAGAAGAGGCGTTTTACTGGTGGATGCATTATATAGAAACCACCGATTATCTGGATGAATCCGAATTGAAGATGATAGGTTTTCCCTACACATACGGAGACGGAAAGCAGTGGACTACCAAGGAGGCTTTCAGGTTGTTCAAGAAATATGCAGAGCAAGGAGATCCTGTTGCCCAGCATTGCCTTGGGTACTTCTATCTTGATGGCCAATGTGTTAGAAAGAATCTTGACATAGCCGTCAAATGGTTTACCAAGGCAGCTGAGCAAGGCCATGAGGAAGCACAATTCAAGTTGGGTGAGTTGTATTACCAAGGTGTTAAAGTTGAACAAAACAAAGAGGAAGCATTCAAGTGGTATAGGAAATCGGCAGAGCAAGGCCGTGCCCTGTCGCAGTATATGCTGGGTGAGTTTTACACTAAAGGAGAGGGCGTGGCGCAAAACGATCAAGAAGCGGTGAAATGGTATCGGAAATCGGCTCGGCAAACCAATAAAGATCCTTGGCGTATGATACCTAAAGACGCATGGCGTGCATGCAAAAGACTGGGATTGCGTTATCATGAAGGCAAGGGGGTGAAGCAAAGCGACGTGATAGCAGCCCGATGGTATGAGAAGGCAGGACGCATCCTTTTGACCCTCCCAGCTACAGGTGATGAATTGTGCGCTATTGCAGAAAGTTATTTCTTCGGAGATGGGATCAGCCAAAACTATCAACAAGCCGTTAAATGGTATAAGAAGGCAGCGCAATTTGGGAATCTTTATGCGATAAGACAACTCGCTGAATTGTATGAACAAGGCAAGGTTGTAAAGCAGGACTATAAAGAAGCCTATAAGTGGTATGCCCAACTTGCACATCGAGGTGAAATCGACGCACAATACAAAACAGGTCTTTTCTATCTCGAAGGGAAAGGTGTGAAACAAAACATAAAGGAGGCGCTTGCTCGAATTAAGAAGGCTGCGGAACTAGGTTACAAGCCGGCGCGGAAAAAACTTGCTAAGTTGGGTGAGTGAAAAAAAGTCCAATACTATGCCAAAAACAATGTGTTTGTCAGTACTGAAATGTGGGTTGGCACGACAAACCCCTTGTTCGGCGTAAGTAAAATTACGTAAAATTCATTGTTCTTGTCATTTTTTTCTTTTGGATTTGTTTTTTTGGCACGCTTTTTGGAATGTTTTAAGGCAAAGCTAAACAATCTACTTTTAAAGAGAAATCGAAATAAAGAGCAGATTTGAAGCTGAAAAAGAAAATAGTATAGCGGAAGCCGAAAAGCTCATGAGTAGGCAAAAAATCAAAAGTTGCGCCCGACACGTATTAGGGATAAAAAAATGAAGAAACTCGTTATGACTTTTGCAATCGTTGCCTTCTTGATCGGCGGTCTCTCCCTCAACGCCAGTGCACAAGGTAAAGTTAAAGCCACTAAAAAGGCTAAGGTTGAAAACACACAAGACGAAAAGAAGCTTGGTAAAGCTCAAGACGAAAAAAAGCTTGGTAAAGCTCAAGATGAAAAGAAGATTGGTAAAGCTCAAGATGAAAAGAAGATTGGTAAAGCTCAAGATGAAAAGAAGATTGGTAAAGCTCAAGATGAAAAGAAGATCGGAAATGCTCAAGGTGTGGCCAACTATGACCAGATGCTCAAAGACTTTGAAACCAACATCGACATGTACATTGCTGCTTATGAAAAGGCCATGAAAGGTACTGCTGATAAGAACGATTTCATGACTTATCAGAAGAAGGCTTTGGCTCTGCAAGCCATGCTGGACAAGGCAAAGGACAAATTGAATCCAAATCAAGTTGAACAATACATCAAACTTAAAGCCAAATTGGCCGAAGCTCTGAAGAGAAAGTAAACGGTATAATTGATCGAATTAAGAGGGCAAAAGGAAGGTGTTCCTTTTGTCCTCTTTTTATTCATACTTTATCAATCAGAATAAAACTAACCGTCTAAGACGAATGTCTATACCATTAATAAAGAGAATGCGCCTTGTAGCCCAAATCACCAGAGGGCTTTTTCTGACAGATGCTAAACACTCGCTTTTTGGTCGTTTGTGCCAGCTGTTTTTGCGTTTTACTTGGGAACTACCTCAAACATTGATTGGCTGGATTTATTCTGTGACGCGTGCACTTGTAGGGCAAGTCGACCGTGTAGATGCTTTTGGCGGCATTACCTTTGTGACGAAAAAAGTCTTTAAATATAGTATGGGTGTCTCGTTGGGGACATTCGTCGACCTTTGGGCGGCTCCATGGATGTTAGGAGAAGGAAGTCGGTATGTTCTTGGCAATCAAATATGCATGCATGAGTTTGGGCATACTATCGATAGCCAGCGTTTCGGGTGGACTTATCTTTTTATTATCGGTCTGCCCAGTTTGATGAGTGCCCACAAGGGAGACCATAATGTGTTTTGGACCGAAATCCGGGCCAACCGTCATGCTAAACGGTATTTCGGCAAGTATTACAGTATCGCCTGGAATGAGTCGGGCTATCCAACCGAAAACTATGCATAGGCATCGTGCTATTAAATCACTCGCTCGTTAACAATTCTCCATTCGCCTGGTTTCAGCGCGTCAAGTGAAATGTTTCCTATCTTTACTCGAATTAAGCGAAGCGTGGGAAATCCTACCGCGGCGGTCATGTGACGCACCTGCCGGTTTTTGCCTTCGATGAGGGTTAGGCGCACCCAACTGGTTGGGATATTGGCACGAAAGCGGATGGGTGGCACTCGTTCCCAAAGGTCTTCTGGGGGAACGGCTATCTCGGCATGGCAAGGTTTGGTGCGGTAGTTTTTGATGGTTATGCCCTTTTTCAATTGATTGATAGCCTCTTGAGTGATTTGTCCATCCACTTGGGCCAAATAAGTGCGTGGATGTTCAAACTTGGGATCCAGCAGCTTTTTGATGAGCCTTCCTTCGTCGGTAAGGAGCAAGGCGCCTTCACTGTCGTGGTCAAGGCGCCCTGCCGCATACACTCCTTGGGGGAAGCCGAATTCGTTGAGTGCGCGATGTCCGGATTCTGGAGTGAACTGGCTGAGTACGCCAAATGGTTTGTTGAAAAGAATCACCATAATTAATTGCCAAAGACAAATCAAATGCAAAATTACAATTTTTTAGTGATTAAAAAAATTTACCCATTGCTCTTTCTGGTATGATTTTTGTAAAATCATAATAAAGATACATACTTGCAACTGGAATATGAGTATAGCGGAAGCCGAAAAGCTCAAGAGTAGGCACATACATCAAAAGTTGCGCCCGACACTCATTTAGGGATTATACAATGAAGAACTTTATTATTACCACAGTAATAGCTCTCTTGATTGGTGGCTTCTCATTAACTGCTAATGCACAAGATAAGAAAACTAAGACAATCGAAAGGAAAAGGGCAAAAACGGAAAAGCAAGTAAAGATTAAGAGAAATAAGCCGGATTTGGAGCTCGATGTAAACAGGGATTCTATGAAAGCCCAAAATGATGCCGAACAACAAGCCATACAAGAGAATACCGACGTGTTCAATGAGTTTGTGAAAGCAGTCGACGATTGCGAACTAGAGTACAATAAGGAGCATAAAAAGAATACTCAATTTAGTCAGTGTTTGGAAAAAGCATTGAGGCTGAGTAAAAAGATAAACACAAAAAAGCTGACTGATGCGCAAAAAACCACTTTTGAAACGAGCAAGGTCAAACTTAATGGTCTTCTTAAACGATAGTAAAGAGAAAAGTAAAAAGGACAATCATACGTAAGAGAGCAAGGGGATAGTTTTCCTCTTGCTTTTTTTATGCTAATAAAAAGCTACAAGTTTCATAAATGTGTTCGCCTTTGTTGCATTGATAGATAAAATCCGTATCTTTGCAGTTTGAATGATAACTATGCTACGGGCATAAAAGACCATGCGAAAAGTAGTAACCAATGCGGATTTGAAAAAGGCTTTCGGCTTGAAAGGCTTCTTCGGTACCTGTGTGTCAGGATTGGCCTACGGTTTTCTCCGTCTAGGCAAAATCAACCGTTTATTTGACGGGGCCGCAGATTATCAAGGCCGTGAGTTTGCGGATCACCTTCTCGAGAACATGGGCATTACCATCGACGTCAGTCCAGAACAATTGGAGAGCATTCCCAAGGAGGGTGGCTTCGTTATGGTGAGCAACCATCCCTTTGGTGGCATCGAAGGCGTGATGCTCTTGAGTGCCATTGCTAAGGTGCGTCCCGACTTCAAGCTGATGGCCAACTTCATCTTGGCGCACATCCCGAACCTCAAGGAGTGCTTCTTCTCGGTGAATCCTTTCGAGAAAAACCCAGAGTGGAAGAGTAGCGTGGGCGGCATCAAAGGTGCCATGCAGCACATCGCCTCAGGTTATGGCTTGGGCGTGTTTCCTGCTGGTGAAGTGTCGCGTTATCATGGCCACGATTATCCTGAAGACTTGGCGTGGAGCACGTCAATTGCGCGTATCATCAAGAATGCAGGCGTGCCGGTGATTCCCGCGTTTTGGGATGGCCGTAACTCGAAGCTTTTCTATTTGGAAGACAAGATTCACCAAATGTTGGGTACGTCTCGTTTGACCAAGGAATTGATCAACAAACACGACCAATGTTTCAACCTGCAAATTGGTAAGCCTATAACACCTGCTGAGATAGCCAATTATGAGAAACCCGCTGAGCTGGCTGCCTATCTGCGTAGCCGTTCATACGCCTTGGAGGCCAATATACCTGCGAAGGCAGCGGAAAAGAAAGAGGCCAATCAGACGGAGATCGATGCTCCTACGGATTTGTCACTCATGTTGGCCGAGTTGGATGCCATCCGCGAGAAGTCGTTCCTCTATTCCGCCTCTGACTATGATTGCTATCTGGCCGATTACGAGGATATTCCGAACTTGATGCATGAAATTGCGCGTTTGCGCGAGGAGACATTCCGCGCCATAGGCGAAGGTACAGGTAGGAATCTCGACCAGGACAAATTTGATAACCATTTCAAGCACCTTATCCTTTGGGACAAGGTGAAACAGAAGATTGCAGGTTGCTATCGTTTGGGCATTGGCAGCGACATAATTCCAAAGTATGGCATTAAAGGCTTTTATGTCAGCACTTTGGTCAATTTCAACGAGGCTTTTACTCCTTATTTGGAACATACCATAGAGTTGGGGCGCTCGTTTGTCGCGCTTGACTATCAAAAAGAGGTGTTGCCTTTAGTGCTTTTGTTGCGTGGCTTATCGGATGTGGTGGTGCGTTATCCCAACATAAAGCATTTCATTGGTCCTGTGAGTATTAGTTCATGGTATCCGAAGTTTTATATGAGCATGATCGTAAAGTACGTGACCGAGAAACATCCTGTAAGCGATGAACTTGCTCAAATGGCTACACCAACTACGCCATTCCATGAAGATTTCCTCAAGGTGGATTCTGATGTGCTGATGCAGGGTAATATGGACAGCATCGATAAGTTCGACAAGTTCATGTTCCGTTTGAGTAACGGTCAATATCGATTGCCCACTTTGTTCAAGAAATACCTGAAACTGAATGCCAAGTTTTTGTGTTTCAATGTCGACCCCGACTTCAACGACACCCTTGATTCACTTCTTTTCCTTACCTTTACTGACTTCCCCGAGGACGAGGTGATGCCACTCTTCCGCGATAGTAGCGACGAAGAGAAGGAAATTGTCAGGAAACGCTTTGGGTATATCTAGTGTCTCACGCAGAAATCGCTGAATGCGCTGAACCTACCGGACGAAAAGTAGGCGTTGTTTTGCACTTCATAGACTTCTGCGGGTTCTGCGTGCAAAAAAATATCATTCCTCAGATTCCTCTTCTATGGTTTGGGCAAAGAAGGAAAAATTCACTTTGCCGTAATGCCTTTGCTCCATGAAATGGGGATGCTCCTCAAAATTTTGGTATTTATCATGCTCTAGAACAAACATGCCACCTTCACGCAATAAGTTGTTGTCGAAGATGAGTTGCACCAAAGTTTCGTAGTGCTCACAGTCATAGGGCGGGTCGGCAAAAATGAGGTCGTATTGTATCTTGTGCTTTTCGAGAAAACGGAACACATCGGAGCGGACTACGAGCAATTCTTTCATGTTGAGCTTGTTAGCTGTCTCACGGATGAACTTTACGCAGCCAAAGTCCTGGTCGACCGAAACTACTTTAGGGCAGCCCCTTGAGACCAACTCGTAAGAAATGTTGCCCGTACCAGCAAACAAATCCATAGCCTCGGTTTCCTCGAAGTCGAAGTGGTTCTCGATGATGTTGAACAAGCTTTCCTTGGCCATGTCGGTTGTGGGGCGTACAGGTAGATTGGTGGGCGCCATGATCTGCCTCCTTTGGTATCTTCCTCGTATGATTCTCATCTTAGTGCTTGATAATGGGTGTAATAGTATTGGAATGGCACCTCTTCAATGGCTTTGCTGACTTGTATTGTCCGGGGGTCGGCTACAAAGCGGATGTCTTTCACATAGCGTCCGCAGAGGTCGATGATGTCGGACGCAGGGCGGATAAGGCCAGAAAAAAGGACTGGGGTGTCTTGTCCAGAAACGCCATTTTGCTCCATGGCAAACAATAGGAAATAGGCGAAGTCTTCTTTGGTGTTGAACTTGAAATTGTTGAAGAATTGTAGTTTGCCATTCCTTTTTAGGAGCAAATCGAAATCGCGGTTGCGAACGTTGACGAAGACGCCGTCTTTTTCCACATCTTTCATCATGCTATTAATGAACAGACTGCTGGAATGGGTGAGTCTGGCATTAGGCCATTTAATCAATAGCTTTTCTTTTATGGCTGTTAGCAAGGCAAAGACGTTTACGCATTGCGCAGATTCCAACCGTTCAGACTTTATTGAGTAGTTGGTAGGGATTTGGAATGCAAAGTCGAGATATTTTGCTTGATCCGTTTCGTTGAAAATGGATTCCGGAATGAGTGCACAATAACGGTTGTCGATGAGGCAAGTTACCGAAAGGAGCTCTTTGTTGTTTAAACCTTTCTTCTCCAGTGCCCGTTCCAAAGTGCGGAAAAGGTCGTTGCTGTCGGCTAGCAGGTCCGATTGGTAGCATTCCAAGGCAACGAGTGTTTGGGCTTGGGCATCGAGAAGGGCAAAAGAAAGACCACCCAATGAGCATTGGATGGCCATTCTGTAATGCGATGACTTCTCGGCATCAAACTCCTTGCCGTATTGGCAGATATAAGGATTCAACGACGCCGTCATTCATCCCTAGTATTTAGAGTTTGTCCCAGTTACCTTCGGTTGAGGCTTCCTTCATCGAACCCACCTTCAAGCCAGGATATCTATAGAACGGGTCGTCTTTGTCGTATCCACCTTCCTTTTCGGCTTTGGCGTTGTCAACGCGCTGTTTCCATTCTTTTTCATTGATTCCGCCACCAGGTACGGCCAAATAAACGTCGTAAGGCGTGCGAGCCTCAAAGACGGGGATCTCGATGAGGTTGTTTGTTTTGGCGCCAGCTTCAAGTTCGAATTGTTGCTGAGGTTCACTGAAAGGTACCCATTTGATCTCGTTGATATTGAAATTATCACGACCAGCTCTAAGCGAGTCCATCACTTTTACGTATCCAATGGTGTCGTAGACGGTAAAATACGTGGAGTCTTCCATGTTTTGTTTTGAAACCATTTTCACCAAAGGAATCTCAGCGGTTTGGCAAAATTGAATCAAAGTGTCAAAATTGTTAGTGTACTTGTTGTTGGCGTTTTTGTAAAGCACCTCAGCATTGCGGATGTCGAGAAGGCGCTCAATAACTTTGGCTTCACGGGTTTTTTGCTCGTTGCTGAACTTGATAGGAGCCTGAATGCTCTTGACAACTTGCCATGCTAACAACACGATGATGGCAAACAGAATGATGTTGATGATGATGGATAATCCTTTTTTCATTGTAGTATGATTTTCTAATTATTTCTTTTTCTGATTGGCTGCAAAGTTAGGGTTTTTTCTGTTATGTAGCTCAAAAAATTTCGCTTGAAATTAAAAATGGATTTTGTGATAATCTAAATATTTGTCATCCAAATATTTGCGAATCTTATCGGCAATGACAATAAAAACTTGAAGCTCGTTTTTTTCGAGCCATTCTCTTGCTTCATCGTCTCGATTGATGGCTTTTGCAAAGGCGAGATTGACATCAAAGTGGTTCTTGATAAGCCATTCTTCGGCTTTGGCTTCCTTGTCAATGGCACTGTCTATGGCTGCCAAGTGGGGGAAGCCATGTTCCATCAGCCAGTCTTTGGCATCATGGTCGCCCTGAATGGTGCGACTTAGTGCACCGAGTTCTGGATAGCCGTTGCGCATCAGCCATTCGAAAAACTCGTCGCCCTCAGGCTCAAAGGTGCAGCCGAAAGCCATTAGTATTTTTATGGGGTAGTGGGTCATTTAGCTCTGTTCCATCTTACGATTTCGCCGCAAAGATACACACAATTCAAATAGTTTTCTTATTTTTGCACAAATAATTAGAAGCAAATGAAAACCAAGCAAGAAATAGTTGAAAACTGGCTTCCGCGCTATACGGGTTTGTCATTGGAGAAGTTCGGGAAGTATATCCTGCTGACCAACTTCCAAAACTATGTGGACCGTTTTGCCGAATGGCAGGGTGTGGAAGTTGTTGGGCGTGACCGCTCGATGCCATGCGCCACTGATGGCGAAATCACCATCATTAATTTCAGCATGGGCAGCGCCAATGCCGCCACCATCATGGACTTGTTGAGTGCCATTCAGCCCAAAGCAGTGCTGTTTTTGGGCAAATGTGGTGGTGTGAAGAAAATCAATAAAGTTGGCGATTTGATTCTTCCTATCGCTGCCATCCGAGGTGAAGGTACTTCGAACGACTATTTTCCACCTGAAGTGCCTGCGTTGCCGGCATTTAGCCTTGAAAAAGCCATTTCCACCACCATTCGCGACTATGGTCGCGATTATTGGACGGGAACGGTTTATACCACCAACCGCCGCGTGTGGGAACACGACGACGATTTCAAGGATTACCTGAGGAAGATCCGCTGCATGGCTGTCGATATGGAAACGGCGACCATCTTCTCAGTCGGCTTTCACAATGAAATTCCGACAGGCGCATTGCTATTGGTGTCTGACAATCCTATGGTGCCCGAAGGTGTTAAGACTGAGGAGAGCGACAAAGTGGTCAGCAAGAACTTTGTGGGCGAGCACCTCCGTATCGGCATCGACTCATTACGACAACTGATTAATAACGGTATCACCGTCAAGCACTTGAAGTTCTGATGACCTACGACCAAATCCTTTTTGACATTCACAAGAAAAACTTCGCGCCCATCTATTTTCTGACGGGCGAGGAACCGTATTTCATAGACATGATTTCGGACACCATCGAGAACGAGGCTCTGGATGAAGCCGACCGCGCCTTTAACCAAATCGTGGTTTATGGTCGCGACGTGGATGTTGAGACCATCGCCAACCATGCCCGCAGCTTCCCGATGATGGGTGAGCGCATGGTGGTCATCGTCAAGGAAGCACAAGATGTGAAAGACTTGGAGAAATTTGAAGCCTATCTTGACACCATTCCGGAGACTACGCTTCTTGTTTTTGCATACAAGTACAAGAAGTTCGACAAGCGCAAGGCTTTGGCCAAGAAGATTGACAAGAAAGGCGTTTGGTTTGAGTCGAAGAAGCTGTACGACAGTAACATACCTGGTTGGATTCAAAACTACCTGAAGGCCGATGGCTACAGTATTACGCCAAAAGCTACGCAAATGCTGGCCGACTACCTTGGCACCGACCTCCACAAAATCGCCAACGAGCTGAAGAAACTCACCATCGCTTTGCCCAAAAACAAGAGCATAGATGATGCGGATGTGGAGCGCAATATCGGCATCTCCAAGGACTATAATGTCTTCGAACTGCAGAATGCCATCGGCAGTCGCGACGTGCTGAAAGCCAACCGCATCGTGAACTATTTTGGCGACAATGGAAAAGATAATCCACTATTGGTCACAGCAATTTCGTTATATGGCTATTTCACTAAACTGATGAAACTGCATTGCACTCAGGACAAGTCTCAAGGCAATTTGGCGAGCGTGTTGGGTGTCAGCCCTTTCTTCGTCAAGGATTATCTCACTGCAGCCCGCAACTATCCGCCACAGGTTTGTATCCGCAACATCTCCATCCTGCGTGAGTTCGACATGAAGTCGAAAGGTTACGAAAGCGGTGAGGTAAGCGAGAAGGACTTGTATAGAGAGATGATTTTTAAATTGATGCATTAATCTAAAGGTCCCTGAGCTTGTCGAAGGGCCCGTATTCAATATCAACTATGCGCATTGTAGCACAAAGGGTAACGCACGCTTCCGTCACGATTGACGGGAAGGTGAAATCGAAAATCGGTCTTGGGATGTTGATTTTGCTCGGCATCGAGGAAGCCGACAACGAGGAGGATATCGAATGGCTTTGTACAAAGCTGTCGAAACTTAGGATCTTTGGAGATGACAACGATTCGATGAACCTTGATATTAATCAGGTAGAAGGTTCATTCCTCGTGGTGAGCCAATTCACGCTCCATGCCCTGACCAAGAAAGGCAACCGTCCAAGTTTCATCCGTGCTGCCCGTCCCGAGCAGGCGATTCCGCTTTATGAAATGTTTCTGAAACGCCTTGCCGAAATCTCAGGTCGGGAAGTGCAAAGTGGCGAGTTCGGTGCCATGATGGCGGTGGAGCTGCTCAACGATGGGCCTGTGACGATAATAATGGACTCGAAACGGCGTGAATAATCCTTATTCCACCACGATTTTCCGTGTCTCATCACCCATTTTCACGAGATAGATTCCTTGGGACAATTCCAGCTTTTCTTTGCCTTTAATTTCCTTGGTCAAGATGGTTTGGCCAAGGGCGTTCATAACGGTCAAAGTGCCAAAGCCTTCAATCGTCACATGTCCATTGCTTGGGCTGGGATAGACTTTGAAGGTGCTTCTATGGTTCTCGCAGAGTACGTCGTAAGGCATCGTGCAGTATACCGCTTCAGGACTCACTGGCGAGGCATAATGCGATCTGGTTTCCTTCTTGCGCTGAGTGAAAGTATAGGAAGTGCTTGGCATTAAGCCTTCAAATACTGGAGATGGTTGCCATGCGCTGCCATTGATGTTGTATTCACCGTCTTCTATGGCAACAAGAGTTATGCTTGTGTCGGTACTGCTCTCCAATAGTGGTGCTTCAGGCATGACCTGTTCTGCCTTTTTAATAGGACCGAAATAGTGTGAAGTAAGGATTCCCGCGCAGTTTGCGGCAGTGACTTGCACACGAATTCGCTCGAAAACGTCGTCTTCCGTTATGGTGTAGGTCGAATCAACAGCACCTTCGATGGCAGTTGTGTCTCTCCACCATTGGTAACTCAAAGTGCCAAGGTCGGGAATGGATGGTATTGAACTTAAGACCGATTCGGCAGTCAAGGTTTCTCCATAGAAAGGTTCACCAATTATGTTGACCTCACCAATTAATTCGGGGGTAATGCTGTCGAATAAAATGCTTTCTATTGCGACATAAGCATTCAATCTTCTTTCGGAGGCAACCAAACCCTCAAGAGATTGTAGATGGTCGGCACCATTAAGGAGGTGGTATTTCACCGAAAGACAAAAACTGGCGGGGTCGCTTTTGCAGGCTTGCATCATTTCCTCGGGCAAGGCGGCATACATCAGCGCAATGGTGCCAGAGACTTGTGGGGTAGCCATTGAGGTCCCTGTCGAACCATTGTAACCATTGTTGGGTGTTGTGGAATAAATAGCCGTGCCAGGAGCTCCAATGTCAATGTTGTTGACGCCATAACCTGCATTTCCATACTTCTCATCTTGTGAAGTGGTGTTGGTGATGCCTATGAGATAGTCGCCCGGACAAGTTGAAGGCACATCCCCAACCACATCGACATTCACGTTCATGTTGGGGCCGGCGCCGCAACTCAAAATACCGACATCGCCCATTTCGTCATACATTGAGCACCAGATGGGATAGTCGTTAGGGTCTCCGTAATCGACACCAAAGGATGAATTGGTGGCAACAATGAATGCTCCTTCGGCGCCGTTAGTTTCATTGTATCGGGCACGCATTTCCAAAGCGTATGAATATGCTTCCACAACGATAGATTCGTCGCTTGAGCTACCGCCAATGGGCAGTATTTTTACATTCCAATTAACGCCGCTAACACCTTTTCCGTTGTTTCCGATGGCTCCGATGATACCTGAAACATGTGTGCCGTGGTAATTACTACCGACATGTCCATTGTGGTTATAGGCATTCCAACCGTCATAGTCGTCGATGTATCCGTTCCCATCGTCATCAATTCCATTGAAAGGGATTTCGAGGGTGTTTTTCCAGAAATTCAAGTCTTCATGGCTCAAATCAGCACCGCCATCGATGACGGCCACCACGATGGTATCGCCCGTTGCCGTGACACCGCCAGTGGTGAATTCTTCCCATGCTTGCGGCAAATTCATGATGGCGGGAGCCCATTGTTGGCCATAGTAAGGATCGTCGGGAATCGCCTCACGCAGCGTGATGTTCGTATGGTTGTTTTGAATGACACGAACATCGGCGTTATTGGTCAATTGGTTCATTTTTTCCTCTCGTGATCCTTTGCTGTCAGTGATTTCGAAAAGCCAGATATTCAGTCTTTTGGATAGTATTCTTTTTGGTGTGATTCCTGCATTCGAATTGGCGGCAAAGGTCGTGGCATCTACACCTTGTTCTAACCAAATAATTAATTCGTTCTCAACGTAGGTGGTTGATTTTTGGCTTTCTTGCGGCTCCTGTGCGTATGAAAACACTGACAAAGCCATTATGGCCAAGATGAATAGTGGTTTAATGATTGTCTTCATGGGAATGATATTATTTATGTTTCAATTTGCAAAAATAAACATTTTCAGTTTACTGAACGCTTTTCCGAAAGGTTTCAAAAGAAATGCCTATTTTTGCACCCTCATAAATTTTTGAATCTTAAATCTTTAAATTTTGAATCTTTGAATTTGGAATTATGGAAGGTAAGCGATTAGAAAAAGTAAACAAACTGCTACTGAAAGAATTAGGTGATATATTTCAAAAGGAACTGAAATCCAAGGTGCCTTCGCTGATGATTACCGTGACGCGCGTCAATGTCACTTCCGACTTGTCGTATGCGCGTGTGTATCTGAGCGTGTTCGGCGTGGACGAGAAAAAGAAGGTCGTGGAAGAAGTAGGCCAAAATGCCAAGGCCATCCGCGGCTTGTTGGGCAACCGCATCCGTCACCAGATGCGCGTGGTGCCGGAGTTGCGTTTCATCGAGGATGACTCGCTAGATTATATCGAAAACATCGACAACCTGCTGCATCCCGAAAAGTGAGACTGCCGCTGTTCATAGCAAACCGTTATCTGTTGGCCAAGAAGAGCCACAACCTCATTAATATCATCACATGGATTTCCATTCTGGGTATTAGTGTCGGTTCGTTTGCGCTTATCGTGGTGCTGTCGGCCTTCAACGGATTGGAGAAGGTGATTTCTTCAATGAACAACCGCCTTACTCCCGACCTGCAAATCTCCGCCGTTAAAGGCAAAACCATCGACTTGACGGCTTTTCCTTTGGATCAACTCAAAGATATTCAAGGTGTTGATTATGTAATCCCTACAATTACCGAGGACGCTTTGTTTCGAGCCAATGACAAGCAGCATATCGGCCAAGTGAAGGGAGTCGGATTGGAATACCAAAAGATTGGTCGCTTGAATGAAATCGTTTTCGGTGGCAGTGATTTGGTGCTTGCCGACGAAGATGAACATTATTTTGCCGTTCCAGGTGCTGGCGTGGCTTGGTATCTTGGCATCAATGCTTACAACCCATACGCCATGGTTCGCATTTATGTGCCCAAGCGCGGTAACGCCTCGCAGATGAGCCTCGAGAACAGCTTCAATTCTGATGTTGTCACAGTGCGCAGTGTGTTTTCCACCGAGCAGGAGCAAGACGAAAAACTGGTGCTCGTGCCTTTTGATTTGCTCTCGGAATTGCTTGAATATGAGGATAAAGCGACTAATGTAGAGATTTTTACCACGCAGAATGCCGATATTAATAAGGTGAAGAAATCGGTGGCTACCATCATCGGTGCTGAATATTCCGTGAAGAATCAGCAGGAGCAGCAGGAAACGCTTTACAAGATTATGCGTTCCGAGAAGTGGGCGGTCTACGTCATCCTCACTTTCATCTTGATTTTGGCCACGTTCAATGTGGTCGGCTCGCTCTCCATGCTGATGATCGACAAGCGCAAGGACACGGAAATCCTGAAAGCCATGGGTGCTGACAATCGACTGATTCAGAGGATTTTCTTGAACGAGGGCTTGCTTATTTCCGTGGCAGGAGGTATCATTGGTCTTTTGCTCGGCATCATTTTGGTGCTTTTGCAGCAGCAATTTGGATTTATCAAATTCGGCACGGGTGGAGGCAACTATGTCGTGGATGCCTATCCGGTGTTGCTAAAGTTAAAAGACGTTCTGCTGATTTTTGCCACGATTCTGGTGGTAGGTTGCACCTCAGCCTTGCTCACCGTCCGTCATGCCATGCGTAAGGCTGGCAATCAGAAATCCAGATTGAACGACAGATAATAGCGAGGCTTCTTCGAGATTTGTCCGTCTTGTATTCCCCATGCCACGTCGCCTCTGACGAAGTAGCCTAAGATGGTGGTGCGCAATCCAAAGCCGATGCCGCCCACCAGAGGCTCTTTCATTTCGGTGACAGTGATGTCCAAATTGCCATCGCTGATGTGGGTGTTGTATAATGAGTTGCTTGGGTCGTAAGGATTCCAGCCTGTCCATGCTGTGCCGAGGTCACCAAACGCGACGATTTGGAAGTCTTTAATGAACTTCATGTTGATGGGTCGGTTGGTGAAATAGCTGAACACAGGGAAGCGTAGTTCGCTATTCAGGACCACAAAGTTGTTTCCATTGCGGATGTTCTGTTGAAAACCACGCATGTTGGTGGCCAAGGTCTGATAGGCGTAGTTTTGCGCGTAGTCGACGGGTGCGCCTTGGTCGAAGGAGGCGAAAATCCAGTTGTCGACGCCGCCCATGTAATAGATGAGTTTTTGCTGCCCAAACGAGCTGCTACCTGCAATGCGGTTGGCCCAAATGAAGTTGCGGCTAATGCGGGTGTAATGTCTATAGTCGAAGCCGACAACGACCATGTTGTTGGTGTTGCGTGCGATACGTTGATAGTATTCGGCAAAGATCTTTCCTCTTGCCCCCACAAGTAGGTTGGTCCCCAGCTTTTTCGAGTTGTCATAAACGAGTTCGGCACGCAAACCACCCCAGTTTTCGTAGACGTCCTTGTCGCCAAGACTAAAGTCATCAATGGCAAGGTTGACCCTGTGGTCAAGGCGGTAAATGGCTGTTCCTCTTAAACTTAGGATTTCACTGAAAGGATAACTCAACGTGTAGAAGGCCTCGTTGGTGAAGGTGCGATAATAGAAATAGGAATAGTCGTCGGTGACATAACGGTGCAGGGTGATGCTCTTGTCCAAGCGTTTGCTGTAGTCGCTGAAGCGCAACAAGTATTCGTTGTTGGTGAGGCTGGTATTGAGTTTCACGCCGAGTTCGATTTTGTAGTCTTCCATCAGGTCTTTCATCTTGGTGCCGAGGAAGATATTGAAGCCTGAGTTGAGGTAGATAGGCGTACCGCCGCCACTGAAGGGCTGATAGCTGTAGTTCATGCTAGTGAAGTCGATTTGACTCATCAGCTCGTCGGCGAAGAGCTCTACATAGTAGTTGTTCGGGCGTTGTAGGGTATCCTTCTGTCGTGGCCTGGGTGTAGGCTCGTTGCCTTGTGCCACCTGCTGTATGGAATCTCCTCCAATGGGTCCATTGATAGGTCGTTTTCGCCGTGCATAGCGATAACTGGCCGAAAAGCGGTGTTTGGAGATGGGCTCGGCGATGGTGTCTTTCTCTTTCTGTATTAGTTCCGTCAGCAGCCTCTTTTGTGCGTAAGGGCTCATCTGGCTAAGGCTTTGTTCGCGCCCGCGAAGGATGGGCGACATGAAAAACTTCTCTCCATTTTGGTCGGCCATCAACAGGGCGGCTTTGTGGTCGCGAGGTTGATAAGCATAGTCGATGATGTTGGCCGAATAATCCGTAAGTTGCTCTTTTTTCCCGAAATAGCGATAGTGCACGATGGTATCGATATGGCTGATAGTACTGTCGAAGCGGATTTGGTAGAGGTTATAAAAACCGCTGGTGTCGTTCAGGTAGAGTAGGCTGCCATCCTTAAGGGGTTCGGGAAGGATGCTGTTGGAAAGGCGTTGACGGGTCAGGTTTTGGAGCACCGTACCTTTATTAATATAATTGTAGGCGAATAGGTTGAATTGCTTGTTTTGGAACCCGATTTTATCGTCCACTTTCAGCGTGTCGTTGTCGCGGTTCGAACTAAACACGATTTGTTTGTCGTCGAAAGTGAAGACGGGATTCAGGTCGGTGTGGTAGTCGTTGGTGATTTGTTCCAAAGTATTGGAAAACAGGTTGTAGACATAAATGTCAGGCTTGCCCATGCGGGTGGCAGCCAACACAATCTTGCGGCTCTTGTGGGCGTAGGAAAACGAGCTGACCTTCTGGAAATCGAAGAGATAAAGATTGGCTTTTTTGCCCGAATTAATGTCCAAGTTATAGAGTTGGATCTTGCCTTCTTCCTCGAGGATGAAGGAGAGGATCTCACCGTTAGGGTGCCAAGCCAACAGTGGGAACGAAGTGTCGATGTTCTCGTCGGAGCGATAACCTGCCTTGAAAAGCTGTTGCCGTTCGCCGCTTTGCATATCTTCGAGCCAAAGACGGATCTTTCCCTCGTCGTTGCTGACGTATGCGATATACTTCCCATTGGGGCTAATAGAAGGCTGCGTGAAGGTGCGGTATTTCCTGTATTTCAGCTTCATCAGGTCGGTGGGTTGGTTGGAGAGCAAGGCTCCGTAACGTGCCTTGTAAAACTCAAACCATTCCTCAACCAAAACCTTGTATTCCTTACCGGTAACATAGAGCAGAGACTTTTTCACGTTTTGCGTGCTTTCGGCCAAGGTCAGGATATCGTTGAACGACTTGCTGCCATATTGTTCGTCAATGAAATTCCAAAACGAATAGCCTGCAATCAAGGCGTCGTCATCGCGCAGATGGTTGATCTTCTTGTAGTTGCCCGACATGATACCGCGTTGTAGTTGGGCTTCCTTGTGGCAGTCCCAATTGCTGGCGATGAAGGCCACCAAGCCATCTTGGAACCATTGTGGTATGTCGTAGCGGTAGGAACTGCGTAGCTGTGAGCCTATCGAGGTGCCGTTCATCACCTGGCTGAACAGCAACCTGGCTATGCCTTCGCGGATTTGTCCTTCGAAGTGGGTATAGTCGCCGTCAAAGTAGAGGATAACCTTCGAACCAATGATTTTAGTGATGCCGCCTGTGTTGCCGTACTCCTCGTCCTCCAGGTTGATGTTGCTTTGTTTGAAGTCTCCCTTGCTATTGAATACAATGAACTGGATCTTCTTTCCGAAGCGGCTGTTGAGGCGACTCTCCAGCTGTGGGATCTGGTCTTTGGCGTAGGCTTGGGCATATTTGGCGAGGTCATTGCCACCTTGGTAGAAATACACGTCGAAGTTGTCGTTCATGTAATATGACCAATGAAAATCACCATATTGCACGCGATTCTTGCCGAAGGGCATGTTCATGCCATTGTAGAACTGGGCATGGCCCCACGGAGTTATGGCCAGGAACAGTAATAATAGAATCGCGTATCTTTTTGTCGACAACATTAATCCAAAATTAGCGGACAAAGATAGGCAAATTCTTTAGAATGTGGTGGAAAAACCCTACCTTTGCGCCGAAATATTGAAATCATGCTCAAATTCGAATCCTTTGTCTTCAATCCCTTTGGGGAAAACACATACGTTGTTTACGATGATAACACCAAAGAATGTGTCATCATTGACCCGGGCTGCTCCAATGTGGGCGAGGAAAACGAACTCTTCGGCTTCATCGACAGCCATCGCCTCAAGCCGCTCATGGCTATCAATACACATGGCCATATCGACCATATTGTAGGCAATGCAGCAGTGAAAAAGCGTTACGGTATCGAGGTGGCGGCGCATCCCAATGTAAAAAGCGATTTTCAACGTTCACATCAGCAGGCACAGATGTTTGGGCTGCCTTTTGATGGCGAGAGTGAGTTGCCGGACCGCGACCTAGAAGATGGCGAAATCATCAAGATAGGGGAGAGCACCCTTGAGGTCATCAGCACGCCAGGTCATGCCATGGGTAGCATCAGCCTCTACGCCGAGATTGAGGGTTGGGTCTTCACAGGCGATGCGCTCTTTTGTCGTAGCATTGGCCGCACGGACTTTCCCGGTGGTAACTACGAGCAACTCCGCACGAACATCATCGAGCGCCTGTTCCATTTGCCCGACGACACCGAGGTTTATTCCGGTCACGGCGAAAGCACCACCATCTTTGATGAAAGGAGATACAATATGTTTCTTTGATGAAGAGGCTATTTAACATATTGGTATTCTTATCTTTAGCTTCTTTGGTTTTAGGGCAAGACGAGACTAGGGCTATTGATAGCCTTGAAAGCGTTATGGCTAAGCAGGAAGGGCGCGAGAAGGTGCTGACGATGATTGAGCTTTCCAAAGCTTTTTTCGATTTCTCGTTTGACGACTGTGTGGATTGGAATGAAAAAGCTATACATCTTTCGCAGGAAATCGGCGATGTGGAGCTAGAAGCGGATGCCTATTTTTCTCTTGGTATAAATTACGGTTATCATTCCGACCTTGACTTAGCCCGTATTTATTTAAAGAAGTCGTTGGACCTTTATCAGAGATTGGGTAACGAAAACAAGTCTTTTGAATCACTGTGGAATCTGGCCTATTTTGAATTAATTTTGGGTAATATGGATACGGCTTGCTTGGCTTTTCAGAAGGTGCTTTCAGTAGCGGAACAGCGTCATGACAGTTTAGCGTATGCTCAAGCGAGCGATAATTTGGCATATGTTCAATACCAAAGAAATGATTTTGACGGGGCAATCAAAGCCTATGAGGCAAGTAGAAAAATTTATTCTCTGCTTAATGATAGCCTTGCTGTGACACATACCAATTTGAATCTGGCCATTATTTTGAACGAGTGCAGGAGGACGACGGAGGCACGAGAATTGTTTGCCAAGGTTATCCCTCAGTTGGAGGCTTTTCAAGAGATTGACATGATGCTGACAGCCTATAAGAATTATGGTATGCTTTTCGCCCGCGATTTGGTCAACTATGATTCGGCTTCTTATTATTTTGAAAAGGCATTGGCATGCTTGGAATCGGAATCATTGTCGCGTGCCGACCGCCAGACTATGGCTTATTCGAAGGTTGACTTGATGGTCGAGATGGGGAATGTTGCTGTCAATTGTCACGATGAAATGACGGCGAAGAGCCATTTTGAAAATGCGTTTTCGTTGGCGGAGGAAAATAAGTACCATTTGGGCATGATGCAATCGGCATTAAGCCTTGGCCAATTGTATGCTTCTCAAGGAAAGGCAACGATTTCAATGCATTATCTTGAAATCTATGCAAAAGAAGCGAAGCAATCTGGTATTACCATGATGGAGTCTGCCGTGAAGAAGCCTCTCATTATTAATTATGCTCGACTTGGGCGGTTTGAGGAAATGGCATCGGAACTCGATGCATTTGATGAGTATAGGCAAGCTCTCCAACGTGAAAACAATGATTTGTACGATCAGATAAGTACCCTTCAAGACGAATCACAAGGCCTTCTTCAACAATACGAATCGCAAAACGAACAGATCCAAACTCTCCAATCCCAACGCAACCAATACCGTTTGGCCTTCTTCGGCTTGCTGGCTATTGCACTTTTTGCCTTGGCTTTGCTAATCGCCTATATAATTGTACGTAAAAAACGGGCAAAAGTGTAAAACCTTGAAAATAAAACCTTACCTTTGCACGCCGTAGCGGTCACTGAGCTTGTCGAAGTGCCCGCCCTTTCTAGTGAGCAAATCTTAAATCTTTAAATTTTAAATAAACAACAATCATGATCGAAAAAATCACATCATCACAACAAGCTATGGACCTGGAAGCCAAGTACGGTGCCCATAACTATCACCCGCTGCCGGTTGTCCTCGCCAAGGGTAAGGGCGCCAAAGTGTGGGACGTCGAAGGCAAAGAGTATTTCGACTTCTTGTCGGCTTATTCTGCTGTCAACCAAGGTCACTGCCACCCGAAAATCATCAAGGCCATGACCGACCAGGCCGAACGCCTCACCCTCAGCAGCCGCGCTTTCTATAACGACGCACTCGGCGTGTGGGAGAAATATGTGACTGAATATTTCGGCTACGACAAGGTGCTGCCCATGAACTCGGGTGCCGAAGCCGACGAGACGGGCCTGAAGCTGGCTCGCCGTTGGGGTGTTGTCAAGAAGGGTATCCCGAACGATAAGGTGAAGATCGTGTGCTGCGAAGGCAACTTCCATGGCCGCACCATCACCATCATTACGATGAGTAACGACCCTGAGTCGTATGCCAACTATGGTCCCATGACTCCTGGTTTCATCCGCATCCCTTACAACGATCCCGATGCTTTGGAACAAGTGCTGGCCAAGGAAGGCAATGAAATCGCTGGTTTTCTGCTGGAACCCATCCAAGGCGAAGCCGGTGTTTACGTGCCGGATGATGGCTACCTGAAGAAGTGCTACGACATCTGCAAGAAGTACAATGTGTTGTTCATGGCCGACGAGGTGCAGTGCGGTATCGCCCGTACGGGTAAGATGCTGGCTTGCGACCACGAAGGCGTGCGCCCCGACATCCTCATCCTGGGCAAGGCCCTCGGTGGCGGTGTGGTGCCGGTTTCATGCGTGTTGGCCGACGACGACATCATGTTGAACATCAAACCCGGTGAGCACGGCTCGACCTTCGGCGGCAACCCGATTGCAGCCCGCGTGAGCATAGCCGCCCTTGAAGTCATCAAGGAAGAGCACCTGATGGAAAACGCCGAGCGTCTTGGTAAGATCTTCCGCGAGGAAATCGGCAAGATCAAGAGCCCGATGATCGAGAAGGTGCGTGGTAAAGGTTTGTTGAACGCCGTTATCATTAAGCCCAAAGATGGTAAAGAGGCGTGGGATGTGTGCTTGAAGATGCGTGACCTCGGCCTGTTGGCCAAGCCTACCCACCAGCACATCATCCGCTTCGCTCCGCCCTTGGTCATCACCGAGGCCGAACTCCGCGAAGCCATCGAAATCATCAAGAAGGCCATCGCCTCGTTCGAATGATTGATGAGTGAATCTCTGATCGTTTAGCCCGCCTGTTTGCAGACGGGCTTTTTTGTTATAAAGATGTCGTTTTTTTGACAGTATTGGTTTTTTGTCTATTTTTGTCAAGCAAAATGATACAACCATGAAAAAAAACTTACTGATTTTAGCATTGGTTACCATTGCCTTGTTCTTCACCAGCTGTTGCCAGAACGACAATGCAAACACCAACAACGAACAAAAGACTATGAGCACAACGATGAACGACCTGCTGACGCGCCGTAGTGTGCGCAGCTACACCGATGAAGTACCTCCCATGGAGGTGATTGAAGAAATCTGTAAAGCTGGTACCTACGCTCCAACCGGTATGAATCGCCAAGCGCCTGTTATCGTGGCCGTCACCAACCGCGAAGTGCGTGATCGTTTGAGCAAATTGAACGCCGCCGTCTTTGGTCCCGACAACGACATGGATCCATTTTATGGCGCCCCTGTGGTGTTGGTGGTCTTGGCCGACACAACTGCAGCCAGGACTTGGAAGGAAGATGGCTCACTTGTGATGGGCAATCTGCTTAATGCAGCTCATGCCAAAGGTTTGGGCTCCTGCTGGATACATCGTGCCAAGGAAGTGTTCGAGACCGAGGAAGGCAAAGCTATCTTGAAGGATGCTGGCATCGAGAACGAGAATCTGGTTGGGATTGGCAACTGTATCCTAGGCTATACCGCTGGCGATTATCCCGAAGCTGCACCTCGCAAAGACAATTACATCTATTGGATCAAGTGACGATTTTGAGGGCGTGAGACCTGAAAACCGTTTCCACCGCTTCTTCATAATCCTTTAGCGCATTGATTTTCTTAATCTTGCGCCAAATGTCTTGTGGCTCATCGAAAGAATACATCAGGTACGACCATAGTTCTTTCATGCGCCCCAATACCTTCGGGCTGCCGCCCGCATGGTGTAGCCTGTCCTCGTATAAGTCGAGAACGTATGCGTGAAGCCGTTCCGACC
>Ga0310694_10001117_pt1 | contig 31601 bp, 44 predicted proteins | sample 174DNAGHGhighgp2_FD_203884 | JGI IMG/M metagenome (GOLD analysis project Ga0310694, IMG submission 203884) | Sheep rumen microbial communities from Palmerston North, Manawatu-Wanganui, New Zealand - 1742 DNA GHGhigh gp2 (v2) (version 2) | ecosystem: Host-associated > Mammals > Digestive system... | reverse complement strand
AGCCCTGAGAGGTCGCTATGGATTACTTGATATACCTTTTTAGCCTGGATATTATCCCACGACACGCTCTGCATGATAGGCGTAAATACGAGCGCAATATCTGCGCTGTATGTTAGCTCTCTGCTAGGGTCAAAAGTAACTTTGCCATAAGGTCGCAAGCGATCTAGTTGCGCATCTGCTCCGTCTGCTTTGGCGTTGATTACGAACTCTAGCTCGTAGTCTTTGCCGAATCTTCGTGCGAACTGATACATGGCCGTTTCTATGCCACCAATAGCGCACATATAAGTCATCTGTATTAAAATCTTCATTTTCCTAAATAACCGTCAATAATTCTCTTTGCTTCATCGAATCCACAAGCGAACTTTGCTACATACCCTTTACGGCGTAGCTGCTCCAATGCATCGAACTGCTCTCTGATATGTTTGTCTGCTACTAGCGTTCCGTCTTTCTTATAAATGCGAGTGCCGGCTTTCTTGAGTTCGATAAATAGGCCGTATCTACAATGCCCAAAACTGAAAGCTACGCTTTTTTCTTTATCTTCAAACTCCGTTCTCGCCACTTCTTTTGGCTCGGCAATAAACATATCTGGCCATGCTCTGCGGCCGCCGTTCTGCCTTTTCTGCTTGATTGCTTGCCCCATCGTTAGCTTGATGCCGCTGCCAAAGTCGGAGTGGAACATAACGTCTGGATACTGCAAGCGTAGATAGTCTGCTACTTGCACTTGTAAATCTGCCTCGCTAGTCATCGTCTTTCCTAAAGTTCTTAAAAGTAATCTCAATACCCTTTGCGTTCTCGATATTGAGTTGTAAGCCGTCCTCTCGGTCTAGCATTGAAGCTTTAAGCCAACGATCGTGTGCCATCATCTGCTTTTGTAGGTCATCGTTGCCGTCTTTGTCTTTAGCTTCTAGACCTTTTACGATAGGACGGATAGCTTTATCGAGCGTTACCCCTTGCTTTGCGAAAGTCTTTCTTATCTCTTTAGCAAGGTCAAGTTTGGTTAAGTTTTCCCAGCCTATCGTTTTAGCGCTTCCGTAAGTGGCGTTTGGATAAGCTACTTGAGCGGCGGCTGTTGCGTTACCGCCGTTCTTTATTAGCTCTTTCTCAAAGATTGCCTGTTTAGGCGTTAGGTTTTTTTCTTTAGCCTTTGGCATCTTCTGCCTCTTTCTTGGTTACTCTTGTTACTCTTGGCGGGTCGTAGTTCTGGTCTATCTCGTATATTCCTCTAGCCGTAATTATGGTGCTTTTGCCACCTAGCGGCTTAATTTTTGCTACTTCTTCGATAAACTTTTTTGCCCAATCGCTAAGATTATCATCTTTCCCCATCTTCTCGCTCCAATAACTCTGGGTTTTCATGGATGTTGCCGATAACCCTAGCGCCATTCACGCCAAGAAAACTACATATATTCCATGCCTCCTTGCTGTCATATTTGACAGCCCAAAACGAATTATCATGATACTCTACCACAAGTGTCGCAGCGAAATATTGAAGTATATCCCCTTCATATATCTCTTTACCGTCCTTCCTAGTTTTTAATCCTGTATATTGTTCGATACATTGGTTGTCGTCATTCTCGTCATGGTCTCCAAAGAATCTACTTAGGCTGTCATAATCTTGGCTATAATGTGGCTTTTTAAGCTTTTCGCCGTAATAAACCCATGCCCTAAACTTTAGCTCTCGCATTCTTCCTCCTGACGGAGTTCAAACTCATCTATGCTAATCGCATTGGTTTCTTTCTGTAGCTTCTCTGCGGCTTTGCGAGTTGCGCAAACCCCATAAATATAGCCCTCGTTCATAAAGCCCGAATTGTCCCAAACTACATAGACTTTCATTCTACTCTCCCCATCAGCATTAGCCTTGCTAAGATTATCCCCAGTAAGGCGCACTCGTATTCGCCCTTACAGATAAGCGCAATAGCAAAAGGTATCATCGCCGATACGCAGATAATCGTGACGATATCACGCATAATTGATTCTTTATTCTTCTTTGTCTTTGACATTTTATTCTTCCTCCTAAAATGCAATTCTCGCTATAATATCAACCGCTAAAACACTTAAGTCTGCTATTATGATTGGTATTGTAATTTCTGCGATATAAACTGATGGTGCTTGGTTATGTCCTGTCCATATGAACTCATCTAGCATTGCCCCTAAAGCGTTAGTGAATAGACAAGCGAAAAATACAAAACCGCAGATTGCTTCGAGTGTATTCATTATTCTTCCTCCCCGCAGAGTTCGACGATGGTGTAAGTTTCGCTATCTTTCAATCCTTTCGGTAACTGATAACCCCAAAACTCGATGTCGATACCTTGCTCTCTGCTGTTAAAAGCTCGCAGATACCAAGCGTGTGCCGATTCATAACAGTTCATATAATTCAATCCATTAGCATCAGCCCATGCTCGCACGGCTTTGCGAATTTTATCATCTTTGATTAGTGGTTCGACTGGTTCGTAGTCTTTCCAATCTTCGTAGAGCTTAGCGAGAGAGTCGTATTCGCCTAAGATAGAACTTACAGATCTTGCACTTCTAATGGCTCTGAGATCACAGACGATTATCGAATACTCGCCGTCGCCATTGCTTTTTTCTCTCACGATAGCATCGCATACTTTCCCTGTCTGTTTATTGCGTAGTTTCATTCCCTTGCCTCCAAAATCTCTTTAACTGGCTTACTAGGATAGCCGAACTGCTTCATATAGTTATTGAGTGCGGTTAAACACTTCTCCAAGTCCTCACCCTCTAGGTTCTTAAAAGCATCCTTAATCGAGGCAAGGTAATAATCGTATAATAATGTCGTCATATAATCTCCAGATCACCTATCTTTTATTGCGCAGCTTCATAATCGTCCCATACCTTTTTATACTTGTATCTGCTCTTGCCCATGCCGGTTTTAATGCCTTTTCTTGAGCTTCTCTTGCCGCCAATTGCACCGGCCTTTTTAGCTAGCTCTGGATGAGCTTCAAACCATCTAGGCGCTTTGTGCTTGGCGCTGCCACCTTTTCGGCCAATCATGGCGTAAAAGTCGCTGCCGTGCTTGGCTTTGTTTGTGGCCGCTGCCTTTTGGCCACCCTCTTTACTACCTGCCATTTTTGATCTCCATAGATTTGTATAATTCTTCGCAGATTTCGTAAGCTAATCTAATACTCTTGGTCTGCGCCCATTTCTGTAATTTCTCTTCCATCTAGTGTTTCCCAGTTTTTGGTTAATGTTTGATAAGTCGCCCTATTGATGTGCGGGCCTCGTAAGATAAAGCAGACTGTCGTTTGCGGGAAGATAAGGAAGTTCCCGGTATATAGCTTGTCTTGTATAAAGGCCTCGTTTGTGTAGCCGATATAGCGCAGCTTTGTAGCCTTGAGGTATATAAAGTCGTTATTCTTCTGCATTTTCTATATCTTCGCTAATCTTATTCAGCTCGATCGTGTTGCTAATCTTCTGCAAGAGCGAGGCGTTGTCTGTAAGGTCTTTGATTGAGTTATATAGCTCGTTCATTTCTAGCCCGTCTGTATATCTTGGTAAGTTATCGTGCATACCGTTAATGGTGATTGCGATATTACCCATAACAGCATCTTTTAGCTTCGCTAGTTCTTCGATTGATAATTCCATTTTTACCTCCTATTTTTGGCTCTGTATTGACCGCCAGAGCCTTTGCGGTTGTTGTAGCGACTCGACAGGTTGCCCCGCCTTGTCTTAGTGCTACGCTCGCCTCTGCTAACCTTGATACCGCTCGCAGTCGGCATCAAGGACGATAGGACTCAGCCGAGCGCCAGATTTAAGACATCATCGGGAGTTTTTTAATAACCCCCCCCCAGGACTCCGCTCGTAGATTCCATTTGACTTGCGTTTTTGCCTAAGCCCTGGCGGGGAGCGGTTAAGCTCTCCCGTTGTCTTTGTTAAGTTTCGTTCAATGGTCGAGGCTTGCTCGGTCGGTTGTCCATAATGAGCCAGACTTATAACCGAGCTTGCCTCCTGTTTGCCCCTACCGACCAACGATAAGGACGTTCCAAGAGGCAAGCGCCTCTATTGGTTGTTAATTTTTAGTAATAACTGAACTCTCTTTTTGTATCGTTTATGATTCCACGCCTTATCTTCCGCATATTGCGATACTCGCTTGATAGCTCATCGTATGCTACGGAATACTCAGCGTATAGCTTCGCTAGTGTTCTCTCTAGTTCTTTATTTCCTTTTAGCTCCTCTTTCAGTCGCTCTATTGCTCGGAGTTCTCCTAGTGCTATGTCGCATTGCCGCCTAGTTACTGGCATGGCGAACCTCGATGCGTTCTTCTGTTGGTATATATTTGACCTTGATACGCTTCATGTCTTTTGCTCCTGTTATGTGATACTGACCGCAGATGTCGCACTCATAGACCCTCGCTGGGGCTTTTCCGGCCGCTCTACGGTTCTTCTTCCTGTTAAAGTTGTTCATGCTTCTAGCGACCCTCTGAGCCGCTCCTGCGCTTGGGAAGCATTGTTTCCCGCTGCTACAATCCATAAGTCGCCTCCTGCACTTCCGCTATCATGGCCGCCACGATCAAGACCGCTGCGGTTGTTGCGGCGATGGCTATTACGATGATTTGAATTGTTACGCTCCTAAGTTCTTCATCTTCTGTCGATAGTTGCTTTTTCATGGCTAATCCCCATACTCTACAAAGCGCCATCTGTCCTCGATACGGCTTTGGCGTTGCTGGTATTTCTGCGCCCAGCCCTCTGGAACTGGTTGCTGCTGGCGAGTTTCTAGGGCGACTTTCTCGCCCTGTTTCTCGTTCTTCTCGTTATTTTTCATTGAGTCGTCCTTTCGCTTGGTTAAACATCCTGTTGATTGCTGCCATTTGCTTATCTGATAGGTTTTTAGCCTTGATTTCTTCGTAGTAGGCTTTAAGGCTCTCTGCATCATCTATCACTTCGAGCGCTTCTTTTACCTCGTCAAAGTCGATTCCGTAATTGGTTTTGGCCTTGCTAAAGTTTTTGCGATCTTCTGCCGTGTGGGCTTCGAGCGCATCGTCATCATCACAGGCGATAGCTTGCACGAGTTGCACGGTGTAGCGCCTGGCGTAAGTTAAGGCCGCTCCGTAAGCTTGCGCTGGGTTCATGCCGTTAGTTGTGAGTTCTACGACCCTTGCGCCTTGAATCCACTCGTTGCCGACCTTTGCAAAGACATACTCGTAGCCATCTACTCGCTCTGTGCGCATTGGTGGTATCTCTACCCCGGCTCTTGCGAGGTCTGCCAAGTTTGAATACTTGTAGTTGTATCCTTTGCTGGCGTTCTTTACGATTTGTTTATTGTTTTCGCTCATTTATTCTTAGCTCCTCTTGTTCTTTTCCTTGTTCTATTTGTTCCCAGACTGCATTTTTAATCTTGCTCATCTTCGGCCTCCTGCTGTTCTTTGAGTTTCCCTAAGACTTTCTCGGCCTTTTCCAAAAACTCATCGCACGCCTTTTTCATTTCTTGCATTTCCGGCATCATTTCTAAGCTCCTGCCGTGATACTGTTGCGAACTTCTAAGGCTTTGCGCTTGTAGCGCAAGGCTAGCTGGAAGCGCTTAAAATCTCGCTTCGATAGTTCCGTTAGGCGTTCCATGATATAGTCGAGTTCTGCGGCTCTCGATCCGTAAGTTTCGATAGCTTCTTGCTCGATTTCATCGTCCGTCATGTTCTCGGTGCGTTCTAGCTCGTCTATTGCTTCTGTTAGTTCTTTTTGCTCTTTAGTTGTCATTTCGTTGCTCCTTTGTTTTATTTGCAGATTGGTTCGTCATAGTAATACGTCCAAGTGCAGTTATTGCGCTCGGCGTATGCTTCAAGGTTCTTGGCTCGGTAGTTGCCTACGGCCACAGCGCCAGCGAGGGCTAAAATAATTGCTCCTGCGATGGCGAGTTTCTTTCTCATTTGTTTTGCTCCTTTCTTCGCTACCCGTAACCAGACACCATAAGATTTAATCCGCCGAGAGGCTTTGAGATAGTTTTTAATCGAGGTGAGAAAAAGCAAAGCCTAAGTGTAGTAGTGTGATTCTGAGGCGGTGATACTAGATAAATTACGAAATTCAAAACTTAAAAGGAGTTTAGTTTTATGTTCCGTGTTTGTTGAACTAGAAAGATAAAAAGGGGTATCGGTGTCTGGTTATCGGTAGCGAAAAATTATTTTGTTATTTGCCACTAGCTATCGGATTGGCCTCGCTCCAGCAATTGAAAAAGATTCTATTCTTGCAAAGCTATTGGGAAGCGCTTAGCAAAACCGAAAAATTGAATAGTTGTCAGTCGCCATCATCTATGGAAACTAGGAGCTATCGAGCTTTTACCCGGCTCATCTGCGGTGATTTTGTGACAGTTTTAATCTCAAAATATATTGATGGCTTTACACGGTTAAGAGAGCCGAGGCCAGTCTGATAGCTAGTGTTGTTCGCTAACCTAAGTTGTTAAGTAGATTCGCAAGGCTCGAATAGCTCCTTTGCACCAGATTGATTTTGAAAAAAATCGCCCTGTTTAGGCGATTGGTTATGTCTTATAGTTGTGTTTTCTTTGTAAGATGTCCTAATATACATTGTGCGACATCCCAAGTTTCTGTATAAGATGATTAACCAATCGTCTTTTTGAATCGTCTTTCAATTAACTTTCGTTGCTGAACTACCCTAATAATAGCGTATCGGTTAAGCTTTGTCAATACTTTTGCATAAGCTTTTTCATATAATTTTGAACGCCCCCCTTACCGCTCGATCGATAGTTTAATTTTTGGCATTTTGGGGAGTTTCTTCGCAATTCTTTGGCCGAGCGGTTCTTTTGGGGCTTGAGTGGGTTCAAAAGGGGAAGTGCTAAAGACGAAGCGGCCGTGGATAGGGATAGTGCGGAGCGCTGCTTGTTCTTCTGGCGTTAGATGCACTTCTCTTCCCGTCCCTCGCATTTTGATTGTGCCGCCAATTACTTGATTCCACTCTAAAAGCGTAATTTGGCGGTCGCTCATCCGATAGTGTTTCTTGAGCGATAGTGCGAGCATCGATTTAATGATTGACTGATAGTTGTCCATAAAATGTCCTTTCGTTGCGTATTTGGCTTTATTTGCTATGTTTCGACCTAAAACGCATAGACACTCAACTTTTCGGCTAAAATCGCTCAGACGGGCTTCTGTGGGCTTAGAACGGCAATTTCTGGCGGGCTTGTTCTCGAACTTTTTTATCTACGGTCTTTTGCTCGTGGATTCCTAAGCGCCTAGCTCGCTCTTTGTTTAGGCGCTTGATCTCGTGCGGTTGGCACGGGTAGCTATTAGGCGGGAAGTATTTAGCGCCGGTATCGTCATACGTTGGCACACACTCCCAGGCTAAGCACACGCTCAGACCATCGTTAGCTAAGACGTAGTAGAACTGTGTAGGCATTTGGCGCACTTGAGCCTTTGTATAGTCCTTTTTGCGCCACTCCCAATCGACCGAGTAAGCTTCGCTCATTGTGGTATCTCCTTTAGGCCGTAGTTTTCCATGTTGTAGATCTTGCAAGGGTTCGGCTGTGTCGGCTGGCCATATCTTCCCTGTTGTATCGGCTCATCGCTCTTGAGAGCAAACACTCCAGCCCATCCTCGTTCGATAGACTGATTGATGATCTCGACCTTTTCTCTGTCGCTAGAGCCTAGCTTGTTTAGCTTCGAGATAATCAGCTCAAGAGCTTTGTTAGTCATCGGCTTTTTTATAAGCTTTCTGAACTTTACGAACTCAATAAGGGCAGAGCGTAGCTCCTCGGATTCCGTGGCTTCTTCGATAATCGAGTTAAAGTTTTCCACAGGCTTGGAGCTTTGCTCCTTACTTACTTTCTTATTATTCTTACTTGTATTATTAGCTGTTACATTTTTGTAACTAGGGTAGTTACATTTTTGTAAGGGGGTAGTTACATTTTTGTAACTAGGGGTGTGGAAAACTTTTAGCCTGATATTACGGCGCAAGATCGCCTTTTGCTCGTTGCGTATAACTCGAACTTCGATATATCCCCGCTCTGCTAGCTTCGTAGTCCAGCACGAGATCGTCTTTTCACTTACGCCGTATAGCTCGGCAAAATAACGCCTAGATGCCCAGCATCTGCCGTCTTTATGCGTTAAAGATGCTATCTCGGCGTAAAATAGTTTCTCGCTAGCTGATAGTTTTTCGTCATATCGGACTTCCGCCGGCAAAATGGCGAAGTAATTTGGCCGTTCTTCGACCTCCGAAAAGTCTTGCATTTTATTTACCTCCGCAAGTGTTGCGAGGTGCAAAAAGCACACCATATTGGCGTGCTTAGAGCTATTCGATGCCTTTATTATAGCACAGTTTTGGCGTATAATAGCAATATCGGCAATTTATTTGCCGTATTTCGTTGCTGAGAGCCACTTCGTGTGGCTTTCTTTTTGTGCCGACAAAATACCGCCACTTGGGCGGCATGATGTGTAAGTGAAACGGTTGGGCGATAATTATTAAAATTATTGCTCGATTGGGATTATTTAAGAATCACCGAACTTGGGGCTTGTAAGTTGGACGATATATTTGCCCCTGTCCATAAAGGGTATTATAACACAAAAAACTCTGGTAAGGGTGGGCATCACCAGAGTTATGGAAGATTTATTTAGAGTCTATCCCTAGACAAGCTAGATTATAGCAGATAACTCTTTCTTTGAAAGCTTGAACGCTCCGCTGGGCGAGCCTGGAGTCCTAAAACTCTGGTCTGATTTTGGTATTAGCCGATATGACAGCGGAACGGTCGATTCTTTATTGTAGGCCTCTACAAACTTGAACCATCTATCTATTGCTTCTTCGAGTTCTTGCGAGTTCTTAGAAGCTCTACGATCATGATTAGCAGGCATAGACCATTACTCACTATTAGAGGGATATTGCTTGTTAAAACGCCGCTGATGAGCCAGCCGAGGTTGCCGCCGCTAACTAGAAGCTTGATATTGATAGGCTTCTTTGCCAGCATACCGCCAGCTCGAAGAAAAGTAGCTATCCACCCTGCTATTTGCGATATAACATATAACATACTTTTATTATACAAAGTGTGATAATTAGACGCTCAAAAACCTTACATTGTGTGATTAGATGTTCACCAATTTAAGAAAAAGCCTTACATTTACAGAGGTCAAAAGCGTTCACTTAGCTTCTTATAAAGTTCACTTAATAAGAACGATTTACTTCATGGTTACTTCAAACAAAACTTTATTATGGATTTTCATAATCAAGTTTAGCGGCTCAAACTTTACCATAAAAAACGAGCAGCCATTTTTTGAAATCGCTAAGCTGCTCGTTGCTAGTAAAATTATAAAATTATAGTAGCAATACTATTATAGCAAAGAAAAAGCCCCGACTGTATCACATTGATATAGTTAGTTATACAGTTAGTGATATAGAAAAGCCCCGGCTATTGCCGAGGCCCTCTTTTAGTAGTCCTTGAGGTTGTCTTTAAGATAGATAAGTTGCCGTGTCATGCAAGCCCGCCAGGCGGGGTCTATGCAGACGTTAGCGAGCCACTCGCAAGCTTGGCAGATGTCGTATTGGTCGATAAGCCACTTATTCGCCTGATAGACATCCCAGGCGTGTTTAAGCTGCTCCTCGGACGGCTTAGGTATATCGTGCAGTATGTGCTTGTGTAGCTCGTTGTGTATCTCTACGTCAAGCTCATATACAAAGGCTTGTCGCAGAAGCCATCCGTAACCATCGCCAAAGTGCTTTCTCTGGAAGATGAGGTGATGAGCGTTTGTGTGCTTGGCTCGTTGTGCTTTGCGGAGTCTGCGGCCTTTTCTGCCCATAGAATCGCCCCCTTACTTCTTGTGCGTGAGTTCGGTCATAGTTTCGCCGTAAAGCGAGCAGTGGTAGAAGATACGGCTCGCTGTTTCGAGCCAGACATCACCATAGACGAGCGTATAATCCCCGCAGTCCGTGATATTGATGCCAAAATGCTCAATCTCGTTATAGAGTTTCTTGCTGTCGATACGGCCAATTATGCGAATAAAAATAGATACTTTCATATCTGCTCCCCCTTTCGCAGTTCTCAAGGTTTAAGGTTCGAGGTTTATAACCTCATATCTGCCCGACTGAACAGAATCAAAATTGCATATTGTTGTTGATAATTATTTTTAGTCGAGCAGGTATGAGGGCATAAAGCCCTCTGGCGTTTAGTCGCCCTTGTGGTAGTCTGAGCTGGCCTTAGCCAATGCGATGCCTAAGACGGCATCAATAAAGACGATTACGGCTAGGATAGTCTGCTCTATCTGGTCTGTAAGTGGTAAGTCCCAGATAGCGCCAATCGTAGCGTATAGCGTAGCGATGGCCGGGAGTAGAATCTGAGCGATAAACTTTAGTGTGTCGTAAGTCGAGTTTTTCATAATCAAGCCGTTAGCTTGTTTGGTTGCTTTTTTGGTTGCCATATATGCTCCTTATTTAACTCTGATCGTGTTGCCAGCATAGATTACGTTAGGGTTTGCAATTCCGTTCCAAGCGCAGAGCTGGCTGATGCTCGTGCCGAACTTGGCAGAGATTGCGCTCAATGTATCGCCTGGCTGAATCTTGTAGTATGTGTGGCCTGTCGAAGCTCCGCCGCCAAGCTTCTTGTTCACGATGTCCTGAATAACCTGATAGTTGTATCCAGCGGCAATAAGGCGATTTTTGCGGTCTTGACCGTTGCCCCATTTGCCAGCAATAACCTCGTCTGCGATTTGCTCGTTAGACTTCTTGCTTGGCTTTGGTGCTGGAGTTGGTGTAGCGCCCTTAGCGCCTGCGTAAGCCCTCCAAGTGTTTGCATCGCCGAAGAACTCGTCTTTATCAATAGGGTTGCTTGTGTATTGGTGCATCGCTACAATGCCCCAGTAACCGACAGCCGGGCATCCGTGATTCGTGCCGTCATTGTTGCCGTAGTTTGCGACCCATAGGCCATAATCCCCAGCTACAACGGCGCTCCAGTCATAGGCAAAAGTTACCGAGCTAGACATATAGATAAGAGGCTTGATGTCTGTCAGTTCCTTGACCTTATCTAGCCAGCGCTTCGCCCAGCCAGTATCCCATTTATTTGCGCTTTCCCAGTCGAGGGCTAAGATAGCCTCGCCAATGTAGCCTTTACAATTCTCTACGAAGAAGCGAGCCTCATCTTCTGGAGTCGTGCCGAGGTCTGGACGAGCGTAGTGATATACACCGAGGAGCTTGCCAGCGTTCTTGTTGAGCTGGTATTTGGCATCGCAGGTCGGGTCTACATATCCCGTGCCTTCGGTTGCCTTACAGATGATAAAATCACCCTCTGTAATTTGGTTTGGTTGCCAGTAGCTTTGGTCTGTGCCGTGCATTGACATAGTTTTTCCTCCTTAAAAGCGCCCCAAAATGGAGCGCTGTTGTTATTTTTTCGCTTGAATCTCTTTGAACCAAGTCTTATAGCTTTCGACTTTCTCGCTGATATACGAGTTTCCGCCGTTCTCGTGATAGATGTCGTATTCGTGAAGCACATTCTGGTAGTTGGTAGGGAGTTTGCCCTCCATAACTTGCTGATGGTCTTCTGTAATCATCATGAGAATAGAGTTCTTGGCATCGTATCTGTCCGCCTTAGAGCTTGCTCTGCGAGCCGTAATGATAGTCGTAATGATTGCTCCGACTGCGCCTACAACTCCTGCTAAATCTATGATTATCTTCGCTTCCATCTCTAGCTCCCAATCTGCTCGTAGTTGTTGTTGATATTGAGCCAGAGCCATTTGTCGTAGCGATTGCGAGGGTTGAATCCGTAGTAGCCGATTTCCATATCGCCTGCGAGGTTCGAGCCTGAGGCGGTGTTCGTGATGGTGTTTGCGCCGTTCTGAAGCATTGCCGTGCGAATTGCCTCAAGCTGGGCGATGAGTTCGGTGTCTGTGATTGCGGTGTCGGTGGCGGTGGCGAGTGCGTAGGTTAGAACCATGTTTGTTGTAGAGAGTTTGGCTTTCCAGTCGTCTAGGCTTATCTCCGTGCCATATCGCAAGCGAATATCGCCACCCGACAAGACAAAGACACCCTGCGTGGTGTTCGAGGTTGTAATCTGTGCGCCAGATTCGTAGTTGCAGCAAAGGTAGCGAGAATTATCTGGTGTGCCATAAGTGCCAGTTGCGGCACGAGGGCAGCGATAATAAAAGTGTTCCGTTCCAGAATTAGCGATTACCCAGCCCTCGCTGTCTGCTCCACTAAATCTCTTTGTGGTGGTCGCTTTGTGAATCTTCCACTCTTCCCCATCTCGATAGATGCGGTCTTTGTAGAGAGGATTGCCGTTGCCGTCATCGCCAAGTCCGCAGAGCTGAATGTCGCCGAGGTCGAGAGGATAGTTGGATGGCTCGAAGTATGGAGTCCAATCTGTTGCAGAGTTTCCTTTTTCGCATTGGGCTTTGGTAGAAAGGTTCGTGTTGCTCGTAATGACGAATCTAACTCTGCCAGCATTTGCAGGAGCGGTGAATGTATTCGGGCTTGGGCCTGTCGTGCCAGTTCCAACGAATGTTCCATCGCTCTGATAAAACCTTAGCGCCACATTTCCGCCACCAACGACAGATATTGTGTAGTTTTCTCCGCCCTCAATTACGGCATAGTTTTTTGAGCGAATCATTGTATCAGCGTTGATGTCTGTTCCAGTCGAGGTGCTGATATTGCCTAGCTCGAAGATGCCATCAAAGAGGTTAATGCTTGCAATAGTTACTATCTGCTCGCCCGTTACCGTCTGAATCGGCTGTGGATAGTCTGGGTTCGGGCTAGGAGTTCCGCCTACATATGGCTCGTAATCTGTTGCGGTTGAGCCTGCCTCTAATTGGAGCGTGTCTGTCGCTATTGTTGAGAAGCAAAGCCTTACAAAGCGTGTATTAGCGGTGGTTATAATCTGGTTTTGGTTTGAGGTGGATGGAGTTGGAACATTTCTTTGTATAAATCCCTTGCCTGAGTCATATTCACAGATAAATACCCTAAAATTAGCCGCTTGGCTTGAGGTTGCTTCTGTCCACATAATGTATGCCGTATTCGGCAAGACTGGAATGTATGTTTCTTGAACACTTGAGTTTCCCAATACCGCTAGACCACCGTCTGCAGAGTATGTATAACCAGCCACGATACCTGTGTTTTTGTCAAACAGGTTCTTCCCTGTATAAGTCTGCTGATAAGTATCGCCATCAAGCTGGAAGCTCTCAATCTTGCCTGCTTCTTCTGCCACGGTTGCCGTGATAGGATTGCCTGTTGCGGTCTGGGTCGTGTGCGCCTTTGGCGTGAGGTATAGCTTGCCCTCCTCGCCTGTTGCTGGTAGCTCTGCGACTACCTCGGCTTCGAGCTTTGGCGCAAGCAAGTTGTCTGCTTCGGGCTTGGTATAGTAGTCATCTAGATCTTCTTTGGTCGCAAGAACATCGGTATCTGCGCTGAACTCTGTGCCGTTGAGGTTGAGTCCGTTGCCTGCCGTGTAGGTCGTATCCGTTGCGCTGATAGTATTGCCAGAGATTGTAATATTATCGCCAGCCGTTAGGGCGTTTTGCTTGGCGTTCCAGGTGGTTTTATCGCTTGCAGTTACAAACTTGTTTGTGGTGGTCGTGTCTGTTACGAGATCTGCGGATAGCTTGTGCGAGCTGTCGATAGTGTTTTGCTTGGTGTTTAGCGCATCGGTCGTAGCCTTTTGGCTCATAACCTCGGTCGTAGATTGGCCGGTTGTCTGTGCGATCGTAGGCATTGGGCCTACATCGCCTCTAGGGATTTCAAAGTTAAGCACGGCATTAGAATCAGTGCCAGAGTTATAAACTCTTGCCTGTGTGCCTGGATTGGTTGTGGTTGTAGTGCCAACATAAACGGTAGCATTAGTTCCCCTCTCGCCTTGTGGGCCTCTTGGGCCTGTTTCGCCTTGTGCGCCAGTATCGCCCTTGTCGCCCTTTGGGCCTTGCGGGCCTTGCGGGCCTTGTGGGATGCCGAAGTTAAGCACGGCATTGTAGATAGAGCCAACGTTCTCTACGGTCGCATCCTGGCCAACGGCTAAGGTAGTAGTAGAGCCAACGGCTACGGTTGCTGCATCGCCTTTAGGGCCTTGCGGGCCAGTCTGGCCAGTATCGCCCTTGTCGCCCTTGTCGCCCTTTGGGCCACCCGTATTACGAAGCTTGAAGTAATACTTTTTGGCCGTGCCGTCTATGATGTTCTGTGGGTTTGTAATAGAGATTCTTTGCATAATTAAACCCTCAATGTGCTTACAGGTGCTATTACGAGTGGGCCATATACGATAGTCGTTTTTACCTCGCTATTGACCAGCTTGATGTCATAGACATAGTTGCCGAAGTCAATATCCGTATCTGTTTCTGCTAGATTGAGCGCAAGATAGCCCTCGTTGTCGTAGTCTGCATCAGTTCCGACCGTCCAGTCTTTAGTCATTAGAGCATCACCATCCGTCTGGTCGTTGTCTGGCTTCGTCTTGACGGTCATATAGAGCTTGTCGCCAGTCTGAAACGTATAGTCGGACTCAATCTGGATAGTCTGCGTGTTCTTCTGCGGGATTACGAGTGGTTGTAGGCCTTGAATATAGGTGTCTGCGTTCATCGCCTACTCCTTATCTTCTTCTAAGCCCAAGCCCTTAACAAACTCGTCCGCCTTGCGGTCAATTTTCTGGCGATCTTCTGCCCTTACATCGCTATATTTTTCCATCTGCTTGTAAGCGGCCATTTTTGCGCCCTTAATGTTTGCTAAAATGTCGATAAACTCTGAGCGCTCTTTTTCGCCCATTTTCTTATCGCCTAAGATGTCGTAGCCTAGATCGCATAGCTTGCCGAGTTTCTTGCCGAACTCCTCGAACTTGTCGCCAAGAGTGCGCTCTTTGGCCTCGATTTCCTCGATGAACATAGGATAGTATCCTACGCAACGCCAATTACTTTTATTTTAGCACAATGCTATAATTGCCATATAAGCGAGGGATTGAATATGAAGAAAGCGCTAATTATTTTAGCTATTCTTGCCGTAGTTGGCTGGCTTATTTTTAAGCCGGATTATACGAAGCCATGGCTAAAAGTTGGCCAATCTGGCATGGGGTTTGTTCAATCTTGTTATGGCGGCGATTGTTCGCAGTTTTACTATGTCGAGATAGAGAACGCTGGTAAATCTTCGCTCGGTAACTATATCCTTACAACTGAGTTCGATAACGGTGGCGAGATAGAAGCCGAGGTAACTTGTTTTAAGGACGGCTCGGATAGGCTCTGCGCTGGTGTTGGAACTGGCGGAAAGCTCTGGCGCTTCAGAAAATAAAAATACCCCCGTTATGGGGGTATTTTCTTGTTTTGTGTTTGTTTTAGGCTTCAAGTGCGCCCGTGTCTGACATATAGCTCTGGATGAGCTGCCTTGCACGTTCGAGCTTCTGTTTGCGGACGGCTTCAGAGTCAAAGGCGGTAGGCACATAGGCTTGTCCGATTCTTTGCGCTTCTGATTCCTTGATGTTTGCGCCGGATAGCAAGTAGCCAAGTGTAGTGGCTAGCGAGCTTGCCTGGTTGGCGTATTCGTTGCCGCCAGTTAGATTGACGATATTGCCGAGTAGTGGGATTCCAGAGGCTACTGTGCCTGCATCTGGCGACATTTGCGCCAAAGCTTCGAGCTGTTGCTGAGCCGTTAAGGCCTTTGCCTGGTTGGCAGAGAGCGCCTTTTCGGTCTTGTTGCTCGTTGGGTTTCTTAGCTCCTCAATCTTAGCGGCTTGCGTGTAAAGGTCTGCTAGCTGGCCATAAGCCGTGATGTCGCCAGCATTGAGCGCCATTTCCATAGCTGCGGCGATTCTGTCGAGCTGGCTTGCGCCCGTGGTCTGGTTCTGGACTGTTGCCATATTGGCGTTGTAATTGGCTTCCTGTGCGTTGTAATCCGCAAGAGCGTTGTCATAGTCGGCTTGAGCGTTTGCGACTGCCTGAGCGTTTTCTAGGCGGTTCTGAGAGCGTTCTGCCTCTGCCTTGCCCATCTGCTTGTTTGCGAACTGCTGGGCTTGGTCGCCAAGCGTATTCATGCCAGCGAGCGATAAGTTAGCGAGCGATTCGTTGTTAAGGTTTGCCGTGGCGTTGTTTGCGATACCTGCGGCCTTGCCTGCGAGGTTCTTAGCGCCGTTAGCGAGCCTGCCGGCCGTTTCGCCTGCGTTATCGCTTGCTGTGCCTGCTAGTTTGTTGCCAATGCCAGATATAACCTTTCCAGCGCCCTTTTCGATAGTTCCAATCACGTTAGCGACTGGGCGGGCTGCCATATTCACTAGGTTGCTTGCGCCAGAGGCGTTAGCCACCTGTGTAGCAAAGTTCGTAGAGTTCGTAGCGTTTGCGCCCCTCTTGTAAGCATCCGCCTTGATTTGGTCTGCCATAGTGCGAGCATCCTCAAAGAGCGAAGTAGCAGATTTGGCGCTTCTGAGCGTTCCGCCTTTGGTAACATAGTCGATTTGCTTTTGCGTTGCGCCTGCATCTTTCATGCGAGCGGCCAGTTCTTTGCCATCATAGTCTGCCATCTCGCCAATCTCGTTGCGCAAGCGGTTGCGAGCTTCACCGAGCGCCCTGGCGTATTCTTCGACTTCTGGGCGTAGGTTACGGATTTTCTTCTTAGAGCCACCTTGATTGGTTGTGGTAAGATTCTGCTCCATTACTCCGAGCTTCTTTGCGACCTTTTCCAAGTCTGCTGGCGTGTATCTGTCCATCGTATATTCGGACATCTTGCCATCTCTTGCTACGGCATCGTCTAGCATACTGTTAAGATTCTTGATAAGGTCTGCTCTATTGTCTGAGCTGATTCTTAGATCGTCCGCAATCTCGTTAGCGATATTGCGAAGCTGTGGCGCTTCGATAGGCGTTTTTGTTGCCTTTACTGCATCGTCATAGTATTTATTGACGACTTCCGAGAGGTTAGCCGCTCTGTCGTAGTCTGTCGAGTTAAAGCCTAGATCTCTCAAGCGCTGAACGCTATTTTTGCGGGCCATTTCTTCGGCCGTGTTGCCTTTAAGCTTGCTATAAACTTGGCTATCTTTGGTTGCCTGGCCTGTTTCTTGCAGCGTTTCGCCTGCTCTTTGCAAGATATTGCGCTTCTTGCTTGCGTTGGTCATGTTCTTGTCGCCCCAGCCTGTTGCCGTTGCGCTGACTTCGGCTTCTGGTGCGATTTGTGCTGTTGTTGGCCTGTTAGCTACGATTTCCGCCTCTGGCATAGTCTTGACGGCTTGCTCATACTGACGAGCCGGGATAGTGCTGCGGCGATAGTTTGTAGTTAGGCTCTCTACTGGCACGTCCTGGGTATTTGTGAGTGCGCTCTCGATATTGATTTTGCGAGGAGTTCCAGCACCTCTAAACCCGCCCTCTGGGGCGATTAAGCCAGAATCCATTAACCCCTCTCTATCTCTGCCTGTGGCCATGCCTACTCTCTCGTAGTCATATTCGCTAGCTTGAGGCAATTCGATTAAGGCCTTGTTTCCATTAGGGTTTTCGATTGCGACATAGTTATTGGCTGGAGCTGCGTTTTCATCGAACATCAGGCTGTATCCATCTGGCAAACCTCTGCCGTCTTGCCAATATACTGGTGCACCGTTCCACTCGCCCTCTCCAGCGTAAGTATTCACACGCCCGTTTATGGTCTTTAGTCTGTTAATTCCGTCATTAACGAAGTAATTTCCATCAGCATCTATTACAGGCTCGGCTACTCTTGCATAAGCTGGGGCTTCTGCTTCTGGTAGGTTTGCATCGCTTCTTCGCACTACGCTGTCGATATATCTGCCTCTGCTATCGTTTGAAGCCGAGCGAACTGGAATAACCTGCTCGCCTGCATCAAGGTCAGTAATGGCGATGCCTCGCCTATTGCTAACTGGTTCGACTGCTTCTACTGTGCTTGGGATTCTCTCGGCCGTTGGGGCTTCGATTCTGTTTTTCTGGATGATTTGTGCATCTACTGGCTCGATAGCCTGTGCGGTTGTGCCACGGTTGCGGATTTTATCGAGCGCCGTGCCACCTAAGCCCATAACGCTTGCCATAGTGCCACCACCGATAGCGCCCGCCTTAGCTCCCTCTTTGGCTGCTAAGAGCGCATCTTCGAGCGTTCCGCCGTTTAGAGCCGTGCCGACAGCGCCACCGACTGCGCCACTAGCTGCGCCGCCGATTGTGCCTTTAGCTACGTTTGAGCCTACGAGCTTGCCGACTGTGCTGCCGCCTAGCTTGCCTGCTACTTTGCCTACTGCGCTGCCACCGATAGAGCCAGCCGTTCCGCTTGCCATACCGACTAGAGCGTTCTTGCCTGCATTGCTCCAATCTACATCCCTGCCCTCACGGCCTGCGGCTTTGTATTCATCGCCAACGCCAGAGATGCCACCACCTGCCACGTTAGCTACTACGCCTGCTCCGCCTGGGAGTAAGCCTAGAACTGAGTCGATAGTGTTAAGAGCTTGGCCTTTGGCTTCGTTTGTATTGACCTTAGTAACGTCCGTAAAGTTGTTACGGTAAGCATCAGTCTTGGCCTTGAGGTTCTGTTTTGTCTGCTCGTTATTAGCTTTGATTTCGTTCCAGAAGTCATCGCCGACCTTATCCGAGTTGATAGCTTCAGAGTAGCTGTTAAAGCCGTATTTCTTGGCGATTTCGTTGCGGCGTGCGCTGTCGTCCTTTTGAGCGTTCTCGATAGACTTATTAGCGCCGATCTGGTTTAGCCAGCCATACTTAGTCTTTTCGATATTCTTTACTGTATTCAAGATGTCCGAGCCACGCTCTTTTAAGCCGTTAAAGAGGCCAGAGAGAGCCGATTCGAGCGTTGTCTTGGTTTTCTGGTTCTTGGCTGCATCGAGGCCGGCTTGTTTTTGTTGTAGGTTCTGTGCAGAGTTCTGCATCTGCTCACGAGCAAACTTCTGCCAGTCGTCTGATTCTGTATAAAGTGCCATGATTATTTACCCCAGAGATAGTTATATTGGCTTAATTGGCCTGGTATTTTGCGATCAAAGGCTGCGATAGTATCTGCGCCAACGCCGCTAGTAGATGCACCACTATTCCAGATGTCTTGCCACAAATCCCAACGAGCGCCGTTAGAGCCTGTTCCCTCGATGAACTCGCCAGCCGATACGGTCTTGCCGTTCTTCGAGTAATAGACATCGCCGCTAGGGCTGCTATATACTTTCCAACCGCTGCCAAAGTCCCAAGACTTGCCTCTATTGCTATTGTTGCTGGTATTGGCTGCGCTAAGGTAGTTCTGATAAGCCCTCTGCTGCGCCATCTGTGCATCAAACTGGCGCTTCCTTTCTGCCTGTTCTGCTTCCCACCGGCGCTTTTCTTCTTCTGCCTGAACTGCGGCATCGTAGCGCTGCATACCGTAGCGGGTAGCTTCATCGTTAAGGCCTGCAAGAGTCTGCTCAAGGCTAAGCTTATTCTGATTGGCTTGCGACTCTGCGCTAGAGAGGTCGTTAGCCTGGTTCGTTTGCATTTGCGTTACTGCTGGAACGAACGACTGCTGATAGTATTTTTTGTTGGCTATTTCTGATCTGCCACCAAAAGAGCCACCGTTACGACTTGCGGCCATGCTTGAGGCTTGCGCCTGCCAGTTGCGCTGGTTGTCCAAGCTCTTGCCCTGCTGTGCATATTGAGCGTTGATTCGCTGTTTCTGCGCATCAAGATCGCCAGATATAGCATTTATCTGGTCATTGAGAGCTTTTCGGCTGTTGTCGTAGCTTTTGCTCGTTTCAGCCAAAATCGCTTCGAGATTCGCCATATTGCGTTTTTCTCACGCAACGCCAATTACTTTTATTTTAGCACATGGGGCTAAGTGTTCGGCTGGCGCAAAAAGTCGATAGTTAGCGTTACCGTAAGCGCATCAGTTAGGACGGTTGTTAGGTCTGTCGTATTTTGAACCCAGTAAAGAACTTTTAGCTTGTCTGGCTCGAAAGCGAGAAAGGCCATATATTGTATCTGTTTTCCGCTCTTGGTCGCTGAGATATAAAAATCACCAGCGCAAGCTACGTCTGCGGTCATCATTGAACCAACGTATTTTAGCCTAGACCTTGCAAAGCTCTGAGCTGGTATTTTAAGCGGATAAGAAAGCACTCCGCCATATAGGCCTTGCCGTGTTTCGCCTGCCGGGATTGTTATATTTATCTGTTCTCTACCAACATGGGCGATAGTCATAAAATCGCTGTTATAGATGAATCTTTTAACTCTTGCCATTATCCATAAACCCTAAAGTGTGTTATATCGTCATAATTGGCCTGCCCTGGTCGGCTAGAGCCTGCTTCAATCTGCAAAGCCATCTTGCCGCTTCCCTGCGCACCCGCCTGGATATAAGAGGCTGTCGGGTAAGCGCTCATATTCAAGCCTAGGCTATGCAGAGCGGCGTTAATTCTGAACTCAGTTTGCCCCGTGCTTGCCGTAGTTTTCCACATCATAAGCATAGGGGATAGCGGCTCTTGATAGTAGAGCGCTACGGGGTTATCCCTGCCGTTTATCTCTTTATAGCCATCTTTGCCAATAACTGCCATTAGTGTAGTCGTCTGGCCACCGCCTTGCGATAGGTCTTTTGGTTGAACTGCGCCAGCCGCTAAAAGTGGAGCGTAATTGTTATCCGTATTTAGCAAAAGTGCCGAGTTAGATTGAGCCGTTGGCTTACACTCGCCTGTCCATGTAGTAGGCGCAAAGCCATATATCTTTAGATAGAGTTTTTTGCCAGTAGCTCCGTTTTTGATATAAACCTTGCTATCGTCCGAAGCGACAGATAGCGATACTCTGTCAGAGCCTACAAGCCCGTAAGCATCTGTCGCAAGCGTATAGGCGGTCGAAAAGTCCTCTTTGTCGCTCCATGAACCGAAAAGCAACGGCGCAAAGCCTAGATGATGCTCAAACTCTGTCGGGCTAGTTCCTTTGGTATATTCAAGATGTTTGTAATATACGATCATGTCGAACGGATAGTCCGAGTTAAAGATAAAGTGAGTAGGATATTGCATTTAGTCTATCTCGTTAATAACATCGAAGCCGCTCTTAGAAATCCACACGCCCGGACGGCCGTCTTTAGGGGCTTGCCCAATCATAATGCGAGGCATACCGCCATCATCATAGATGAGAAGCCCATAACGGCCATTAGGAAGCTTGCCAAACATAACTTGATTGTTCCCGCCCTTAGCTACGGTCTTAGTAAAGGCCTCGGCATCGAGCTGCATAAAGTTTTGGTTAATCTGTTGCAATGCTGCCTTAGTGCCTTGTGAGCTGTTAATAGGGTTGAATCTGTTAGGCATCTTGTTGCTCCTATCTTATTCTTTGAGTTTGAATCGTTAGCGTATGGCTACGGAAGATGACCGGCTCGAACGCTGCAATGTGCTGATAGCGAATCTGGCAACGGTAAAACTCGCCATTGACCTTTGGCGTAGTCGTATGGACGGTCGGAATTGCTGGCACGCCATAATCGCTTGGGTTATCCCAGACGTAATCCGTAATAACTGGAACTTGGCGCCGTAAGTCGATGCTAAAGGCGTATTTTACTTGGTCGCTAAAGTCTTGCGAGTAGCCACACTCGACCGTATAGGCTCGCTCTGTTGTAGCGAACTCTGGTCGCCATTTAGTGATACGTTTTAGCTGGCTAGTTGAGCCGTAGTGCTGGTAAGCCGTTTCGAGGTTAAAGGCGATTGGCTGGCCTAAGTTGCTATAATCGCCATCCTCGTTAGTCATAATCAATCCAATACGGCTATGACCGCACAGGAAGCGCCCAGAGGCGTTTTGACGTGCTGAGGTGCATCCAACATAGGTATTTGAATCGAAGCTCTCCCAGACCCTTAGATTGATGTTATAGACAAAGCACGAATTAAGCTCTGCGCCGTTGTTTGAGAAAAAGACGTATAGGCGGTTTTTGTAGAGGTCTAGGCGGATAGTTTCCTTATTAGGGATAGCATCGTAAGCGTTTTGGATCGTGTTCTGAGTGAGCGATTGTTCGCTTGAGCCATCGAAGATATAGATGCCGTTATCGTTGGCATAATAAGCATAGTTAAGGTCGCAGACTACGCTCTCTTGGCTGAAAGTGCCGCCCTGAGCGTTACTTGCCTGCTGACTCCACGAGTCGGCGCTCTGCATATACATTAGGTATTTGTTGCGCCTTGTTTGGAAGTAAAGCACTCCCGCTAGGTTGAACATGGCCGTTAGAGGGTCGCCCGTCTTGATAGCTGGGAAGTTCTGATAGAAATCTACGTTAAACTTGTCGTAGCTCGAAATTGTTTGTGGGGTTGTATCTACGATCGTAACCGTTACATCGCCACCAGAGATGGCCGTAATCTCGCCCGTGCCAGTTCCTTGCCCCGTAATCCAATCGCCAATAGCGAAGCCACTAGGCGTGATAGTCGAGCTGTTAATTGTAAGCGTGTCGCCAATATTGCCCTCAATGGTTGCAGTAGTGCTAAAAGCTGGGCTTTTGGCGTAAGTGTAGCCATAAGGATAAGTCCATACCGCCTCCGTGTCTGGCTCTGAAGCGAAGTAGATAAGGTTATCGCTTGGGCCGTTCATGATATTAGTAGGTGTAATCTGTAAGTCGGTATCAGTAGCCAGGTCGAGCGTGTCGATTTTGGTATCTGTCCAGTTGTCGTTATCTGGGTCTAGTAAGCGTGGGCTTTCTGCTCCGTCTGCATATCGTATCTGGTTCAAGTTCTGGCTATATCTAACCGTTCCTGCGCCAGTTGGTAGTGTTCTAACGACCGTCATAGTGCCATCTTCTGCCATGCGGTATAAAATACCGTTCTGCGTGAATAAGACCGTCTTAGCGCCGTCTATATTGGCCTCAAAGATAGAATCAATGCCGCCGGCCGTGCAAGTTAGCAGCTGACCGCCTGGACGGTATTTTCCATCTGCTACCTGATTGGCCGAGATCATAACATAGTTAGGGCTTGGCTCGTTATTGCCCGTCTGGAGTGTATAGACGATTTTTACTACATCGCCCTCTACCACATCTGGGGCAGAGTTGAATAGTAAGTCGAACTGTTGCGAGCTTGTCGTTACATCGTCTGGATTGATACATACCTCGTCCGCCTTTTCGTCATTGATATACAAAATAAACTTTGCGACAGGTGTTTCTGTTGCCGTGCTAGATAGCATTACGTTGGTTCTATACCCGCAGATTCTTGCATCGCTCTCGATAGTAATCTCTTGGGCATAAGTTGTTACGAAGTTAGGAGCGAAGCTAGGCGCAAGCGTTCCAATAGCTTGTAGGCCAATAATATTGCTTGAGAGGGCTTTTAGACCGCTCCTAGTGCCATACTCGCCTACTCTATCGAAGCGAGCATCTTGCGCAAGCCTAAGCTCGTCCGTTCCCATCATATCGTTTGGCTTGTAAGTAGCTACGCCCTTAGCAAAGTTGGTGGTAGTCGGAGCGCTCTTGCGAGTGCCGACATTTGGCACGTTGCGCCTTGTAAAGTTTGATTTAATCGCCATTAGTTCCAGTTCCTTACAATTACAGGCAATTTAGCCATGTTAGCGTTTGCGAGCTGTCGTGGGCAGTAGCGTAGCTTCATATTGGTTATGAGCTCGTCCATCTTAGATTCATAGATGCCAGCATAGTCGAAGTTGTCACGGCGCTGCTCACAACGTGCTAGAGCGCCCAGGACGAGGATTTCGCCGAACTCTGCAGGAATTAGTGGCTTGTCGCTGTCGGAGGTCATAGCGACCGGTTTAGCTAGGTAAAATAGCGATAATTCGTAGAACTTGTCCTCACCAGTTGGCGTTTTATCGTTTTCAATGTTTGGCAGCCCGTAAAATAGCTGGTTGCCGAAGATTGTATATTTGTAGTTTTTGCGAGAGTCGTCTTTGGCTAGTGCGAAGAACTCCTCTTTTGACATATATTCTAGCGGTAGAACTCCACGCTCGTTTTTGGCTGTTAGCGTGAATAAGCTCTGATAGTTGCGAGGTAGCGGCAAGATGTCCGAGCCTTGAGTGGTAGCCTGGTAGATTTGCTCTAAAAATTGATATTCTTCATCGCCCACGACATCGAAGTAGGCATCATTTAAGAATTGCGCAATAGTGTCCGTGTCGAACTCTTGATCGTCTAGCTTTGTTTTAATGCGGGCTATTAAGCCGCCAAGATTATAGTTTGAGTCCATTTATATAATGCACTCGCAACGCCAATTACTTTTATTTTAGCACACACCAAAAATCCCCCTCGGCCGTAGGGGGATATGGTTGGTTTAGATTGTTTTAAGCTTTAGATTAGCTCAAAGAACCCGTGCCGATAGCGGCGACAGCGTTCTTCTTGCCGTTCAAGACGAAGCTATCGTAAATGAAGCGACCACGGAGGACTTTGCCATCGACCAATTCGGAGTCGTCAATAACCTTAACGCTCTTAATCTGTTCGACACCGAGCAAAGCACGCTTGTGGCACATAATAGCGCTGGTGTTGGTTGGGAAGTAGCTGGATGGAACTTTCACGACTGGAGTGCCGTCAAGTTCGCCAACGAAGCCACGGCCGAGAAGCTTGCCGTTGTATTCGGAAGCATTTACGGTAGTGGTGATTTCTTTCTTAATAGCGTTGTAGAAAGCTGGAGTTACCCAGAGGACACGGCCGGTCTGTGGAGCTTTAGCCTCGTCAAGAGCGGCGCTCATCTTCAAAACATCGCCGTAAGCATCGTTAGCTGTTGGTGCATAATACTGAGAAACAGCAGCAGCGCCGATAGCAGCCTTGAGCAAGCGGTTCTTATCGACAGTTGGGATAACTTTTTCTTCCATCTGAGCTTTAAGAACTTCGCCAGCTTTCTTAGCGAGAGCCTGCTGCTGGTAGTTGCCCTCGTCAATCGTGAGCTTGAAGCACTTATCGTTACCGATAGTGTAAGCAGTTACGACATCCTGGATTTCGTTGTTGCCACCGAAGCGATCGCCGGTATTAGTGCGGTCATAGTTCGATAGTTCGACCGTAGAAACGGTATAGACCTCGACAGTCTTAGCGCCTGTGAAGTCGTAGTCTTTGTTAATGTAAGCATCTGTGTAAGAGCCAGCCGTAAAGAGCTGATCGAGCTTGCCAGAATACTTGGTAGCCAAGTTAATGGATGGCATTTTAATTTACTCCTAAAATATTGAACTTATGTAATTATTCGCCGAATAGTCCAGTCAAAAATGGGTCGTCTGTTTCGGCTTTGCCAAACTGTGCGGAGTTAGTAGCGTTGCTACTTGGCCTCTTTGCAGCTTGTCTAGCAGCCATCTCGTTTTCAATCTCCTTGCGAAGATTTGCCTTTAGGTCATCGACTTGTTTTACGCCGCAGCCGGATAGACGATATACATCGTCAAGGGTTAGCACTCCATTATTCACGAGCATACCTTTTGTGTAAGGCGTGCCAGTTAGAGGGTTAATCTTCGGGTTGCCCTGGTTATCGACGATAGGCTGGTTGATAAACTCGACCATCTTCTGCTCGTCATCTGCGCTAAGGTTGTGTGTAGATTTCCACTCTTTTGTTCCCATCTGTATTTCCAGAGAGCGGACTCTGTTAAGAGCCTCTTGGTCTGGGATAGATGTTTGCTGGTTCTGCTGAGCTAGTTGCCTTTGCAGCTGTGCTGTTTGTTGCGACTTGTTATAAGCCAATTTTTCAGAATTACGATACATATCTGCGATTTTCCGAATTGCGTTCGGGTCGCTAGGATCTATACCTTTTTTCGCTAAGAACTCGTCTATCGCATCGCCTGTTTGTGTTGTCTGTGTAGATTCAACGGCAGGCGCTTCGTTAGCGGTTTCTTCGCTATCTGTTTGCTCATTGGTTGCCTCTACTGCCGAGCCGTTTTCTTCCTCCGCTTGTTCGGTTACAGAATCGTTAGCTACCGTTTCCATATCCGAGGCTTCAAAAAGAGCGTCCTCAGTTCCAGTTTGTTCGTCCATGAACTCTCCTAATTATTGTTATGGTTGCTTTGGAGGGTTTTCCCTCCAATGGCTCGGCGCTATCACATTGGCGATGCGCCCGTTCTTCACGGGATTTTTAGTTAATAACTATTTATAGCGCCGAAGCATTGGCTCATTATGCTTGCTGTTGTTAAGGTGCTTTGGTCGTTTGTTGGCTACTGTTCTTCGCCGTCTGTTTCGTTCTCTGGTGGTTTAAGCCATTGGTATAGTCGTTCTATCGCTTCGGCAGCGGCTACTTCGTTGGCTATATACTCGCTGCCTTGTTTCTTCGTTATGCCGAGCATGGCGTTATTTAGGTGGTCTTGCTCGAACTCTTTAATGTTCGCTAGTAGCTTTGCGCCTGTGTCGGTGCGCAGCCATCTATTGACTATTTTCTGCTCCTCTTTAGAGAGCTGGTTCTGCATTTAGTTGCTCCTGTTGCATTACGTCTTGGGCGGTCATGTCCTGTGCGGCCATATCTGCCATTTGTGGCATTGGTTGCGCCATTGGTGGCTGTGCTGGCTGTTGTGACGTAATAATCGCCTTGATTTCTTCTTGCGTTAGGTCTGGCATCATCTTTGGATACATGATGCGCTTAGCTTCGGTTAGGTTGTTAGTTGGGTCTGCAATAATCATCTGAAAGGCGTTAGTGTAAGCCTCTTGCTTCTCGCTCTTTTCGAGCTGGGCTTGCACGTCTAGCACTACCATTGGCGTATAATCGCCGATAAACTTGCTCATATCGACACTCTTAAAGCTAACTCCGTCCTCGCCTATCTTGCGAATCATATAGGTATCGTCTGCGTAGAGTTTCAATAACTTAAAGACGATTGTAGCCTCTTGCATAAAGAAGCCTTGTGCAAGGTTGTCGGCCTTTTCTCTGATGCGAATATCTGCCTGACCGAGCATGGCTTTAATTTCGGTCGCTGTCGTGCTGTCGGTGGCTGTAATGCCCTTGCTAATCTCTGATACGCTTGCGCTCTCTCTAATCTCGCCCTTGATGTTGTTACGCTCTGCAAAGGCGTTAGTTGGGATTGCTGGCGGGTTGTTCCAGTCCATAGCGCCCGCTGGGAGCGGATAGACCTTGCCTGGCATTGGGTCGAGGTTGTCGAGCTTGCCTGCAAACTTAGGATCGATACGGCGCTCTGGGTATAGCTGGTAAAGCACGGCCTCGATATTAAGTTCTGTAAGCGTATTTAGAAGCTCCTGCTCGTTAGCGATAATATCTACATCGCTTGAGCCATAGATAAGCGATACATCTGGGTAGTCGCAGCCATGAGCGAACGGGATAAGGCCTGCGCCCTTTTTGTTAAACTCCTCGTTAAACTCGCCAATATCTTCAGCGCCGGCCGTTTCTTGCAGTTTTTGCAGCCTGTTAAGTTCCCACTCTAGCTTGCGCTGCTCGTATTTAGCTTTGTTAAGCGCATAGTATGGGTTTTCTCGGTGTTCAATAACTGTTAGGCGGTTGGCGATCACGCAAACTTCTTCGTGAGTCCAGATTTCAATAATCTCGACCTCTGCGCCCTTTGTTGGCGATACCGAGCCGAGGGCTGTATCCTTAATAGCCTTATCGCTCTGTGCATCCATACCGCCGTCTGTGGCGTTTTCTTGCACGTTATCAAGGTCTTTATACCTTTTTTCCATTTTGCCCGTTTCTGGGTTGAATATGAGGGTATTTTCGAGGTCTGCCTTGCTCGTAAAGAATCTACGGCCAACGTATTTAGCATCGGCGATATTGTGAGCGTTAGGGTCTAAGATAGCATCACGGATAGGAATAATCTCTTTATGGACGAATCCGCCCGCATCGTCTGGCTGCCACTCGTAGTATGCAAAATAATTGCCAGTTATAACGCCCTGGCGGCCATTGATTTTGTTTTTGAGCGCCCAGCCATCACGGCGAGCAAAGTCTTGATAGACATCGTTCAAAATGTCCGTTTCTTCGTTCTGGTCTGCACGGTTAGGGATATATTTTACCGTTGGATTTGAGTTGAATAAGCTTGCTACGATAGTATTTACCGTGCTATTTACCATCGGCACGAAGCACTCAATATTTCCAGGGTGATTTTTCTCTGTTCTGATGTTTCTATAAAGCTTCCAGTTACGCTCCCAAGTCTGGTGGTAGTTTTGCTGCGCATAAGTCCAAGAGTCAGTAAAATACTTCAAGAATCGAGAGAGGACTGGATTGTCTTTTTTTGTCGTAGTGGTAGGCTTCTTAGCCATTGTGTCCATCTACGCAACGCCAATTACTTTTAATATAACACATTTGATTTTTTACCACCATTTGCCGTCATTTTCGCTCTTTTTTCTAAACGCTTTAGGCGTGTAAGTCTTGAACTTGATATTTATCTGCTGAGCTTCTTCGCTGCACTCCGTGGCCGCCATCATGGCGTATATAAACGCCGAGCTGGCGTGGCTCGACCAATCATGCTCTGGCTTGCTCTTGAGTAGCTTATTTTTCTCGTCATACTCGTAGTGATAAGCTCTTAGGCACTCCAAGCCACGTTGGCACTTTTCTCGGTCAATCCATACACGGCTAAAGGCTGGGCGTGCGATCAAGTTAATATCGTCATCGCCTAAGTTAAAGTTAGTCGGTCGTAATACCTCGATATTATGGAAGCCGTTGTCCTCGAAGAACTCGACCCTTGTCTTGCCAGTCTGAAGCTCTCTCTGTTTGGCATCGTGCGGCAGATAGATAGTTGTATAGTTGTAGCCTTTGTTATGGAGCATTGAGATATAATGGCCTAATTCTTCGCCAGAGTTCTCGTAATAGTCAATAAGGTGTATCTCTCGGCCTATCATCTGATACCACCAGATAGCCGTAGAATCGCTAATACCAAGGTCGAATACGGCATAAGTGCCGGCGCTTGCATCGTAAGGCACACGGCCAATCCTGCCGTCCATTTCTGCCCTTGCGATCTGATTTCCAAAGACTGAACCTGTTTTACTCGTTAGCGGTTGCCCTAGCCAGACGTGCGCAAAAAGGTCGGGATTATCTGCTCGCATAGCTTCTCGTTCTTCGATGATTTCCGGGCTTAATAGTTCTTCTACATCGTCCGAGTTGATATGACACACAAAAGCCGTGCCACGAGCCTTATACCTGTCCTCGACCTCTGTTTTTACTGGGTCGTTCTCTGTTAGCGGGTTATACGTCCATATAATCTGGCTACCAGGCTTTCGGATAGTAGGCACGAGCGTATGGATAGAGTCCGCCGATACGCTCTGCGCTTCCTCTACCCAGCACCAATCGACACCCTCATACGACTTGATAGTCTGCTCATTGTTATGCAAACCCTTAAAGTGAATCTCTGAGCCTGTGCGAAGATTGCGCAGCTCTTTGTCTAGCACTTTCCAATCATTTAGGCTGTATTTGGCCACCAGGTCGGCTAGGAGCGCTTTTACGGAGTCATCCATAGAGTTCTGGTATTCACGAGTGCAAAGCCCTCTAAGCTTCTTCTGTGAGCCTAGAATAAGCCTTGAAAGCGCCACTTGGTAAGACTTGCCGCTCGAACGGCCGCCTTTGTATATAAGATGCCGCCATTGTTTGCTCGGTTGGAATAGCTCTTGATATTGCTCCGGTATGGTTATCTGTCGTTTATCTGCCATTTTCCCCCTCTATAATTGCCTTGCCTGTTTCTGCGGCTATCTTTTCCCTTAGCTTCGTATAAAACTCGTCAAAAATTGCAGTATTGCCAAATTTACGCTTGAACTCTGACCGCAACTTTAATATGTCTGGCATAACGGTTACTACTTCGTTATCTTTCTTCGCCATCTAGCGCTCCTTTTTAATGTCGCCCCTGTTAAAACGCTTGCAGAGCGAATCGGGGTTAGCGTTCCAATCGTAATGATATATAGGCTTGTCGGATAGTCCTCTGTTCTTGCCTGGCACTACTACACGCTGCAACCAGTCTAAATCTTCGGCAATATTCCAATCTTCTCTAAAACGGTTGTCGCCGATAGTATCCCAGTTAAAGGCGTAAGCCCAGACAGCAGCGTTGCCTACTAGATCAAAGAATAGGAACTTAGTATCGCCGCTCTTGTCGTCAATCCAAGGGAATACGCAATAGTCGTAACCCCTATCCATCTCGCTAAAGACCGTGCGAATATAGCTAGCTTCTACGTTGTCGTCCGAGTCAATAAAGGTTATATACTTGCCCGTGCTTGCCATAAGCCCAACATTGCGAGCGCTTGATACACCTCTATTTGGCTGGTATATATGGCGCACTAGTCCGAACTTCTCTATAACTTCCCTTGAGTTGTCTGTCGAGCCATCATCTACAACGATAATCTCTACTTGCCTATCGACATTTACCTTTTGGCTCGTTAGGTTCTCTAGTAGTCTGCCAATATGCTTGCCATTGTTCCAGTTCGGTATAATGATTGAAAGCTTGTCTTGGCGCTCGCCACGCTTGTTGGCTTCGTGTCTTGCCATAAACATATCGTAATCGTTCGGGTAGTCTAGGTCGTCCGTTTCATCGCACCAGTATATATCGTGTTCGTCTAGTTCGTTCGGTCTGTAATCGTCTTGGCCTAGTCCTCGCAAGTAACGGTCAATCTGGTAGTCTTTTTCAAACTTAATCTCGCCAGAGTCGCACTTCTTGTTAAACTCTGCCATTTTATCTAGCCACCATTTGCGCTGCGGCACTAGATGGATATAGCCCTCCTCCCACGGACAGCCAGTCCAGGGGTTGCCGTGTGGGCAGTAGTAATGTTTCCAACTTTTTACATCACGATTCACGGCATCTTTAATAATCGCCTCGGTATAGTAGCAATCGCCTAGCAATATACCAAAAGCGCCCTTGCTCTTTCTTGCGATGCCCTCAAAGGCCTCTCGCTTGCTGTTATAGCCCTCTAAAACTATCTCGATATTAGTTATGCCGTTCTCTTTCAAAAGTCGCTCTGTGCGGTCAATAAGGCGCTCTCCGTCAATCTTTACAAAACACTTGTTCTTCTCGCCCTGGTAACCTTGCCAGCGTGTGGCGCTTCCGCCTGCTAAAATAAACCAGTTTTTAATCTTCATGTTTGCTCCTTAACTCTTTCTTAAATAGCTGTTCCCATCTATCGTCTGATCGCTTCTTTCTTTTAATCCCATCTTCTATATCGAGCATGGATAAAACGTTAGGACGGCGCAGAGGATAATCAAAAATCTTATCTATCATGGCGCTATCGACATCGGTTAAGTTTCGGTCAATCAGATAGCCATTCTTGCCGTCTTTTACCACTCGCTCAATCTCTGGCACTCCCTTAGAGCCAATCACGGCCACGCCGTTAGATAAAGCTTCACGAATCGAATAGCCCCAGCTTTCGCACGAGCTAAGAGATACGAGATAGTCGCAGCCTCTTATTAACGAATCGGTGTAGATATTAGCGTTGGCATATACATAGCGAGGGTTACGGCTTATGCGCTCCCAATAAGGCCCGTATGGGTCAATCTGGCTAGCAATAATAAACAGATAGTCTTTGCCTGCTTGCTCGAACTTGTCCATAAGCGCCAGAGCCTTGTCGAAGCCCTTTTCCTCGGTGCTTCTGCTCATAAAGCAAAAAACTCGCCTGTTATTGCTTGGCGAGTCAAAAACATTCTCAATAACGATAGAGTCTAAGCCGAGAGCCTTTTTAAGCCCCTTTTGAGCCGTTTCCGATACGCTAATAATACCGTCTAGCTTCTGTGGTGGTGTCCAGGTAAAATCTGCCCATTGTGGTAGCTCTTTAAGCCCTGATAGGTCGCTATGGATTACTTGATATACCTTTTTAGCCTGGATATTATCCCACGCTACGCTCTGCATGATAGGCGTAAATACGAGCGCAATATCTGCGCTGTATGTTAGCTCTCTGCTAGGGTCAAAAGTAACTTTGCCATAAGGTCGCAAGCGA
>Ga0310694_10001116_pt1 | contig 31636 bp, 20 predicted proteins | sample 174DNAGHGhighgp2_FD_203884 | JGI IMG/M metagenome (GOLD analysis project Ga0310694, IMG submission 203884) | Sheep rumen microbial communities from Palmerston North, Manawatu-Wanganui, New Zealand - 1742 DNA GHGhigh gp2 (v2) (version 2) | ecosystem: Host-associated > Mammals > Digestive system... | reverse complement strand
CGTCACCTCGATGATGAGGTTCTGGTGCTTGGAGACGATGTCGGCAATGATGGCGCGTGAGCCGTCGGGCATGGTGCCGTCGATGCTGTAGGTCTTCTTGAAGCCCTTGACCTTGATTTTGCCGTTCGAGAGGTCATACATGCTGTATCCCAGCGCTTTGCGCTGCAGATTCTCGTTGAGCATCTTTTTCTCGTCGCCCTTGTCCTTGCTGTAGAGTTGCACGGTCATGACCATGTCCTCCCACTGTATTTCAAAGCGGGTGTTGCTGTTGAAGGTGACGAAACCGCCCTCGGGCGTCTCAAACGACAGGTCGTAGCGGCTCCAGTTATAGATGGTGGCACTGGCATCCACACTGCCGAGGAGCATCATCATCAACAATGCTATCCATAATATCCTGCTATTCATCATCTTGCCATTATCCATATCAATCAGGTTGTTGCACTTGGTCTAAATAATTGCTCCACTCGCGCTTGCTGCCGCGAAAGACGTTCAGGTCCACGTCGCCCTCTATGCCGTCCACCTCACCCTCATGGCTGAACTGCTGGATGCGGTGCGGCAGGTGGGGCAGCAGGTCGGGGCTGGTGAACGAGCACAGCCACAGGTCATTGTCGGCAAGCAGGTCCTTGTAATACTTGTTGTAGCCGTCCAGGTTGGTGTAGATCATCACCCGATAGCCCTTGTCGTTGAGGATGCCTATCATCTCCATGACACGCTCGAGCGCTACCTGACGGCTCACTGTCGCTCCATTGCCCCAGTCGTCCTCGAGGTCGATGACCAGGGGCAGATCAAAGGTCTTTCCCTTGACGGCCCCGAGCATATTCTCGGCCTGCTCGCTGCCCGTGCGGTTCTTGCGGAAGAAGTGGTAGGCTCCCACCTTCAATCCCGCCTCCCGAGCGCCCCGGTAGTTGCGGTCGAAGGCGTCATCCCTGTAGGTCTTGCCCTCGCTGGCCTTGATAAAGACAAACTGGTAATCGTCGTCCCTTACCTTCCCGAAGTCAATGTCCCCGTTGTGCTTCGACACATCGATGCCGGCCACGGGATAGCGGTAACGGTCCACACTCACCGAGTGTGGCAGGATGTAACGCCACACGACATAGGCACCCATGAGCACAACAAGTGCAGCCGCCCCTGCAAGGAGCAGCCACTTGATGTAGTCGGGTCGTGTCGGCACCTGGCGTTTACCCATAGGCAGTCAAGGTGTTAGAACAACGGGAAATTATTGGGGGTGTAAACCCACTTACGCTCAAACTCTTCCTGAGTCGAAGTGAAGAAGAGCACGCCCTGGATGATGGACACGATCTCGGTAACGATGCCCAGGATGCCACACGACAACAGGGTGGCGACAAGGAAGAGGACACCCGCACTGGTCTTGTTCAGGTAGAAGTAGTGCAAGCCGATGGAGCCCAGGAAGAGGGCCAGCAGACCTGCCACGCCGCGACTCTTGCCCGACTGGCCGTTGCTGAACACGTCGTCCATGGCGGCACTGGCCTGGTTGCCGAACTGGCGCCACTGCTCCTGGTAGTTGGGCTGGTCCTTCTCACTGTAGGATACGTTGGTCTCTGCGCCGCAATACGGGCACTTCACACGATTAACCTTCTCTTGAGTGCTATACTGCTTCCCGCACTCGGGGCAATTGTGGATATACATAATTCTTAGTCTTTAGTCACTAGTCACTAGTCACTAGTCGCTAGTCGCTAGTATGTTGTTTCAATCATTAGACGCTCAATGAGTCAAAAAAGTTGCATCGTTCACAAAAAAAATTATTGTTAATCGCAACTGATAGATGCCAGCAATGCATTCAACATCTTACTAATTTCTGTGATTAAACCTGTTGCAACAGCAGTTTGGGCGGTTCTAAGTATCCCAGACGCTCGCAAATCTCCATCTGGGTTGACAATTCCCAAAGGCTACCCCTTGCAATTAATAAAAACTTAATCAGGTCTTTATCAGAATTACGGCCTTCACCTTCAGCTATATTTGACGGTATTGAGACGACCGACCGCCGCATCTGATCCGATAAAGCGAATAGTTCTTCTTTAGGCAAGTGTTTGACCAATGAATAGACCTCAATTGTCAAATCCATTGATTTTTGCCACACTTTCAGGTCTTTATAATCTCTATATCTCATATTGAAATCTTTGATTAACAACATTCGACTAGCGACTAGTGACTAGCGACTAGTGACTCATCAGCGCTTACGGCGCTGCTGGGCGCCGGAACGCTGACGTTGCTGCTGCTGTTGCTGCATCTTCTGGGCTTCTTCCAGGCGGGCCATCCATTTGGATTTCTTCTTGGGCTTGGCAGCGTTGGCGGCCATGGTGGCGCGCACCTTGTCCTCGGTGACAAACAGACGGCAGCTGTAGGTCTGGAGGATGGTGATCAGCAGGGAGATGAAGTAGTAGTAGCTCAAACCTGATGCATAGTTGTTGAAGAACACGAGGAACATCAGCGGCATCAGGTACATCATCCACTTCATGCCCGGCATCGACTGCGACGAAGGCTGCGACTTGGTGGTGATGTAGGTGTAGATGATGTTGGTCACGGTCATCAACAGGCAGAAGAGGCTGATGTGGTTACCGAAGCTGTTGGTAATAAACGGGATGTGCTGGCTCCACTCGACAATCTTGTCGGGGGCGCTCAGGTCCTTAGCCCACAGGAAGGACTGCCCGCGCAGCTCGATGCACGAGGGGAAGAAGGTGAACATCGCGATGAGGATGGGCATCTGCAGCATCATGGGCAGACAGCCGCCAAAGGGGCTGGCGCCGGCCTGCTTGTAGAGCTCCATGGTCTTCTGCTGTTTCTTGATCGCATCTTCCTGATTGGGATACTTCTCGTTGATCTTGGCGATGTCGGGCGCCAGGATGCGCATCTTGGCCTGCGAGATGTAGCTCTTGTAGGTCAGGGGCGAGAGCACGAGCTTGATGATGATGGTCAGCACCAGGATGATGAGACCGTAGTTAGTCATGAACTTGCCCAGCCAGTCAAAGATGGGGATGATCACACCCGTATTGATCCAGCGGAAGAGCTTCCAGCCCAGCGGGATAAGGTGCGTGAGCTTGAGGTCCTCCTTGGGGGAATACTTGTCGTAGGCCGAGAGCATGTGGTAGCGGTTGGGACCCAGGTAGAAGTAGAACGAGGCAGCCGTGGGCTTGTCGCTCGAGTAGGGCACCAGGGTGTGGATGTTCACGTCCTTGAGGTACTTCTCGTAGTCGGGCGTGTCCTTGGTATCCACACTGGTCATCTTGGCGGTGCTGAAGACACTGTCGCTGATGAGCACGGTCGAGAAGAACTGGTTCTTGGCGCTGACCCACTTGAGTTTGTCCTTAACCTCTTCCTCGTCGTTGCTGGTCTCGCTGGTGTGCTTCACATCGCCACCCTTGCCGGCAAACTTGTAGTAGATGGCGCTGTTGCGCTCCTCAAACTGCTTGCCGAACTCGTGGCGCGAAATCTTCTGATGCCAGTCCAGGTCCACAAGGTTGATGTTCAAGGGGATGACTTGCGTCATGCGCTGCTGCACCATCTCCATGCGCACCATGTAGCTGCCGGGAACCAGGGTGTACTTCAAGCCCCACTGTGCCCCACCCTCGAGGGTGAGGTTCATCAGCACGGTGCTGTCGTTGAGCTGCTTGGGCTCAAAATAGAAATTCTTGGTCTCAAAGCGCTGCGTGTTGTTGCTCAGGGTGAAGCTGTAGTCGTTGTCGCCCTTGTCAAACAGGACAAGTTGCGGCGAGTTCCAGGTCTTGTAGCCCTTGAGCGTGGCACGGGCGATCATACCGCCCTTGGTGCTGACCTCGACCTTGAGGGAGTCGTTCTCGATGGTCACCAGTTCCTCGGTGCCGGTGAGCGATGCGGCAAAGGAGCCGTTCTTGGCATACACGTCGAGGGCACGCTGCACAGCCTGCACGGCCAGATTATGCACTGCGGGGTTGGCACTGGTGTGTGCCGTCACCTCATCCCACTGCACCGTGGTGTCGCCCACGGAGACGGTGCCTGAGATATTGCCGTCCTTGAGGGCGAGCACGACGCCCTCGTTGTTGATGGCGGCATTGCCCTCGGGCATGTTCTGCAGCACGCTGTTCAGGTGCGTGATGTCGTCGGTGCTCAAGGTGTCCACGTCACCGGCGGCGATGTCTTGCCGTTGCTCCTGCTGTTGCAGGGCGGCAATGGAGTCCATTTGTCGCTGACGCTCAGCCATCTCGGCCTCGGTGGGCTGGTTCAGCCACATGAACCCGAAGATGACTACACCCATCAGCAACATTCCAATCAAAGTGTTCTTGTCCATATTCAGTTTTCAGTTTTCAGTTTTCTTCTAACAACATGTCCGTGCTTCGCACGGAGAAATTAAACAAAATTATTATAAAAATTAAACAAAGTCAAATCATTAATTCCATCGCATTATCCAGCTTGTTGTCATGCCAGTTGAGTTTAATTATTTTGCCATCATTACGTCGATAATACCACTCACTGAAAAGACTTGCATTACCGAAATTGAATAATAGCCCAAATGGCATGTGTGTCAAGTGCATGTAATTCCATAATTGGCGTCGATGGTCATTGGTCACACATTTCACAGCCTTCAGCTCGATGATAGCATTATCATTTACAACCAAATCCATGCAATAGTGCTTGTTCAATTTCACATCTTTCCAATAGATAGGCAGATTGACCTGCTCAGTAACCTTGACACCATTTTGACTAAGCAAAAACACCAACGCTGCCTCATATGCCGATTCAAGCAACCCAGGATGATACTCAGCATGCACTTGCATGGCAAAGCCAGTAATTGTGTAAAAAGTCTTACAACTATTATTGATATCAGCTATAGTCATCATTTCTAAAGTCACAATTGCTGGTTGGAATTGTTTTGCTTAATTTTATATTTAATTTTGTTTAATTTCTCGCCCGCAAGGGCGATATCTTTTCGGCAGCAATCACTGCGAGTTGGCCGCAATGATAGCATCGATGAATGACATGAAGAGGGGGTGCGGGTTGAGGACGGTGCTGGAGTACTCGGGGTGGTACTGCGTACCGATGTACCAGCGCTTGTCCGCCAACTCGATGATCTCGGCCAGGCCGCTCTCGGGGTTCACGCCAGCGATGGTCATGCCCGCAGCCTCAAAGCGCTCGCGGTACTCGTCGTTGAACTCGAAGCGGTGGCGATGACGCTCCTCGATGTCGGTCTTGCCATAGGCCTCGGCAACTTTCGTGCCAGGCTTGACACGGCAGGCATAGGCACCCAGGCGCATCGTGCCGCCCAGGTTGGTCACCGTCTTCTGGTCCTCCATGAGGTCGATGACGTTATTGGTCGTCTTGGCGTCCATCTCGGTGCTGTTGGCGTCGGTGAGACCCAGGACGTTACGTGCAAACTCGATGACCATGCACTGCATGCCCAGGCAGATGCCGAAGGTGGGCACGTCGTGCTCGCGGCACCACCTGAGGGCGACGTATTTGCCCTCGATGCCGCGCTGGCCGAATCCCGGCGCCACGACGATACCGTCGTGGTTGCTGAGCAGCTCCTCGACGTTGCCGTCGTGGATGTGCTCGCTGTTGATATAGTCGAGTTTGAGTTTGCGGTCGTGGTAGGCGCAGGCATGCAGCAGACTCTCGTCGATGCTCTTGTAAGCGTCCTGCAGCGATACATACTTGCCCACCAGGCCGATGCGCACCTCTTCCTTCGCCCCCTTGAGCTTGGCGAGGAAGTCGTTCCACTTCGACAGGTCGGGCTCACCCTTGACCTCGAGGCCCGTTTTCTCGATGATGATGTTGTCCAGACGCTGCTCGTGCATCATCAGCGGCACCTCATAGATGGTGGGCGCGTCCAGCGACTGCACCACGGCGTCGGCACTCACGTTGCAGAACTGCGCCACCTTCTTGAGCATGGTGGGAGGCAGCTGGCGCTCGGTGCGCAGCACGAGGATGTCGGGCTGGATACCTTCCTGCTGCAACAGCTTGACGCTGTGCTGCGTGGGCTTGGTCTTGAGCTCCTTGGCAGCGGCGATATAGGGGACGTAGGTCAGGTGCACGCAGATGCAGCGGCGCCCCAGTTCCCATCGCAGCTGGCGGATGGCCTCGATAAACGGCAGGGCCTCGATATCGCCCACAGTGCCGCCAATCTCGGTGATGACGAAGTCATACTTACCGGTAGTGCCCAGCAACTTGACGTCGCGCTTGATCTCGTCGGTGATGTGCGGGATGATCTGCACCGTCTTGCCCAGGTAGTCGCCCCGGCGCTCCTTGTCGATAACGCTCTGATAGACGCGGCCCGTGGTGACGTTGTTGGCGCGAGTCGTCTTGATGTTGGTGAAGCGCTCATAGTGTCCCAGGTCCAGGTCGGCCTCATGGCCATCGACAGTGACGTAGCACTCGCCGTGCTCATAGGGGTTTAACGTTCCCGGGTCGATGTTGATGTAGGGGTCAAACTTCTGGCAGGTAACACTATAGCCGCGTGAGAGCAGCAGGCGAGCGATGCTCGACGCAATGATGCCTTTACCCAGCGACGACACCACGCCGCCGGTGACAAAGATGTATCTTGTTTCCACTTCCTTACTCATTATATTATAATAACTTGCAAAGATAATGATTTTTTCCCAATCCCTAACAGATAAACCCCAGAAACTAGACAAGACGCCGCTGGACAGGCATGGACGGGCTGGACGGACTGGAGGAACTGGAGTAATTGTCCAGCCCGTCCAGCGTGTCCAGTCAAGTCCAGCGGGAGCATGAAAAAGGCGGCCCCCGGTGTGGGGGCCGCCCTTTTTAGTTAATCAGGTTCTTAAAGAATCCTTGAGTGGATTACTTCATAACCTTGGTAGCAACGGTCTGGCCATTGGTGTAGGTTACAACAACGATGGTCATGCCATTGATCTCGTTCATCTCCTGACCAGCAACGTTGAAGAAGCGTACGTTAGCTACGTTCTCAGCGTTCATGATCTCGTCGATGCTGGTGGGCTTGGGATTAACGGTGAAGTTGAAGGAAACGGGATCGCTCCATTCCTTGTTGGCAGCCTTAGCCTTAGCCTCCATGGTGTAGTAGCCAGCGGCGTTGAAGGTCAGCATATCACTGTAGGTCATCCAATCACTCCAGGTGCCGTTATCGATCATGTAGCGATACTGAATCTCGCACTCATCCTCACCCTCGGCCTTGGACAGGGTTACGAAGGTACCCTGCTGGCCAATAACGGTTGCTACGTTGTAGCCGGGCTGAGCGGTCTTAGGCTGCTCGGGCTGAGTAGCGGCGGGAACGAAAGCAGTAGCGCTCTGGCTCATACCAGGATAAACATTGTCTGCAGTCTCGGCGGGAGCGGTTGCAGTTGCGTAGTAGGAAACAAACTGATCAGCATCGGTCTGGGGGATCACGTAGGTCTGAGTGCCAACGCCCTCAGCAACCTTCTGACCACCAACGTAGATAGCTACAACGGTGCCCTCAGGTGAGTTCTCACCAGGCTGTGCGGTGATGGTGAAGGTAGCCTCATCATAGCTGGTAACGGGATCGGGAGTGGTGAACTCGCTCTCATTCCAGATGCGCTGTACGGGACCAGCAACCATAGGATCGTAGTGCAGAGCAGCAGCGTTAGCAGTTGCAGTTACATCGTACAGAACACCCTTCTGATCGAGCTTAACGTAACCAGCGTTGCCCTCGATGGTCTGAGTAGCACGGTTCTCGTTGATGGTTACAACGATGGTAGCAATCTCCTCTTCGCCCTCGTAGGATACATAGATCTGGCCATTAGTCTGATCAACAGCACCGATGGTGAGGGTACCCTTGAGCTTCATGTTGTCCTTAGCAGCCAGGTCAGTCTCCTTGCTAGCGTAAGCGGGATACATGCCAGTGGGAGCATTGGTAGCGTTAACTACGATGTGCTGCTCCTCCCAAGTCTTCTCAACGAAGTTGATCTGACCCATGTTCTCGCCGTCAACGATAACCTCGTAGCTGGTGTAGTTTTCAACCTCGATGGTAAGACCAGTCTCACCAGGAGTCAAGGTGATCACGGGAGTGTCAGCAGTACCGGGCTCAACCCAAGAGCGAGTCTCGCTCTTCACGAGGTCATTGTAGTGGGTAGCGCTAGCGGTAACCTCGATGGTGTAGTCACCATAGGTGGGCAGCTGGATGTAACCATTCTCAATGGTAGCGGGCTCGCCATTGACAGTAGCGGTCAGGGTAACACCTGCCTCATTGCCCTCGTAGCTTACGTAAACCTTACCATCCTCATCAACAGCACCGATGGTGATCGGGCCAGTGAGGTTCATGTTGTCCTTAGCAGCCAGAGTGTAGCTATCGGTAGCCTCACCCTTCTCCTGATGTGCGGGCTCGTTAACAGCGTTAACAACGATGTTCTGCTCTTCCCAAGTCTTCTCAACGAAGTTGATCTGACCCATGTTCACGCCGTCCACGATTACCTCGTAGCTGGTGTAGTCCTCAACGTTGATGGTAACGCCAGTCTCACCAGGAACAAAGGTGATAGTGGGATTAACAGCGGGAGCATAAGCCTTCTCGGCAACGGTGGTGTTGTTGGTAGCGTGACCAGCGATGTAGCCTTCGGCCTCGTTCCAAGCCTCAACAACTACTTCCTGAGTAGCGTCATAGATGGGAGCTACGCTCAGACCATCATAGAGCACACCGTCAACCTTTACCTCATAGCGGGTAGCACCCTCGATAACGATGTTAACAGTACCGTCAGCACCAACCTCGAAGTTGATGGTGGGATCGGCCTTCTTGGGCTGCTCGATCTCAACGGTAGCGGGGGTAGCAGTTACAGTGCCGCTGTAGTCGCCATTACCGGTAGCGGTAGCGTTGATTACATAGGTACCAAAGTCGGGCTCAACACCCAGAACGATCTTACCATCGTTAACGGGAACCTCAACGGCCTCGCCACCGTCCTTAGCAACGGTAACAACCAGGTCATAAGTACCATTTACGTTAACGGTGATGGGAACATTGTAACCATCGTTGGCACCAATGGTAACGGTACCGGTCAGAGGAGTGGTGCTGGGCTGATACTCGGTGTTGTTAACCTCGATAGTTCCCATAGAACCATCAGCAACAACCTGTGAACCGCCGGGGATAGACCACTTCAGAGGATACTCATCCTCGCCTTCCTGCTCCATCGACTTGGGGTTGCACTCAAAGTTAACGGTAACATACTCACCATCCCAGGTATCAGCAGCCTGAATCTGGAAAGTAGCGAGAACGGGCTCAACACCCTGGCCGGTGTAGTACTCAACCTCATCACCCATCAGGATGATGTTGGTCGAAGTGTTAGCCAGCAGCAGACGATACTTAGCCTGGAAAGGATTGGAAGAAGCTACGGGCACGCCCATGTCGTCCATGATGATGCCACTGCGGAACCACTGATAGTTAGGAACACGGGGAGTACCCAGGTTCTGCTTAACGATGAAAACCTCATCATTCTGTACCCTAGCGCCAGTCTCGTCGCGGAGTACCCACTGAAGCTGGCAACCGGCTACAACCTCACCAGCATCCTTGGTCATGAGAATCTTAACCTCAACGGGGTCGCCACCGGGGGTCAGATCCAATTTGTTGGTGCTGAAAGCCAACTCAGGTGCACCTGCGTTGGCAGCAAAGCCAACAGCAATCAGAGTTGCAAGTGTAAATAAAAATTTCTTCATAAAATGAATTAATTTAAATTAATGATTATAAAGTGAATAAAAACAATAAATTTCTCAAACATTCAAGGGTCAAATCAATTTTGATTTTTCAAAGAGTCTCGGATCAACTTCGTACTGTTCAGGTTAGCTTTAATCTTATATCAATGATATCTTCCATTACTTTACTTACTATCCATTCGATGTTTCTCGTTACGGTATGCATCACGAAAATCAGTCATGGTCTCGCATGACACAACAAAGGTGCCAAAGCCGCATGGGCAGTGACCTGAAGGCATGTGTAACCAGTTTTTTTCATAATGCACTTAGTCTTAGATATCTATATTGACTGAATGGCCAGTTGGTTTATCTTGTTCCGCAAAGATACTACACTTTCACAAACTGACAAAGAAAAATTAAATTTTTTTTTCAAAAAGATGCTCCATGCTGTAACCATTCAGCCATTTTCCTCACGCTAAGGCGCTAAGAATTTAATATTTAATACGTTACGTCATTTTATTTGACATGTCAGACGAAATGAAATGCTTCGAAATGCTTCGATCTATCAAAAAATATTTCAGTATTGGCTATAAGAATCTTCAGAAATTCAAATACTTAGTGTCTTTGCGGCTTAGCGCGAAATTCGGTGACGGGTGTTTTGGCTGAATAGTTACCTCCATGCCACCACCGGCCGCTTTCACCCCCCGCCCAAAACCGCCCAGCCGAGTCCAGCCGGTACTGGCGTGAAAAAGGCGGCCCCCGGTGTGGGAGCCGCCCTTTTTAGTTAATCAGGTTCTTAAAGAATCCTTGTGTGGATTACTTCATCACCTTAACAGCGCTGGTGGTACCGTCGGTGTAGGTGGTAACAACGATGGTCATACCCTCAGCCTTCTGCATCTCCTGGCCAGCCATGTTGAAGTAGCGTACGCCAGCGATAGCCTTGTCAGCGTTCATCTCGTCGATACCTACGAAGATACCCTTCGAGATCTGCATGTACATTTGACCAGTCTCGCTGTCGGTAACGATACCAACGGTGTACTTGTAACCAACGGGGATAGCCCAGAAGTTCTCACCCGCTACCAGAGGATTCTCGTTAGCATCGCCCCAAACGGGTACGGTCTCGTCCTCGGCAGGACCATACTTCTCGCCGTCAACAACGAAGAAGAAGTCAACGTTGGGACGCTCAGCACCACCGTAGTAGTCGAATGCACCGTACAGACCGTAGGTCAGAGCTACACTGGTCTCGGCCTGATCCTGATCGGCGGGATCAGCTGCCTCGTGCTCGGTGAGCTTGTACCACTGCTCGTTGCCGTCCTTGTCGATGAATACAACCCACTTGCCAACGCTGTGGTCACCGGGATCGATGGGCTCAACCTCCTTAGCGGGGATGGTGTAGTCGAAGGTAACGGTGGTCATCTCCATACCCTCAGCCTGAGCGGTAACGGTGATCACAACATCCTTATCGGCATCGCCACGCTCGAGAGTGTAGGGCTCGGTGAGCTCAACACCGTCAACATATACGTGGATCTCGCCCTCACCTTCAACGGTGATGACAACAGCATCGTCGTTAACGTCGATGGTTACGTCGGGCTCGGGAGTGGGCTGAGGCTCAACATTCTCCTTGGGCTCGATAACGATGCGCTGAACGTCGCTAGAGCTCATTTCCTTACCCTCTTCCTGTGCGGTAGCGTAAACGTAAACTGCGTAGGGCTCCTCGGGAGCTACATCGGGACGTGCTACAGTGTAGGGGTTCTCAACCTCAACACCGTCAACGTACAGAACAACCTCACCATCACCGGTAGCGGTGAAGATGTAAGCATCGTCGGTGATCTCAACGTTCACAACGGGAACAGCGGTGTACTCAACCTCCTTAGCAGGAACGGTTACCTCCATCGAAGCATACTCTGAGTTCTCCTTGCCCTCGGCCGAAGCATAAGCAGTTACCTGATAGGTAACCTCCTCGCCGGTCTGCTCGAAGGTGTAGGTGTTGCCCTCAACGGGGATGCCATTGATGAACAGGTGAACCTCGTCGGCGCTGGTAGCAGTAACAGTGAAGGTCTCGGCATCGTAGGTGATGACGGGCTTCTCAGCGTACTCTACAACAACTTCCTTAGCCTCGCAAGTCCAGTTAGCAACAACGCTCTCACTCTGGGTCTTGCCCTCGGCGATAGCGTAAACGATGTAGCTACCCTCCTGAACCTCGGTGGTCTGGGTGGTTACGATGAACTCAACGGGAGCGGGACCATAGTTCTGGCCGTCAACGTAGATGTCGCCCTCACCGGTGATCACGCACCAGAGAACTTCACCACGCATCTCGAAGTTAACCTCGGGAGCTGCGGTCTGCTCAACCACGGGCTCTTCCCAGGTGAAGATCTTCATGCGGCTCTCCTCCTTGTAACCCTCGGCATTGGCAGTTACGTAAACCTCGTAGGTGCCATAGCTGGGCAGGGTGAAGGTGCCGTCAACGAGCTCAACCTCCTCACCATTGATGGTAACGGTCAGAGTAACCTCCTCAGGACCCTCGTACCATACGGCAACGGTACCGTTAGCGTCCATCTCACCGAACATGATCTCACCAGTGAGATCCTTGTCCTCAGCGGGAACGAAGTTGGGGTTCTTGATCTTGATGCTCATGGCACCATCCTCAAGAACGTAAACACCCTCGGTGCCGACGATCTTGTTGGGATACTCATCGAGACCAGTCTCCTGAGCATACTCAGGGGTGTTGCACTCCATGGTCAGGGTTGCGAACTCACCCTCCCAGCCTTCAACAGCCTGGAGCTGGAGTGAGCAAAGCACGGGCTCAATGCCCTCGCCCTGATAATAAGCGAGCTCATCACCCATCATGATGATGTTGGTAGCGGTGTTAGCCAGCAGGATGCGATATTTACCATCCTGAGGGTTGGAAGAAGCTACGGGCACGCCCATGTCATCCATGATGACACCACTGCGGAACCACTGATAGTTAGGAACACGGGGGGTACCCAGGTTCTGCTTAACTACAACTACGTCTGAAGGCATGATCTCGCCAGCGGCGTCACGCATAGCCCACTGGAACTGGAGACCCTTGATCTGCTCATTAGCATCTGCGGTCAGCACGATGTTAACAGTCACTGCATCGCCACCAGGCACAACCTCAACCTCGTCCTGAGCGAAAGCGAACTGAGGGCATGCTGCGTTAGCTGCGAAACCAGCTGCGATCAGCGTTGCAAGAGTGAATAAAAATTTCTTCATAATAGAAACTAAAATTAAAATGTTAATAAAATATTAATAGTATAAATGTCTCTAACAGTTTGCATATCTGTGGATTAAATCAATCTTAAAGTATCAAAGCGTTCCGGATCAACCTGGTTTGTTTCTCTGTTTTTAAAGTTCCTCTTTTCTAGTTTCTACTTCCTATATAATATAATGTGTATTTATCATCCGAGTGTCATTAGTAACAAGAAGCGATGTCACACCACGACATCACATGGCTGGCACTCGTTGCCATGCATGTCAGACTGCGCTTCCTTAAGCATTTCATATCAAGCATTTTAAACAAATTAGGCTTGCGATATCACATATAGTCTATCGCAAAGATACTGCTTTTCTAACATTCCACAACTCAGAGGCTGAAAAAAAATCTATAAAAAATGTTAAAATCAATCTCCCACCCTATCAGATACGTCAAAAACAGACATCAGGAGCCAGATAAGTCAAGCCCTATGTTTGACCTTGACGGTGCAAACATAGGGCTTGTCAATCGGATTTGGTTGCTGTTGCCTGAAAGAGGGTTACTCCTGGTCGAACTGGATGGCATTGCGGCTGGTGCTCTCGATGCGGCGGTTGCGCCAGCAGCGGCGACACAGCGAGACGTACTTGTCGTCGCCACCTATCTCGACCTGGTTGCCGTCGGTCACGATATTGCCCTGGCTGTCGATGCGGGCGTTGATGATCGTCTTGCGGCCACAGGAGCAGGTGGATTTCACCTCCTCGATGGTGTCGGCAAGCTCCATCAGGCGTCGCGAGCCCTCAAAGAGGTGGGACTGGAAGTCGGTACGCAACCCGTAGCACACCACATTGACGCCGTAGTCGTCCACGATGCGGGCGAGCTGGTCGATCTGGTGAGCCGACAGGAACTGTGACTCGTCGATGAGGATCCAGTCCTTGACCACGCGCGACTTGTCGAACATCTCCTTGAGCATCTCGTACAGGTCGCTATCGGGATAGATCCACGAGCACTTGCGCTCGATGCCGATGCGCGAGCGGATGACGTTGTCGTTCTCGCGGTCGTCGATGATGGGCTTCATGCACAGGTATTGCATGCCGCGCTCCTCAAAGTTGTAAGCCTGTGTCAAGAGCATGGCCGTCTTGGCCGAGCCCATGGTGCCGTACTTGAAATATAATTTTCCTATCCTATTCATTGCTCAATCGGTATAGAAAACAAGAATTTAATACTTTGTTATCCAGGTCGATGCAGTCATTTTAACGACAAGAAAGACAAGAAGGACAAAATAAAACTGCAAGAATTGTCATTGTTGTCTTTCTTGTCTTTCTGACACCAGTGAGGTGAGACGTTAGCGATTACTTGCCCTTGGGGGTATCGGGGGAGAGTCCCACGAGCTCGGGGTCGATGAGGATGCGTCCGCAGTACTCACACACGATGATCTTCTTGTGCATCTTGATCTCCATCTGGCGCTGAGCCGGGATGCGGTTGAAGCAGCCGCCACAGGCGTTGCGCTGCACGACAACCACGCCCAGACCGTTGCGCGTGTTCTTGCGGATGCGCTTGAACGCGGTCAACAGGCGTTCCTCGATCTTGTTCTCCTGCTTCTTGGCCTTCTCGCGCAGGGTTTCCTCCTTCTGCTTGTTCTCGGAGACGATCTCGTTGAGCTCGCTCTTCTTCTCCTCGAGGGCGTGCTCGCGGTCGGTGCACATTTCCTTGGCCTTCTCGATCTCGGCCTTGAGGGTCTCGGCCTTGCGTGCGGCCTCGTTCATCTTCTTCTCGGCAAGCTCGATGTTGAGGGTCTGGTACTCGATCTCCTTGGTCAGGTAGTCATACTCACGGTTGTTGCGCACGTTGTCCTGGTCGGCGGTGTACTTCTCGATCATCGCCTCGGCCTGCTGCTTGATGTCCTTGTTGCGGGCCACCTCTTCCTTTTGTGCAGCGACCTCGTCCTGGTACTTGGCCACGCGGGTGTTGAGTCCCTCGATTTCATCCTCGAGGTCCTGTACTTCCTGGGGCAGCTCGCCGCGCAGTGTCTTGATCGCATCAATCTCGGAGAGTTTCTGCTGCAAGTCGTAAAGCGCCTTGAGTTTCTCTTCAACAGTGAGTTCTTTCTTCTGTGTTGCCATAATTGTTTCTGTTTTCAGTTGTCGGTCTTCAGTTGTCAGTTGTCAGTTGTTTGCAGATGCCGCTGAAAACTGAAAACAGAAGACTGATAACTATTTATAGATAATTGACTTGGTTTGTCTCGTTTTTCGCAAAAGCGACTGCAAAGGTAGGATTTTTTTTCTGAATAATCTCTAAAAAAATCTCTTTTGTGAAATGTTCGCTCTCATAATGCCCGATGTCGGCGACAACGATGCGCTGGCTGTTGTCGAGGAAATCGTGGTAACGCATGTCGGCGGTGACATAGAGCTGGGCGCCCATGGCCACGGCCTTGTCGAGCAGGAAACCGCCCGCACCGCCGCACAGGGCGACGCGGCCGACGATGGTATCGCCGTCGCCGCTATAGCGCACGGCCCCGACCTCGAAGGCGGCCTTGACCCGCTGCAGCACCTCGCGCGCGGGAGCTGGCTCGATGTCGCCGATTACGCCGCACCCTGCCGTGGTGGCATTGCTGTCGCCATAGGGGGGCACGTCGTTGACATCGAGGAACTGCACGTTCTTCATCCCGATCTTGTCGGCCATGCGGAACGACACCCCTTGCCAGGCACTGTCCATGTTGGTGTGGGCACTGTAGATGGTGATGTCGTGCTTGATAGCCATCGCCACGGCACGCTCGACGGGGGTGCGCCCCATGATTTTCTTCAAGCCGCGGAAGATGAGGGGATGGTGGGCAATGACGAGGTTGAAACCCCGCTCAATCGCCTCGGCGACAACGGCCTCGGTGGCATCGGTACACAGGAGGACGCCCTGGACCTCGGCCTCGGGGTCACCCACCTGGATGCCCGCATTGTCCCACTCCTCCTGCAGGCGCAGGGGAGCATACTGCTCAATAGCCTCGGCAATCTCCTTTATTCTCATTCTTCCTTCTTGACAAGGTCGATGTAGAGTTCATCGAGCTGGCTCTGGTCAACAGGACTGGGAGCGTCGAGCATGACGTCGCGGCCGCTGTTGTTCTTGGGGAAGGCGATGCAGTCGCGGATGGTGTCGAGACCCGCCATGATGGACACGAAGCGGTCGAAACCGAATGCCAGACCGGCATGGGGAGGTGCACCATACTTGAAGGCGTTGATCAGGAAGCCGAACTGTGCCATGGCACGCTCGGGAGTGAAGCCCAGGATGTCAAACATCTTGGCCTGCAGCTTGCCGTCGTGGATACGCAGGCTGCCGCCGCCCACCTCGATGCCGTTGCACACAAAGTCATAGGCCTTGGCACGCACGCGCTCGGGATGCTCGTCGAGCAGGGGGATATCGTCGGGGTTGGGCATGGTGAACGGGTGGTGAGTCGCCATCAGGCGTTGCTCCTCGTCGCTCCACTCAAACAGCGGGAAGTCGATGATCCACAGGCACTCGAACTTGTTCTTGTCCCTGAGGCCCAAGCGCTCGCCCATCTCCAGACGCAGGGTGCAGAGCTGGATGCGGGTCTTGTTGGCATTGTCGCCGCTCATGATGAGAACGAGGTCGCCGTCGTTGGCGCCCATCTTCTCTTTGAGGCGCTGCCAAACCTCGGGCTCGTAGAACTTGTCGATACTGCTCTTGACGGTGCCGTCACTGTTGAACTTGACATATACCAAGCCCTTGGCACCCACCTGCGGACGCTTCACGAAGTCCACCAGGCCGTCGAGCTGCTTGCGGGTGTAGTCGGCACAGCCGGGAGCGCAGATGGCGCCGATGTAGTTGGCCTCGTTGAACACGGGGAACGTGCCGGTGCCCTTGAGCACGTCTTCGACCTCGACAAAGGTCATGCCAAAACGGCGGTCGGGCTTGTCGCTGCCGTACAGACGCATAGCATCGTGCCAGGTCATCTGCTCGAGCTTCTCGGGCAGGTCAACGCCGCGCACCTGCTTGAACAGGTGGCGAGCCAGACCCTCAAATATCTCGATCACGTCCTCCTGATCGACAAAACTCATCTCGCAGTCAATCTGGGTGAACTCGGGCTGACGGTCGGCGCGCAGGTCCTCGTCGCGGAAACACTTGGCAATCTGGAAGTAGCGGTCAAAGCCGGCCACCATCAACAGCTGCTTGAGGGTCTGCGGACTCTGGGGCAGCGCGTAGAACTGGCCGGGATTCATGCGCGAGGGCACGATGAAGTCGCGTGCACCCTCGGGCGTGGAGCCGATGAGGATGGGCGTCTCGACCTCGAGGAAGCCCTTGTCGTCAAGATAGTTGCGGATCAGGATGGCCATGTCGTGGCGCAACTCCAGGTTGCGGCGCACGGCATTGCGGCGCAGGTCCAGATAGCGGTATTTCATCCTCAGGTCGTCACCACCGTCGGTATTGTCCTCGATGGTGAACGGCGGCGTGATGCTCTCGCTCAGGATGTTCAGCTTGCTGGCGATGATCTCGATGTCGCCAGTGGGCATGTTGGCATTCTTGCTCGAGCGCTCGGCAACGGTACCCACTACCTGGATGACATATTCACGTCCCAGGCGGTTGGCCTGTTCACAAAGGTCAGCGTCCACCTCGTTGTTAAACACGATCTGGGTGATGCCATAGCGGTCACGCAGGTCCACAAAGGTCATACCACCCATCTTGCGGGTGCGCTGCACCCATCCTGCCAGGGTCACGACTTCGCCGACATTGGCCAGACGAAGTTCGCCGTTAGTCTTGGTTCTGTACATTATTATATAATATGTTTGTTATGTATTGATGATGTTTCGTTTTAAACATACAAAGTTACTACATTATTGACAAAAATGAAGCGTCATGAGGCAAAAAAAAAGAAAAACACCCCTTTTGCCTCGCCATATCACAAAAAAGGCGTACCGTTAACCCTGGTCTAACACGGGCAACGTTTCAAGATTACCGCTATACCATCATTGACAACTGGTTGCATTCATCGCGCTTCGCGCGAGAAATTAAACAAAATTATTAATAAAATTAAATAAAATACTGTCTTGCTTAATTTTTATATAAATTTTTGTTTAATTTCTCGGCCGTTAGGCCGATCATAGTTCTAGGCGCGAATTAGGGCGCGCCCTGTCTACGCTCAACTTGCAGGACCGTTGCCTGGCGGCGAAGGTAGGCGGCGTTTCGGGATTGCCAAACAAAAAAAATTGATTTTTGTTTGGCACTCCGCTCAACTTGCACTACCTTTGCACCGCTCAAAACGTGAGCAACGGGGTGTAGCGCAGTCCGGTTAGCGCGCCTGCTTTGGGAGCAGGAGGTCCCTGGTTCGAATCCAGGTACCCCGACCCGTTAACTACCAACACACACAACAACAGAACAATCGGGAGCAAGCCGCATGATTGTGCTTGCTCCCGATTGCTATTATAAACACGTCTATTCCAGACGGTTACAGGTTACTCGGGCCAGAAACCAGTGAGAACACGTCCGATAATGGCGGTAACATCTTCCACATCAATACCCCCTTCAAGGCTGGCATTGGCGGCAACAAGGTCAATACCCGTGGCATTACCCGTGAGGATGTAAGAGATGAGGTCGGTGACATCGGTCACATCAACTTTACCGTCACTGTTCACATCGCCACGCAACGAGGTGGGCTCGTCAAACTCACCGAGTTTGCGCTTGTTGGCCTGGTTAACGATCAGGTCGGTGTAATCTCCAGTCCTGCCATTGACAAGGGGACGGCTGATGAAGGCAACGACGTTCATGTTTTCAGGCTTCCATGTCGAGGGCAGGGTGTAAGTCAGGACATTCTTGTAGGCATCGCCATCACGGTTGAGAGCGACACCCAGTGCCGAGCCGAGTGCACAGCGCAACACGTTGTTGTGGATATATCTGGTTTCCCAGGTTCCATTGTTATACTGGCGTGCAACAATGCCATCCTCGATGAGATAGACCGTGAGGCGGCTGTCATCGCCCATCAGCACGTCGAACTCGGGGGAGAGTACACCATCGACGGTCACCTCGACCTGACGGGTATTCGAGTCGTACTTGCTGTTGATGTTGACGGTAGCAAATGAGGGCGTCTCGGCCACATAGTCCAGGAACTGGCTGATGTAGCCTGCAATTACATCCTGATACTGTGCATCGTATCCGAGGCCATTGGCCACAGCATCCATCGAGCTAAAGCCCGCCGTGCGGTTGTACGAAGCTGACGGATAGGAGGTACCACCCTGATAGACAGCGACGGTATCGCTCTGTGCATTGCGCATCGGGTCGGTGCCGTTCATGTTCTGGTGCACGCACACCAGGGAGATATCGTCACGCAGGTCGAGCAGTTTCTTGAGCACCGCGCTGCCCAGCGGGCAATAGGTGCAATAGGTCGATGTGAACTGCTCAATCAAGTGCAGCTGGCGGGCAAATCCGGCGGTATAAACCTTGAACTGACGTGACAAGGAAACAGGTTCCTGCACCGGCTCACCATTGATGGTGGCAGTGGTGACAGTCAGGGTGTGGCTGCCCACACTCAGGCCATCGGTCGGGGCAAAACCATTGATGGTGATATATTCATTACCCATTTCATCAGCGCCATTGATTGTGCCAACCACGTTGCCGTCGATAGCCACATCAAACGTGTAATTGCCGGGGGTCAGTGTGACGGAACCGTAATTGCGAGCCTCGAAGTCAAAGTCAAGTCTTGTGCCCTGCTGAACAAAACCAGGCACAAACAGGTTGAGCATACTGATGAAATAGTCTGGGTAGTCGTCTTTCTCGACCACACACTGCAGCGACAGGTTACCATAGTCCTCGGTACCGACGTTAAACCAGCCTGTCTGGCCATTATAGGTGATGTAGCAATAGGTGGGAGCGGGTTCACCCAATTCCACATAAGAGAGAGGATAGTTGCTGCTGGTCTGACGATAATCAAAGCCGATCATCAGGCCCTCGATAGCCGACAAGTCAATTTGATAGGGAGTGGTGAGCGATACCATGTTCCAACCCATGGCTGATACCGAGCAGGTGGTCGCTACTGCCGTGCCCATCTGACCATTCTCCAGGATGGGAATGACAAACACTCTGGATACCGTGGTAGAAACCGATAATCCGACACGGATCGACACAATCTTGCCTCCGTCATAGAAAGACAGCTGTGATTTGTCAAAAACGACACCAGTAGGAATCGTTCCTGGAAAATTGGTCAGTCCCAGATATCCACCGGTCTCGATGTCATCGGTGTCATAGTGGCCCAGGATGCGCTGGTTGCTAGGCAAACTGATGCGTGCCGGAGCTTTGAACCGATTGTCCAACGTTTTGAGCGCATAGGGTGAACGCTGCATTTGTACTGATTGCGGGGTTATAGCCTGCGCGTTTACAGTGAGTGGCAACAACATGGCCACCATCAACAGAAATAGAATTTTTCTCATAAACTTGAATTTGATTAAAACAACAATATTTCAAAAGAAAGTCTCACGCTAAGCCGCCAGGACGCTTAAAAACAACGATTTAACGCCCTTGCGCCTTAGCGTGAGGCTTTGCGGCAGATAGAATCTGCTAGAAATCCACTTTATTCGGGCCAGTAGCCTGAGAGGAGTCGGTCGATGAGCGCTGTAACATCGGCCACGTCATATAATCCGTCATGATTGATGTCGGCAGCCTCGCGGTTCACACCTGACGTATTGCCCGAGAGTGCAACGTCAATGAGCATGACCACATCAGCAACATCGATCATGCCGTCATCATTCAGGTCACCAAGCATCACTTCCTCGACGGGAGTGCTCTCGCCCAGCTTGCACTTGTTGACGTTGTTGACACGCATGTCGAGGTAGTTTCTACCAGCAAGGGGACGGCTGATGAAGGCTACGACGCTCATGTTGTCGGCATTCCATTCGGCAGGAATGGTGTAAGTGAAGTGGTTGCTGTAGGCATTGCCGTCGCGGTTGAACTCAACGCCCTTGACCGAGCCGAGAGCCTGGCGGAAGACGCCGTTGTGCTCATAATTGGGCACCCAGGTGCTCTGGTTCAACTGGTCGGCGTGGAGGTGGTCCTCAATGAGGTAAACCGTCAAGCGGCTGTCGGCCCCCAGCATGTCGTCAAACACATCCACCATCTCACCGCTGACGGTGATGTCGGCCACGCGGCTGTCCTGGTCAAAAGTGCTGCTGATGTTGACCTGAGCCCAGGCGGGTTCGGCCGCTCCCGCGTCAAGGAAAGCGCTGAAGTACTGGACTGCTTGATCATATACCGATTCATAGTATCCCAGTCCAGTGATGATGCTGCCATCATTTTCAACACCAGGCAAGCGGTCAAATGAACCTGAGGGATAGGAGTTAGCCCCCTCGAGCGACATGATGGAGTCGCACTGGTCGATCCTGAACGGGTCAACACCATTCATGTTGCCGTGGATGCCAATCCAGGCGATGTCGTCGCGGCTCTCGACCAGGCGCTTGAGCAGGCCGATGCCCAGGGGACACCACATGCAGTAGGTAGAGGTGAACTGCTCGACCAGGTGCATCTGGTGTGCGAAGCCGTGCTCATAGACCTTGAACACGTATGATGTCGAGTTGGGATTCTCGACAGGCTCACCGTTGATTGTCGCTGTGGATATCGTCAGCGTGTGGGCTCCGGCAGCCAGACCCTGTGAGGTGACAGAGCCCTGCAGGTAGATGAAGTTGGCTGCAAATGCGGTGGCATTGCTCATGGTCGCAACCTTGTTGCCGTCGATGGCCACGTCATAGGTGCAAGCCCCGGCGGGCACGTCCATTGTGCCGTGGTTGCGGGTCTGGAAGTAGAAGTCCACGTCCTCGCCCGCCTTGACAAATGTCGAGGCATACAGGTTCTTGTTCTCAATCAGATAGTCGGGATACAGGTCGCTCTCAACGATGCACTGCACACTCAGATTACCATCGGACGAAATAGGTGACTTATACCACTTCTTGGCATTGGTCTGATAGAAATATGTGGGATATATCTCACCCTCTTTGACCACCGACAGGGGATAATTGGCTGACGTCATCTTAACATCAAAACCGATTCTGAGGCCGGCACCCTCCGGGAGATTGATCTCGTAGGGATCTCCCAGATCGACCGTAATCCATCCCGAGGAATTCTTACTGCAAGTCCACTGAACCGTCGAGCCAAGAGAACCATCGGGGTTAACGGGAATCACAAACACCCGTGAGATGGCAGCCTTGCTGGCCAAGCCCACACGGAAGGAGACAATGCGACCACCCTGGAACATCTCGATCTCTTCGGGCGTGAGATCGGTAGCAACAGGTATAACGCCTGTCATATTAGCCACAGGACGGTAACCGTCAGTAGAAAGGGCATCGCTGTCATAGTGGCCCATAATCTTCTGATTTGCAGGAAGGTTGATACGGGCAGGTGCCATAAAGTTGTTATTGGCCACCTGGAATCCGATTGCGCGAGGCACAAACTGTGCGCGGGGTGCTAGAGTCTGAGCGCCCACCGCAAGCGGCAACATCATAGCTGCCAACATGAGTAAAAGTAACTTTTTCATAGATTGCAGTTTTTTATTGTTATTAACTGAAATGATGGTTATGTTCTGTACTTGTCTATTATGCTGATAAATGCTGGTATCATTGCTGTTACCAGTTGAAAATATTGCGCAACAGCCACCAGATGAGCACCATGGCCAGAAAGAGCCAGATGAGCAACGGCGCGTTCAGGCGCACATACAACCGGGGATTGCGGGTGCGCTGTGCCTCGGCATACAGGCACAAGGCAATCCACGGGATGGAAACCAGCATCAATGGGTTGTAGCCGAAAGCAGCCGCCACATCACCGTGCAACAGGGCATGGATGGCACGCTGACTGCCGCAGCCCGGGCACTTGTATCCCGTCAGTGACAGGAAGACGCAACGCGGGAAAAGGTCAGACTCTGACGGATCCAGAGCAAAGTAGATGAAACCGACCACTACCAGCGCGGCGATGACGAGGCCGATGACAAGCGTGCGGCGCATATCGCCTTACCGTCAATTGGCCATCATCATGGTGAGCATGGACTGGAAGGGCATGACGATGATGCCCAGAATGATGGCTGCAATACACCACCATGCACCCGTCTCGCTGGCACGCTTGGCACCCTCGATGTCGCCCTCGCGGTACTTGTTGGTCACCTTGAGCGCATAGAAGATGGCAACAATTCCGGCAGGAATGCAGCACAGCACAGTCGCGATGATGGCCCACACCAGGTTGGTGGGAGGGCACGGCTCGGAGGCAGGCTCCTGTACACCGTATTGCGGCTGAGGCTGTTGCGGTTGTTGCTGAGGCTGATAGGGCTGATAGGGCTGCCCCATGACAGGTTCGGACGAAGCCCCAGCCGCTGCCGAGCCACTGGCTGAATTGGCCTGGCCAGTCTCCTCGGTTACCATTTCATAGAAGCCCTGCAGGTCGGGCAATTGGGTGATTTTCACCCAGTCGGCAAGTCCCTCGTGCCACACATAGGCCCGTGAAGTGAGCCCCATTTCCTTGATACCGTCCAGGTCAACGGGACCTGACTGCACTCCGTTATGATTTATCCAATACTGCATAATGAATCTGTTGGTTTTTTACTATTGTCGCAAAGATAGTAATAAATTTGGAATCACATGTCAACAATATTAACAAAATTGTATTTCAGTAAACATTCTCACGACCCAGCAAAACACAATGGCGATGATTTTGCGCATTATTGCGGTTTTTTGACCGTTAATTACGAGAATGTTAGTATATTTGCTCCATTAAATTATCCGACAATGACAGAACCTAACAACGACCTCGATCATCAGCCTGAAACGGGAAAAAGCTCATCCCCGGTTTTAGTGATATTGATATTTCTCATCGCCCTGCTGACCCTGCTCCTCCTCGTCGATAGCGCACGGCAAGAGGGCAACAATCAGCGACGCCCGTTTGTCCCTGAGGCACTGGACGCGGCCTATAAACCTTATCCGGCAAGTGTCCAAGCCCCTGGCAATGGAACAACCACACCCGTCGACAGCATGGTGCGCGACATCTATGTGGCACAACGAGAAATCAATCAGGGCTCACACCAGCTGTTCCTGTTCTTTGACACGTTCACCCACCGCCCTGCCCCGCTGAACCTGAAAGATTTCGACCTGAACAGGCCGCAGGATGCCCAGTGGTACAACTTTGCCATCTATTTCATCATACTGCTGGTCGTTGTCGTTCCCTCGCTGTCACTGGTCTATCTGGAAAAGATGTTCAGGAAGAAAGACCAGCAGGCGGTGATGGACCGCGTCATGACCTATGTAATCAGGCACAAGGTGCTGATTTTCATCCTGTTGGTCGCCATTGTGGTACTGCTGTCACTGATCAACCTGTCCATTCCGCTGAACGAGCAATATGAACACCGAGCCGACCCGTTCTTTGTCTTCGTCTGCTTCTCGTCGTTTGCCGTGGCGGCCCTGTCAATCAAGCATGTCGTCCATGAAACGAGAAGCGAACGTTTCAAATTGGGCGACAACACCAGCCTGATGCACAAGGAGACATTCCGCCGCATCCTGCTGTGGTCGGCGATGGGCATTTGGGCCATGGGCTTCCTGTGCTACTTTATGGGCATGTACTCTCTGGGGACACAGAAGTCGGTACTCGCCAGCATCGTCCGTCCCGCCCTTGAGTCAGGCAAGATGTTTGTGTTGAGCGACAATGTCAAGGACATCTCCTTCACACTGAGGGAAAATGGTGCCTTCATGGGCTTTTACACCTTGTGCAAACTGGCTTTCCTGCTCATCTCGTCGTTTGCTGTCGTGTCGCTCATGTGGTCGCGCATCAGCTCCTTCTGGAGCATACGCAACCGCCTTGCCGTGGGTGACCTGTACGTCTTCTTCGGCATCAACGAGAGTTCCAAGATTCTGGCTCACAGCATCGCAGTCAAAATGGAAGGCGAGAAGGGCAAGAAATGGACGCTCGTGATGGTCGAGAACCGCAACACGCCTGTGGATGGCAATAGCAGCGGCCTGTCGCTGAGAAACCTGATGGGTATGTTCAACTTCAGGAAAGAGGCCTTTGCCGAGACCCGTGCCGTGAGCCAGCATGCCCTGCTCGTGGTGAGCAACTCGCCGCTGAGCAGTCGTGAGTGCAGCGAGCAGGTCAACGAGATGTTTGTGGCGATGAAAAACGGGGGAGACATCGAGCAGAGCAAGAAATATGAACTATTCAACGTTTTGGGGCTGAAAAACCTGTCAAAAATGCTGCAGCGGGCCACTAGCCGCCATTTCTTCTTCCTGGACGATGAGCCCCGCACCAACATCGACGGATCGGACAACCTGCGCAAGATGCTGAATATCGTCCATCCCGCCATGCGGGCGACCATCTACTGCCTGGCCCGAGACAACGCATTCAGCAAACTGCTGCAGACGCCATTATGGAGCAATGCATCGCGTGCTGCTCAGGACAAGGTCGATAATGTCGAGGTCAAGATCCTGGACCTCTCGCTCATGGCCGTACAGTCCCTGTTCATGGACCCCAAGAACCACCCGATCAACTTTGTCGAGCGTGACACGGCGACGGCATCAGTGAAATCGCGCTTCGAGGCGCTCATCATCGGTTTTGGCAATGCGGGGCGCGACATCGTGCGATACCTGTACGAGTTCGGAGCCTTCCTGGACCACAGGTGCGCCGGGGCCGACGACAACCATCCGGTATGGCGTTCGCCCTTCCAGTGTACCATCGTGGACCAGGAGATGGACAGGATCAAGCCGCGCTACATGGCCAAGATTCCCGCCGTCAAGGATGCCTGCAACAACAACGACAAGAATGACCCGTTGCTGCAGTTTGAGCAGGCGGCCATCGACAGCGAGAAATTTGTGGACCTGCTCACCGACAAGCTCAAGAACCCCGACATGAACTATGTGGTCATCTGCCTGGGCAACGACAAGACCAACATGAGCGCGCTCACCTTTGTGGTGGACCAGGCGCTGCGGGTGAGGAAAGGCGAACTGGACAAACTGCGCATCTATGTACGCAACTACAAGTCGCCCTTCGAGAGCGCCATGCTTGAGCAGGCTGCCCACTACAACCAGTTGCTGGGAGGGAAACCTGTCGTGAACGTGTTCGGCAATCGCTCGGTGCTCTTCTCGCACAGGATGATTGTCGATGACCAGATCATCTGCTCCGCCAGGGAATTATATGCCGCCTACAACAACCTCAAGGGCACGCATGAAAAGAATTGGGACGAGCGCCATGACGAGGGACGCGGCATTGAGCACCAGGTAGTGGACGGAAAAGAGGTCCTGGTCTATAAAGGCATCACGTGGCAGCAGCAGAACAAGATTGTGCGACAGGAGACACAGGATATCCACAACGGTATGCATGTGGGCACCAAGTTGAGGCTCCTGGGGCTGGACGGCATCAATGACGCGGACAAACTTAAGCGCCTCAATGAGTTAACTGAGGCCTTATCAATTAATGTACAAGGCAACAAAGTCACCTGCACAGTGAAAAAGATCGGGAAACAGAACACGCCACTGCTGCACCTAAACATGGCGCGCAACGAGCACCTCAGGTGGAATGCGTCACACGAGATGCTGGGTTACATCGGAGCCCAGCCCCACGCCGAGTTTAAGTGCGACGAGACCGCCAAGGTGCATAATTGCCTGGTGAACTGGGATGAACTGGACGAGGCGACAGTGTGGCACAACCATAATGATGTCGAGTACCCGGTGGATTACAAGGCCTTTGACTACCTGATGGTGAAAACTTCCCTCCAACTGGCCGCACAAAGGTTGGCGCCACAGCAATCAGAAGTCACTGAAGAACCTGGGACGGATGAGCAGGCCAAGGCGGATGCGTGAGTGGTACTGGTTATAGTCCAGCATGCTCTCACCATAGCCGTTGTAGTACTGCAGCATGATAAACTGGTTGGAGTTGTGGTTGATGCGATAACCTAACTGAACGATGGTGTTGAAGTTCAGGTTCCAACCTTTTCGCTTGACCAGCGTCATGTCAAGCACCCATTTGTCATCAAGGCTCTTGGCCTGGAAACCCGCCTGTGAGATACCCATATAATTCAAGATGTCCTTGTTGTACTTGCCATCAATAATCGGGATCCAGAACTTGGCGTGGGCCATCAGATTGGGGGAAATATAGGCCTCACCAGCCCATGAAATCTTGTTCCAGCTGCGTGACGCGGTACCGTCTCGCCCGTTGGACTCGTGCTCAATCATCACGGTGGCCTTGCCCACCAGATGGTTCTTCATAATGATAAATCGCGAGATACCGATTCCCGGATTGAAATTCAGGTCATGGAAGGGCAATGAGCGTTCCAGCACGTTCCACATCGCCTTCTGGGTATAGAACAGGTAGAGATAACTGTTCCAGGGCAGGGTACTCTTGGTAAGGCGTTGCTGAAAACTGATCTGGAACTTGACATCACTGTTGTGTCTGTCAGGTTTACCGCCCAGCACTGTGCCGCCCACAAAATATGTATCCTTATAAAGGCTGAAGTAGGGCCTCTTGTCAAGTTCTTCTCGGATACTGTCGGCTATAGCGCCCGCTCTACCGTCGGCGACAATCTGTCCTATAGCAGGAATGCTCATGCTTGCCATCCACATGGCAAGCATCAGTAAATAATGCTTGTATTTCATATTACAGTTTGTTTTACAGCCTGCAAATATACTCAAAAACCATGAATCAATGGTTTTTTTCGGACATTAAATCCATGCTCAGCCCATCAGCCACATGATGAGAAACCATAGTGGCGGCACTAACAGGGCCGGCAACATGTTGAGTACGTGGCAGTCCTTGATGCGCAACAACGACAGTCCCGAGCCAGTGATGAGCAGACCGCCCACAATGAGCAACTCGGCCATCAGAGCCTCGCTCACGGCGGTGCTCGAGAGCAGGGCCACGCCATAGAACATTCCCTGCCACAGGAACAGTACAGGTGCAGCCAGCAACATACCGACACCATAGGTCGAGCCGAAGATGGTTGCAGTCACCAGATCGAGCGTGGCGTTAGTGAACAGAAAGGTGTGGTCACCCTCCAGCGCACTGATCACAGGGCCCAGCATCGACAGCGGGCCGATGCAATAGACCAGCGTGGCAGTCGCCAGTCCGTCGGCCAGCCGGGTGCCCGAGGCACGCTGACCTTCCTTGCCGCTCTTGCGGTCCACCAAGCGGTGAAAACGCCCGTCGATGTCGAGCGCCACCCCCACAATACTGCCGATGGCCATCGCTGCAATGAACAGCACGGGATATTGGCTCTTGGGCAGGTTGGTTACCACGGCATTCAGCCCGATGGCAAAGCACGCCAGCCCCAGTGCATCATAGAGCACATTCTTGTATTTGTCCTTAATGCCCTTGTGCAGAGCCACTCCGATGAGCGTCCCGGCTACAATGGTGCAAGTGTTCACAATCGTCCCAATCATAATTTCACTCTAATTGAATCGCAAAAATACTACTAAATTGCACAAAAAATCGTGCAGTTTTCAGGGATTTTTGCACAAAAAATTGTGCAATTTTGGTTTTTTGCCTGATTTTTCAGTTTACGAAGCACTAGATTTTGGAAAAATGCGGTTGTTGTGGAAGTTTATGTGAAAATATCATTACATTTGCAATTCCAACCACAATACACAAGTAGATTATGGCAAAACGATTCATTATATGCGCATTAGCAATGGCAATAGCGATGACCATCACTGCGGCAACGGGTGATGACGTGGAGCAGGCCAATGCTCTGGCCACCCGCCTGTCGCAACAGTTAGCGGCCAAGGTGGAGTTCCACAAGATCGACGCTGAGCAGGGCAAGGACGTGTTCACCCTCGAGAGCCGCGGCGACAAGGTCGTTATCGGCGGCAACAATGCGGGCTCGATGGCCGTGGGACTGAACCGGTACCTGAACCGTTACTGCAAGGTGACGGTATCGTGGTATGCCGATGTGCCCGTGCAGCTACCCAAGGTGTTGCCCGATGTGCCTGACGCCGAGCGAGTGACAGCCCGCGTGCCCCAGCGGTTCTTCCTCAACTACTGCACCTGGGGCTACACGATGCCTTTCTGGGACTGGAAAGACTGGGAACGGCTCATCGACTGGATGGCGCTCAACGGGGTGAATCTGCCCCTGGCGATTACAGGTCAGGAAGCGGTGTGGTACAATGTGTGGACCAGCCTGGGCATGAGCGACGAGCAGGTGCGCAACTACTTCACTGGACCGGCCTACCTGCCCTGGCACCGTATGGCAAACATCGACGGCTGGTGCGGCCCGCTGCCCAAGGAATGGCTCAATGGACAGAAGGCCCTGCAGCAGCGCATCGTGGAGCGTGAACGCGCCCTCAACATGCGTCCCGTGCTGCCTGCTTTTGCAGGCCACGTGCCCGGAGCGCTGAAAAAACTTTTCCCTGATGCCGATATCCAGGCACTGGGCGGCTGGGCAGGCTTTGACGAGCAGTACCGCACCTATTTCCTCAACAGCGAGGACCCGCTATACAGCCGCATCCAGCGCCTGTTCCTTGAGGAGCAGACGCGCCTGTTCGGCACCGACCACATCTACGGCATCGACCCGTTCAACGAGGTGGACCCGCCCAGTTTCGAGCCCGATTACCTCAACAAGGTCACCCAGCACATCTACGAGAGCCTTACCGCCATCGACCCCGAAGCCGAGTGGCTGCAGATGGCGTGGTTCCTCTACTATCAGCGCAAGGACTATACCCGCGAACGCACCCACGCCATGTTGACCGGTGTGCCGCAGGGCAAAATGACCATGCTGGACTACTACTGCGAGTACAAGGAGATGTGGCGCGAGCACGACAGTTTCTACGGTCAGCCGTTCATCTGGTGCTATCTGGGCAACTTCGGCGGCAACACCAACGTGCAGGGACGTGTCAAGCAGGCAGGCGAACGCATCGAGCTGGCCCTGAAAGAGGCCGGCAGCAACCTCGTGGGCATCGGCTCCACGCTCGAGGGCCTGGACGTGCAGCAGTTCCCCTATGAGTACATCCTCGAGAAGGCATGGGACTTTGCCAAGACCGATGAGCAGGTGGTCAACGAAATTGCCGACCGCCATGCGGGCAGTGAGAACCCCTCGGCAAGAAAGGCATGGGAACTGCTCTATGACAACGTGCTCTACATCACCCCGGGGAACTTCGCGGCACCCCTGCCCTGCTCCTATCCGGCCATGGGCAAGGAGAACCGCGCCGTCAAGTACAACCCGCATGAGCTGCTGGCCGTGTGGGATGCCCTGCTGGAGCAAGACCGCGTCACCACCGACGCCATGACCATCGACCTCTTGTGGGTGGGACGGCAGCTGCTGGGTGACCTGTTCCTTGCAGAGAAGCAGGAGTTTGACAAGGCATGCAAACTGCGCGATAAGAATGGCGTCTTCAACCACAGTGCACTGATGGTTGAACTCTTGTCTGACCTCGACGACCTCAACAGCCATCATCCGCACGCCACACTCGGCCAATGGCTGAAGCAGGCACGACGTCTGGGCAAGACAAGCAAGGTCAAGGACTACTACGAGATGAACGCACGACGCCTCATCACCACCTGGGGCGGCAGTCTCAACGACTACGCCTGCCGCAACTGGAGCGGACTGATGTGGGGATACTACGCCAAGCGCTGGGACATTTACATCCGCGAAGCCACCTCGGCCGTCATCTCAGGAATGGAGTTTGACGCTGCCGCCCAACGCGACGCCACCGACAAGTTCCAGCAGCAGTGGGCCACCATGACCGAAGAAGCCCCTGCCGGCAGCATCGACGACGACATTCTCACCCACAGCCGCGCCCTGCGCGACAAGTACCGCACCCAACTCGACAAATTCGCTACCAAGTAAACTGCTATATACCATTCTTCATGGCTGTGTATCATAAATCCAGCCAGAAACTTTGATTGGGCTTCGGCCCGAGAAACTGTGGTCAATATACTAAAAAAACACTACCTTTGCAGGTAGTAAATCAACATTAACATTAATCTGTCAAAAATCATGAGAATCAAGTTCAACTTCAAGAAGTTCATGTGGGTGGTTGCATCGATGATTGCAGGCACCACGATTGCATCAGCAATCCCTGCTCACCCCAAGCCTGTGGATGTCAATCAGAGTGACAGCACCACATTGACCGTTCGCCTTGTGGGTGATGAGTTTTATCACCGCACGATGACCACCGACGGCTACACCCTGCTGCAACTGAGCAATGGTGACTATGTCTATGCCCAAGAGTCAACGGCTTCCCGATTGGTACCGAGCCGTGTGATTGCCCATAACCCTCAAGCACGCAATGCCCAGGAGTTGAAATTGCTTTCATCTCTACCCAAAGGCCTAACCGACAGGAACTTAATCGCCCGAGGACAAGCGACACGCCTGAAGAGGGACAAACTCATGGCTCCCCGTCGCACCGACTATCAGAATTTTCGCGGCTTGCTGATACTCATCAACTATAACGACCGGACGTTCACCTACGACCATGATTACTTTGATGCATTAATGAACCAAAGGGATTATACCGGTTTCTATAGTAACAACGGCTACTTTGTGCCTTGCACAGGCAGTGCGCGGGATTATTTTTATCAGAACAGCATGGGGCTGTTTGATCCGGTGTTTGATGTCGTGGGGCCTGTGAATGTGGATTACTCATGCACGACGCCCAATGCTACGGACAATGTGGGGGGTATCTTGATTGATGCCATCAATCAAGTTGATCCATCGGTTGACTTCAGCCAGTATGATGGTGACGGCGACGGAGAGGTTGACATGATTTACTTTATCGTGGCTGGATACACATCCAACTTTTCAGGAAACAACAGCGGCTACCTGTGGCCTCACCAGTATTATCTGTTTGCTTACACCGACGAATTATATGACGATGT
>Ga0310694_10001114_pt1 | contig 31662 bp, 19 predicted proteins | sample 174DNAGHGhighgp2_FD_203884 | JGI IMG/M metagenome (GOLD analysis project Ga0310694, IMG submission 203884) | Sheep rumen microbial communities from Palmerston North, Manawatu-Wanganui, New Zealand - 1742 DNA GHGhigh gp2 (v2) (version 2) | ecosystem: Host-associated > Mammals > Digestive system... | reverse complement strand
GGAATTTGTTTTGCCGTTTGGAGGTTGCGATATGCGATGCCAGACGTTTTTCTTTTGTCGTATCATACGCTCCTCCGCGGCATGGGAGGAGCGTGTTTTTATGGCCAGACTGTTATTGGAAGCGGAGAACCTCCGCAAATCATTCGGCATGAAGGAACTGATCCGTACGGACCATCTCGCGGTATACGACGGGGAGAGGATCGGCCTGATCGGGGAGAACGGGGCGGGCAAAACGACGCTGCTGCGGATCCTGGCGGGGGAGGCGGAGGCGGACGAAGGCACCGTCCGCCGGCCGGGCTCCCTTGCCTACATCCGCCAGCAGGGGGATGAAAGCAGCGAAGCGGACGCACAGATGCGCGCCCTGTTCCGGGCGAAACAGCAAAGGGACGGGCTGTCAGGCGGGGAAATGACCCGGCGCCGGATTGCGGCCGCCCTCTCGGCACGGCCGCAGCTGCTGCTGGCGGACGAGCCGACCACAGACCTGGATGAGGAAGGGCTTGCACTGCTGCGCAGGGAACTGCAGGAATTCCCGGGCGCCATGATCCTGATTTCCCATGACCGGTCGATGCTCCGGCTGCTGTGCAGCCAGATCTGGTACCTGGAAGACGGGGCAATCACCGTGTTTCCCGGCGGATATGACGCGTTTATGGAAGAAAGAAACCGCCGGCGCGAGAGGCAGCAGTTTGAATACGACCAGTACAGGGCGGAGCAGAAACGCCTGAAAGCATCCGCCCAGCGCATGGCGGAGAAGGCCTCTTCCGTCCGCAAAGCACCTTCACGCATGGGCAACGGCGAAGCGCGGCTGCACAAGCGCGAATGGACGGACGCCGTGCTGCAGCTCAGCCACGCGAAGCGCACCATCCAGAACAGGATGGAGCACCTGGAGGTGAAGGAAAAGCCGCGGGATTTGCCGGACATCCGGATGAAGCTTGGGGAGTGCACACCGGTGGAAGCCAGGACAGCGCTGCGGGTGCAGTGCAGGGAACTGGCGGCCGGGAAACAGGTGCTGCTCAGCGGCGCGGAGATGGTTCTTCCGACCGGAAGCCGCACCGCGCTGACAGGGCCGAACGGCTGCGGCAAGACCACCCTGCTCAGGGTGCTGACCGGGCAGAGCGAGGCGCCGGTCCGCTTTGACGGCACCGTGCAGTACAACCCGGCGGTCCGTCCGGGATGGTTCGACCAGCATCATGAGAAAACGCTGGATATGTCCAGGTCCGTGCTGGAAAACGTCCTGGACGTCTCCGTCCACCCGGAGAGCCTGGCCCGGACGGTACTGATCCGGCTGAATTTCAGCCGGGAGGAGATCTTCAAGCCGGTCTCTGTCCTGTCCGGCGGGGAGCGGGCAAAGGCTGCCCTGGCGCGCCTGCTGCTCACGGACTGCAACCTGCTGATCCTGGACGAGCCGACGAACCACCTGGACCTGTTTACCCTGGATGAGCTGGAACGCCTGCTGGCCGATTACGGCGGGACGCTGCTTTTTGTCAGCCATGACGAGGAATTTATCCGGAAAACAGCAACCAGGATCATCCGCTTTAACGGGCGGAAGCTGGTTTCCTTCGAGGGCACGCTGGACGAAAAAAAGGCTTCCGAGAACAGGAAGCCCGACGCGGAGGACCGCCGCCTGGCGGCTACGACGCTGGAAATGCGCATGGCGGCCCTGCCCGCCAGGATGGCCGCACCGAAAAAGGGCGACAGCCCGGAGGCATTGCAGGAAGAGTACCTTGCGCTGGCAAGGCAGCTGCGGGAACTGAAACAACCATAAAAAAGCGCTGTCCCGGCGATTGCCCCGGGAAAGCGCGTGCTTTTTATTTCAGGCCTTTGATCATGGCCAGGTCGCCGTAAAGAATGGAATCGTCGCCCAGCGATGCGCAGGCGATCTTGACCGTGGAGCGGATCTGCGGCAGGCAGTACCGGTCCACTTCCGCCAGGATCTTTTTCAGGAAAAGGTCGCCCAGGGCTTCAATGACGCCGCCGCCATAGATGACCAGGTCAGGGGAGATCGTATTGATCATGTTGCCAGTGGCTACGGCCAGCCAGTGGCAGGCACGGTCCACCGCCTCCTCCGCCACCGCGTCGCCGGCTTCCAGGGCTTTGACCAGCCGCTTGGAACGGAACACACCCTCCGTCACTGCATCGGCCATCACACTGGTGCGGCCGCGCGCCACCTGCTGGCGAATGTAAGCGCTCATGCCCTGCTTGCTGGAGAAGGCCTCCAGGCAGCCGCGCTGTCCGCAGTTGCACAGCGGCCCTTCGGGATCCAGGATCATATGCCCGTATTCGGCCGCCTTGAACTGGTTGCCCAGGAAAAGCGAGCCGTTCAGGACCAGGCCGCCGCCCATGCCGGTTCCGACAAAGAAACCGACGATATTTTTATACCCACGCGCGGCACCGAAATGGTATTCACCCAGGACGCCCAGGTTCACGTCGTTGCCGACGAAGAAGGGTACGCCGAACTTTTTCCGCATGGCGCCGGCAATATCGTAATCCTTCCAGGGCAGGTTCGGCGTGAAAAGCACGATGCCCTTTTCCGGGTCAATGACGCCGGGAGCGCAGGAAGCGATCGCATTCAGGTCCTTCCGGTCCAGGCCGGACTCCCTGATCATCTCCTCCACGACGTCGATGATGACCTTTTCCACATCCGCTGAGCCTGACCCGCCGCTCTTGGACCGTTTCTTCAGGCGGTAGATGATTTCGTCCTTGCTGTTGAAGATTGCGCCGAGCACCTTTGTGCCGCCGACATCGAGGCAGATATTGTACTTGTCAGCCATGGTTACCCCTCCTTTTCCGATTTGAAAAGCTTATGAAACAGGTCACGGAAGCCTGTGCGCCGGGCCTGCGCGGGCTCTTCCGCAGGCATTTCCGCCTCCGGAAGCACTTCCGGCGGTTCCTCCGGCGCTTCCGTGAGCGATACCCTGCGTGCGCTGAAGTAGCGGTACAGCGCTTCCTGGGACGAAGTATCCCCGCCGTCGGGATCACGCAGGTAGCTGCCGTCGGGCTGCATCTGCCAGCCTTTTTCCCGGTCCCGGCGCAGGGCATCCAGGATCACGTTCAGCTGTTCGCGGGTATCCGGCGTGACCGCTTCGATAAAGGCCTCCACGCGGCGCTCCAGGTTCCGGTTCAGCATGTCGCCGGACCCGATGAAAAGCCGCTGATCCTCCCCGTCGCCGAAGCTGTAGATCCGGGAATGCTCCAGCCAGCGGCCGACAACGCTTGTTACGGTGATATTCTCCGTCAGACCGGGCACACCGGGACGGAGGGAGCAGATGCCCCGGATGAAGAGCTCCACCCGGACACCCGCCTGGGAGCATTCGATCAGCTTTTCCATCACTTTCCTGTTGTTAATCGCGTTGGCCTTGATGGCGACATGGCCGTTTTCACCCTTTTCGATCTCCCGGTCGAGCATTTCCAGCACACGGCTTTCAAAGCTCAGGGGAGCGATCCACAGGTACTGCATTTCCGGGGGAATCTCACCCTTTTCCAGCGCATCGAAGACGGTTTCCGCCTCCAGGCCGGCTTCCTCCCTGGAAGTAATCAGGGAAAGATCCGTATACTGCTCCCCGGTTACCTCGTTATAGTTGCCGGTGCCGATCTGCGTGATCCGGCTCACGCTGCCGTCCGCCCGCCGGCGGGTGATCACGCACAGCTTGCTGTGCACCTTGTGGTCAGGCAGGCCGTAAACCACCCGGCAGCCCGCGTCCTCCAGCACTTCGGAATAATCGATATTGTTCTGTTCGTCGAACCGGGCGCGCAGTTCCAGCAGGCACAGCACATCCTTGCCGCGGTCGGCAGCATAGGCCAGGGAAGCGGCTACTTTGCTGCTGCCGGACATCCGGTACAGCGTGATCTTGACGGACTCCACCTCAGGATCGTCCGCCGCTTCATAAATCAGGTCCACAAAGGACATCATGCTCTGGAACGGGAAGCTCATCAGCAGGTCGTGCCGGTCGATGTAATCAAAGTATTCGCCCTTTTTCAGCCCGATATCCCTGGCCGGCCGGCGTTCCGGGTAACGGAAGCCGGAGGGGCCGCCGATGCAGGAGCGGAAAGACAGGTCGAAGGGAACATTCTGGGTGAAAATACGGTTTTCCGGCACATGCAGCTTTTTGACCAGCACGGCTTTTGCCTGGTCTGTCAGCTTGCCGTAGATCCGCGCGCGCACCGGCATTTCCCGCTTGCGCTTGCTCAGCATGCCGGACATTTTTTCCCGCAGGTCGTCATCCGCCTGGATCTCGTCCTTGGTCATGAATACGTCCGCATTCCGGGTCACGTCGACGACCGCAGACTGGACGATATTCTCCTTCTTCAGCAGCAGCGGCAGGAAATGGCGCACCAGCTGGTCCGTCGGCACGATTTTCTGCGTTCCGTCAATATCGAAGGTCTGGTAGGCGGGAATCCGGTCCAGGGGGATCACGCACAGCTTCTGCTCCGTGCCGCGGCCGAGGAAAGCGATGATATGCGCTTCCCCGCTCCACAGGAAGGGGAGCGCCTGGTCCATCCCGATGATTTTCGGGAAGAGCAGGTCACGGATATCGCCGAAAAGCTTCTTGCTCATCAGCTCATCCACCTTGCTGATCTTCCGGAAATCCAGCACCTCCACCTTGTTCGCCTGCAGTTCATCGCGAATGGCTTTCCAGGTGTTCTCCATCAGGGCCTGCTGCTCCCGGACGATGCGGAGCACCTCATTGATCTGCGCTTCCGGGAGCATCTTTGTCAGCGGATCCGGCGTATCCGGCGTCAGCAGCGCACGGTGGGTCAGGATGCCGATACGCACCCGGAAAAACTCCTCCAGGTTCGACTGGTAAATCATCAGGAACTTCAGCCGCTCCAGCAGGGGAACACTTGTATCCGCAGCCTCCATCAGCACGCGCCGGTTAAACTCAAGCCAGCTGATTTCCCGGTTGATATAGATGCTTTCCGCTGAGGCGGCGCCTGTGCCTTTGTTCTTTTTCTCCTTTGTCATGATCCGACCATTCCTTTGAAATAAAGTTGACCAAAGCATGCCGCGCTTTTCATGCGGGTATGCAGCAAAACAGATTGACTGTCTCCGTTCGGGTACCCTGATTATATGCAGTCCGGCGGCCTCTTGTCAATTCCATCAGGCACTGTACCGTCCTTTTTGATCCTTTGCTTGCACCCCTTTGCCCCGTATGGTAAAATGACGGGCAAGAGAACGACATGCAAAACAGCAAAGGGAACAGGCACACCGGCGCCGGCACGAAAACGCCGGGAACGGCCTGCTCCCGGCGAACAGGCCGGGTTATCCCGCACCGGAAAGATCGGAGGAATGACGATGCAGCTTGTGCAGAACACACTCAGCCGTTTTGTGGATGAAGGGCAGATCGCCGGATGCGCCGTGCGGATTATGCGGAAGGACCGGGTATGCTTTGAGGGCAGCTTCGGGTATGCCGATATCGGGCAGAAAACCCGCATGTCATCCGAAAATACGATTTTCCGGATCGCATCCATGTCCAAGGTGATCACTGTGGCGGGCATCATGCAGCTGTATGAGCAGGGCCTGTTCAAGATGTGGGACCCGGTCAGCGAATACCTGCCCGGATTCAAAAACCCGAAGATCGCACGGGAAAAACCGGACGGCAGCTATGAGATTACCGACGCGAAAGGCGAGGTCACCATGCGGCAGCTGTTCACCATGACCAGCGGCGTGCCGTATGCGTCCAACGACACGGCGGCGGGCAGGATCCGGGCCGAAAAGGAAAAGGAATACATGGACCAGGGGAAACCTATGCCGGAGACGGTGGAGTACTGCAACCTCGTCGGGCAGCTGCCGCTGGCTTTTGAACCCGGGGAGAAATGGATGTACGGTTTTTCCATCGACGTGCTGGGCGCCGTCATTGAGGTCCTGTCCGGCAAAACCCTGGGGGAATACCTGAAGGAGCACATTTTTGATCCGCTGGGCATGAAGGATACAGGCTTCTATGTTCCGGCCGAAAAGCAGGGAAGGATTGCAACCCTGTACCATATCCGGGAAGGCATGAAACCGGCGGAGCGGAACTTCAGCACGGAGAAGCCGGCCTTCGAGAGCGGCGGAGGCGGCCTGTTTTCCACGGTGCGCGATTATTCCAGGTTTGCCCAGATGCTGCTGCACGGCGGTACGCTGGACGGTGAGCGGATCCTCGGCAGGAAGACCATCGACCTGATTGCGACGGACCACCTGACCCCGCAGCAGCAGGCGACCCACAACTGGGATACGCAGCGCGGCTACGGCTACGGCCTGGGCGTCCGCGTCATGACGAATCCGGAAATCGGCGGGATTAACGGATCTGCCGGCGAATGGGGCTGGGACGGCGCGTTCGGCAACTGGTTCTGCGTGGATCCGAAGGAGGAACTGACCTGCGTCTACCTGACCACGAACCTGCCCGGGGACCACTACCGGTTCATTCCGAAGCTGATGGCGTCCATGTATGCATCCCTGTAAGAAAGAAGCATTGAATCATTGAACAAAGGAAGGGGCCGGATGACCAGGCGGTCATCCGGCCCTGTTTCCGTATCCCGGCGGGATCATGAGCCGGGTTCGCTTTTCCTGCCCTTCCGCAGCATGAAAGCGCGGGCAATATTGATCCCGACCCTGAAGGGCAGGGGACGGAGCGCTTTATCGGCTTCCTTCAGCTTTTCTCGGATTGCAATGCCCTGGGGACAGTGCTTTTCGCATTTGCCGCAGCCGACGCACCGGGTGGCAAAGGGCGGCGTCCGGGACAGCCCGACCGTTTGGGCGAACTGGAAACGCGCGTCGTTTTTGCCTTCCGTATACATGGCGTTGTAGCAGCGGAAGATTCCCGGGATATCGACACCCCGGGGACACGGCATGCAGTAGCGGCATCCGGTGCACCCGACCTTTTCCCGGGCGCGGATCATGTCTTTGACCCGGCCGATGAGCGCGTGGTCCGCTTCCGCCAGATGCCCCGGAAGCGCGGCATCCGCGGTGGCGACGTTTTCGGCTACCATTTCCAGGGAATTCATCCCGGACAGCACCACGGTCACCTCCGGCTGGTTATACAGCCAACGGAGGGCCCAGCCGGCCGGGGACCAGCCCCTTTCGCTTTCCGCCATGGCCTTTTTTGCCTCTTCCGGGAGCATGTTCACCAGTTTTCCGCCGCGCAGGGGCTCCATGATGATGACAGGAATGCCTTTGGCAGCGGCGGCTTTCAGCCCGGCGACGCCGGCCTGGGTGGTTTCATCCAGGTAATTGTACTGGATCTGGCAGAAATCCCAGTCATAGTCCTGCAGGATTTCCAGGAAGTTCTCCGTATTTCCGTGATAGGAGAACCCGATGTTCCCGATGGCCCCGGATTCCTTTTTTTCCCGGATCCAGTCCAGGATTCCCATCTGCTTCAGCCGTTCCCACTGGGCCACGTCTGTCAGCATATGCATCAGGTAGTAATCGATTCGGTCCGTACGGAGCCGTTCCAGTTCCTCCCGGAAAGTTTTTTCCGCGCCGGCCAGGCTGCGCACCATGTACTGGGGCAGCTTTGTGGCGATATATACCCGGTCCCGGATGCCGTTCCGCTCCAGGACCGTTCCCAGAAGGGCTTCACTGCCGGGATAGATATACGCAGTGTCATAGTAGTTTACACCGGCCCGGTAAGCGGCCATGATTTCCTTTTCGGCTTTTTCCAGGTCAATGGAGTTTCCCTTCCTTGTAAAACGCATACAGCCGTATCCGAGCACGGACAATTCCCGGCCGTACCTGTCCTTCCGATATTGCATACGATTCCTCCGTTCCCGGTTTTCGGCGGGCTTACAGCCGGCAGCGCGGCCAAAGGCACGAATCCGCCGATGATTCATTCTTCCCGGAAGGCTGTTTTTCCTGCAAATGTTTTCAGGAGGTGCGCGGGCGCGCCGGAAGACGGAAATGCGGGCCGCTGCCAGCCGGGACGGCGGGATGCAGGCGGAATTCCCCGATACCGGAAAACGTGCCGGGGGAAAGGGGGGGCACTTGACAGACTGAATGCAACTTTGACAGACCAAATGCAACACAAGGCAGAAAGCAGTGGTAAGGGTGGGAAAATCCGCGGTTCCCGTTTTTCTGCAAAAAAAGCCGCTGCGCGGCAGCCCGGATGAACGGCAGGGCAGTCAGTTATCGGCGTTTTGCGACCCGTTCCTGCCTTTGCCAGGGGAACGGATTTTTGATGCAGGCAGGAAAACGGGGGACGGGCATGGAAAGAAAGAACCAGGCAGAATCCAGATCAACAGCAAAAAAAGAACCGGACAGCCGGGCGCAAAAACGGAAGGGGACGCAGCAGGATGATGACATGCAGGGGAAACTACCAGGTCTGTTTTGAAAACGGCGGCGTACAGGTGCTGAAAGACGGAAAAATGATCTATTTCAACGCCCGGCCCGTTTACGTATCCGTGAAGACCTATGCCGCAATCAACGAATTCCGGGATATCGCCTATGACACAGTCCAGGAGACAGACGGCACCGTGACATGCGAAGGGTTGTTTGTGACGAAAAACGGCTCGGAAATCGCGGTCCGCGACCGGTACAGCATCCGGGACGGCGGACTGAAGATTTCCCGCAGCGCAACCGTGGTCAAAAGCCATCCGGACGACCTGGGGTTCCAGACGAAGATCTCCTTTTACCAGGCACTTTCGGATGAACTGCGGGATTACGAATACTTCAGCCCCGGCCAGTGGTACCTGGACAACAGGTTCGCAGCGGATTTCGCACCGGGCAAGAACATGGATCTCCAATACTTCTGGAGAAAGGAAACGTACTCGGGTTTGCCCATGTTTGCCATGCGCCACCGGGAAAGCGGCGAAAGCATCGCCATGTCGCGCTGGGCAGCGGATGCCACGCTGCCGTCCCTGGACCGGACAGCCACAGAAAACTATGCCTATGTGGATCCGCGCATGACTGTCGGATCCTTCGGCGTGAGCAAGGCCCGACCGGAATCGCTGACCTACACCTATTACGGGTATATGATGGCCACGCCGCTGCCGGACACCGTTTGCGACGGCGTATCCATCGACTATATTTATCCGGCGGTCAACGGGCAGCAGCCCTACAGGAACTGGGGCCCGTTCAGCACGGCACAGCCGCTTTCCAATATCACATGGGTCCATCCGATGCGGGAAGGGTTTTCCCATCACTATGCCGTCGCGGTGACATTCGGCTGCTACAGCGGCTTCGGCACCATGATGCGCGCCGCGTGGCGGGAAGTTTATCCGCGGCTGAAGGACCGGCTTTTTGACGTGGACAATGCCCTGCTGTTTGAAAACATGATGCAGTTCCTCAAAACGGTGACGCGGCAGTTCGGCGAAGCGTGGGGAACGCCTTTTGTAGCGCAGCTGCCGGACTTCGATCCGAATTCGTTTTCCGCGGAGATCGGCTTTGTCGGCCAGCAGGCGGGGATCGGCTACCAGCTGCTGCGCTGGGGCCGGATGCGCGGCGACGAAGAGGCTGTCCGGAAGGGGCTTGGAATCCTGGATTACTGGACCGGTCATACGATGACGGAAATGGGATTCCCGCGGCTGTGGGTGCACCTGTCCGCACACCAGGACGAACCGCAGCCGCTGTGGGTGCGCCAGATCGGCGACGGACTGGAGGCGATCCTGGACGCTTATGTCCTGGAAGCCCGAAACGGTATCGAACACGCGGACTGGCTGGCGTACTGCGTGCGCACGGCAGACTGGCTGGCCGGGGTCCAGAACGAAGACGGCAGCTTTTATCGTTCCTACCGGGATGACGGCAGCTGCTGCATGGATTCCAAAGCAAGCACGCCGTGCGTTATCCGCTTCCTGATCCAGCTGTACCTGGTGACAAAGGATGAAACGTACTGCAGGACAGCCCTGAAAGCCGGGGAATGGGCTTACAAGCACCAGTACCTGCTGTATGAATACCGGGGCGGCCCCTGTGATACGTCCGACATTATGGACAAGGAATCCGGGATATATGCCATGTTTGCCTTTATCGCGCTGTATGACGCTACCGGGGATGCGAAATGGCTGGACGCCGCCTGCGGCGCAGCCGATTATACGGAAACGTTCACGTTCGTATGGCATTTTCCGGTCCACATGCCTTATCCGGCGCACCCGTTCAGGCACCGGCATATCAGCGGCCAAAGCAACGTCTCCGTCGGTACGCCGGGCGGCGATATCTACATGGCTGCATGCAGCTATACCTATTACAGGCTTTACCTGCTGACGGGGGACCGCCATTACTGCGATTTTGCGGAATTCCTGAACTGCAACTGCAAACAGGCGAACGATACCGACGGCAGCTGCGGATACAGGTATATCGGCATGGTGCATGAAGGAGGCAGCTTCAGCGAACAGGAATACAGGGGCCGCTACCACTGGCTCCCGTGGTGCACGTTTGTCGAAGTGGATCCGGCTTCACGATTCTATGACACTTTCGGCGCATGGGAAATCCGGGATATTGAACAACTGCCCCTGGAAGAGAGAAGGGCCAGGAACAGGATTTATGACTGTTACGCGCCGCGGGGCAACTGACGGCAAAACTGCAGAAAGAAGAGGTGCCAATCATGAGCAGACTGCATATCCGGACAAAGGAGAAGCGCTTTCCCACAGCCCCGGACCTTTACGGCCTTTTTTTCGAGGACATCAGCCATGCCGGCGACGGCGGCCTCTATCCCGAAATGCTGCGCAACCGGTCTTTTGAGGATTCGCTCCTGCCGGAAGGATGCATTACGAACGACGGGGGAAAGACATTTGTATCGCCTACCGGCTGGATCGACGAATTCAATCACGGGGAAGGCATGCACCAGTGGGTGGTGAACAACGGTGTCCAACCCACGCCGGTGCCGGGCTGGTACGCTGAGCAGGCGGAGATGGCGCTGGATCCGGAACATCCCCTGAATTCCAGGCGCAAGGTTTCCCTCCGGGTGGATTTCCGCCCCGGCGGATGTATCCGCAATATCGGATACGGCGGCATTCCGCAGGAATCGGGCAGGGAATACTGCTTCTATATGTTTGCCTGCGCGGAGCAGGAAACCGTGCTGACGCTGGAAGTCAGGCACGGGGAGCAGGTGTTTTCGTCCGCTGAAATCACGGTCCTGCCGGGCAGCTGGGCCCGGTACGACGCGACCCTGACCGCGGCCGGCTCCGCAGGGGACGCCGCTTTCTGCATCCGGTGCTGCACAGGGGGAACCGTACGGTTCGGGTTCACTTCCCTCATGCCGGCGGACACCTTTATGGGCCACGGGCTGCGGAAGGACCTGGCGGAAAAGCTTCGGGACATCCATCCGGCATTCCTCCGGTTCCCGGGAGGATGCATCGTGGAAGGCTTTTCCATGGAGACCGTATGGTATTTCCGCAATACGGTCGGCCCCGTATGGGAGCGGCCTTCCCACTGGCTGCTGTGGCATTACCGAACGACGAACGGGCTCGGGTTCCATGAATACCTGCAGCTGTGTGAAGACCTCGGCGTGGCACCGCTGTACGTATGCAACTGCGGCATGACATGCCAGGGACGAAATCCCCGGTATTTCAACGAGGAAGAACAGGCGGACATGATCCGCGACATCCTGGACGCACTGGAATACGCGCTGGGGCCGGCTGATTCAAAGTGGGGCGCCCTGCGCGCTGAAATGGGGCACGAGGCACCTTTCCGGCTGGATTACCTCGAAATCGGAAACGAAAACTGGGGCCCCGAATATGAACGGCGGTTCGACATGGTGAAAAAGGCTGTACTGGACCGCTACCCCGGCCTGACCATCATTACGAACGACCGCGGACGCACCCGGAAGCTGGATGCGGATATCGCGGATGACCACTATTACAATATGCCGGAATTCTTTGCCGAGGGGATTTCGCATTATGACAGCTACGACCGGCAGGATGCGGACGTTTTCGTCGGGGAATTCTCGGTCAACCAGACCTATGAGGGGCAGCTGCGGGCAGCGGTGGCCGAGGCGATGTTCATGGTGGGATTTGAAAGGAACCAGGACAAAGTCAAACTCGCTTCCTACGCGCCGCTGTTCCAGCATACCTGCTACGGCTCCTGGTTTCCAAACCTGATTATCTATGATAACTGCCGCAGCTTTGCGATCCCGACCTACTACGCCTGGCGCCTCTTCGGCGGAAGCCGGGGAAAGCAAGTTGTCGCTTCAGAGGAAGAAGTCCGGCGGATCCATTATGACCTCCACGGGCTGCCTGCACTGTCGGGCGACGACGGCACCCGGTACAGGAATCCGGCCTGGAACGGCATACCGGTTGCTCCCTCCAGGCACGTCCTGGCTGCGACGGAGGTAAACGGGGACCGGGAAATTACCGTATACCGCAGGATGAATCCCGATATGCCGCCGTTCCCGTACAAGGTTTATCCGCTGGCCATGCTGGGGGAGGACCTGGCATGCCGCCAGGGCGTTTTCGAGGTGGATGCCTATTGCGAGGAAGGGAAGGATATTGCCCTCGGCATCCTCGTTTCCCCGAAACCGCTGTCCTATTACGACCGCACGAACCCAAACCCGTGCGATCCCTGGAGCATGCGGTTCCTGGAGGTTTCCAGATGGATCCTCTCCGGCGGAGCATCGTGGGTTGCCCGCGGAAGCTTCCCGCCGGTTCCCATTTCGGAAAAGAAGGATGCAGGCCTGCGGATGAACGCGTTCAACCACCTGAAATACACCGTTTCAGGGCACACCGCGGTGCTCGAGGTGAACGGGAAGGAAATCGACCGTGTGGAGCTGCCTTCCTATCCCGCAATGGGAACTGTGGCGACGGATACGGAAGAAAACGTGATCATCAAGATTGTCAATTTCAGCGACACGGAAGAACCGGTTGATATCACGCTGGACTGCGAAGTGGAACCGGACTATACGGTCGGGCTGCTGACGGGCGGCGCCGAAGACGAAAACAGCCTGGACGAACCGGAACATGTCCGCGACGTGCTCCTCCGGGCATCCGCGGCATCCCCGTCTTTCCGCTACAACGCGCCGGCCCTGTCCGTGAACGTGCTGACCCTGAAAAAGAAGCCGGGGCGCTGCTGAGCGCTCCGGCTGCGGAAAAGGGGCTGGCACGGCGGTTTATTCCGATGCGCGGACCATGGCCTTGGATGCTTCCAGGGCGCTGATCACCCGGTCGCACCAGGCATCGAACTCCGGATCCTCCCGTTGGCATTCCTCGGGATGGGCCAGGATATAATCCAGCGCTTTCCGGACACCCTGGTCGAAGCGGATGTTTGTGCGCATTTCAGGGACGATCCGCTTCAGTTTGCTGTTGTCAAAAACAACGGAAACGGCTTTGTCCCCGATGAGGCCGCCCTCCAGGTCGTAGCCGAGGGGATCCCCGACCGCGGCAAGGTAATCGGAGGATACATGGTACGGATGCAGCGTGACGCCCAGCGCATCAGCGATGGTGGCATAGATCTGGTTCCAGGTCAGCGTTTCATCCCCCGTGATCTGGAAGGCTTCGCCGATGGCATGGCGGTTGCCCATCAGGCCGGTAAACCCGACGGCAAAATCCGTATTGAAGGTCAGCGTCCAGAGGGAAGAACCGTCCCCGTGGACGATAACGGGCTTTTCCTCCATGATCCGCCGGATGACCTGCCAGGATCCCTTCCTGCCATGGACACCAACGGGAATATTGCGCTCATCGTAGGTATGGCTGGGACGGACGATCGTGACCGGGAAGCCTTCCTCCCGGTACTTCCGCATCAGGAAATCCTCGCTGGCGATCTTGTTGCGGGAATACTGCCAGTACGGATTGCTGAGGGCTGTGCCTTCCGTAATGACATAGCTTGCGGCCGGTTTCTGGTACGCGGACGCGGAACTGATATAGATATACTGGCGGGTTTTATCCCTGAAAAGGCGGTAATCCCGCTCCACATCCTCCACGGAAAAACCGATGAATTCGCATACGGTGTCGAAAAACATGCCGTCCAGCTTCGCGGCAGCATCCTTTTCATCATGGATGTCCGCAACGATCCGGCGGACGCCCTCAGGCACTGCGCTTTCGCGGTTGCCCCGGTTGAGCAGCCAGACCTCCCAGTTCAGTTCCTCCGCCAGCCGCTTTACGATGGCTGTGCTGATTGTGCCGGTTCCTCCGATGAATAATGCTTTCATGGCAGTGAACTCCTTTCCGCCAGGCAACCGTGTATGCCTGCAGTATGTTATGATGTTCCTGATATATTGATTATACGCATTGAAGCGCGCTCTAAGTCAACAGGCAATCCTTCCGGAGGAAATCCGCTGATACCCGGGCAGTATTGTACGGAACCGGCCGGGATGCTATAATGACCCCTGGTTAACCGGACAGGAAAATGCCGGAGCGGAAAACCGAAGGAGAGGGTATCCCTATGGACTATGCAGAACTGCTGGCAGCGGAGTTTTCCATACGGCCGGCACAGGTGAGGGCAGCGGTGGAGCTGCTGGACGCCGGAAATACGATTCCGTTTATTGCCAGGTACAGGAAGGAAGCAACCGGATCACTGGACGACCAGGTGCTCCGGGAAATGTCGGAGCGGCTGGAATACCTGCGGAACCTGGACAAGCGCAGGGATGAGATCCGCAAAAGCCTGACGGAGCTGGACGTGATGAACAGTGAGCTGGAAAGCCAGCTGGCTGCGGCGAAGACACTGAGCGAACTGGAAGACCTGTACCGCCCGTACAGGCCGAAACGCCGCACCCGGGCCACCGTCGCGAAGGAGCGCGGACTGGAACCGCTCGCGCTGTGGCTGATGATGCAGCCTGCAGGAGATCCCGCCGCGGAAGCTGTGAAATATATCAATCCGGAAAAAGAAGTGCCGGACGCGGAAGCCGCGCTGGCCGGCGCAAGGGATATCCTTGCCGAAACAGCGAGCGACAGCGCCTCCCTCCGGAAGGAGCTGCGCGGCATGCTGGAGCGGGAGGGAATCATCTGCACCAAAGCCGCAAAGGATGAAGACAGCGTCTACAGCATGTACTACGATTTCCGCGAACCGGTCCGGAGCATGGCCCCGCACAGGATCCTGGCCGTGAACCGCGGCGAGCACGAGGAATTCCTGAAGGTGGCGCTGGAAGCACCGGAAGAGAAGGCGAAGGCTGCGGTCCGGCGCGAATTTGTGCGGGAGCACAACGCTGCCGCCATGCAGGTCGCGGAGGCCTGCGACGACGCGTGGGGACGGCTGATCTTCCCGTCGCTGGAGCGGGAAATCCGCACGGAGCTGACAGACCGGGCCAACGAATCCGCCATCCGGGTGTTCAGCCGGAACCTGCACCAGCTGCTGATGCAGCCGCCGATCAAGGGGAAGGTGACACTGGGCGTGGATCCCGGATTCCGCACCGGATGCAAACTGGCGGTCGTGGATGAAAACGGGCGGGTACTGGACACCGGCGTAGGTTACTTCACACTGCCGGGCAATGAAAACGGGAAAGCCGCAGCTGCCCGGCTGATCAAAGGGCTTGTTGCGAAATACGGCGTGACCGCGATCGCGATCGGCAACGGCACCGCCAGCCGTGAAAGCGAGCAGTTCATTGCGGGCCTGCTTCCGGAGATGCCCGGCGTGGCCTATATGATTGTCAGTGAGGCCGGCGCTTCCGTTTATTCCGCCAGCAAACTGGCCGCGGATGAATTCCCGGACTTTGACGTTACCCAGCGCAGCGCAGTATCCATCGCACGCAGGATGCAGGATCCGCTGGCGGAACTGGTCAAGATCGACCCGAAAGCGATCGGCGTGGGCCAGTACCAGCATGACCTGAAACAGAACGAACTGAGTGATGCGCTGGACGGCGTCGTGGAGCAATGCGTGAACCAGGTCGGCGTGGAAGTTTCCACAGCTTCCGCTGAACTGCTTTGCCATGTCGCGGGGATCGGGCCGGCCCTGGCGAAGAACATCGTCAGCTACCGGGAGGAGAACGGCATCCCGACGCGGCAGGCGCTGAAAAAGGTGCCGAAGCTGGGACCGAGGGCGTTTGAACAGTGCGCCGGGTTCCTGAGGGTGGCGGACAGCAAGAACCCGCTGGACGCGACGGCGGTGCATCCCGAAAGCTACGACGGGGCGAAGGCAGTACTGGAAAAACTGGGCTACGGCATGGAAAACCTCCGGAAGGGCGGGCTGCCGGAGATCCTGCAGCGCGCGGCTGCCTACGGGGAGGAGAAACTCGCGACGGAAACAGGACTGGGTATTCCGACTCTGAAGGATATCCTGGGCGAGCTGGCAAAGCCCGGCCGGGATCCCCGGGACGACCTGCCGAAGCCTGTGCTGCGCACGGACGTGCTGGACATCAAGGACCTCGCGCCCGGCATGGAACTGACCGGTACTGTCCGGAACGTGATCGATTTCGGCGCGTTTGTGGACATCGGCGTTCATCAGGACGGCCTGGTGCACATTTCCAGGATGGCCGACCGGTTTATCCGCAGTCCGGGCGAGGTCGTCAAAGTCGGGGATATCGTCAAGGTATGGGTCGTCAGCGTGGACGAGAAGAAAAAGCGGATCGCGCTGACCATGGTCAAAGGGAAAATGTAACCGGGGATCCCGCGGCAGGCCCGGAAGCCTGCACAGCAGCCGGAAATGCGGTATGCCTGCCGCAGCAAAACAACTGAACGATGAAAGGAGAACAAAGCTATGCTGGACCGTAACATTGCGGCGGAAGTGCTGGCCCGGGCTGTAAAGACCGGAGGCGATTTTGCCGAAATCTTCCTGGAAGACAGGACGGGTTCTTCGATATCCCTGAAGTCAGACAGGATCGAATCCCTCGGCACAACCAGGGAACACGGCGCGGGGATCCGGGTGTTTGAGGGTACCAAGGCAATTTACGTCTACACCAACGATACCAGCCGGGAGGGGCTTCTGGCATGCGCAGAACAGGCTGCAGCAGCCGTCCGCTCCGGAAAGGGCTGCGTGCCGGTCGGTTTCAGCCACTGGAGTACTGCACGGGCCGAAGAAATCCGGATCCTGCCGCAGGATGCCGCTGCGGCCCTGAAGGCAGAAAAGCTGCGGGCGGCGAACGCGGCAGCCAGGGCAGTTTCCCCTGAAATTGTCCAGGTCAATTGCGGCTTCGATGATTCGGTGCAGGACGTGCTGATCTGCAATACGGAAGGCGTGTTTGTCACGGACCGGCGGGTCCGTTCACGGATTCGTATATCGGCGGTGGCTTCCGACGGAAAGGAAAACCAGACAGGATCGGCTTCGCCGGGCGCATCCATGGGCTTTGAGATCTTTGGGGAGCGGATTGATCCGGAAGCATGCGGCCGTACGGCCGCGGAAAAAGCCGTGACCATGCTGCACGCGGACGCGTGCCCGGCCGGCGTGTATCCCGTGGTAATCGATAACGGATTCGGCGGCGTCATATTCCATGAAGCCTGCGGGCATTCCCTGGAAGCAACGTCCGTCGCATACGGCATCAGCGAATTCAGCGGAAAACTCGGCCAGCAGATTGCCGCGCCGTGCGTGACTGCGGTGGATGACGGCACGATTCCGGGCGAATGGGGATCCACCCATATTGACGACGAAGGCATGCCTACCTCCCGGCTGACACTGATCAAGGACGGTGTGCTTGTGAACTACATGATCGACAAGCTGGGCGGCCGCCGGATGAACATGGCCCCGACCGGCAGCGGACGGCGCCAGAGCTACCAGTGGGCGCCCACCTCCAGGATGCGCAATACATACATTGCAGCAGGCACCGACGACGAGGCTGAAATGATTGCCACGATGGGCACAGGCCTGTATGCGAAATCCATGGGCGGCGGCTCCGTCAACCCGGCGACGGGCGAGTTCAATTTTGCCGTCGAGGAAGGCTACTGGGTGGAAGACGGAAAAATCCTGCGCCCTGTCCGCGGTGCTTCCCTGATCGGCAAGGGCGGGGAAATCCTGAAACGGATCGACCGGGTCGGAAAGAATATGGCGATGGCCCAGGGCATGTGCGGATCCTCTTCCGGATCCATTCCGGTCAACGTCGGCCAGCCCATGATCCGGGTCAGCAGCATGACCGTCGGCGGAAAGTGAGGGAAATGCAATGATTCGTATGGATGAGTTTATCGAACGGCTGCTGAAAGCCGCTGCCGAAGCCGGCATCAGCCCGGCAGAAGTTTACTGCGCGGAGGATTCTTCCTTTTCCGCGGAGGCTATGGAAGGCAATATCGACCGTTATGAAGTTGCCGAAACATGCGCCCTCAGCCTGCGGGGCATGGTGGACGGAAAAACAGGGTACGCTTCCACCGAAGCCTTTGACGACGACGCGATCCGGATGCTGATCCGGGGTGTGAAGGAAAGCGCGGCGCTGGTGGAAACGGAAGAACAGGATGAGATTTTTGCGGGCGACCCTGAGTATCCCGCGGTCGAAACCCCGGAGAGCGACCTGGACAGCGTGACAGCGGAAGAAAAGCTGCAGTTTGCGCTGCAGATGGAAAAGAGCGCCCGGGCTGCCGATCCGAGAATCGCCAAAAGCGAGGGCGCCTATGTATCCACCGGACGGGGTGTCCTGCGCCTGGTGAACAGTTTCGGGCTGAACCTGAGGACGGAAACGCCGCCAGGCGGGTACGCCGTGGCGGGGATCTGGCTGGTCGGCAAGGACGGGGAATCCGCTGCCACCAGCGGCGAATCAGAGGCCGGGCGGAAATTCCGGGACATGGACCCCGAAAGGATCGGCCGTGCTGCCGCGGAGAAAACAGCCGCCATGCTGAATGCCGCCCCGGTGGAAAGCGGCGTATACCGTGCGGTCATCCGCCGGGACGCCATGCGGTCGCTGCTGCAAACCTTCAGCGGGATCTTTTCCGCGGAGAACGCGCAGAAGAAAATGTCCCTGCTGGAAGGCAGGGAGGGTGAAACAATCGCAGCCTCCTGCGTGACCCTGATGGACGATCCCCTGCTTCCGGGCGGATTTGCTTCGGCACCGTTTGACGGGGAGGGTTCCGCCTGCCGGACGAAAGCCGTTATTGAGAACGGTGTGCTGAAAACCCTGCTGCACAGCCGCAGGACAGCAAAACAGGCAGGGACGGCAAGCACCGGCAATGCCCGGCGCAGCGTCAGCAGTCCGGTCCATGTAGCACCGACGAATTTCTTCTTCCGCCCCGGTGAAAAAAGCCTGGACGAGCTGCTGGCAGACATGGGCGACGGACTGATGATCACGGAGCTCGGCGGCCTGCATGCCGGCGCCAATCCTGTCAGCGGCGATTTTTCCCTGATCGCCAAGGGCTTCAGGATTGCCGGCGGGAAGCCGGGACAGCCGGTGGAGCAGATCACCGTTGCCGGCAACTTCTACCAGCTGCTCAGGGATATCCGCGCTGTCGGCAGCGACCTGGAATTCAAGAGCAGCAACATCGGAGCTCCCTCCGTGGACGCAGGAAGCATCCACGTCGCCGGGAAATAAGCGCCTGAGACGCCGGCCGAAGCCGGCGCAGGAACAGGCACCGCAGCAGGGACTGCCGGAACAAACATTCCGCCGGCGCCTGTACTGGAGATCCGTTTTTCCGTTCCTTCCGCGCTGGCAGGAAGGATCATCGGTATCCCACAGCCGCCGCAGGAATAACCGCAGCGCCTGAAAAACAAAGTACCGGCTGCCCTGACAGGCAACCGGTGCTTTGTTTTTCAGAATCTCAGAAGCGTTTGTACAGGGTCAGCATATTGCAGTTATCCCTGTACGCATAGGCCAAATCGTCCATGCTCTTTTTAACCATATAGATCCCAAGGCCCCCGACCGGGCGGTCCTCCACGGCCAGCGTGGTATCCGGATCCGGCTTTTTCAGCGGATTATACGGTGTTCCCCGGTCAATGAGGGTTACGGAAACCCCTTCCGGATTATGGGCCTCCCGAAGCTGAATCACGGCTTTCCCCGATTCCGCACCGTAGGCGTAGCTGGCGATGTTGACAAAGATCTCCTCCACGGCGATATCGAGCTGCATCTGAACCTTCATGGAGCAGCCGCGGCTTTCCAGGTGGCTGTCCAGGAACGCAAGGACCTGCGGCAGGTTCTCCCGTTTTGCATCGATTTCCAATTCTTCCATTTTTTCAGGCCCCTTATATTCCAGCATCAGCATAGTGATATCGTCGAACTGCGGCGCATCGCCGACAAAGGCGTCGATTTCCCGGTGCATGGCCGGAAGCAGTTCCTCCGGGCTTGCGCCTTTGTGCGCATTCAGCACGCGGAGCATCCGCTCGTCGCCGAAGAGCTCTTTTGACGCGCTTGTGGCTTCCGGTACGCCGTCGGTATAGACAAACAGGGCGTCACCGGGGTTGAGCTGAAACTCATGCTGCCGGAAGTTCAAACCCTGCATGACGGCAACGGCAGGGGAGTGCTTGTAGCGGACCAGTTCATACGGACCGTCCCCGCGGCGGATGACAGGATGCTCATGACCGGCGTTCACTGCCCAGCCTTTGCCGGTGGAGATCTCCAGGATACCCATCCATACTGTGACAAACAGCTCCGCGTCATTGCCTTCGCAAAGCTGGTTGTTGACATTTTTCAGCACTTCTTCAGGACTGCTGCCCATCTGCGCACGGTTTTTAATCAGCGTTTTGGCAATCACCATGAACAGCGCTGCGGGGACGCCTTTGCCGGATACGTCGGCCACAACCATCGCCAGATGGTCGTCGTCCACGAGGAAAAAGTCGTAGAAATCACCGCCAACCTCCTTGGCAGGCTCCATGACCGCATAGATATCAAACTCCTTCCTGGTCGGGAAGGCCGGGAAGATCCGGGGCAGCATATCCGCCTGGATCTGCGTCGCTACATTCAGCTCGGCACTGATCTGCTCCTTTTCCGCGGTCATCTTTGTCAGGTTGTCCATGTAGTCGAGCAGGTTTACCTGCATACTGCGGGTTTTCCGGTAAAGGTCGCCGATTTCGTCATTCGTCCTGATGGGCAGGCTGATCACGCTTTTCTGGGAGTATTCGATCGTGGGATCGGCAAATTCGTCCGTCGCCTCGCTGAGCATACGCAGGGGGCGGGTGACGGTCCTGGTCAGCATCCATAAGGTAAAGGCCATTGCCACCAGGAGGACGATGGCGGAGAAGCTTATCAGGGATAACAGAAACCGCTGGCGTGCATTCATGACGTCAGTCATGTCAATATCCACCCCGACCAGGCAGACAGCGTTCCCTTTGCTGTCAATGACCGGATCGTAGGCAGAACAGAGCCATCCGAAATCAGTATGGGACACGGTTGGGTCGATATGCACGTTGGACGTGTAACTGCCGAATTCCGCCGCGTTTTTCGCGATCATTCCCAGGGATGTCAGCGGTTCGTCCGGATCGCACAGGTAGATGCCGCTGTCATTCATGATGCTGGTCAGGTATGCATATTTTGCGCCTTGCAGTTCGCGGTAACTGACGAGGGTCTGCCGCAGCTTCCAGACTTCTTCCAGCATGCCATGCTCCAGGAGGTACTTTTCGATCCGGCTATTGTCTTGCGCTGCTTCGGCTTCTTTACGCGTTGCCTGGTACTCGTCTGTCAGGATCGTATCCAGCAGGCGGCTGATCATATCCGGATCAAGGTTTGCCGCGATGGTTGAGGCGGTCTGCGACGTCCTGGTCATATAGAATTCATCTACCTGCCGACTGTTGGTCAGGTAAGCTGCGGTGACCAGGCCGCTGGCGATCACGATCCCCAGCACCAGGATCAGCAGGTTGATCCGGAGCGAAACAGAATGCTTTCTTTTCAAGGACAGTCCACCTCCACGAATAAAACATGATATCAGAATTCGACGGTCATTACATTGTATCCCTGATAATTCCTGTAATTGAAGGATTTTGCCTTCTTGCGGATCATCAGGACACCGATGGAATCCAGGAGATCCGCTGCCATGTCCTGCTGGGCTTTTGCCATTTTCATGTCCAGCGGGTTGAAGTAAGGCGCACTGTTGATGATATACAGCAAATAGCGCGGTCCGGGTTCCGCCACCAGCGTAATCCGGATATATTCACCGGACTTTCCGGAAAAAGCCTGCGCCATGGTCACGGCGCACAACTCTTCCACCGCCAGCTGCAGCAGGGCAGCTGTACCCGGCGGGACCAGGTTTTCCGAACAGAAGTCCCGGGCAGCTTCCAGCAGCGTTCCCAGCTCACGGTTGTCATTTGTAATGGTGCGGGTCAGCACCGGCACGGGATTGCCGCGCATGGTCTTCTGCCGCCAGCGGGCCAAGGCCAGCACGATGGCCAGGCTCAGCCCCTCTGTGAGCGGAAACAGCCACCAGAATTCGTCCGGACGGAAAATGCCCAGCAGCAGGGTGACCGGCAGCAGGATTACGGCATTGCGGAGCAGCGTGGCAAACGCTGCAAACCTGACCCGCTTTGTGCTCTGGTTATAGCAGACCAGAACCTGCAGGATGCCGGACAGGGGCGATGAAAGCAGGAAAACCCGCAGCGCGTAAACCGCCATTGCCCGGGCGTCTTCCCCGGACAGCCCGAACAGGGCGGCGACCGGCCCGGCAAGGAAGCCGATTGCCAGGCACAGGACCAGGCCGGGCAGCAGGCCTGCCAGGATGGCAAGGAGCAGAATGAAACGAAGACTCTGCTCATCATGCACCACCGAAAAGGTGGCCGAGAGCGGTGACATTGCCTCCGATGCCGCCTGGTATACCGAGACGGTTACATAGGAACAATTCATTACCAGGTCAAACACGGCAACGGCCAGCGCCCCGTCAATCCGGCCCTGCGTCCCCGCTGAAATCAGCAGACGGTTGCCAACCAGCATGAACAGGAACTGGAAAAGATACGAAACGGAGGAAGAAAAACCGATCTGATAGCTGCTTCGGCAGGCGGACATGATTTTTCCCCGGTCCTCACCGGCGGACAGGATCGCCTTCAGGCGCAGGATCCCGTTCCTCCCGGAAAAGAGATGAAACGAAAGGACAAGTGCAGCAACAGCCTGGGCGATGACCGTGGCAGAAACGGCCCCCCGGACGCCCAGATGCAGCACAATCACAAACAAGATATTCAGGAGAAGGTCCAGGACGCTGCCAATGGTAAACCCCAGGGAAGCCAGGCCGGGGTTATCGTCGCTGCGAACAAAATAAAACAGCAGGAAGTTGAAAAAAAACAGGGGTGCTGCCGTAAGCAGCGGGCGAATATACTCGGCGCACAGCTGCCGGATTTCCGGGTTGTCCGGGCCGGCACCCAGCCAGGTCAGCAGTGTGTCCAGAAAGAGGTTGCCAAGCAGGGCGATGACTGCGCCGGCCAGCAGCAGCTGCCCGGCAAGGCGGCGGCAGTGGCAGAGGGCAAGGCTGCGCTTTTCCGCAGCGGTCAGCCGTGCGTGGGTGATGGCGCCGCCGCCGGCAAACCCGGTGCCGAGAAAACTGTAAATCAGGTAGACAGGCGTCGCAAGCCCGATCACGGCCAGGCCTGTTTCGCCGATCCGGTTCCCGACAACCAGCGCGTCCGCAATGTTAGCAAACGAAAGCGCCAGGGCGGAAATGAAAGAGGGCAGGAACATCCGCAGGTACATTTTCCCAATCATGCTTCGGAAAGAGCTGCCGGTAATCCGTACGCCGCGTCCGGTCATACCATCACCTCGTATACCTTCAGCAGGTCCACGGGGGAGAGCAGCTGCTTGGACCGGCGCAGGCCTTCCAGCCCCATATCTTCCTCGACATTCACCAGGGGATAACGTTCACGCAGGAGCATGGCAAACTGATGGATGCATACAGCGGTGATTTCCTGCGGAAGCGTGGGATCATGGCGCGTCATGGTCATCGTGAACATTTCCGGCGTGTTCGGATAGCCCAGGATGAAGGCTTTCCGGCCATCCGGCACTGTCAGGATGATTCCGCTCAGATGAAGTTCCCCGAAATACCTGATCTCCGCCTCCAGCACAGCCTGATCTGCGGGCAGGGCGTCCTGCGCATTGCGGTAGCGTGCCGAAACCTCCTCCAGCTCGTTCAGGTTTTCCTTTGCCACAGGTGTGATCCGGTATCCTTCAAAATCCCGCGCAAACTTCCGGCACTTGGTGCGAAAGCTTTCGGTGATGAATGTTCCCGGCATCAGGGACAGCGCTGCGGAGGAGAGGACATATTCGCTCAGATCCGGCCGGTAGAGCATGTTCCATCCTGCAGCCGCCATTTTACGTGCCTGGGGTTCCGCAATATACACAAAGCGGGCCGGCTGCTCCTTTGCAGCTGTTTCCTCCATGAAAGCAGCGCATTTTTCCGGGTTGCCGACCGGCGTGTAGTATCCTTTATCATAACGGCTGCGGATGACGAAAAAATCATTGTCCCCGGCAACCATCAGGCCAAAGGTGTCTGCCCAGGTGACGAGTGAAACGGCAGACAGGGCGGTGAACGGATTCACCTGCGCATTCCGGCAGCTTACCAGCCACGGCAGGTCCTCCGGAACCAGGGGACGGAAAGTCCATTTGCCCAAGGAAAACCCCCTCCTTTTTTCCGAAAGGGTGATGCTTCATTTAGGTTATTGTATGCGGTATTCCCTTCTGCGGCAAGCTGAAATCATCGCATTGCCCGTTCCGGACGGAACGTTATTCCAGGCCGAAGGGAAACCAGAAATCCTCCGGCGCGGGCAGCGGCTCCGCTGTGTCATGGTAATACGCAAATCGGCGCAGGCTCCCCGGACCGGGAAAGAAGGCCGGCGTACGGATTTCATAACCTTCCGCAGGGCAGGCGGCGGCAATGCCGGCAACTGCCCGCGCGGGATCTGCCCCGATGCACAAAAGTTCACTTACAACGCAGCGGCCTTCCAGCGGGATCAGCGCTGCCAGAGCACCGGGCAGGGCCAGGAAAAGGCTGCCGAATTCAGCGGAAAGCCGGAAATAGCTTTCCGGGTATACCGCATGGGGATGGGATCCGAGCCATTGCTCCCGGCGGCCTGCATATACCTCCCATGAAAGGTGTTCAACGGCCAGCGGTTCAGCGCCTGATGCCCCGGCACGGCTCATTTCCGCAATCCTGCTTCTTCCAAGCGGGACCATCGGATGAATCCTGTCATAAACCTGCACCAGGGCTTCCGACGCCGGAATGCCGCATTCGGCCGGCGCCATGCTTTTGCCGCGGGCGAGCATGGACCGGTAGACCGCCATGCCGTATCCCCGGCGGCGGCATGCCGGCAGGCAACCCAACGCATACAGGTAAACGGATGGGACGGAAGCTGTATCTGAAAAGCGCAGCGCCGGACCGGGCAGCACATAGCCCGCGGCGACAGCGCGTCCTTCCGGTTTTTCCGTATCCGGCACTGCCGCCACGACACAGGTTTCCGGCCCGGCCAGAAATGCCCGGTAAAAAGCGTCCACGACTTCCGGCAGATCCCCAAAGGAAGCGGCAAAGATTTCCTTCAGCTCCGGGATATCCCCGGGGAGCCAGGATCGAACGGCAAAGGCAGGCAAAGCAGGCGACTCCTTTTTCTTTTTCGTTTGTTTGTATATCATTTTACCACAATCCGGGCCGTATGTCACGGCGCCGCGGGCTTTCTGCGGCGCAGGGGCTTGCGGCAGGCAAGCGTGAATGGGAGTCCTCCGGATCTATCCGCGATATGCTGGTGGCTTACTTCGGACAGCATTCGCCGGTGGAACCGGAGCTGGACAACAACTGGCGGATTACCGGCGTGGACCTGTGCGTGACGGACCCGAGGCGGGACGAGCTGATCAGCTATATCAATGAAGGGCTCCTCCCGGTGCCCTACAGCAGGAGCTATAACCTGGCGGATTATGCGAGCCTGGCTGCACAGGCGGAGGAAGCACGGGCTGCGTCAGGCCCGGCACAAACCGCGGAATGATCCCCTCGGGAGACGCCGGATTCCCTTTCCGCCGGATCAACGGAACGGCAGGACAACGGAAAACAGATATGGGTCAGTCCACGATAACCTTCATCGCAACGGATGCCAGGACCAGGTCTTCGGAGGAGGACATACCGAAATACGGCGTTCCGTCCGGCCGGAAATGCACGCGGCGGATCCCGTCGCACCGAAGGGTTTCATCCAGGCCGGTTTCCGCGTGGTAGGCGATCATCAGTTCGCCGCTGCCGTCGACAAAGAATGAATTGTGCCCGGGGCCGTATTCGCCCTCCACGGAACGGAAGGTCAGGACCGGAACAATGCTTTTTGTCCAGGAACGGAGGGAGAGGAGGTCGCTGCCTGCGTCCGCGGTCAGCAGGCCGAGGGCGTAGGTGTACCGGTTTGCTGAACCGCCGGAATAGGTAAGATATACTTTTCCGTCCCGCAGGAAGGCATTCGGACCTTCGTTGTTGATGGTTCCAGCCACATTTTCCCAGCCGTACAGCGGACGGGTCAGCAGGACCGGATCGCTTGCAAGCCGCCACGGTTCACGTTCGTCAACGGCGGCGATATACAGCATGGAACCGGAATCCAGCGGCGTGCCGATATGTTCCCGGTAAGACCAGACGACATAGGAACCGCTGCCGGCCCGGATAAAGGTCATATCCAGGGTAATCGGATCTTCCGCAAGGGGGGATCCGTCTTTTTTCACAACGCGGACGGGGTTTTCCCAGCTGCTTTCATCAATGATCCGGCCGCCTTTTTTCATCCTCATCATATGGCATTGGGGGCCCCAGGCATGGCCGCTGACGGCGAAGAGAATATACAGTTCCCCGCCGATGACATGGAATTCCGGCGCCCAGAAGGTCTGCTCAAAGCCGCGGTCCGGGCTGAAAGGAAGGATCAGGTGCTCCGTGATGCCTTCCGTGAACAGACCTTCAACGGTCTCTGCCTCCCGGACATAAAGCCCGATATCATCCAGGTTGTCGTTGGTGGAAATATAATACCACTTTCCTTCCCAGGGGAAGACGACCGGATCCCCGTATCCTTTTGCCAGGGGAAAGGGGAAAACCGGCCGGGTGACTGTTCCCCGGGCGGTGTACGTGCCGGGAGTGCCAAAGCAGACAGATTCGGTCTCCCAGGCGACCGCTTCCTTCCGGACGGAACCGTCGCTGTAACGGATGAGGGCAGGAACAGCAGCCAGGTCCTGCGCGGATGCCGCATGAACAGCTTCCGGCACAGCAGTGCCGGTATGGACGACGGGAGACCATCGGCGCAGTGCCGTTTCCGCAAGGGAGCGGCCTACGGCCAGGACGGGGGAAGTATGGGCGGGCGGAAGCGAATCTTCACCCACCAGACCCGCAAAACTGAACCGGACCAGGTCCCGGGAAGTCCAGAGAAGCCGTTTTCCGGCAGCTGATTCATCCGGATCTCCGTTTTCACGGATCCGTTCAGCGCAGATTCCGAAGGTTCCGTCCGGATAACGGAAGATTCCCGGATTCCAGACGCCCAGCGGGACAATGGTGTTGTCCGGGGCGACGGTTCCTTCCGCAAAGAGGATTCCCTGGCCTTTGTTGAAGGGAACGGAGCCGGCATCTTCGGCTTCGAAAGCGAAATGAACGCTGTTCGCAAGGCCGGCAGGGCAGTCATTTGCGTTCACCGGCCTGGTATAGACACGTATGGCTGCCCGGCCGTCCTGCCAGGCATCGCCGGTAAGCCCTTCCAGGATCGCGCCGCAGGCCCAGGGCATCAGCGCGAACCAGGTGGAGGCCGGAGACCCGTCGGGCCATTTTTCCGTGAGCAGGCCTTCACTGTGGCAGAAACGCTCGGACATCCAGCCGGTTTTTCCGTACCCGAACTCCCCATTGCGGGCGTTGTGGCACTGGCAGCTCCAGAGGATCGTATCCTCCAGGCGGCTGCGGAGATAATCATCCTTCCTGAAACGCAGGTAATAGGACATTTCGTCCATGACAGAGGAAGACATCGGATGGATATGGGGATTGGTGACGGAAGTGATGCTGCCGCCGCAGGAAGACCAGCCGGCGGTGCTCAGCGGCGGTATTTTGACCGGTGAATTGCAGCAGCATTTGAAAGTGAATTCGTAGTACAGCGCGTCCCGGAGATGATCGAGAAGGGCTTCGCAGGCCGCGGATTCCGGGGACGCAGGACGGCAAAGGACTGCATGCAGTTCCCGAACGGCGCGGATATAGGCCAGGACGCCTTCAGAATCAACGTTTTTATCAATGTCGAGGGGGCCGCCGTAGCATTCTTCATGCCTGATATAGGTATTGTGGTACCATTTTTCGCTTTCCAGGAGCCCGGGAAGGTAAGTTTCCTTGCCTGCCAGGCGGCTGTACAGGGCGGCGGCTGCCAGGCACCAGGCACCGGAAAAAGAATCGTATTCCAGGCCGGCGCCGGTCTGCTCCGAGAAAATGTACGGATATTCGCCGTCCGGGTTCCGGCCCTGCTCTGTCCGGGCCACGATCCGGCCGGCAAAGGCAAGCCAGTCCGGATGTTCCGTTCCGCATGCCTTCTCACATTCATATGCTTTCAGGACCAGGTAAACACCCTGGCCGACCAGGTATGCTGCATGGCCGGGAACCGGTTGTTTGTCATACCACCAGCCGCGGTTGCTCCAGCGGCCGTCTTGCTCCGCTGTAAAGGGCAGGCCGTTTTTTTCGTTGATGCAGGTTGCGACGATATGGCTGATGCAATCCAGCGCCTGGGTTCGCATTTCCCCGCGATGCAGGCGGCGTGAAGCAAGCAGCATGGGCACCGCCGCCGCAAGGCCGTTGGTCCAGGACAGGGAGGGAAGAAGCCGGTCCTCAAAATGCGTACCCCTGTCAAAGACAAAGCCGGAATAGCAATGGGCATCAGGAATCCACGCGTCCCGTGCGATGGCAGACGCGATATCCCGAACAGTTTCATAAACGGAGGAGCGCCGGCGCGGCGGCTCATGCCAGAGAGCATAGACCTGTTTCAGGACGGTGTGGATATCCCTTTCGTCTTCCGCGGGAAGATCAAAACAGCGGAGGGGTATGACGATGGTTTCTCCCCGGGCGATCCGGAAACAGTTTTCATCAAGCGGTTTCCGGGGCAGGATATGATGGGAATCAACGAACATCCAGGGCGCGTTTTCATAGCCCAGGGTATACCAGACCTCGCAGTCTGCAAGGGAACAGCCGAATCCTGCATACTGGTCGAATTCCCCGGTCCGTCCCGGGCACCATGCTTCCCGGACACCGGCACGGCACACGTAGTAAGGCGCGGCGGAGAGCGCCAGAATCCGGCCGTTTGCAAACATCATTGCGCAGGGATGGGACAGCCGGTCGCTGCGCACCATCCACCAGGGAGAAGCAGGGCAGCTGCCGCCCATCCGCAGCCGCGGTGCTTTGCTGTCCACAACGAGGGGCGCATCGCCCCGGTTTGTGCCGTACATGAAGCCAGGCAGGAAGAACCGGGCATCCGGGCAAGGCTCCCCGCCACCCAGGGCGATCCGGATGACACCGGAAAAATCGGCTTCCGCTGTAATGCGGATTTCTGCTGCTGACCGGCCGCCGGTTCCGGAACGGGAAAGATCGGCACAGAGTGCGCATTGCGAGAGCGGAACGTAAGTTTCACCGGCATCCTTTTTCCTTGCTGTCAGTCGGATTTCCATGTTTTCCCCCTCCGTATTGCGGTTTATCAGGAAATATCCTTTCCGTAAACCTCCCACTGGCGCAGGGCAGGGAAGGCGGAAGGATCGTTGCTTTTTACAAGGCGTTCGAGACGGAGCCAGCGGATTTTCCGGTTTCCCAGGCAAATCCACTGCCGGTCCGCTGTTTTCTGCAAGTCAAAGGAAAGGTCGGTTCCGTCGGACAGCACGGCATGGCCTGCGGTCCAGTAGGCATCGTGCGGAAAATCAGCCCGAAGCGTCAGCGCCATTTTTTCCGCAACGACCGTGCGCCCCAGGTCCAGGCAACACCAGGCATCCTCCCGGGCACCGATTCCCCAGCTTTGGAAAGGCCATTCCCCGTGGAAACTGTTCAGCCGGATCCCGTCGATCACGTTGCGGGCACAGAAACAGGCTTCATTCCTTGTTTCCACATTGGCGGTGCAATGCGGATAAAAATCCGTATCCCCGCGCAGGTCGGCGGGGTTGCAGGACAGGAGGCGGATCGTATCCAGTTCTTTCTCCGAAACAACCCTTGCTGTGACAATGTGCCGCGGGGCTTCAAACATCTGCGGGGCATAAGCAAGGCGGTGATCCCCCGAAGGAACCATCCAGGTCATTACCCCGTCCGGGAGGAATACCTCCCCGGCAGGAAGGGACTGGTCGATCCGGACTTCCAGATGCCTGGCCCCGGAGATCCGGATCACATCCCCGGCCTGGTACACACGGTCCACACAGAGCCAGGCTTCCTCCGGATGTTCCGCAGATGCAACCACTGCGCCGCCGGCAGATCGGACAAGGATACTTATCATAAGGCATTTCCTCCTGTTCAAAGCTTTCGGAACCCCAGATGCGCCCCGCAGCTTTCACGGATCACCAGGGTTGCATCCCGCACCATGGCGAAGGACCGGGAGGAGGATTCACGGGCAAGGAGCAGTTCACGGACTGCGCTTTGCGCCATCTCCTCGGGGTGCAGGTCCACAGAGGTGAGGGAAGGATCCGTGTATGCGCAGAAGAACTGGTTGTCACAGCCGATGATCGCCATGTCCCGGGGCAGGGACAGCCCCATTTTTTTCAGCTGTTTGATAACACCCAACGCAACCAGGTCATTGAAGGTGACGATGGCGGTGGGCCAGCGGTGCCGGTCCAGCCCGGACAGCATCCGCAGGACAGCCCGCTCCCCGCTTTCCATATCATATCCGGCATCTACATGGTAGGCGGGATCATCCGGCAGGTCCATACTGCGCAGCTGTTCCAGAAAGCCGATGCCCCGCCGGGAAGCATCCTTGCTGAGCATGGAACCGCCGAGGAAGGCAATCCGCCGGTGCCCCAGCGTGTGCAGGTGCCGGACCGGAAGACGCGAACAATTTACCAGGTCACTCTGGATACAGATGCACTCCAGCGATACATCCGGAGGGCAGATTGTGGCCACCGGCATGTATTTTCCGAGCTTTTGCAGCGCGGAGTTGAGGTCGTCCCGGTCCTCGGACCAGATGCTTCCCGCAAACAGCACGCCATCCATGCGGCAGCGAATCAGTTCATTGACCAGGTCGGAAGAGATGGCTTGGTTCTCCATTGTCTGGAAAAGGCGGACGCTGCAGCTGTTTTTCTCTGCTTCCCAGTAGGCAGCATCGAGGATCCGGTTGAAATACAGGTTGGAAATCACAGGCAGCACCACAGCCAGCACCCGGCTGCGGCCGCCCTCCAGGTTCTGGGCGGAGATGCTCGGCGTATAGGCATGGGCATCGATCACCTGCTGGACTTTCAGGCGGGTGGCTTCCTTTACATGCGGATCTTTCCGCACAACGCGGGTGACCGTGGCGGTGGAGACCCCGGCCTCCCGGGCAATATCATAAATCGTGGCTTTTCTGTTCATGGCGGCTGCTCCGTTCTGCTGCATACATGGTGTTGTACAAATATCCTAGCATGGATCCGCCGAAAAAGCAAGAAATAATGTTACCGATAACATATTTTCGGTTCTCGAAAGAAAGGAAAATTTTTCGAAAATATCTTGACAATAAGGGCGAAAAGCAATAAGATTTAGACAAATTTAAGGGAAGGAAATGGCGGAATGGACAGAAAGCGGGTGGTTTCCCGGCAACTGAACATGAAACCGGTAACATTCCCGAACAAAGAATATTGAAGGAGGAACTATTCATGAAGAAGATGCTGTCTGTACTGCTGGCTGCGATGATGCTGCTTTCGTTGCTGGCTGTACCCGCCATGGCGGAGGAGAACAAGGTGCTGACCGTGGTAACCTGGGATGCCACAACCACTGCTTACCTGGCCGCCCAGAAGGAAGCCTTCGAAGCCTCACACCCCGGCGTGAAGATCGAGTATGTTGACGTTGAATCCGGCAACGAATACGGTATCAAGGTCAGCACCATGCTGTCCGGAC